>Ga0187771_10000718_pt1 | contig 20836 bp, 18 predicted proteins | sample 0116_SJ02_MP15_1_FD_133139 | JGI IMG/M metagenome (GOLD analysis project Ga0187771, IMG submission 133139) | Tropical peat soil microbial communities from peatlands in Department of Meta, Colombia - 0116_SJ02_MP15_10_MG | ecosystem: Environmental > Terrestrial > Soil > Wetlands > Peat | place...
GACCGACGGTGGCCCGAGCACGGTCGCGGTCCGGTAGACCGGCAGGACCCCGTTGCTCGTCTCGCCGGTGTCGCTCCCGGCGTCGTACGCCGCAGGGACCGTCTCGTAAGCGCTCGACGTGGCGTTCCAGAAGCGCAGCTCCATCGTCGCGTTGATGACGAAGAACGTCGTCGTGTCGCCTAGGTCGTTCCCGACGAGCACGAGCTCGACGTCGTTCGGCAGGCCCGACGGGCCGACGCCCGTGCCGTTGACCTGGAACGTGAGGGCCGGCGGGGTCCCGCTGACGGTGGTGGACGAGTGGAAGACGACCTCGTCGAACGAACCGTGGAACGTGCCGTTCGGCGCCGTGACGGAGTAGTTGAAGAAGATCGCCTGGTCGCCGCCGGTCGACGACGTGTTGAGGTAGAGGCTGACCGTGAACGGGTACGCGACGGTCACCGTCGGACCGACCGCATAGTAGTAGATCGGCGGCTGGGGCGAACCGCCCGGCCCGTACGACGCGAACACGTTCGCGAGCAACGAGGCGTTCGGGGAGGAGAAGTTCCAGACGTTGTCCCCGAACGAGAGCGCCCCGGTGCTGGAGGTGTAGCTCACGTAGTCCTGGGCCCAGAACTGGAAACCCGGCACCCCGTAGAGCTCAACGTTGGCCGCGACGGCGTTGAGCTGGATGCCGAACGTATCGGGGCCGTCCCCGTCGACGTACGCCGACTGGGTCCGGTTGAGCGTCACCGACCCCCAGACGCTGGAGGTGTCGTAGACATACGGGACGATCGCGCCGGAGCTGTTGCGCAGCCCGAGGTCCGCGATCCCCATCGGCGCCGGGCCCTGGCTGTACGTCGGTTGCACCGGCCCGGACCGGCCCGGCGCCTCCGCGGCGAAGTCCGGCGGGTGGATGTCCCGCGCGGGGACGCCGCGGGCGAGCAGGGTGCTCTCCAGGGCATGGACCCGCGCGGCCACCGTGACGGTCGAGGCGTCGGCCGCCGGCGGCGCCGAGGGGAGCGGGGCGGGGGCGGAGCTCGACGGCCCACGGACCGCTGGCGCGTGAGCGAACGACGGCCCGGCCAGCGCAGCGGAGGGGAGCATCAAGGCCGCCACCGCCAGGAGGATCCCTGCCCGCACGAACGGATGGGTGTGCACCGGAATGCTCGCTCTTTCGACGCGGAGCCGGTTCTTAGAGGTTTGTGCCGACTCCCCTCGAGGCGGGTTCTTCCGACTCACCAGGGCCTCTCGGGCCGGAGCGCCCGTGGGCCTTCCCGGCCCGACGCACGACGGCCTACTCGCGCCAGCTCGGGAGGACCGAGGGGCCCGCCGGCGAGATCTTGGCCTCACGGGCGCCGCGGGAGAACTCGGACAACCAGGCGATCTCCCGTACCGCGCCGTCGACCGCCTGCTGCCGCCCGGAGTTCCGGCGCCAGCGCCGGGGGGCGGCGACCTCGTAGACGGAGACCGGCGACGCGTAGCCCACCGTCAGGAGGACCGCGCCGGCCGCCGCGACCAGGAACGTGAAGGCGAACCACTCGACGAACATCGCGAGGCCGAGGACGTTCTGCGTCGCCGTGACGACCCCGAAGCCGGAGAGCAGGCTCGACCCGAGCGAGAGCACCCCCGCGCCGGTGAACAGCCCCAGCGCGTAGGCGTGCGCGCGGGCCATGCGCCGGTACTCCTCGGCGGCGCCGACATGCGCCCTCCACACGCCCGCGAGCGGGGCGTCCGACGGGGGAGGGGTCCCCGAGCCGACATAGGCCAGGACGGTCCGCGCAAGCTCGAGCTCCAGGCGTTGGAACGTCGAGATGTCGGCCCCCAGCATCGAGGAGAGGGCGAACGCGCCGACCAGGCTCACGATCAGCGAGAGGCTCGTCACGTCGAACGCGACGCGCGTCATCGCGTTGTACTGCGAGACAAGCAGGAGGACGTAGACCAGGGCGAACCCGATCGCTACCGCCAGGACGAACCCTTCCCGCGAGTCGGGCGGAGGGGGCGTCAGGCGTTCACGCCAGCCGGAAACGGGCGACAACGAGTCCGAAGGCATCGCCGAGAGAACCGACGGCCTTACTATTTAGGGCTTCGGCTGAGACGCCAGCGCTGTACCCGGCGGGCGACAGGCCCCTAGGGCGTGGTCGACGCGCGGGCCGGTCAGGGGCCTTATGCCGGCCCGACCGCCTCGACCGGATCGCCCCGTCGGACGACCCCTTCGCTCAGGACCCGGGCGAACCACCCGCGACGCCCTAGGGTCGCCTTCAGGAACTCCGGTCCTCGGTCCCTCCCGACGTAGGGCAGGAGGAACAGGTTGTCGCATGGCTCGCACGGGCGAGCCGTCTCGATGACCGCGGTCCCGAGCCGGAGCCGCGTCGGCGGGGCCAGGCGCGCGTAGGCGATCCCCGAGGTCGTCACGTTCTCGCCAAGGTCCCCCGGACGCACCGGCCAGCCTTCCCGGCCCAGCTCCTCGATCGTCTCGAGCGGCAACAGGAGGAGCGCCATCTCGGGGTCCCCGCGCTTCCGCGTGTCGCGGTAGAGGTTGTAGTCGCCTTCGACCCCGGCGAAGGTGATCCTCGCCCGGTCGAGCTCGGGCTTGGGCAGCCCGTGCTCGCCCGCGGTCCGGGGTTTCGCACCGAGGCGATGGACCGTGCCGGCGACGCTCCGCTCCGCGGCCATCGGCTTTCGAATGCCTCCCAAGCTCGCCATCCCGGGCACCCTACCGAGGGATAACGACTTCCGCTAGGTGGACCGGGATAGACGGCTCCTCCCGCCCGACGCATGGGGGGCTGCCCCGCGAGCACGACGAGCCCGAGGGATGCTATGTATACGGCTTTGTTACCGAAGAAGTAACTTTATCGTTCCAGCGACAATCCGGGTCCCGTGAAGCCCAGGTCGCTCTCGGCCACCGAGGCGCGGGTGGTCCTGTCGCTCGAGGAGGAGGGCGCGGAGGAGCTCTCGCTCGACGCGATCCAGCGGCTCGCCCGCGTCCGTCGGGGGTTTGCCCGGAAGCTGGCGCACGGGCTCGTGACGAAGGGCTGGCTCCAACGCGTAGGCCGTGGTCGCTACCTCCTCAACCCGAGCGCCTACGGTCCGGAGGCGGTGCCGGAGACGGACCCCCTGCGGGTCGGGAGCCGGCTCGTGGCGCCGTACTACTTCGGGTTCGCGACGGCGGCCGAGCTGTGGGGATTCCTCCTCCAGCCGGGGAGGACCTACTACGTGGTCACCCCGACGCGGACCGAGGTCCGGGTCCGGGGACCGTCGCACTTCCGGCTGGTCCGGGTCGCGGGTCGCCGGTTCTTCGGCAGTACGTCCCTGGAGCGGCGGGGCCAGGCGCTCCGCGTGAGCGACCCCGAGCGCACCGTCGTCGACTGCATCGACCGGCCCGAGCTGTGCGGTGGGATGCCGGGCGCGGTCCAGGTCCTCGCCCGCGCCAAGCCCCGGCTCTCCTGGCCTCGGCTCAACTCCTACCTCGAGCGCCTCGGCAACCGGAGCCTCGCCGTCCGGTGCGGGTACCTCGCCGACCACCTCCGTCCTTCGGTCCCGGTCCCCGACCGCTGGCGGCGCCGGTTGCTCCCCAAGGCGGCCGACCCGTGGGTGCCTCTCGGCCCCCCCGCGACGTACGGCCGGCGGGGGAAGCGCGAGCCCAGCTGGCGCATCATCTGCAACGTCCCCGAGGCCGAGCTGTTCGCGGAGGCGGACGCCCGATGATCCCGAGAACGGCTGCCAACCGGTTCGCGAACGTGATGGGGGTCGACCTCCACCTCGCGCAACAGGAGATCGTCCTGCTGTACGCCCTGAGCGCGCTCGGCCAGGGCGGCGTCCTCGACCGCGTCGTCTTCAAGGGGGGGACGTACCTCCGGATGATGGTCACGGGGGACGTCGGCCGCCTGAGCGAGGACCTCGACTTCACGAACCGGGACCTCCCCGACGACCCGGAGACGATCCTCACCGAGGCGTTCGCGCCCGAGCACTTCGGGGTCGAGTTCCGCGTCCTGGACCCGTACCGGACGGCCCGCCGGAACTGGGCCTGTCGGGTCCGCTACCGTCACGAGTGGGACGAGGGCCAGTTCCGCCTCGAGATCAGCTACCGGGAGGTCCCGTTCCTTCCCCCGGGACGATGGCCGCCGCTGCCGCAGCCGTACTTCTCGGCCCTGCCGTTCGTCCCGCCCGAGATCCCGTCGCTCCGCGTCGAGGAGGCGCTCGCCGAGAAGCTGCGGGCGATCCAGCAGCGGGCCACGGAGCGGGACCTGTACGACGCGATCCGGTACGCCCACAAGGGATTCGACGAAGGGCTCGTTCGGCTGCTGGCCGTCGCCAAGCTCTGGAACGAACGCGAGGCGTTCGACCCGGCCCGAGTCCTGGCGACCCTGGCCGAGGGCCGTCGCGACTGGCCGGACCTCGACCGCCTGATCGGCCGGACCCGGCGGCGGGACTGGAATCGGGAGGCCGGCGAAGCGTCGCGCCGGTTCGCCTTCCTCCTCGCGCTGACCCCGTTCGAAAGGGCTCTCGTGGCCGACGGGCGCCGCCACGCGTTACGCGAGGAGCTGATCGACCGCCTGAGCACCTACGCGCTCGCCCGCGGGCCCCGCAGGGCCCCCGGTTAGCGCTGCCGTCCCTCCGGCGTGGTGCCCAGCCGATAGCGGCCCGGTCAGGATAAGCGGCTCGACCGTCGCCCCCGGTCCCCCGGGTGCGGGGAGCCCTAAAGAGAGCCGTCCGGTCACGGTCGCCCGTGCCCCGAGCTCCCGCCGGGCCCCAGGCCCCGGTCGAACCGTACCGGATCAAGGTCGTCGAGGCGATCGCTCTCCCGTCCCGTGAGGAACGGGAGCGGGCCCTCGAGCGCGCCGGCTACAACCTGTTCAACATCCTCTCCGAGGAGGTCTACATCGACCTCCTGACCGACTCCGGCACGTCCGCGATGAGCGACCGGCAGTGGGCCGGCATGATGGTCGGCGACGAGGCCTACGCGGGGAGCCGGAACTTCCTCCACTTCGAGGCGACCGTCCGGGAGATCACCGGCTACCCGCACATCGTCCCCACGCACCAGGGGCGCGCGGCCGAGCACCTCCTGCTGGCGCAGCTCGCCCACGCCGGCGAGATCGTCCCGAACAACATGCACTTCGACACGACCCGGGCCCACGTCCTCCGGACCGGCGCGAAGCCCGTCAACCTCGCGATCGTGGAGGCGAACGACTGCGCGAACCCCCACCCGTTCAAGGGGAACGTCGACACGGCCCGGCTCGAGGCGCTCCTGCGGGGCCCGTCGGGCCTGTCGGTCCCGCTCGTGATGGTCACGCTCACGAACAACACCGGCGGCGGTCAACCGGTGTCGCTCGCGAACCTCCGGGAGGTCGCCCGCCTGTGCCGCGAGCACCGCAAGCCGCTCTACCTCGACATGTGCCGGTGGGCGGAGAACGCCTACTTCATCCGGTCCCGGGAGCCCGGTCAGTCGCACCGGTCCGTCCGCGAGATCGGTCGGGAGATCTTCGACCTGACCGACGGCGCGACGATGAGCGCGAAGAAGGACGGGCTCGTCAACATCGGGGGGTTCGTCGCGACGCGGGACCCCACCCTCGCCGCCCGCCTCAAGGAGGAGCTGATCGTCTACGAAGGGTTCCCGACGTACGGGGGGCTCGCGCGGCGGGACCTCGAGGCGATCTCCGTCGGCTTCCGGGAGGCGACCGACGAGCGCTACCTCGAGCACCGCATCGGCCAGGTCCGCTTCCTCGCCGACCTCCTGGACGACCACGGCATCCCGTTCATGCACCCGCCGGGAGGCCACGGGATCTACCTGGACGTCCCCCGGTTCCTCCCCCACCTCACGCCGGCGCAGCTCCCGGGCCAGGCCCTGGTCGTGGAGCTCTACCGAGAGGGTGCGGTCCGCACGGTCGAGGTCGGGGCGATCATGTTCGACGAGGGCGATGCGGCGGCCACGGTCTCCCTCGAGCTCGTCCGTCTCGCGATCCCTCGGCGCGTGTACACCGAGAGCCACCTCCGGTACGTCGCGGACGTCGTCCGCAGGGTCTTCGAACGTCGGGCGTCGGTCCGGGGGATCCGGATGGTCGAGGCGCCCGAGCACCTGCGCCATTTCACGGCCCGGTTCGCCCCGCTCCCAGGGTGACCGGCCCGACAGCGCTCGGTCCGTCCGGGGTCGCGGACGCCGGCGGCTCACTCGTCCGAGGTCGCCCCGCGACGGTGCGGGTGGTGGTGGCCGGTCGTGCCCCCGGCGACCGCGGGGGTCCCGACCAGGTACTCGCCGAGGGCGATCCCCTTCACCCCGCGGAGGTCCTCCGCAGCGGCGACCACCTCCGACCGCTTGCCGGCGAGCCCGAGGATCTGCATGCAGGAGCTCCCCCCCAGATGGACGTGCGAGGACGAGCGGACGTGCGGTCCCCAGCGGTGCTCCGCGGCGATGAGGCGGCGCAGCACGTTCGGGGCGTCGTGCCGGTAGAGGAGCATGACCGCGCCGACCGCGTCCGAATCGGGGTCCCGGAGGTCCTGGTCGGCGAGCTCCTTGCGGATGAGGGCCCGGATCGCTTCGGACCGGCTAGAGGAATTGCGTTCGCCCACCCAGCGGTCGAGGAGACGAAGGAGGGACGGTTCCAGCGAGACCCCCAACCGGACCACGTACTCGTCCTCGGCCCGGGGCGTGGACCGCTTCCGGTCGTCCCGCGTTTCGGCCCGCCGGCCCCGGGGCCGTTGCGGGTGGTCGACCGGGTCGCCCGGTCCGCGGCGACGGACGGGTCTTGCCCCGCTGCCGGTGGAGCCCATACCCCCGCTCCCCCTACTTCGCCGGGTCCGGCGGGGAGACCGACGGGAATCCTATGTCCTCGTAGCGCTTGACCCTGTAGATCGCCATCGCGACCGCCCACGCCGCGACGAACAGCACGACGATCCCGATCCCGAGCTGCTCGAAGTTGAGCTGGTTCAACCCCGCCCAGAACGTGCCGCGCCAACCCAGCTCCGTCGACAGGACCTGGAGCAGCTCGACGCCGCCGATCGCGAAGGCGACCAGGACGGAGATGACGGTCAGGGTGAGGTTGTAGTAGATCTTCCGTATCGGCCGGAGGAACGCCCAGCCGTACGCGTAGCGCATCGCGAACCCGTCGAGCGTGTCCGAGAGGACCATCCCGCAGGCGAACAGGAACGGCAGGATGAGCACGGCCCAGAGGGGGATCGCCCCCGATACCCCGACCGTGATGCTGATCGCGATCAAGGTCACCTCGGTCGCCGTGTCGAAGCCGAGGCCGAACAGCACCCCGATCGGGTAGATCTGCCACGGCTCCTCGATGATCCGGAACAGCCGGCCGAAGTACCGGTAGAGGAACCCGCGCTTCTGCAGCTGGTCCTCGAGCTGGCGTTCGTCCAGCTTGCGGTCGCGCAGCCCGCGGAAGATCTGGTAGACCTCGGCGACGATGACCAGGTTGATCAGCCCGATGAGGAGGAGGAACGCGCCCGAGATCAGCGTCCCGAGGACCGCCCCGACCGCCGCGAACTGGCCGATGTGGCGCTGGACGTATTCGGTGGCGATGACGAGCCCGACGACCATCCCGCTCACGATGGTCGAGTGGCCGAGCGAGAACCAGGTCCCGACGGTCAACGGCCGTCGCCCGTCGTTGAGGAGCTTGCGCGTCGTGTTGTCGATCGCCGCGATGTGGTCGGCGTCGAAGCCGTGGCGAAGGCCGAGGATGTACGCCGTCAGGCCGAGGCCGGTGAACAACAGGTAGCTGTGGACGACCGTCGAGCCCGAGCCGTGCGGGAGGTAGACGAACGACACGGCAAAGGCGACGACGGTCGCTCCGACGATGGCGGCGCCGATCGCCGCCATGCGGAACTTCTCCCGACCCGTGAGACGCAGGTCAACCGGCGGGGGAGGGGGGTCCGGGCCCACGGTCCATCCACCCGGGGCCGGTATTAGATTGTGTCGTATTTGGGATTCGTAACACTCCGTGCCGCCCGGCCCGCCCCGGCGGAGGCCCGTCGAGCGCGGGAGGGCTCAGGGGCTCCCGGCGCCGGCGTGGACCTCGATGTCGCCGGCCTCGGTGGAGACGCCCCAGCGAGCCAGTTTGGCCAGGGTCTCGGGGAGCGTTTCCGTGGGAGACCGCGGAAGGACGAGGTTGTCGAGGTGGGGGACGTGGACGTGGTTGGGCCAGATGTGGGTCCGCTTCATGCTGTCAAGCCTCGTCGGGGGTTGATTAGGTTATGGTACGTTACGGTGCAGCGTGGGACGAACGGACGCGGGCCACGGTCGGTACCCCGCGCCGGCCCCGGCCGCACCAGCCGCGGTAGCGCGGAGGCCTCGGTCTGCGGCCCCGCCGCCGAGGGGCCCTCCACTGCCCGGGGCCCAGGGTCCCAAACAACTTTAGGCCCGCCGGACCGTATGCTCCTAGGGCGAACGGGCGAGCCCGGAGCACCGGAGAACATGTCGAAGCTCGAACACATCGTGGTGGCGATCGACGGCTCCGAGAACGCGGACCACGCCCTCGATTTCGCCGAGGACCTCGCGGCGCGCTACGGCGCCGCCTTGACCCTCCTGACGGTGATCCCCCCGACGGTCGTCCCGTCCTACGGCGGCCCGATCTACGAGCCGGCCAGCCACGAGTCGATGCATGCCATCTACGACGACGTTCTCTCCACCCGACGGATCCGGGTCCAGAAGAACCCCAAGGTGCCTCGCGTCGACACCGTACGACGGGAGGGGATCGTCGTCGAGGAGCTCCTCGCCTACCTGGACAAGGAGCAGCCGGACCTGCTCGTCATGGGGTCGCGGGGGCTCTCCGCGGGACGAAGGCTGCTGATGGGGAGCGTCTCCGACGCGCTGGTCCACCACGCCCCGTGCCCGGTCCTCGTCGTCCGGCACCGCTGAGTCCTCCGGCGCGCAGCGCGCTGCAGTCGCCGGGGAGCTTCGAGCGAATCCCGCGCCGCGAGCTCAACTCGTGAGGTATGACCTCGCGCCCTGGATGAGGAAACGGACGTCCGACGCCAACGCCACGAACCGGAAGCCTAGTGCCACCATCGCCTTCTTTTCCTCCGCGTCGACCGCCAGGGTCCCCGGGATCTTGTCGTGCCGCTCGCAGGCGGCGACCACCTCGCGCATGGCGTCGCGGAGCTTCGGACTCCGTCGGTCGTCCCCGACGCCCAGGCTCAAGGCGAGGTCTTGAGGGCCGACGAAGAGCAGGTCGATGCCGCGCACGCCCGCGATCGCCTCGAGGTTGGTCAACGCCTCCCGGGTCTCGATCTGGACGCCGACGGTCGTCGCCTCGTTCGCCTCCCGCAGGTACGTTCCGAGGTCGAGGCCGTAACGCGACGACGCGGCCGCGGCGGCGCCACGGACCCCGTCGGGGGGGTACTTGGCGAACGCGACGGCCGCGGTCGCCTGGGCCTCCGTGCTGACGAGCGGGACGAGCACCCCTTGGGCTCCCGAGTCCAGCCCCTGCTTGATCAGGTACGGGTCGACGTTCCCGACGCGCACGAGCGCCGCCGGACCGCCCTCGCCGAGCAGGGCGACCATCGCCGCGATCGTCTCGGGGTTCACCTGCGCGTGCTCCGTGTCGATCACGAACCACTCGAACCCCAGGCCCTTCAGCGCGTCGAGGCAGACGAGCGACGAGGACGAGACCCACGTACCGTACGACGTCGTGGACGAGGTGCGGAGCCGCCGCTTGAGGGAGTTCTTCGCCGAAACGGTCATCGCCTCCTCGGGGTTCTACGACCGATAAGGTTTCCAGCCTCGTCGCTCGGCGGAACTTCTAGCCGGTTCCGTCGCTGCCCGTCGTCGCCGGGGGGTCCCGGGTCGACCGAAGCTCGGCTCGGAGCCGAGGCGATCGTGGACGGATCGGATCGGAATTCGGTTCGGCCCGCTGCTTGGACCCGCGTGAGACCCTGAGCCCTGCGGCCCGGCCGGACCGGCCGACGGTCAGGCAAGGCCGCCGGCCGCGAGGGCTATCCCCCGGGCGGGGGATGCGGCCTGCTCGATGACCGCCGGCTGGGGGGGGTTCAGCGGTCCTCTCGCGCTCGGGGGGTCCGTCGCCGTCATCGCGGTCGCCGGGTTCCTCGTGCTCTGGTACGACGCTCCCGGGCATGCCGGCTGGCAGGACCGCGTACGACGCTGGGCTCGGCGCCTGACAGGCCGGGGCGACCTCACCTGGATCGACGCGCGGCTGCTGACGGCCGCGGCTGCCGTCGCGTTCGCCTCGGCCGCAGCCGCTACCTGGGCTCTGGGTGGGTACGGATGCACCCCCGGGGGGGGCCCGTCGGACCTCCTGACCCTCGTGACGTCGGGTCACGCGTTCCTTAGCGGGGGTGACCCGTTCTCCATCACGGCCTGCGGCCACGGGGGGAACCCCGTCCCCGCGGGCGCGGCGTCGGTGCTCCTCGACGCGCTGGGCTCCCTCGCCGGCCGCGCGGGGGTCCTCACGGTGTGGGGCGCGGTCTCGGTCGCGATCATCCCCCTCCTCTGGGCGCTCGGTGGGGCGGACCGGGCCCGGGCGACCGTCTTCGTGCTCGCCTCGTTCCTGTACCTCCCGATCGTCGCGGTCCAGATCGACGGAGCTAGCCTCGCGCTCGTCCCGTTCTCGGTCCTCCTCGTCCTCTACCTCGCTCGCCGTGGATGGGTCCGGGCGTCCGCGGTCGGGGGGTTCCTCGCGACCGGCCGGTTCCCGGCGTTGTTCCCGATCCTCGGCGTGTCCGGCCTGGCGGGGCGACGACGGGCGTCCGCCTTCGTCGCGGCGCTGGGGGTGTTCGCTGCGATCACCCTGGGCACGGCGGCGGTCTATGGGAGCCGATTCACCGGCCCGGTCTTCTGGCTCCAGCTCCAGCGGTCGCACTTCGCGTTGAACTACTGGGGGGTGCTCCAGGGCGCCGCGGGGGTGACCCCGTCGACGACCGTGACCGTCGTCCAGGCTGCTCTCACCCTCGGCCTGGTCGCCCTGGTCTGGGCGCGGGCCCGGACGGAGCTCGGGGCGGTCGCGGTCGTCCTCACGGGGACGATCCTGCTTACGCAGTACCTCTCGTTCACGGAGCTCGTGTTCCTCGTGCCGGTCGCGCTCCTGGGGTCCCGCCCCCGGTGGTGGCTGTGGGCGATCGGTCTGGTCGCGAGCACGAACTACCTCCTCGCGCTCAGGTCCCTCGAAGCGTGGGGGCGGCCGTTCCTGCTCTCGTACGCTCTCGACCTGGTCCTGACCGCCCTCGTCGCCCTGCTGCTGGTCGAGCTGCTGCGGGCCGAGCTCGTCCCTCCGCGGGGTACGACCAGCGCGCCGGGGCCCGTGGACGTTCGACCTGACTGAGGGGCCGGGCGGTTTGGGGGCGCGAGCCTACCGACGGCCGCTAGTCGGTGACGGCCCTGCGGAAGGGAAGGAAAAGGAAGGAAGGAAAGGGTTAGGTCAGGGACCCGCGACGGATCACGCCCGCGGTGTGAAGACGATCGTGATCCCCGCGGGGGACGCTCCGGCCACGGTGAACGAGCCCGCTGCCGGTCCGGTCGTGATGTGGTAGCCCGGGATGTTGTAGACCTTGTAGCAGTAGCTGCCGTTGGGCACGGAGTACGTGAGCACCGTCGTGTTCCCGGTCTTCACGATGTGGACCGGCCAGAGCGTCGAGCCCGAGGAGGTGCTCCGGACGAGCGCGCTCCAGTAGGTACCGTTGACGAGGCCGCTCTCCGTGATCGTCACCGTGTACGTCGGGATCGGCGCGAAGTCGACGACCTGCACTCCCGGGGACGAGCCGGCGACCGCGAAGTTCCCGGAGCCACCGCTCATGATCTGGTACGCGTGGACCCCGTGGACCTGGAACCGGTAGGTGCTGTTCTGCAGCAGGAAGAAGATCATCGTGCCGCTGGACGACTGCGTCTCCGAGCGGCTGTGCCCGAACGTGTGCGTCGCCCAGACGGTGACCGCCCAGTGGGTCCCGTTCGCGAGCCCGTTCTCCTCGAAGGCGACCGGGTAGAACGCGCCCTCCTCCAGCTGGAGGAACGGCACGCTGACGCCGACGGTCGTGTTCGTGATCACCTCGGTCCCGCTGACCGAGCCGTTGACGATGAACCCGAGGACCTCGCCGATCACGTAGTGGTACGTCCCGTTGGGCAGCGAGAAGCTGAGCGTGCTCGTCGTCGACGACGCCTGTTCCGCGATATGGACCCCGCCGAAGCCGTTGATCCGGACGGACCAGTTCGTCCCGTTGGGGAGCCCGCTCTCGGTGAACGTCAGGGCGTAGGTCGGGGGCGTGGTGAAGATGACCTTGGTCACGGGGGGCGAGCCGCCCGCGATGATGAACTTCCCGTGCCAGGAGTTGTTGACGAAGAACGAGCCGGGGATCTTCGTGACGATGTAGTGGTACGTCCCGTTCGGGAGCGTGAAGTTCAAGCTCGTGGTGTAGGAGGACGCGGTCTGGTCCTCGATCGCCCGTTCCTGGCCATGACCGTTGCCCGTGACGCTGACGGTCCACAGGGTGCCGCTCGGGAGGCCGACCTCCGTGAACTCGGCGACGAACGGGACGATCGGGTAGAAGATGAACGCGAACGAAGGCGGGGTGGCGTTGGCGGTGACGTTGAACTCACCGTGGTTGGAGACGTTGACGAAGTAGCCGGGGACCTTCAGGACGTTGTACTTGTACGTCCCGTTGGTGACGCCGATCGTGATGGTCGGGGTGTTGGACGTGACGGTCTTGCGAACGCCGTCGCACGAGCAGCCGACGTAGGCCACGTGCACGCTCCAATTCGTCCCGGACGGAAGGCCCGTCTCCGTGAACGTCACGTTGTACAACGGGGTAGCCGAGCTGGTCTGGGGCCCGGCCGAGCCCGCGCTGGCCGAGGCCAGCGACGACAACACGACGACGATCGTCAGTCCTACCACTACGCCTAAGGCGGTGCCAAAAATCCGCATGGCCGGTTCTACCTGGGGGTGGTATTTACACCCTCAGGGGCGCGCGCACTCCGGGCTTACCGGACCGACCTGGTATCCCTTGCCAGCCAACTATATGTTGGGTTCCGCAGGGCGCACGTCGCCCCGGGAGCTGGCGCGCCAGCCGCGGCGTGGCTCACGCCGCCTGCTTCATCCGTCGGGCCAGCGCCAGGTAGCCTACGGCCACGACCCCGGTGACGGCCGCGAACGTCCCCCACAGGGCGAGCGCGTTGCCGGTCCCGAGCAGGAGCGTCCCGAGCGAGGGGGCGAAGATGTTCGCCCCGTTCGTCACCGCAGCGTACGCGCCGAAGTAGCTGCCCCGCCGGTCGTCCGTCGCGAGGGCGGCCACGAGCGTGTTCTGGAGCGGGCTCACGAGGTTCTCCCCGATCGTCAGGACCCCCATCGCGACCAGGAACGCGGCGTACAGCGTCCCGGCGTAGAACAGGAGGAACGCGGCCCCGTAGCAGAGCGTCCCGACGGCCATCCAGAACAGGTGCCGACGGCGGATCCCCCAGGAGATCGGCATCTGGAGCGTCACGACCAGCACCCCGTTGAGCGAGTAGAGCCAGCCGACCTCCTCGTAGGAGAAGTGGCGGACCCCGACGGAGAAGAGCGTGAGGGCGGTCCCGAACTGCCCGGCCGCGAGCGTGAGGCCGATCCCGAGCACGCCCAGGGCGAGGAACATCGAGTCGTGGAACGGGAGGGTCGTCCGCTCCCGGAGGGGCTGGCTCGACGGCAAGCTCTCGCGCCGGGTCTCTTCGAGGAAGAGCGTCAGGAGGAGCCCACCCCCGAGGGAGGTGATCCCGGCGACCAGGAACACTACGGGGATGCCGAAGCTGCTCGCGAGGAGCCCGCCGAGCGCCGGGGCGATCGCGAAGCCGGCGTTGCCGAAGATGCGCAGCAGGCTGAACACGCTCATCCGGCGGCTCTCGCTCGAGACGTCGGTCATGAGCGCGTTCTGGGCGCCCGCGCCGACGTTGCCGAAGAACATGTTCCCGGCCCAGAGCGCCATCACGACCGCGAGCCCGTGGGCCCAGAACCCGAACAGGAGGAACGAGACGACGGCGTTCGCGAGCGGCGGGTACGCCACGAACGCCCGGCGGCCGTACCGGTCCGACGCGGCGCCCCCCACGAGCGAGGCGAGCAGCGAGACCGGGATCACGAGGGAGACGAGGACCCCGACGTAGAGGAACGACAGGTGGTAGGCGGTGTAGAGCAGCACCGGCAGGAACAGCCACGCCGCCGAGCGGCCCGCCGAGACCACGAGGTTCGACGCCCCGAGCAGGTAGATCGGCCGGGAGAAGCCGGAGGGGCCGACCTCCGGATCGGGCTGGGCCATTTCGTGACGGCGAGCCGACCTCCACCGGGCGCGACGCGGGCGTCCGCCGCGGGGCTGAGCCGGTTCTGACCTCACCTGCTCACCGGGCCTGGCCGATTATAGAGCTCCCTGTGGCGCCGACTTCACCAACTCCGCACCGCGTCGTGCGCCACGGCCGCGTCCGGCGGGTCGCGTCCGGCGTTCGCCCGGGGGCCAGCAGGAGGAGCGAGAGGGAGGCCCGGCGCCCCGTCCGTCGCGACCCGGGAAGCTCAAGGTCGCAGGGGACATGCCGGCGGGCCGCATAGGGCGTCGATGGCGGACCCTTCCGGTGCGCCGGCTCACGTGGTCGCAGGCGTTCCCCGAGGTGTCGCCTTGCGGGAAGTACGCCGTCGCGACCTCGGACCGTACTTCGCCCTAGCCCTCGCCACGTCCGGCCCGCTGGACGAGGCGCTCGGGCTCCGCGGTCGGGCGGAGCGACAGTTCCGGTCGGTCTCGGGCCCGGGCCTCTGGCTCCTGTTGAGCGTGCTGCGGCTGCTCCATCGCAGCCCCGTGAGGATGCTGGTCGCGACGGAGGACGGGGCCCCGGTCGGAACCACGGTGACGATCCTCCTCGGCCCGTGGGCGTACGTAGCGGCGGTGGGGGTCCGGGACGACCGCCGGCAACGGGGGATCGCCCAAGCGCTCGTACGCTGGGCCGAGACGTTCGGTCACGCGGCCGGGAAGAGCTGGATGGTCCTCGAGGTCGATGCTACGAACCAGCCAGCGCGCGCCCTGTACGCCAAGCTCGGGTGGGGCCCCGGCGCGACGGTCCACTGGTGGGAACTGCCCGGCGAACCCGCGGAGCGGCCGCCGAGCACGGTCCGGAAGGCCCGCCGTAGCGACCGGATGCTGGGGCACGCGGCATCGGTCCGGAGCCTCGGGATCGAGTTCCCACCGCGATACCTCCACCCGTGCGAGCTCATCGGTCGGAGCGCCGGGGGTTCGCGGGAGACCTGGGCGGCCGGGCCCGTCGGGGAGCCTGGCCTGGTGGTCCGGAGCTGCGCCGGCGTCGCGGGCGAACCCGGGTTCCTGCTGCCCGCTGTGACGGGCGGGGGCACCCCCGACCCCGAGGGCACGCTCTTGAGCTGTGCCCGGGCCGGGCTCGTGCAGCGCGGTTGCCGCGGGATCTTTGTGCCGGTGCTGGGCGACGCTCCTCAGCTGGTCGAGCTCCTGCGCGGAGCGGGAGGAACACCGAAGGTCGCGTCCGAGTTCTGGTGGAAGCGTATCGACGCGAGCTAGGTCCGGCGACGGGCCGGTCCTTAGACGCACCGGACGGCCGTCCGGCTACGCCGTGACCCGCCGGACGATCTCCTCGGCGGAAGAAAAGACGACGTTCTGCCGGCAGAACCTCGGGAGGTACTTCGCCGCCTTCCCGGAGTTGGTGGCGGTGGTCGTATGACCCATCTCCTCGATCGGGGCGACGACCATGCACGTGTCGGCGACCACGTGGCCGCCGGCGGCCTCGACCGTCGTGACGTAGCCGAGCCGTCGGGCGAGGTCCTTGACCGCCCTCGACGTGCAGACCCAGAGGGCGACGCCGTCGCGAATGCGCTTGCCTTGGAGCAGCGAGGCGATCTCGCGCACCTCCTCCAAGGAGGCGTGGGGGCAACCGAACGTAACGAGGTCGAGCGCTTCCGCTCGGCCGGTGTTCAGCCTCACCTTCACGTCGTCCAGCGACGCGCGCGTGACCTCGACCTTGGCCTCGATACGGTCGAGCGAGATCAGGCGGCAGCTCGCCTCGGGGGTGACGTCCTCGATGTGGTAGAGGTCGACGGACCCGGACGCCGCCGCGGCCGCGCTGAGGACCTTCAGCTCCTCGAGCGTGGGCCGGGAGCGGATCCCGGTGAGGTAGGCGACCCGGCCCTTCGCGAGCTCCCCCAGTCTGTAGCCGAGGAGGCCGAAGTCGACCGTGCCCTTCGGCTCGCACGTCACCTCGACCTCGACCGTCGGGTCCCGGTGCTCGCGGAGGTGGAGCCCGTAGCGGGGCCCGTAGCCGGCGATGGCGTAGAGGAGGGTGCTCAGCCCTGACTCCCGGTTCGTCCGGACCCCGAGGACGGAGTTCGCGTAGCTCACGACCGACGATTCGGAGAGGAACGCGTCCACGAACGGCGGCGGCATGCTCCCGATCAGGTAGGGGGTGCAGGTCACGGTCGGGGTCGCGCCCATCCGGACGTAGATCTCGATCACCTCCTGCTGTTTGCGGGCGAACTCCTCGGGGATCCCGAGGGCCCGCCAGTCCTCGAGGTCCATCCCCGCCGGGTTGATCGTCACGTTCCGAGAGCGGAAACGGTACCGGCTCCCGAAGTGGCGCCGGAGCTCGAGGCCGGTGTCGGTGATCGTCTTGTACGACACGCCGGCGACCTGCACGTGGTCGGCGGGGACGAACTCGTCCGTGCCGAGGAGCTCCCCGGCCCTCGCCAAGAGCTCGGCGATCTCCGGCTCCACGCCCAGCGCCTCGACCCGGGCCCTGTCGACCGGGCGGGGGGTCACCCCGAGGATCTCGACCTCGATCTTGCCGAGGATCGCTCCCCACATCGTGATCGGGTCCGGTCGGTCGAGGACGATCTTCTTCGGAGCGAAGCCCCGGACGGCGAGGTTGACGATCCGGTCCGAGCCGACCGTCGAGCCCGCAGCGGGCGGGCATCGGAGCTCCGTGCCCGCGAGGCTCCGGCCGTGGAGCTCGTGGGCGGGGTTGACGACGACGCCCTGGGCGTCGACGTCGTCGAGCCAGGAGATCGCCTGCGAGGTCCTCAGCACCTCCATCGGCCGGTCCGTCACGCGCGGGGCGCGAGCTCCGCCTTGCGCATCTTGAGCTCCTTCTCCGCCGGCACCACCAGCGGCCGCGTCGCGTCGAGCGCGAGCTTGCTGCCGACCCCCTCCGGCGTCGCCATCGGGTCGAGGCTCGACCCCTTCACGCCGGCCAGGACGAGCTCCTTACCGGCCTCCCAGTACATCGTCACGGCGTAGTTGACCGCCGTCGGGTCCGTCACGTCGACGTCCGCGTCCACGATCGTGATCTTCTTCAGGCTCCGGTGGCCGCGGATCGCCGCGTCGATCGCAAGGCGGGGATCCCGTTCGGTCCTCTTCGCGATCGAGATCACCGCGTCCAGCCAGCCGCTCCCGCCCTCGGTGAGGTAGACGTTCCGGACGTCGAGCCCCTGCTCCCGCAGGGCCCGGTAGATGGTCGGGGTACGGGGCGCGCCCATCAGGAGGCGGTGCTCGTTGCCGCCGGGGAGCAGGGCGTGGTAGACCGCGTTCGGTCGCAGGGCGATCCGGTCCAGGGCGAAGATGGGCTGCATCCGGACCACGTCGTAGGTGTTGGTGAGGTCGACGAACGGCCCTTCCGCGGCGGTCTCGTCGTGCAGGATCTTGCCCTCGAGGACGATCTCGGTGTCGGTCGGGTAGCTCGTGCGGTTCGTCTTGGCCCGGCAGACCTCGATCCCGGGCTCGAGCGCGGCGGCGATCCCGAGCTCGTCGACGCCACGGTCGACCGACGTCGCGCCGGCGACGAGGACGCCCGAGCGGCTGCCGATCGCGATCGCGACGTCGACATCCTCGCCGTGCTCCCGAGCGTCGAGGTACATCGTATGCAGGTCGCGCTTCTCGACGAGGCGGCCGACCAGACGGTCCCGACCGATCTTCGAGAGCCGGTGGAACGAGAGGTTCCGTTGCGCGCCGCGTTGGGCGAAGACCACGGCCGAGGTGACGTAGGCGCCCTGGTCCTTCGGGTAGTGCGTCAGGATCGGAAGGAGGTCGAGGTCCGGCTCGAGGTACTGGAACTCTCCGCGGCCGTCGCGGACCGCCCCGGGATGCTGCATCGCCCGGTCCAGCCGAGCGATCCACTCCTCCGAGGTCATCCCCAGGCTCCGGCAGAGCAGGTCCATGCTGCTCAGGAGGTTCCCGGCGACCGGGAAGCTGCTCCCCTCGACGTGCTCGAACAGGACGGGCCGGCCCTCGTGCTGGCGGAGCAGCGCCGGGACCTCGTACATCGGGCGCACGCTCTCGGCGATGCGGGTCAGCTTTCCCTCGGAGCCGAGCTGCTCGAGGTAGTCTCGGAATCTCACGGCCCCACGACCTCGCTCAGCGCACCCCGCGACGGCGAGGCGGGGACGATGCATCCGTAGCGAACGGTCCCCGCGGAGACCATCTTCCCGTGCGTCTCGAGCCCGGGTACGGTGGATAACCCTTCCGTCGCGACGACTTTCCCAGGACGGCGCGGCGGACCGCCATCTCCAGGGCGGTCCGAGGACGGACCTACTCGGTCGCCGGGCGGAGCAGCACCGCCCGGAAGCCGCTGGGCACGTCGACCAGCATCACGGGCTGTGAGCCGCCGAAGCGGGCGGGATCGGCGGTGAACTCGAGGTGGAGCTCGCCCGCCACCCGCTCGATGCCGCTCCGCAGCTCCTCGGCGAACCGGCTCAAGAGACGGGCGCGCGTGCCGGCGGGCAGCAGCCGCAACTGTCCCTCGTTCAGGGACGTATGGACGTCGACCCATTGGGCGTACACGTTGACGAAGATGTCGGGCTCGAACAGCTGGGGATGGAAGCGGAACAGCTCGGTACCGAGCACGACGTCGCGCACGCCGGCCGCAACCCGGAACCGGAGCCGTTCGCGGCCCCGGAGGACCCGCTCGTGCTCGCGCCGAGCCTGCTCGGCCGGATCCACGGTGACCCCTGCCGGCCCTCAGCCGGGGGCGGGCTAAAGGAAGGCGGTCCGGGGGCGAGGTCGCGCGAGGAGCACCGCTCGGGCTGGCCCGATTTATACGGGCATTCGTCAACTCCAGTTGACGAAATCAGCACGGATTCCTGGGCGCTCCTTTTGTTCATGTCAGAGATGCCGCACGGCCCCACCCGCGCTCTGACGAGTCCGCGGCGTCGTGCATCGTCCAGAACGTTGTTCACCTCCGCCCTGGGAGTCCTCCTGGTCGCCCTGCTCGTCGGCAGCGTGCTGGTCCTGGTCGGGACGGACGTGTCGTCCGCCCGAGGGCCTTCCTCCGCCCAGGCGCCGGGGACCTCCGCGTCGCTCGCCGCCGGTCCCCCTCCGACGTTCCGGGTCGTGTTCACCGAGACCGGTCTGCGGGCGGCGACCAACTGGTCCGTGACGCTCAACGGCGTGACCGAGAACTCCTCCGCCCCCACGACGATCAGCTTCTCCGAGCCCAAGGGGGTGTACCCGTTCTCGGTGACCGCGGTTCAGGGGTATACGGAGACGCCCCGCTCCGGCACGATCACGATCTCGTCCAGCACGGTGACGCAACCGATCACGTTCCTCGAGGTGGCGAGCACCACCTCGTCCGGTCTCCCCTCGCTGACGGGAGCGAACGGCTACTACCTGCTGGGAGTGGTCTGCGTGGCCGTAGCCGTCCTCGTGGGCCTGGACCTCGTCCTCCGACGGCGCGGCAGGCAGCGGCCGGTCGAGTCCTGACCGGCCGGAGGGGTGCTGCGTCGACCGGCCGGTGGTAGCCGAGGCAATCCCGGACGCTCCTCCGGCCCTGCGGCTCGGGGTGGATGACACTGGCCCACGGACACCGGGCCGTCAGGAAGGGACGGTCGCAACGACGAGAGCCGAGACCGGCGCCGCTCCCAACGACCGGGGCCTCCTCCTGGCGCGGGCGTCCTACGCTCCGCCGGAGCCGGTGCGGGTCCTCGGCCAGCCCCAAGTTCTCGTTGGTCGCCTTCCGCCCACCCCGTCCGGAGCCGCGGACCGGACCCCAAGACCACTAGATTGAAGGCGGGTGGGATGCTACAGCACCCGAGCCGGGCGGTCCTTGATGGCGTCCAGGGTCCTGAAGGGGGTGGTCGGCGCCGTAGCCTTCTCCACGATCCTGCTCGTGTCCGGCCTCGGGCTCCTCGCCTCGTTGACGGGGTCCGGATCCGCGAGCCCTGCCCCTGGCGGAGCCGCCGGGGCCTCGGACGCGCTCACGGTCGTCGCCGGTCCGTTTCTTCCGGGACCGGACGTGGCGGAGCTCGGGGCCGTGCCCGCGAGCACGCCCGTCTCGGTCGCCGTGGGCCTCGCCTCCCAGAACGTTTCCGGCCTCGCCGCGTTCGTGGCGGCGGTATCGGCCCCGGGAAGTCTCATGCACGGCGAGCATCTTTCGGCGGCCGCCGCGAACGGTCGCTTCGGCGCGTCCCCCGTGTCGGTGGCGGGCGCGGAAGCCTACTTCGACCAGCGGGGCCTGTCCGTGGCCGCCAACCCCGACGGTCTCCTGCTGGAGGTGAGCGGACCGAGCGGCTCCCTCGCAGCGGCGTTCCACACCACGCTCGAGCGTTACGCGTTGCCCGACGGCCGGGTCGTCATGGACCACCCCACGCCCGCCACGCTACCGAGCTCGATCCCCTGGACGGGGGTGATCGGCTTGGACAACCTGTCGGCCATGACGCCCGAGGCCGGCCCTGGGGCCGTTGCACCCCTCGCCTCCCCCGCCGGGAGCTGTCCCGGTTACACCGGGGAGCTCCTTCCGTGCCAGATCGACAACGCCTACAACACCTCGTCCCTCATCGCGAACGGCACGAACGGCTCCGGCGAGCGGATCGCCGTGGTCGACCCGTACGTCGGGGACGAACCGCAGTCCGTCCAGCTCTACGACTACCAGGCGTTCTCGACCGACGTC
>Ga0187771_10000719_pt1 | contig 20817 bp, 11 predicted proteins | sample 0116_SJ02_MP15_1_FD_133139 | JGI IMG/M metagenome (GOLD analysis project Ga0187771, IMG submission 133139) | Tropical peat soil microbial communities from peatlands in Department of Meta, Colombia - 0116_SJ02_MP15_10_MG | ecosystem: Environmental > Terrestrial > Soil > Wetlands > Peat | place...
ACTCGTAGCCGGTTGCTTTCATCGCATCCCAGCGGTATAGCGGGTTGCCCCAGCGCTGCCCGGTGCGGCTGAAAGAGTCTGGAGGCACTCCCGCCACCACTTCCGGTTCCAGCTTGTCGTTCAACCGGAACAGGTCGCGGTGGGACCACACGTCAGCGCTGTCGTAATTTACGAAAATCGCGACGTCGCCTACGATCCGGATGGCGCGCTCGGCGCAATAACGCCGCAGCGCCCGCCATTGTTCGTAGAAAGCAAACTGCAAAGCGCTTCGAATCTGGATATCAGCGGCCAGTTTCTCACGAGCTGCCGCCAAGGCCGACGGCTCACGATAGGCCAGATCGCGCGGCCATTGATTCCAGCTCTTGAGTTTGTGTCGTGCGCGCAGTGCATCGAAGAGGACGAAATCGTCCAGCCACCACGCGTTTTTCTTGCGGAAGTCTTCCAAACGCCGCAACGTATCGTCCGAGGCCGCGCGCAGAAAGTTCCGTGCCGCCTTAAACAGCAGGGGCATTTTATGCGCGAAAACGTGGTCGTATTCGACAGGGCCGAATCCGGGCAGAAACTGGTCGAGCTTCTCCAAATCCAGCTTTGCCGCTTCAATCCAGCCGCGCTCGGCCAGCCGTTCCAGGCTGATCAACAGAGGATTCCCTGCGAAAGCTGAGGTCGAGGAGTACGGCGAGTTCCCGTAGCCGATGGGGCCGAGCGGTAAAACCTGCCACATGCCTTGGCGGGCCGACGCGAGAAAATCCACGAAGCGATAAGCGGCGGGTCCGAAATCGCCAATGCCGCCGCGCGAAGCGAGCGACGTAGGATGCAGCAGAATACCTGCAACGCGTGGAAAAGGCATGTCCCGCCGCTTACATCCCTTCCTCGCCGGGCGGTTTGGTCAAAGCTTTATATTCGTCCTGGTTGATCTTGATCTTACCCGACTTCTCCATCCCGTCCCGCAAGCCGGAGAGGAAAAGCTCAAAAATCTCCTGCTGCCTGGTCTGCAGCAGCGAATCCCGGATCTCATCGCGCTTGGCGGCAAAGTCTGCATCCACGGGCGGCTGGTTTTCGAGCAGCGAGAGAACAACACCGTTCCCCCCGCTAATGATCGGGCCACTGATTTCGCCGGGCTTCATGTTGAACGCCGCGGCAGCCTGCCCCGTCATCGAGCCTACATCGGGGACCTGCCCGTCGGGCAGGACAAGGTCGCTGGTCTTCATGGTTGCGCCCAGTTCTTTGGCGGCGCGCTTCAGATCATGCTCAGCCTTGGCGCGATCCGACAGTTCTTGCGTCTTCTGCGACAACAAAATGTTCGAGCGCTGCTCCTTGAATTCTTCCTCCACGCGGCTGCGAATCTCTTCGAACGTTGGTGTCGCAGCCGGATTGACGGCTAGCAATTGGAACACAACGATGCCTTGGGACGCCGTCGCCATGTCTGGCGGCGACTTTTCCGCAGCCGTGAACACCGCATCCATGAACTGATTCGCAGGACCCAGGCCCGGCAGCGAATCTCTGCGCGAGAAAAAATCCGTCGTAATCACAGGAAGGCCTTGCGCCGCCGCCGCCCCATCCAGACTCTGCGCGCGAGCCTGCTTCAAAACATCTTCCGCCTTTTTCTGAGCCAGCTGTTGCCCTTTCTGGCGCTTCAGGATCGGCTCGATCTCGCCTTTGACTTCGTCGAGCGACTTCACATGCGCATCCTGCTTGTCGTCCACGCGTATGATGTGGAATCCGTAGCTGCTCTTGACCAGCTCGCTGATCTGTCCCTTGGGGAGTGAAAAGGCCGTTTTCTCAAATTCCGGGACAGTCTGGCCTCTGCCGATCCAGCCCAGCGAGCCGCCCTGCTTCGCGCTGCCCGGGTCTTCCGAGTACTTCTGCGCCAGATCTTCCAGCTTCGCCCCGCTCTTTAGTTGTTTCAGCAGATCCTCGGCGCGGTGCAGCGCCTCCGCCGCGCCTTTCTCGTCCACCTTGCCGTCCGGCCCGGGCAGCGGCGTTTTGATCAGAATGTGGCTCACCTTCACCTGCTCCGGTACGCGGTATTCCTCGCGATGCTGGTTGTAATAGGCCCGCAGATCATCCTGTGTCACCTGGACGCCAGCCTCCACCTTGCCGGTGTCAACCATCGCGTACTTGATCTTGCGTTTCTCCGGGGTGGAATTGGCGTAGCTGTTCTTGCGGCTCTCGTAGAACGCTTGCAGCTCCTGCTCTGTTGGATGCAACTCCTTTTTGATGTCTTCCTGCTTCAACACTGCGTAATCGAACTTGACCTTCGCATTCTGCTTGATGAACTGGTCATGAACCTCAGCCTCACTCACGCTGGCGCTGCCGGAAATCAGAGCGCGCAGTTTACTGATCAGAATCCCATCCCGGACATCGGCCTCGAACTTCGCCGGAGTCAGATTGTGCTGCAAGAGCATTTGCTCATATTCCTGCTCGCCGATGAAATTGCCTCCGGGGAAGAAGGTTGCGCCTTCAGGGCCATGCTGCAGTTCGTCTCTGACTTCATCGGGTGTCGCATGCAAACCGATGCGACCCGCTTCGGCTACCAGCGCCCGGCGATTAATCAGGTCTTGTGTCGCTTGCTGAGCGAAAAGCGGGAGCAGCCTGGCGGTGTTAGGGCCCCCTCTCGGCATTTGTTGTTGCAGCATTTGGCGCGCCGTCATGCGGACTTCATCAGTGGTGATGTCATTGCCATCCACACGCGCCAACACTCCTTTGCCGAGGCCGGTGAAGTTATAGCTGTATCCGGAACTCCCACCGCTGGGCACGAGATACCACACCATGGCAACGCAGACCAGGAGAAGCAGGCCACCGACGAGATATTTTTGCAGGGCTCCCGGGGTTTGCAAGAATCGAATCATCTTGTTGTCACTCCGAAGTAGAAACGAGAATTTTGATTATAAACCAGCCTTCTGGTTCAGCCGCTTTGCCGCTTGGGGAGAGCGCCGATCCTCGCGATTGGGTTGACAATCGGCGCTACGATTCCCGAATTCTCCGGGCGACGGCCACAAATCTCTCTGTTGAAGCAAAATAATAGAAGTGCTATCCATTCTGCGGGGCATTTTTGAGCAGTCGCCTTTCGTAACACCCCGCAGGAATGCAAACGAGCAGGAACACCGTGAATTCAGGCAAGCTGTTCGCAACCACTCTTTCGGTTCTGGCACAATTCCTTCTAGCTTCCTTTCTCTCAGCCCAAAGCAGGCCAGAGGCAAAATATTCTGCCGACAATAGATTAGTTTTGCACGAGGGTTGGTCGATCCAGACTTCCGCCAAGGTCAAGGCCAAAGGAGAGGTCATCTCCACGGAGAGATACGTGCCGAAACATTGGCATCCCTCTACTGTGCCCACCACGGCCCTGGCCGCCCTGGTTGCGGACAAGACCTTGCCCGATCCCTACTTCGCCACGAACCTGCGAGACTTCCCCGGCCTCAACTATCCCATCGGCGCCAACTTTTCCAACATTGCCATGGCCCCGGATAGTCCCTACGCGGTCTCCTGGTGGTACCGCAAGACGTTTATCGTGCCGGCTTCCTATCGCGGCAAGACCATCTGGCTGAATTTCGGCGGCATCAATTACCGCGCCAACATCTGGCTGAATGGAAAACAGATCGCCAAATCGGACGACGTGGCCGGTGCCTGGCGCACGTATGAATTCAATGTGACCGAGACGGCGAAACCCGGCGCGGAGAACGTCTTGGCCGTGCAGGTCTTCAGCCCGACCGAGCACGATCTCGCCATCACCTTCGTGGACTGGAACCCCGCTCCCCCGGACAAGGACATGGGATTGTGGCGCGAAGTTTATCTCACTACTACCGGCCCGGTAGCGTTGCGTTATCCCACAGTCATCTCGAAGCTGAACTCGCCGGCCAACGATCGAGCTGAGCTCACTGTCACCGCGCAATTGAAGAACGGGACTAACCAGGTAGTAAAGGGCACTCTCAAGGGGAGGATCGAGAACGTCGAGTTCGCGCAGGAGGTCGAGCTCGCTCCCAAGGAGGTGAAGGATGTCACCTTCACACCCGACAAATTTGAGCAACTCATTGTGTCCCAGCCGCAACCGTGGTGGCCAGCACAGATGGGACAGCCGCATCTCTATTGGCTCGATCTGCAGTTCGAGGCCAACCGCGAAATCAGTGATGAATCGCATACCGACTTCGGCATTCGCGAAATCACTTCTGACCTCAACTCAGCCGGCGGACGCGCATTTCACATCAATGGCAAGAATCTCCTGATTCGGGGTGGCGGCTGGACTCCCGACATGATGCTGCGCGAAAACTCGCAACGCTTGAAAGACGAGTTCCGCTACGTCCGCGACCTGGGACTCAACACCATTCGTCTCGAAGGTAAGCTTGAAACACAGGAATTCTTCGACCTCGCCGATCGCGAGGGTATCCTCGTGATGGCCGGGTGGTGTTGCTGCGATGCTTGGGAACGCTGGGCCAACTGGAAAGCGGAAGACTACGAAATCGCGAAGCAGTCTCTGCGGGATCAAATCTACCGGCTGCGCAGCCATCCGAGCCTACTTATGTGGCTGAACGGCAGCGACTATCCGCCGGCCCCAGACGTCGAGCAAATGTATCTCGAGGTCGAGAAAGAACTTCTCTGGCCGAACCCCATCGTTTCGTCGGCCACAGGAAAAAAGACTCTGGTTACCGGCGACAGCGGGGTGAAAATGACCGGACCGTATCAGTATATAGCTCCCAGCTATTGGTATCTCGACACGCCCGAGGGCCAGTCCGGCCCCCGGCGGTGCAATCCGGGAAGCTGCGGCGGCGCCTACGGTTTCAACACGGAAACCAGCATGGGCCCGGCCGTTCCGCCCGTGGAAAGCATCCGCGCAATGGTGGGCAAAGATCACTTGTGGCCGATCGACGACGTGTGGAACTACCACGCTGGCGGCGGGAAATTCACAAGCATCAATGTGTTCAGCGAGGCCTTGGCCAACCGCTACGGCAGGTCCGATAACGTGGAAGACTTCGCCATGAAATCGCAGATGCAGACTTACGAAGGCGTGCGGGCTATGTTTGAGGCTTACAGCCGCAACAAATATCAGGCGACGGGCGTCATTCAGTGGATGCTCAACAACGCCTGGCCTTCGATGATCTGGCATCTCTACGACTACTACCTGCGGCCCGGCGGCGGATACTTTGGCGCCAAGCGCGCCATGGAGCCACTGCATCCCGTCTATGGCTATGACGACCATTCTATTTGGGTGGTCAGCAGCCAGTACAACGATGCCAAGGCGCTCAAGCTAACCACTAAGATCTACAACATCGACCTGACCGAAAAGTGCTCCCAGCAGAACACAGTCGATGCGCCCGCCGATAGCACGGCCAGGATTTTCACGCTGCCCAACATCGAAGGTCTGAGCTCGACGTACTTCGTCGTCTTGCGTCTGGAAGACTCGGCCGGAAAACTCGTCGGCTCGAATCTCTACTGGCTGTCAACAAAGGCGGAGACTATCGACTGGGCGAAGAGCGCATGGTGGCTGACGCCAACCGCGTCGTTTGCAGACTTCACTGCCTTGTCGCAATTGCCGAAAGTCAAGTTGAAGGTCAGCGAGCGCACGGAGCAGAAAGGCGAAGAGTCAGTTACCCGCGTGACGCTGGAGAATCCGAGCAGGAATTTGGCATTCTTTGTGCGGCTCAAGGTCACCAAAGGGACGAAGGGAGATGAGATTCTTCCCGTGGTCTGGGAGGACAACTACATTTCCCTGTTGCCCGGCGAAAAGCGCGAAGTCACCGCCACGTACCGCGCCAGTAAGTTGGGCACGGAGCGGGCTGTGGTCGAAGTCAGCGGTTGGAACATCGAATAACAGCTATTGAGTAGTTATGAAATTGGATAACTCGGGAACCCAAGATCGTCAGACTGCCCAGCCCGGCGACGGCGTGTTTTCAACTACACAATCACCAAATTACTCATCGTCACACGTGTTCTGAAACGGAAAGGATGTTGCCGTCGGGATCCTTGAACCACGCGACCTTGTCGCCAGTCGGCGCGGTCCAGATTCCCAGTTCGTCCTGTTTGAAGAATCCGAAGACTTCGAAGTGCACACCTTTTGACTGCAGAGCGCGCGCCGTTTTCTCAACGTCGGAGACTTGCCATCCCAAAACGGTGAACTGCGCCGGAGCAACCTGCTTCATTCTTGACGCGCGGATCATGATCCCGTTCGCGTCGAAGACGAGGGCAAAGCCGTCATCCTTGACAAAGCGCAGCCCTAGCACACCCTCGTAAAATGCGCGGGCTTTCTCCCCATCAGTGATCGGAACAAACGCCACAATGTTGGTCGCTCCCAGCATAGGCAATTTCCCCCATTTGAACCCCGATTTGTGGCCAAGCCTAGCGCACTTTGCGCGGCTGCGTCATTCCGTTATTATGACAACAAATGTTGAGAAAACGACAATCGCTGAAGGTCTGCCCGAAGCTGCCGTCTCCGATTACGGCGCTGCCCTTTGAGCTGGATCACGGCTACGTGATCCCCGAACATGCCCATCTGGAGGATCAACTGGTGTACGCGTGCCTGGGAGTAATGACCGTCCGAACCAGCGACGGAATCTGGGTCGTGCCCACTCAGCGCGCGGTCTGGATTCCAGCCAGGACGACGCACAGCCTGGTGATGTCTGGAGCGGTGTCGATGCGTACAGTGTACTTGCGCGCCGGGATGGTCCGCGCTCTTCCGAGGACCTGCTGCGTGGTAAACGTCTCGCCTCTCCTGCAGCAGTTGATCCTCCAGATGTGCACGCACAAGAGTTTGAGCTGGAGATCGAAGACCCAGGCGCATCTGATTGACGTCTTCCTGGATCAGCTCCAGACGGTGAAAACAATTCCTTTGCAAGTTCCAACACCCCATGACGTCAGGGCCGGACGGGTCGCGGCCGCGCTACAGCGGAACTTGGCGGGCTCCGATTCCCTCGACGCAACCTGCCGCGAGGCCGGCGCCAGCAAGAGAACCATTGAGAGACTCTTCCAGCAGGAGACCAATCTGTCGCTCGGGAAATGGCGGCAGCAGCTTCGGCTGATGCGGTCTCTCGAACTGCTGGCTGCGGGTGAGAAGATTGCAAATGCCGCGCTGGAAGCCGGTTACAGCACGCCCAGCGCCTTCATCGCCATGTTCCGGCGGGCGCTCGGTGTCACCCCGGGGCGTTACTTCGGAAACGGCCGAGAAGTGAAGGCGGCTAGGCTTCCGGCGGAACGTCGAAATTCACCAGATCGGAGTGAAATCCTTTGGTTTTCCAGGCGCCATAAGCGACGCCGCTAATCATCCAGATGGAACCGGCGATGAGCGCCATCCTGGAAAGGTGAACCCAAATGAAGAGGCAAATGATGAAGCCGAGCACTGGCGGAATTAGCTGCCACAGACTGCGGTCGTCACCCCGGATGTAGTAATGAGTGAGCGACGCCAGATTGACGCCCATGAATGCGATGAGCGCGCCGAAATTGAGCAACTGGGCGCCGTTGTCGTAGCTGATGAGAAAGGCTCCGATCAGCGCGATGACTCCAACGAACAGCACATTGTTCGCGGGAATTCGGGTTTTCGGGTGAATGGCTCCGAAAAATCTCCTGGGTATCGCTTCGCTGCGTCCCATGCCGTAGAGCAGGCGGGCCGCCCCGAGCTGCGATCCCATGCCCGAGCCGACTGTGGCGATCAGAAGAGTCAGACTAATCACCTTAGTCATAACGACGCCGCCTGCGATGCCCGCGACGTGGCTGAACACGTTCTCATCACCGAACTGCGAAAAAACGTCGAAATCTCTGCCGAAGCGGTGGAAGCTCAACAACTGCGCGCCGTAGACTTCCGCCGACGCCAGCAGCCCAGTGATAATGCACACCGCCACCGTGGCCAGGAGAATATTTCGCCTGGGGTTGTCGACTTCCTCCGACAACGTCGAGATGCCGTCGAAGCCGATATAAGTGAGCACTGCAACCGACGTGCCGTGAAACACGCGATTCACCGTGAAGGTCTGCGGGTTAAAGAACGGCCGCAAGAAAAAAGCTTCCGGATATTGCGGCAGACGAAAAATGTAGCGGACCGTATACCAGAAGAATGCCAGGATCACCGCGCCCATGATGGCGCAGAGCGCGGTGTTGATTCGCGCCGAAGTCTTCACTCCGCGCAGGTTGAGCACCGTAAACAGTCCGGCGAAAAACAACGGCCAGACCAGCCCGGGATAAGGAACCTGAAAGCGCGTCCCACTGAACAAGTCGGCCGTCGCTTTGGCGGACCAAATGGTGCAGATCAACGGATTGACCATGTAGTCCAAGGTCATGCTCCAGCCGGTGACGTAGCCGAGAGAAGTGTGCAGCTCACGGCCAACGTATGTGTATGCCGAACCCGCGCTCGGATACACCCGCGCCATGCGGCCATAACTCATGGCGGTGAAGACCATGGCGATCATCGCGATCAGAATGGAAGTAACTACGTGCCCTTGGCCTGCGTTGCTGAATACTCCGTAGGCCGGCATGGGCGCCGTGGGTTGAATGACGATGATGCCGTAGAGAATCAAGTCCCAAAGCGTGAGCGAACGGCGCAAGCGCGGCGCAGAAATGGAGGAAGGGGCAAAGTTGGTGGTGCTATCCATAAGACCGCTATTGCATGATTGCGGGCGCGAAACTGTCAATGTTAAGACGATTCTGTTAGCGACCCTCGGTGCGACTCTGTGTTCTCTGTGGTTGAGGATTCGGAAACCCACCCACTGAGGACACTAAAGGAAGATCACTTCGCGCCGTAATCGAACCGGTACCCGCGCTGCTCGTTGCCCGACATGTGCCGCGTGTTGTACTCGAGCAGATAGTTCACGTGAGGGTCATCGAGCGGAAAGGCCTTGGGCGGCCCGTACGGGTACTGGCCCATGCTCAGGAAGGGCAGCGGAGCGACGAAGTTGCCCTCGGCGGCGTAGAAGTCCATGTCTTTCTCGTAGCCATTGGCCGCAAAGAAATAATCACGCACCCAGCCTTTGGGCAGTGCCGGCAAATTCGACGGATCGAAATCCAGCCGCACTTCGTCGCCCGATCCGAAGACGGCGAGCTTGTCGTCGGTTGCGGTCAGCAGCGGCAGCACGTCGCCGTAGCGAGTGTAGGTTCCAGCTGGCCGTGTGTAAGGCCCGGTCGCACTGGCTTTCTCATAGATGTAGTTCACGTTGCCGGGAGGCGCGCCCTCAATCTTCAGTGGATAGCCGTGGTATTCGAGATCGGCGCGGAGAAGAGGAACTGGCACCAGACGCAGCTGCGATCGTGGTTCCTTGCAACTACCCTTGTCATTCCGAGCGAGCGCGTCGTTTGCGCGAGTCGAGGAACCTGTTTTTGGGCAGGCCGCAAAGCCCTGTTCCGTCCGATCAATCAGAATGCTGTCCCAATAAACCTGCAGATTCGTGGTGAGGCGAATTCGGCGCGTGCCTTTGGGCAGCTTGCCTGTGAGATCGGCGGTCATCGTGCGGGGACCGCCGGCGGGAAAGCCCATGTCGTCGACTACGCGCTTCCACTTGCCGTTCGCTTCGTCGGCATTTCCAACCAGCGCCTCCACGTATGGAGGAATCGCCGCAATTCCGGCTTGCGACGCAGCGTACATGCTATTCGCGGAGAAATACTCGACTTCGCCATGCAGCAGCAGCCACAGCGGACCGCCGTCGTAAGGCTCGCCCAAATCGAGCGTGAGGTTGTGCGGCTGGGCGAAGCCCAGAAACTGCGTCAGCTTGAAATCGCCAAAGTAACGATGCGCCAAAAGGTCCGGCAGCACGTTGTGGCCGTGCTCATCCCATGCACCCGCCGGCGGGCGCGCGTCGCGGCTTACCACAACTTTGAACTCGGGATACGGCGGATTCGACGCGAAATACTCGTTGGGATAAACGTCAACGTCAGCGGGATGATCTACCGCCAGCAGTCGTACCTGATCGAGGTAGACGGCTTCCTCCAGAGGCTCCATGAAGCGGAAACTCAAAACGGACCTCGGACCTCGGACTTCAGACGTCGGCCCGACCCTCTCTGTCGACGCAGCAGGTCTGACGCCCGAGGTCTGAGGTCTGAGGTCTGAGGGCTGAGGTCTAAAGTCTGAGGGCCGAGGGCTGAGGGCTGAGGGCCGAGGCCCAAGGTCTAATGTCTTTTCACGAATCATGTTGCGGTCCAGCTTGATCCACTCAACCGGCCGCGGAATGTCGCGCTGGCCGGGGCCAACCCAGTGCCCGACCACACCCGCGCCCAGCATGTCGGCAACAAATTCGTAGCGCTGGCCATTCCAGACGAAAAGCGTGGGACAGGAACTGCCACGGCGGTCTATTTCGGAGATATCCTGCTGCTTGTCGCCCGCGACCTGGATTTCATCCTGCAACACGCCGGTCGGCCAGAGCAGGCGCACGATGTCAGCTTCTTTGGCGTCGCCGAGGCCCACGGTGAGATAGGGCGAGTTCTGACCGAGGTATCCATTCGAGCCGTAGATTTCAAATTTCTGCCGGTTGCCTCCGGAGAATACTTCGACCTTAGTGCCGATGGCCGATTTATTGTCGTTCAGTCCCTTGAGGGCGAGACGCAGCCAGTGATTCTGATTGCCGCCCGGATTTGGCAGAACAACGTTGCGCAAAAGCACGGCAGGCCCGTGATTCTGCGTGATGAGCAGATCTACGGCGCCGTCGTTGTCATAGTCGCCGGTGATGATGGCGCGCGGGCTTTCGAGATGAATCTTGTCGAGGCCGACGTCGGCGGTGACGTCTTTGAAGCCGTCAGGCCCGAGATTGCGGAAAAGCTTGATTTCGCCTTTGCCTTCTTTCGTCTCACCGACGGCGACGAGGTCCACCCAGCCGTCGTTGTCGTAATCGAAGGCGGCGACACCGTAGGCGCGGGCCCAGCCGGTCTCGGGGAGCTTCACTTGTTCGAAGGATTTGCCGTGATTGTTGCGCCAGAGGGTGAGGCCGGGAGCGCTCATGCTCGTGAACGCCAGGTCCATCCAGCCGTCGTGATCGAAATCGAGGACCGCAACGCCGTTCGTTCTGCTTGGCATGGACGATGTCAGGTCGCTTCGATTGCGGAATTTGCCTTCGCGTGGATTCTCGAAGAGCCTAGGCTTTTCCCCGCCCGTTACAACGAGATCCACGGCGCGGTCGTTGTTGAAGTCTGTTCCCACGGCAGCGATGCTTCGGAACCCGCCCTCCAGCCCTGTTGAATCGGTGGCGTCAGTAAACGTCCCGTCGCTGTTATTTCGCAGAAGCGCATTGCGGCTGCGCATCTCTTCTTCGTTCAGGGCAAATCCCTCCGGAGCCTTGTCACTAAGACGTGGTTGCGTGATGTAGAGATCGAGATCTCCGTCGTGGTCGTAGTCGATAAAGCTGACGCCGAGTGCTTCGGTTGAGTAGAACATTGAAGGCACGCTCGAAGTGCCCTTAGTTATCTCCAACGGTGGTGGCTGGTCTTGCTTCTTTTCGTTCTGAGACACCCCCTGCCCACCTCCTGACCCAATACCGCCCCCGCTTCCATAAAGAGACCAGCCCCACTTCCATTTGAATGTTCCGTTCTTCTCGTTATGCAATAACCTAATCCCACTTGTGACCCCGCTTCCGGATGAGTAGGCAATATCGGCAAACCCGTCGTTGTCATAGTCGCCTGTTGTGCATCCGGTTCCGTGGAGATCGGTCGAGATTCCGAGTTTCTGCGGAATGCGCTTTGCTTCAGGCCAGAGGCTCCCGGTGGCGTCCTCAAATTTTCCGCCGCCGAGGTTGTGATACAGAGTCATGGCGCCATGCACACCGCCATCGGCCAATAGGAGGTCGATGTTGCCGTCGTTGTCATAGTCCAGAAAGCAGGCCCCGTTCCCGAGATAGTTCGGAAACCCTTCGTAGGTGTTCGGCCCGGCTGGAACGGGATCGGTCACAATCCCCGCCTCCTTCGTCACGTCCACAAACTTCACTTTGATCTGCGGCGGGGGCTTCAACACGTACGCCGGCGATTCCAACACACGCGAGTACTGGCCTTGCTCGCCGTAGGCGAGGCTCATGGGCGCGCCGATTTTGTTTTGCGTGATGTACTGGAAGCGTTTCAGATGCTCGCGGGCGTGGTCCACATCAGACGACTGCTGATAGGCCCGCGACAATCCAAATTCTGCCGACGCATGCAGCGGATTGATTTTGAGCGCCTGCTGGAAAGCCTCAACCGCCTGGGGAAACTGCTTGGCCTGGGCGTAGGCCGTGCCCAGGAAATACCAGGTGTCGGGGTCGGTGGGATCGATTTCCGTGACATGTTGGAAGGCGTCAATCGAGGCCTGTGCGTCCCCGGTGTTCTTGGTGAGCAAACCCAGGCTGTACCACGCGTTGGGATTCTTCGGGTCCTGCTTGATCACATCTTCCAGCAACGCCCTGGCCTCGTCAGTCTTCTGCAGGTTCATGTAGGCGACTGCCTGGTTAAGCCGCGTGATCAGCAGTTTGGGATCGGCCTCCGCCGCTTGCTGAAACGCGGCCAACCCCTTCTCGAACAGTTGCTGGTTCATGTACGCGCAACCCAGGTTGTTCAGCCGGGCGGCTTCGACGGGATTGGGTTGGGAAGCCGGGTGCAGCAGGCCAATCGCGGCGAGGAGTACCGCAATGAGAACAGACAAGATTTTTGGATTCATGTAGACAATGATTTAACCACAGAGGGCACAGGGGAACACAGAGGAAATCCGCGTCTTACGGCGTCCTTGTCATTTCGAGCGAAGGGAAAACCCTGCTTTTGTGGAAGAGTGGAGCAGACAGCAGGTTCCTCGTCGCTCCGCTCCTCGGAATGACAACACTTGTAAAGCAGGTTCCTCGTCGCCTCGCTCCTCGGAATGACAACGTTTGTGAAGCAGGTTCCTCGTCGCTTCGCTCCTCGGAATGACAACACTTTTGAGGATTCCAACGCTATGCCGCTATCTTGCTGCCGATGCGGCTGGCAATGCGGCTTTCGCTTTGCTATAGGCTCGGCTCGCGATGATTCCCTTCCCCTCCTGCACCGTGACGGTCTGACCCGCATTGATGTCAGCGAGTTTGTCCACTTGTCCGCTGGGCCACTGAATCTCAACGGTGTCGGCTTTGGTTTGTGTGCCTAAACCGAACGTAAGGACAAGCTCGCTCTGCGCCAGATAGCTCGATCCGGAGCGCAGCATTTTCCACTGCTTGTCTTTATTGTTGGCAGAAGCCACGCGAACAACTGCCCCGATGCCGTCGCGATTCGACTTCGTGCCGATCAGCTTGATCCGCAGGCTGTGATTGGAGCCGCCTTCATTGTGGAACAGGTAGGCTGGGCCGCCGTTGGTTGTGAGCAACACGTCCAGGAAGCCGTCGTTATCGATATCGGCATAGGCGGCGGCCCGTCCCACTCTTGGCGCGGCGAAAGCCTTTCCCATCTGCTCGGTCACCTCGGTGAATTTTCTTCCGCCGAGATTGCGAAACAGATGCGCGGGTTCGGCATAGCTCACGCGTTTCTGCACGCGTTCAATTCCGTCTTCGATGTGGCCGTCGGCGACGAACACATCCGGCCATCCGTCGTTGTCGTAATCGAAAAAGAAGCAGCCGAAGCCGAGCGTAACCAGTGTGGCGCGGCCGACCTCGGATTGCGGGGCTTCGTCCACGAACAAGCCGTTACCCTCGTTGTGGTAGAGCGAGGCCATCTGATTGGCGAAATTTGTAATCAGCACGCTGGCATAGCCGCTGCGATCGTAGTCGGCGGCGTCCACTCCCATGCCGGCGCGAGCAATGCCATCCTCGCTGAAGCCGATACCGGCCGAAACGCCGCGCTCCTCGAACGTTCCGTCGCGCTTGTTCACATAGAGTTTGTTGGGCTGGGTGTCGTTGGCGATCAGAATGTCGGGCCAGCCGTCGCCGTTGACGTCGAGAATGGCGATGCCGAGGCTCTTGGAAGTCGGGTCGTTCAGGCCTGCCTTCTGCGTCGCGTCTTCGAACTTGCCTCCGCCCAGGTTGTGCCACAGCCGCAGCGACGCGCCTTTGTACGATTCCGGCGTGCAGTAGGATTTGTGCGCGCCATCGAGCGTGCAGTAAAGATCGGTTTGCTCGCTCCACTGCACGTAGTTCGAGACCACCAGATCGAGTTTGCCGTCGCGGTCGTAGTCGACCCAGGCGGCGCTGGTCGAGAATTCGTTCGGCCCCCACAGGCCGGCAGACTTCGTCACGTCGGTGAATGTGCCGTTGCCGTTGTTGTGGAAGAGGCGGCTCTGGCCCAGCGCGGTGACGAAGATATCGTCAAATCCGTCATTGTCATAGTCGCCCACGGCTACCCCGAGTCCGTACATAGGCACGGCCAAACCCGCCTGGCGCGTCACATCAGTGAACGTACCGTCATGATTGTTGTGGTAGAGCCTGAGCGTTGTCTCACCGGCGTGAGGGTGCCCGGGGAAATCGCGCCCATTGATAAGCAGAATGTCGGGATAGCCGTCGTTATCGTAGTCGATGAAGGCGCAGCCCGGCCCCATAGTCTCGGGCAGCCACTTCTTTCCGAAGGCGCCGTTGTTGTGGGTGAAATGAATTCCCGCTTGGGTGGTGATGTCGCGGAAATAGACCTGGCCGGAAGCTGGTAGGGACCCCAAGAACAGAATCCACCACAGAGACACGGAAGCGCAGAGAAAAACGAACCTGGGAAAATTACGGATTTCTCCGTGACTCGGTGACTCCGTGGTGGATCTTCTGTTGGAAGGAATCATTATCTGGAGGCTCCGGTCGCCGCCGGACGTTGCCCGGCCGGGCGGCCGAGGGCGGCTGTCCCTACATGATTCGATGTCAGGGCCGGCAACGGCACGGAAACGTGCTCATGCACCGCCTGCCGTTCGTTGTTGTCTTCGGGATGTAGCTGGCGGTAAGGGCCGGTGATCGCCTGCGACGATTCGTCCGCCTTGAATCGCAAGTAGCGCACCTGATGTTCCTTCGCCAACTTCTCGTTGCCCAGGCCGTTGTAGCAGAGCATGAGGTTGTAGTGGGCCTGCAGATCCTCAGGATCCACTGCCAGAACCGACTGCAGAATCTTCACTGCGTCCTCATACTTGCGCTGCAGAAAAAGTATGCGCCCCAGATCATTGAGCGCGACCCGGTCACGCGGATACTGCGCCAGCACGATGCGCAGCCGGTCAGCTGCTCCGTCGTAATTGCCATCAGCACGCAGAACTTTGGAGTAGAAAAAATTCGCCCTGGCCAGATTTGGAGCAAGGGCCAAAGCCTTCTCCAACATGATTCGTGCGCGCGCCATGTCGCCTTCCTGCACTGCACAGCGACCGATGTTGACCCAGCCGTCGGGATTGTTCTGGTCTGCCTCGGTGACTTTCTGGAATGCCGCGGCGGCGCCTTTCAAGTCTCCCTGCAGGAACAGACCAATTCCATAATCGTTCCAGCGTTGCCATTCCTCCTTGCGGGCGATCGTCTTCGGCGCGGCGGCGGGCGCGCTGTGCCCCACGACGGGTAGCGTGACTTCATCCTCCGCGATGGCAACGATTGGCAAGTCAGGAATCTTCTCTTCCTGCGCGGAAACACCGCTCAGCGATGCTGTGAAAACAGTTGGGCGGTCGTCGTAGTCTGGCGAAACCGAGTTCGGCGGGGCGGCTGGATCTGGTTGACCAGCAAACGCTTCCTGCGTGCCATACCACGAGAATTTCCGGTAGCAGAGCCGCGCATGCAGCGTGATCTTGCTGCCAGTGTTCTCCGGAATGAACATCCGGTAATGCACGGTATCGGCCGCACCTGGCGGGATCAGCCGCACATAGACCACTGCGCGCGTCGCCCAGGCATTGCGCTTGTTGATCGGATTGCCGTGCGCGTCAATTTGCAGCGAGCGGTAGAAGTGCGCTCCCTTTTCGACGGGGCCGTGCCCATTGTCCTCAACCATGCCGCTCCAGAAGATGGTCTGTCCCTTATCGTCGGTCGCCTTCAGTTCCAGCCAAGTGTCGAAGGCATCTACTGTGCCACCAGGGAAAAAATGACCGATCTTCTTTGTGCGCACGACCACGTCCACACGCTCGGTATCTCCGCGCCGCAGAGCCGGCTGTACACGGTTCAACGGAGCAGTGACGGGAACAGCTTCTTCACCCGACTCGATTGTCTTGTTCTCGGCTTCCTCCCCGACTGCGAAAGTCGTGGAAAGCTCCGACTGCTGAGTCGTTGCGCCGGCTTTCAAGGGCGCTCCCGCCGGAGACAAAGCAAAAATGTCCACCGTCAAGGCCCCGCTCTTCAGGAAATCTTCCGTCAGCTTGAGCTGGGTTGCGTCTTCGTTCGCGGTCGGCAACGCCGTATTGGCGGCGGGAAAGCGATGCGAGTGAACGAAGCCGTAGATGTTGCCCTGATCCTTCGAGGCTTGCAGCGGCATGTGGCAATCGGCGCACTGCTGAGACTTGGGCGGATAGTAGAAGGAGCGGGCGCCTTGTCCTGACACTCCGCTGGCCTGCCAATTGTCATACTCGTTAAAACCTCGAAGCCAGCGATAGTGGTTGACCGGCACGTCGAGGTGCACCTTGTGGCACGAGGAGCAGAACTCTGCCGTCTGGTCGCGCATGAATGGCTTGAGGAACACGCGGCGGTGCGGCTCCGGATTCAAATTCACCAGGAAATCGTGCAATCGGCGGATCAGCGGATTCTTGGTCGCGGCCAGTTCATGCAGCTTGGGATACTCCAGATAAAAATCGCCCTGGCCCATCGTGCTTTTCACTTCGGCGATGGAGTGGCACATCATGCAGCCCAGTCCTGCTTGCGCCTCGGGCCGGTGCACGATCAGTTTGATCGGCGTGTCCATCAGCCCGGAATAAAGCACGGCGGGATCGTGGCAACCGCCGCACCATTTCGACGGCTTCGTGCCGATGGTGTCCTGCATGTACTCAATCGATTTGCGGTACCACTGATTGTTGAAGGACGAAAAATGATGCGCCGAGCTGTACCACTGGTTGTAGATGTCCTCATGGCAGCGTTTGCACGACTCGGACTCCATGAAGAACTTGCTGGGGATCTTTTGACCGCCGTAGACCTGCGCTGAGCTGGGAAAGAACGGGCCGTTGGGGCCGTCGCCTTCGTCATTCATATTGTCAGGCGGCATCATTGGGTTTTCGATGCGAGTGCGGGTCCGCCAGCTCTGACGAATGTATCGCGCGCCATAGCCGAGACTGGCAAGCAGGAGGAGGCACGCTATGACTCGCACGGGCGCGGCAATGGCCCCCGGCTTCCGCGACGCCCGGCTCCCCAGCCAGCCAGCAGCTAACAGGCCGACGGCAGCAAGCGAAGTGATGATGTGGAAATAGAGCTTGTTGTACTCCGAGCGCGGAGTGCCGGTTCTGATCAGGATCAGCCCAGAAATCGCTCCCGCCGCCAAGAACAACCATCCGAATCGTGATGTGAGGCTACCGCTGCGAAGTAGGCGAACGAACGCAGGGACTAGCAGGATCGCGGCGAGCGCGCCACCAAGGACGTGCAACAGAACCATCGCCGCGTAAAAGATGGTCGGCTGAGGAAAGGCGTACAGGTATGCCGCAGACAAAACCAGAAGCCACACTACCCATACCAGTGCTCGGCCAGTCAATTCTCTAAATGTTGATTTTCCCCACATGTGCAGTAACGGCGGATGGCCTTCCGCTACGAAGCCGCCCACAACGGCTCGAAAATCACGCGCGCCTAACGTTACTGGCTCAAATGCGAAGGATGAAATAGTACAAACGAATTATCAGCTCGCTTGGGATCGTATTCGACGTCGCGGACAGAAGCGGGGAGGGGGAGAAAACCAACGACAGGCCTACCGGCCGGTCGCGGGCGCGTTCTTGCACAGCGCGCGGTCCACGCTGGCGCAGAGCTGCTCCTGCTCCACTGGCTTGTGAAGAAACTCAGTTGCCCCGAGGCTTCGTGCTTTTGATTCGGTCCCAGGGTTCTCGTCACCACTTACGACGATCACCGGAATGTGCTGGGTCTTGCTCGACATTCTGAGTCTCTTCAGCACCTCGATGCCGGTGCCACCTGGCATGTTGATGTCGAGGAGAATCAGGTCCGGGTTCGAACGGAGCGCCATCATCCACGTTTGCAGGGCGTCGACGGCAAAGATCACCTCGAAGCCCTTCGGAGTCAGCCAGGAGGCCACCATCTGGACCTGAAAACGCGAGTCGTCCGCAATCAAAACCTTTGCCATTGGGAATTATGCGGGGACGACGTTGAAACGCCCTTACGAGGTAATCGGCACAAACCATAAGAGTCTTTAATCTCCCGGGACATACTCCTCATGCAGTCCCGGCAGCCTCCATAAGACGCCTTTTGCTGATCTCTCGCCCTTCAAGGCCCGTGGGACAATGATGCTTTACTTGGAACCCAGCGCACGGTCCATCGCTCGTTTTTCTTCCGTAGTCAGAGGGCGATACTTGCCTTTCGCAAGGTTGCCTAACGCCAACGGCCCAATTGTTACTCGCACCAAGCGCAGCACGGCGACATCAAGCGCGGCCAGCATGCGGCGTATTTGGCGGTTCTTGCCTTCGTCGAGGGTGATTTCGAGCCAGCAGTTTTTCTCGCCCGAACGCAGCAGACGCGCTTGTTGAGCGCGCAGAAACTCCCCGTCCTCGGTTCTTACGCCGGTTGCCACTGCGGAAGACAGGCTCTCCCCGGCATTCGATCTGATTTGCACATGGTAAGTTTTTTCCAAATGCGTCTCCGGAGCCGCGATTCGCGCTCCCCATTCCGAATCGTTGGTCAAAAGCAGCAAGCCTTCGCTGGCCTTATCGAGCCGTCCTACCGGAGCAACCCAGGGCAGCCTTTCCCCGGCCCTGCGGAACACGGCGTACACTGTTTCGCGCCCTTCTTCGTCAGAAGCGGTCGTCACCAGCCCACGCGGCTTGTTCATCATCAGATAGATCTTGCGTCGCGGCTCGACGGCACGACCATTCACGTCGATGCGATCCCGCTCCAAGCGAACAGGCAACTCTGGATCGCGCCGCACAGCTCCATTCAGCCGCACGTGTCCGGCGCGAATCAATGCGGCCGCTTCCGAGCGTGAGCAATATCCCAGCTTCGAGAGTGCGCGAGCCAAGCCGACCTTGCGAACTGCTACGTTCTGTTGCACGCCTTTCATGCTACTCGAAATGTTCCTCCTACTGATGCGACGGGCTGGGCCATACTTGATACCATGTTGAACGCAATGTCCAATTCGCCGCCAACCGGCACAAGGAGGACTGAATGGCCCATCAGCATTCTCCCCGCTTCTTGAAGATCGTCGACGAAATCCGAGTCCGAGTGCGCGAGACGAGTGTCGATCAGGTCAAAGCGCGCCTGGATCGCGGCGACAGGCTCCTGCTCGTGGATGTGCGCGAGGAAAGCGAATTCACCAAAGATCATCTGCCCGGCGCCATGCACCTCGGCAAAGGCATTATTGAACGCGACATCGAGGTGCGTGTGCCCGAGCTCAACACGGAAATAGTGCTGTATTGCGGAGGCGGGTATCGCTCCGCCCTAGCCGCCGATAATCTGCAGAAAATGGGATACACCAACGTGATTTCGATGAACGGCGGCATTCGCGAGTGGCGGGAAAAGGGATATCCGCTGACTACGAGCTGAGAGCACTGCAACAGTACTCCTGCGTTTCTGAATCCACCGCCACCATGGGTGTTTATCTCTGCGCTATTCCCGGTCGCCATCAGGGATCGGCCTTGCGGATCGGGAAAAGAATCCATTCTGACACCTTTGGACGCTCCCTACGTGGGTGAGAGTGTGTCGACCTGCACCAAGGTCCGAGGAGGAAGAGTTTTCTGGGCCCGCCGGCGGAGTCTGGCCGACAACGAGCAGCGAACGTGAGAGACCACCATCTTTTCTAAGGATTTGCTCATGATGCGTCACTCCTGCTCGTTCGCTCCGATTGATCGTGCCTTTGCTTCCACTGGTTCAAACGCCGCCGCGGAGTATGCCGCAACATCGCCCACCATAATGGGTACGCGGCCTTTGCCGCCGCGAGCGCACGTCGCCGGGCTCATTCTTTCTCTGGCGGTTTTCCTGGTGGCACTCACGCCGGCCTCGGCTGCCCAAAGCACGAACCAAGCGGCGAGCGCTGCTGGCGCGCGTCCGCGCATTACGGCGGCCATTGACGAGAGCAAGCGAATCCCATTGCCGGGCAACACCCATCCCTGGGCGCGGGCTGAGTTCGACCGCGGCCCGGCACCAACCGACCTGCCGATGCAGCGCATGCTGCTGGTGCTGAAGCGCTCGGCCAGCCAGGAACAGGCGCTCGAGCAATGGCTCGCCTCTATCCAAGACAAGAACTCGCCCAACTACCACCACTGGCTGACGCCCGAGCAGTTTGGCGCGCGCTTCGGGATTGCGGCAGCGGACATCGAAGCGACTCGGGGATGGCTGCAGGCACACGGGCTGGTCGTCAGCCAGGTGAGCCGGAGCCGGGACTTCATTGAGTTCTCCGGCAGCGCGGCTCAGGTCCAGAGCGCGTTCCATGCCACCATCCACGAGTACGTTGTAAATGGGAAAAAGCACTACGCCAACGCGAGCGATCCGGACATTCCCTCCGCGCTCGCGCCCGTAGTTGCGGGAGTGAACAGCCTGCACAGCTTCGTCTCCAGGAGCTCGGTTGTGCGCGTCGGCAAAGGCTCAAGCGTGAAGCAGCCTGGCAGTTCCTCGCATCCTGCCCTCACATATACGAACAATAACGGGCAACTGAGTTATGCCCTCGTTCCCGACGATCTCGAGAGTATCTATAACGCGAAGCCGCTGCTCGCGGGCAGTAACCCGGTCAACGGCTCGGGCCAGACGATCGCTGTGCTGGGGCGCAGCAACATTGACCTTTACGACGTCGAGAGCTTCCGCGCCCTGTTCCTGCCTTTTGCCCCGCTGGACGCTGCCCAGGTCGTAGTCAACGGCAAGGATCCGG
>Ga0187771_10000720_pt1 | contig 20810 bp, 19 predicted proteins | sample 0116_SJ02_MP15_1_FD_133139 | JGI IMG/M metagenome (GOLD analysis project Ga0187771, IMG submission 133139) | Tropical peat soil microbial communities from peatlands in Department of Meta, Colombia - 0116_SJ02_MP15_10_MG | ecosystem: Environmental > Terrestrial > Soil > Wetlands > Peat | place...
CGAAGAACGTGAGTGAGCAGGATGTGATCGACTTCTGCCAGAAGCGCCTGGCGAAGTTCAAGGTGCCGAAGAAGGTGGAGTTTGTCAGCGAACTGCCGAAGACCCTGATAGGGAAGGTCCTCCGCCGGAAGCTCCGCGAACTCGCCAAGTGAAACCTGGCCGCCCCGAATGCCGTGCTGGGAAGTTCCCCCTTCCATTCGGAGGAACTCGGGTTCGGCTAAGCCTCAACGATCATGGCCACGGCGTTCCCTCCGCCCAAGCAGAGGGTCGCGAATCCTGTTCTCTTGCCTGTCCTCTTCAGGCCGTAAATCAGTGTCGTCAGCACCCGGGCGCCGCTACAGCCAATTGGGTGGCCAAGGGCTACTGCGCCCCCGCTCGCGTTGAATCTCGACTCGTCCACGTCCAAGGATCTCCTGACGGCTATCGACGCGGTGGAGTATGCCTCGTTGTGTTCGAAGAGATCTATGTCGTTAACTTCCATCTTCGTCCTCTTGAGGAGCGCCTTGGAAGTGGGGATGGGAGCCTCCATCACGCGTGCGGGCTCCAGGCCGCCCGTCCCGTAGGAGACAATCCTGGCGATTGGCTTGACCCCGAGCTTGTCTGCAACGCTTTCTGATGTGACTACCAGCGCAGATGCACCATCGCTCAACTGCGAGGAGTTGCCCGCAGTTAGCACCCCGTCAGGCTTGAACGCCGGTTTCAGTTTCCCGAGCTTCTCTATGGTTGTGTCGGCGCGTATGCATTCGTCGTCCAGAAATTCAGTTACCTCTCCTCCTTCGTGCTCTATCTTCACCTTCACTTTCTCGGCGTCAAAAAATCCCGCCTTGGATGCCTTTGATGCCTTCATGTGGCTATCATAGGCGAACTCGTCCGCCTCCCTGCGAGTAATGTGGAACTTCTTGGCGATGTGTTCCCCGGTCAGCCCCATGTGGTAGTTGTGGTAGGCGTCCCAGAGTCCGTCGGCGATCATGGAGTCCTGCAGCCTTGCGTCCCCGAACTTCGTCCCCCACCTCACCCCTCTCGCGAGGTATGGAGTGTTGCTCATGCTCTCCATCCCGCCAGCTACGACTACGCGATTGTCCCCGGCCTTGATGGTCGAGGCGGCAAGCATGACCGCCTTGAGCCCGGAGCCACAGACCTTGTTCACTGTAATGGACCCCGCTCTGAACGGTATGCCGGCATGGATGGCGGCCTGCCTAGCGGGGTTCTGACCCAGCCCGGCCGACACGACGTTTCCCATTATGACCTCGTCAACTTCGTCAGCTGGAATCTCGGCCCTCCTAAGTGCCTCTTCGACCACCAACGCCCCGAGAGAAGGTGCGGAGACGCCGACGAGGCTCTTCCCGAACTTCCCAATAGGGGTCCTGCAGGCGGAGATTATCACAGGCGTGTCCATGTTGGAGTGGTTCGTCAATCTGCGATATTAAACGAGTCTGACCGGGGTTAAGCGCTGTCCCTAAATACCGTGCTCCTCGGGCGGTGCTTGGGATGAAGCCCCAAAGCAAGATTTGGATGGACGGAAAGCTGGTCCCCTGGGACGACGCGAAGATTCACGTCCTCACCCACGGACTGCACTACGGCATGGCGATATTCGAGGGGATCAGGGCTTTCACTACCTCCGAGGGGACGGCCGTATTCAGGCTGGATGAGCACATCGAACGCTTCCTCAACAGCGCCAAAATCTACAGAATGGACCTCGGATACTCCGCCAGGGAACTGGCGAAGGCTTGCGTGGAAACCGTGAGGAACAATCCTGCGAGTGAGTGCTACATCAGACCTCTAGCATACACAGCATACGGGGAGATGGGCCTCAACCCGCTCACGAGCAAGATCTCGATCGCCATCGCGACCTGGGAGTGGCCCGCATACCTTGGCGACGAGTCAACGAAGAAAGGCGTCAGGGCAACCGTGTCGAGCTGGGCAAGGATAGACTCAAGGTCGATGCCTGTTCAGGCGAAGTGTGCCGCGAATTACGCCAACTCTGCCCTCGCCAAGATGGAGGCGCTGGGAGCCGGCTACGACGAGGCCATCCTCCTCAACACCCAGGGGATGGTCGCGGAGGGGCCAGGAGAGAACGTTTTCAGGGTGAAGGACGACATACTTAGCACGCCCCCCGCAAGCTCAGGGATCTTACGCGGGATCACGCGCGACACGATTATCCAATTCGCTAGGGATCTCAACATCAAGTTCTACAGGAACGATGCCACCAAGGAAGAGCTTTACACCTCCGACGAGGTGTTCTTCAGCGGCACAGCAGCAGGAATAGCGAAGGTGAGAGAGATCGACGGCAGAAGAATTGGGTACGATGGGACACCAATCACAGACAAGATGATTAAGCTCTACGACGAGGCCACGCACGGAAGGGCGAAGCGCTACTCGAAGTGGCTGACTCCGGCCAAACTTTAACCCGTCCCTGCTTATCTGCGGAGCGCCTCTGGATTCGCCTAACGCGGAAGGTTACTTTCTGGAAGTCCTCTTCTCCGACGCAGGGAGAAAGTGCACATCAGAGATGAGGTACCTGGGCTTCTTCCTGAACTCGGCCTTCACCTTCATGCCGATGTAGATGTCCTGCCGCCTGACTCCATCCAGCCTGGAAAGAAGGAGGCTGTCGACGTCGTCGAACTCCACGAGCGCAAGGTTGAACGGAGTCTCTTTCAGGAACTCTTCGCTCCCGAAGTAGCATGTGGTCCAAGAGTGCACCCTCCCTTCCAGCGGGAGGTCGAACCACTTCGTTTCGCTTCCGCACTCCATGCAGTGGCTCCTGGGGGTCGCATACCTGTAGTGACATTTCTTGCATTCACTTCCCAGGAGCTTCCCTTCCGCAAGCCCGAGGAAGAAGGGAGAGTCCTCGGCGTAGCTGTGAACATACCTGATGTTGTATGGCGAGAGGACGACGAGATCTTTGGTCCCCACGGGATTCTTGTAAATCGCTGCGCCACTCTTCTGAATCTCATTCATCACATCCCTGAATCTGTTGAACTTCCTCAGCTCAGCCATTCTACCCCCTCTCCATAATAGTCACAGTGACGGCGCTTCCAGTGCCTGCATGCGAGTGAATCAGCCCACGTCTAGCGTTCCTGATCTGAAGCTTGTCAGTCCCAAAATGTTTGCCGATGGTGCCCTGCAGCTGCCAGAAGGCAAACACCCCCTGCATGATCCCCGTTGCCCCAACAGGATGGCCACAGGCGATGAGTCCCCCCGACGGGTTGACCGGCATGGTCCCCTTGTGTGGCAACTGGAGGCCGTAGTCGACATCCTTCATGAATGGATGTCCCTGGTCGACGAAGTCGTACCCCTCTCCATATCTGCAGAGCCCTATGTCCTCGTAGGTCTGGATTTCAGAGCTGGCATAGGCGTCATGCAGCTCGACGAAGTCAAGCTCCTTCTTGGGGTCCGTTATCCCCGCATTCTTGTAAGCTTCTAGGGCCGCTGTCCTCCCGGCGCGGAACGAATGAACCCCGGGATATTCCAGCTTCGAGTAATACCTGGCTGTCTCCCAGGGGAACAGTGGCACCTTCCCGTGAGGCCTGTCCGCGAGCCTCATCGTGTCCGTTCCGCATCCGACGCCCTTTATCAGGACAGGTTGATCGGTGTACTTGAAGGCGACTTCCTCCGATGCAAGAATAATTACGGCTGCGCCGTCGCTCATGGTGCAGACGGAGGGCCTGTTCAACGGCCACGAGATCATCTCTCCTGAAAGGGCCCCCTTCATGGTCAACCTCTCCGGATACTGTGCATAGGGGTTATGGAGGGCGTTGATGTGGTTCTTGACGGACACCATCGCCATTATCCTCTTTGCCTCCTCGGTTGCCATCTGCTGTGCTTTCTTCTCGTCTTTAACTGAAGCGAATTTCGACTTCCTCAGATACTGGTAGATATGGCGCTGGACCATCAGGGCATAGTACCCGGTGTAGAACCCGCCTACCGGGTAATCGAAGTTCGTGTCGGACGCCAGCGCTATGAACTCGTTCCCCTTCCAGGTTTCGACGTGTGACATGGTCTCGAAGCCCGCCACGAGGCAGACGTCGTTTCTCCCGCTGGCGATCGTTTCCCAGCCCGCCTGTATGGCCTGGCCCCCTGTGGCCCCGCCCCATTCGATTCTCCGGGAGTCCTTCGGGTTGAGCCCGAGGTAGTCCTGAACCATCGATGCGGCCTTCAACTGTCTGGCGAAGTGGTCAGAGAAGTATGATATCCTGCTGCTGTCTATGTCAGACGGCTTCAGACCAGACACGTCCCTCATGGCGTAATCGTAGGCCCGCTTCACCATCAGCCTGAAGTCCATGTCGGGGTGCGCCTTTGCGAATTTCGTTACCCCGCCGGAAATGGCATAGACCTTCCTCTGCCCCGGCACGCCGACGGCTGCGATTTTGCGGGTATTAATTTTCTTCCACTAATCTTTGACAGACGACGGGCGCCTACTTTGGGCCGGCCCTTCGCCTCCGCTGTTCCCAGTGCTTTGCGAGCTCCACGTAGAAGTCGACCGCCCCCGGCTCAGCAAGCGAGTCTCTGTTCACCACCCTGGATGGGTCCCCGCCCATCAGGATCCTCTTGACCGGCACCTCTAGTTTCTTCCCGCTCAGCGTCTTCGGTATGGCCGGTGCCTCAATGATTTCGTCGGGGACGTGCCTCGGCGAGAGGTCCCCTCTGATTCGCCCCCGTATCTTGGAATCCAGCTCAGGGTCGAGCTTCCAGCCGGGTGCCAACGTGACGAAAAGCACGAGCTCCCCCTCTTCTCCGGGCCCCTCCAATTCCACGGCCAGGGACTCGATCACTTCAGGGATCGACTCTACGGCGCGATAGACCTCACTGGTGCCTATTCTCACGCCCAGGCGCTTTATGGTGGCGTCTGACCGTCCGTAGATAATGCACGTTCCCCGCTTCGTAATCTCTATCCAATCGCCGTGCCTCCAGACGCCTGGGAAGAAGCTGAAGTAGCTCTCCCTGTACCTGCTCCCGTCCTTGTCCCCCCAGAGGAAGAGGGGCATGCTTGGGAGTGGCTCCGTGAGCACCAGCTCCCCCACCTTTCCCACCACGGGGTGCCCCTGCTCGTCGTAGGCTTCCACCTTTGCCCCGAGTGCCCTGCACTGAATCTCCCCTGAATAGACAGGAAGGATGGGACAACCTCCGACAAATGGCGCGCAAACGTCCGTCCCGCCGCTTACGGACGCGAGCCAGATGTCGTTTTTCACCGCCGAGTAGACCCACTCGAATGCCTCGGGAGACAGGGGAGACCCTGTCGAACCTATGCTCCTGAGCCTCTTCAGTTCATGAGACGACCCCGGGGCTAGGTTCGCCTTCATGCATGCCGAGAAGTAAGCTGCGCTCCCTCCCATGAACGTTGTCTCTGTCTTCTCGACCAGGTCCCAGAGAGAGTCCAAGTCAGGGAAAGAGGGGCTCCCATTGTACAGCACCAAGGTCGCCCCATGGAGCAGACCTCCGATCAGATGATTCCACATCATCCAGCCTGTGGTCGTGAACCAGAAGAATCGGTCGCCTGGCCGAATGTCGTTGTGAAGAGATAGGCCCTTTAGCATCTCGATCAGAATCCCGCCGTGGCCGTGTACTATGGGCTTCGGCAGTCCCGTCGTTCCTGAAGAGTAAAGAATCCACAGCGGATGGTCGAAGGGCAGAGATTCAATTTCCACCGACTCCTTCCCCGTCACAAGATCGTCCCATGGAACCGAGCCCGCGATGGGTGCCCCTTCTGAGCTCCCTCTGACTCCTACGACAGTCTTCACCGATGGCAGCGCCGATATGATTGACGAAACTGCTTCGGTCCTATCGAACCATTTCCCGCCGTAGCTGTAACCGTCCGTGGCGAAGAGGACCCTGGGCTCGATTTGAGTGAACCTGTCCAGCACAGCGGGGGCTCCGAAGTCAGGTGAACAGCATGACCATATCGCACCGAGGCTGGCGCAAGCGAGAAAGGCTACCACGGCCTCCGTCGTATTCGGCAGGTAAGCAGCTACCCTGTCCCCCTGACCGATGCCCTGACCCTTTAGGTGGGCCGCTAGTGCGCTGGTCCTCTTCCTGAGCTCTTGCCAGGACAAGGGCTTCGGGCTCCTCCTCTCTGATTTCGAGATGATCGCAGTCCCTTCGAAAGTGCTTTCGAGAATCCGCTTTGCAAAATTAACTTCAGAGCCCTCAAACCAGCGCGTGCCGGGCATCCGCCTGTCCTGGAGGACAGGATAGTCAGCATCCGCAACATCGTAGTACTTCCAAACTGACCCCCAGAACCCTTCGAGGTCGTCAACGGACCAACGCCATAGCATGTCGTAGCTGCGGAACGGCCTGCCCTTGCGTTCTAGCCACTTCATGAAGGCGGTGATATTCGTCTTCCGGGCGAAAGCCGGTTCGGGCTCCCACAGCAGCTTCCCCGCCGGCATGTTCGACCAGCCGAGTCTAGGCCTGCTATAAGAGAAGCTCTTCGGAGCGTTTGCCCATGCAAGAGAGATGGCGACCTGGCTCGGTTCGGTATCGCCCTCACCTAATCGGTCTCAGTATGAAGATAGCAATGTCCCAAACGAAGTGGCTGGCGAAGCTCGACTGCGTTCCTCCGTAGTAGTAGGTCACCCCCCAGAGAAGGTCAGTAACAAACGTCGCGGCAACCCACAGTGGATTGAGAGTGGCCACGTGAAGAACTGCGTCCAAGGAGGCAACCGCCGGCGCGGCCATGATTCCGAAGCGTGGCTGGAGCCCTCTTTGCAGGACCCCTCGGAAGAAGGACTCGTAGCCGGCCGAGTCGAAAAGAAGAACAGCCACCTGAAGGTATACGGGATTGGCGGGGGATGAGATCAAAGAATAGATCGGGGTCTCTGAAGCCGAAGTGATGCCTAAGGGGTGGTATGTCGTGACCAACCATGATCCTCCGTAGAAGATGCTGTAGAGTAGGACAGCGCTCGCCAGTCCGAGCACGACTGACGTTATGCTCGGTCGCCTTGACATGAGCGCCTTTTGAGCGTACGCGGCTACAACCATGCAGGAGGTGGAGACGAAGGTCGCCTCGACGAAGTAAGACGGAGGGACGGTGAAGAGGAATAGCATCGACGCGATTACTATCGCGAGGCTGACAACCAGACCTCGGCGTCTCGCCAATGTGGGGGGATGGACGAGTTGGGTTAAAGCCGTATGCCGCCCCCTCGCTGCTAGGGTTATTACCACTCCACCATGAGGTCCAGAACCATGGACGCGAAGACCGCCTTCCTGTCGACAAGGCCCTGGTCGTTCACGATGACCTTCTCATCCGTCACCATGGGGACGTTACTGGCCGCCATCGCGGGGCGGTTCAATCCTTTGTACTATGTGCTCACCCTCGGAGGAATGATCGCCTTCCATGCGGCGACCAACGTTCTCAACGATTTCTACGACGTGAAGCACGGGGTTGATAGGGAGGGGGCGCCCACGACCAAGTACAGGCTGCACCCGGCAGCCTTCGGCCAGGTGCCACTCAGCACAACCTTAGCTTTCTCGGTCGCCCTCTATGCGGTTACTCTCGCAGCAGGAGTCTATCTCGCCTACGCCAGCAGCACGTCCATTCTGTTCGTGCTCGCCGCCGGTATACTCGGGAGCGTCTTTTACACCGCCGACCCTGTAGACCTCAAGGCCAGGTCGCTGGGAGAACCGACCGTGTTCATCATGTGGGGACTGCTGATTCCATTGGGCTCCTACATGGTGCAGACTGGGACCTTCGCCTGGGCACCGTCCCTGGCGTCGATCCCCATAGGAATCTTCGTGGCGTTGGTCCTATTGGCCAACAACATTCGAGACATCGGCTATGACGGGACTGTCAGGGAAAGGACGCTGGCAGTGGCACTGGGGCCGTCCCGTGCGCAACGATTGTACGTGGTCTTACTCGCACTTGCTTACGCTCTGGTCGCGGCCGGGATTCTGGCGGAGCAACTACCGGCATGGTCGGTGATCGTGTTCCTCACAGTCCCTGGTGCGCTTCGGCTCGAGAAGATGTTCCAGGGGCGAGTGCCAGACGACGCCGACCCTAGGACCGCGGCGCTCGCATTTCAGTTCTCTCTACTCTATATGGCGTCCCTCGCCCTGTTCATCCTGGTCCCGCTTAGGCTGCCCTTCTGAGCTCGGACCGCCGGGTCCTCAGTGCCCCTTCGCGGGTGCGAGTTCGCTCATCGCATACTTCACGTTCCCAATGGGCATTGCTATTGGAAGCGTCACCCCAGCCTTCTCGTACTCCCTGAGCCTCTCGGCCGCGTGGTCCCCCGTTCCCGTGATAGCAAGGGCTTCAATGGCCTCGTCAGGGATGAGCCTTTTCGCCTCTGGGACGTCTCCCTGCTTCCATGCATCTTTCATGGGGGACAGCCGCTCCTCGCTGACGCCGTATGGAGATAGGACTTCTGGCCTGACCACTTCGGCCAGCTGGTATACGAAGAAGTAGTAGTCGCGGACGACTTGGGCGGCCTTCTGGGGGTTAGGGTCCAGGGAGGTGAGCATGTAGGATGCCCTCTCAACTGCCGAGCCTTTCTTCTCCTCGCCCCGCCTGACGTTCTCGACCATCCGCTCGGTCCCCCAGGCGCTGTTCAGAGCAGGAGAGAGTATCACTCCGTCAGCCACGGTGGCCGCGAAGGCCTGGGTCTTGGGGGAGAGGGATGCGATGTAGAGCGGGATTTGCCCGTTCACCCTGAACCCCATGGTGAGCCCATGGACTTTGAAGAACTCGCCATCGAACTCGACCTTGCTCCCCTCCCAGACCATTTTCACCACTCTGACGTACTCGCTGATCCGCCGCAGTGGTCTGTTCTTCTCGACAGGGAATATCTGTTGGCCGATGAGCGGGATCGTGGGAAAGCTGCCTACGCCGAGGCCGAGCCTAGCCCTCCCGCCGGAGAGCTCCGAAAGGGTGGCGAAGGTCGTCGCAGCAGTCACTGGGTGCCGGGTGAATGTGTTGATTACTCCAGAGCCGAGCCCAATCCGCGCAGTTGCCGAGGCCATGGCCGAGAGGTAAGTGACGACGTCGCGCTGGAACAGGCTTTCGTGCATCCAAACAGAGTCGAACCCGAGTCTTTCGGCGTCAGCCGCCACGTCCATTGATTCTTTGACCCCCAGGATAGGGTTGAAACCGAGGGCGATCTTCATGTTTTACCCTCGCTCTTGAATCGCTTTAAGCCTTCGAACCCTTATCGAGGCTGAGCAGGCCTAGCACATCGCCCAGATCTCGCTCCTTCTCCAGATTCCATAGTCGCGACATGGCCTCTCTGGCCTTCCCTTCTCCCAGGCGCTTTCTAGCCAGGCGCAGGAACTTCGCCTCTATGTCCGCCTTGGTCATGGGATTCAAGGGATGCCCTCTGGGCACAATCACCTGGGCCGTGATCTCTCTCCCGCCCGGTTCCGTGGCAGTAACCCTATTGGCAATCCCATTCGAAGGGTAGAGTGCTGTGAACTCAGGGTCTTCGACGACACTGACCTTCCTGATGAAGCTTAGGTTCTTCGGGTCCGTCAGGTTCCTGGTCGAGTAGGTGGAGTTGTCCACCGTCCCATGCAGCAGGGCCATTCCGACCATGTACGGAAGGCTGTGGTCCGCCGTCTCCTTCGTTTTCGGCGTCCACTTTTCCCTGTCCTTGCCCAAGATGTCGAAGCCTGCCTCGTGAGTTTCAACTAGGACAGACTTGACATCGCCGAGGTCCTTCACATGCTTCCGTACCTCGAGGGCAGCCCAGATTGCAGACTGTGCGTGATACTCCGCTGGCCAGTACTTGATGTAGGTCTCGTTGACTTTGTAGGCGCCACGCCTCCCGCCAAACCCTCGAACGTCCAGGCTGAACTTCCCCGACACCTGTCTGAAGAAGCCCATCTCCCCTTCGAAGATGGGCGAAGGTCCCGTCATCCCCTCCCTTGCCAAGAGCGCAGCGAAGACGCCGTTCCTAGCAGCGTTCGAGAATGACGCCCCCTTCCACATCGAAAGCTCCCCCGCCCTGACCTGCCTCATCGCAACGTGTCCGCCGAGGGCAATGTTCACTGATTCCGTCGCCCTCCTTCGGTCAAGCCCCATCAGTTTCGCCGCCGCCAGGGATGACGAGACCAGCCCGTAATTCACGTGATCCCACCCTCTGTGCCTGATATCGGCTGCGTCGCAGAGTCTGCATTGGATCTCGTAAGCCGCGACCGCCGCAGCGATCACTTCTTTTCCTGGTGAGTCTTCGGACTCAGCCACGGCGAGACAGGGGGCTAGGTTGTCGCTGGGATGTGCGGGTTCCTTCGACAGGTAAGTGTCGTTGAAGTCGAAGTAGCGGATCATGAGGCCGTTTACGAATGTGGCGAGCTCTGGCGTTGTCCTTGCCCTAGTCCCAAACAGGGTGGAAGTCCCCGCTCCTCGTAGGCCGGCCACCACCCTCCTTGCAATGGCGACTGGTTCTTCGCCGTAGGCACCAATGGCACACCCTACGGCGTCGACGATCCGAGCCTTCATCTCGTTCACAGTCCGCGGGTCGAGTCTCTGGTATTGAACCGAGAGCGCGTACTCCGCGAGACTTCGTGCCAGCTCCACGCCCATGCCTTTCATCCCCTTCACTTAATTCTCGTCCTCACATGAGAACGATTAAATCACGCACAGGACGGGCGGAAGTCAGTTACGCACCTTGGCGATCTACAGCGCCGAGCACCGGCGGCTGATGGAGACGTTCTACCCTGACCATCATCAAGAATACTCCGAGGTTCTCACTTCCCTGGGTGCCTTTATGGAAAAGGAGCTTCTCCCTATATCACCAAGGATAGACACAGGCGAAGTCAAGATGGCCGAGCCTAGGAAGGCGCTGCTCAGGCAGGGGATGTGCCAGATTGCCTTCCCCGAGGAGTACGGAGGGCTGGGGCTGCCGTTTTCGGTCTACGCGGTGGCCATCGAGATGCTGGGGACAGCTGAGGCCTCGACCTGCCTGAGTGTAGAGATTCACAACGCAGTGGCCGAGGGGTTGAGCCGATTCGCGACCGACGCCCAGAAGAGGGCATATCTTCCGAGGCTCCTCTCCGGGGAGTCCTTGGCCTCCTTCACTCTTACAGAGCCGGCCAGCGGATCGGACGCAGGGACCATGGCGACTACAGCCGAGAAGAAGGGGGGAGAGTATTCAATCAACGGTTCCAAAATGTTCATCACGAACGCAGGGGAGGCCGACCTCTATCTTGTATTCGCGAAGACGAAGAAGGGTCCCTCGTGCTTCATCGTCGAAGCTCCTAGGAAGGGTCTGAGCTTCGGGGAGGACCTCAAGAAGCTTGGGATGAGAGGATCGAGGACGTCGGAGGTCATCTTCTCAGACTGTCGAGTCCCCGAAGGAAACCTCGTGGGGGAGGAAGGTAAGGGAGCAGACTACGCCAAGGAAATCCTTCACAGCGCCAGGATCATAGTCGCGGCCCTCAATGTGGGGATCGCCCAGATAGCCTACGAGAAGTCACTCGCCTATGCCAGGCAGAGGAGGGCCTTTGGAAGGACTATATCCGAATTCCAGCTTATCAGGGAGAAGATAGCCGACATGAAGACGGAGATAGACGCCGCAAGACTGTTCTACTTCTACGCCTCGAGGATTAGGGAGTCGGGCGGCGATTATTCGTCGGAGGCGTCGCAGGCCAAAGTGTTCTCAACGGAGATGTCTCTGAGAGTCTGCGACTCGGCCATCCAGATTCACGGCGGGTATGGGTACACGACTGACGAACTTCACAGGCACTGGAGGGACGCGCGCCTTCTCACGATAGGAGAAGGGACCTCGGAGGTGCTCAGGATGTTGATCGCTAGGAGGGAGCTGGCGAAATCACAATGAAAATCGCTGTCTGCGTCAAACACGCCGTCGACGAGACGGAGCTGAAGGTGGACTCGGGGGGTAACCCCCAGCTCAAGGGAGCATCCACCAAGATGAGCACCTTCGACAAGAACGCCGTAGAGGAAGCGCTACGGCTGAAGGCTGCTCACCAGGGGGAGGTGGTCATAGTGACCGTCGGGACCCCCGAGGCGAAGAAGACAATGAAAGAAGCCCTCGCCATGGGAGCTGACAGAGGCGTCCTCGTCTCTGCCGACCCAATGGCTATGGACACCCGCCGCACCTCAGAGCTCCTTGCGGCCGCGCTGAAGAAGGGGGGGCCCTACGACATAATCCTCTGCTCGGAGGGCTCGTCTGACATGTACAGTGGACTTGTGCCCCCGATGCTGGGCGAGCTCCTTGGCCTCCCATACGTGGGCTACGCCAAGATGATAGACGTCAGCGGACAATCAGCGAAGGTCGAGCGGGCGCTAGAAGACAGCGTCGAGGTCGTCGAGGCCCTCCTGCCGCTTGTAGTCTCGGTGGTGAGCGAGATCAATGAGCCGAGATACCCCACCCTGATTCAGATCATGCAGGCAGGCAAGAAACCGATGGAGGATTTGACCCCTGAGGCTCTTCTCCCAGGGGCCGGCCCGCCAGTGCCGCTCGTAAAGAGCATGAAGGCACAGGCCATGGCTCGGAAGCGTGTCGTGTTCGAGGGTCCGCCAGAGGAGACCGCGAAGAAGCTTGTCGACGCCCTTGCCGCCGAGGGGGTGCTACCCAGATGAGCGTCAAAATCTGGGCGTTCTCCGAGTCCCCCTCAGTTGCAAACGAGGTCGCCTCGGTAGCATCTGCGATCGCTGGGGCGACGGCGGGAGGCTTCGCTGTGGTGGGCCTGGACGACAGCGGGTCGCTTCTGGCCGGGGAGGAGAAGTTGGTCGTCAGGGCGGACTCTCCGCTTTCCGCATCTCCTGAGGCCGCCGCAAGCGCACTCGAAGCGGCTGCCAAGGAAGCCAACCCGGACATTATCCTTGTGGGCTCGACGAGGGACGGGAAGGAAATCGCGTCACGCCTCGCCGTGAAGCTAGGCCGCCCCTGCGCAAGCGATGTTTTCAGTGTCACCCTCGTGGACGGGGCGCTCCAGGGTAAGAGGAACGTCTTCGCGGGGAAGCTCATCGCAGAGGTGTCGATGCCGCTTCCATGCATCGTCGCCCTCAAGGTTGGAACGAACCCGGCTCTTCCCGCTTCCACGGCGAAGGCGACAGAGAAGACGGTGGGGGCCTTGGCATCCAAGACCAAGCTGGTGGAGAGGCGAGAGAAGCAGAAGGGGACGGTGGACCTCAGGGGTGCGAAGCTCATAGTCTCGGCGGGGAGAGGGATCAAGAAGAAAGAAGATCTCGTCCTCGTAAGTGACTTGGCAACAGCCCTTGGCGGAGCAGTCGGGTGTTCGAGGCCGCTCTCCGCAGACATGGGGTGGCTCCCCGAGGAACACCACATCGGCCTCACGGGGGTAACCGTCCGTCCCGACCTCTACCTCGCTGTGGGAATTTCGGGCCAACTTCAGCACGTCGCAGGTGTCAAGGACTCCAAGGTGATTGCAGCCGTAAACACGGACAAGAGCGCGCCAATCTTCGAGGCTTCAGACTACGGGGTGGTGGGTGACCTCTACACTGTTCTTCCCGCGATGCTCAAGGAGATAAAGGAGAGGCACCACTAAGCGGTAGCGTCACGACGGCTCGTCCAGCGACTTCGCCATTATCTCGGCCATGTCAAGCACCTTCATTCTTTCGTCTCCCAGGGCCTTCGTCGCGTCCTCGAACATGGTGATGCAGAACGGGCAGGCCACCGCCAGGGTCTGTGCCCCTGTGGCTCGGGCCTCCTCCACCCTTATGATTCCTATCTTCTTCTTCTCCTTCACCTCGTACCACACGTTCGCCCCTCCCCCGCCGCAGCAGAAGCTTGCTTCCTTGGTCCTGCGCATCTCCCGCAGGTCGAGTCCCTGCAGCGACTTCAGGGCCAGGCGTGGCTCTTCAATCACGCCGTTGATCCTGCCGAGGTTGCAGGGATCGTGGAAGGTGACCGAACCAGCCATTGCTGTCTTCGGGAGCTTCCCCTCGAGGGCAAGCTTCGAAAGCAGTTGGGAATGGTGGATAACCTCGAACTCCCCGCCGAACTCTGGGTATTCATTCTTGAACGTGTTGAAGCAATGGGCGCAGTGGACTATTATCTTCTTCACACCATGCCCCTTCAGCGTCTCCACGTTCTGTATGACCAACTCCTGGAATCTCCCCTCCTCTCCCATCCTCCTGACGGGCTCCCCAGTACAGACTTCCTCGTTCCCGAGGACGGCGAAGCTGACGTTCGCCGCCTTCAGCAGTTTCACCATCGCCTTGGCCACCTCCCTGCTCCTGGGATCATAGCTTGACTGGCACCCGACCCAGTAAAGGTACTCTGCCCCTGGGTTCTCGGCGATGGTGGGTACGCCTAGCTTCAGGAGCCAGTCCATCCTTTCGTGCTGCGGGAGCCCGAAGGGGTTGCCCGACCTGCCCACGTTCTCCAAGAACATCTTCTTCCTCACGTCCAACTTGCTCTCGGCCACCAGTGTTCTCCTGAACTCGGTGATGTAGTCGACTTGGTCGATGAAGACCGGGCAAACCGAAACACACGCGTTGCACATCGTGCAGGCCCAGAGCTCCGGCTCGCGGATCGTCCCAAGGGCGAGGGCGTCCCCGGCCGGGTGGTTTGTGTTCTGGTTGGCGAGATCTCTAACGACCAACCTGGGGGACAGGTCCCTCCCGCTTGCGTGGGCGGGGCAGACCTCCTGGCACCTACCGCAGTTGGTGCAGGCCTCGAGGGCGAGCTTCTGCAGCGGGAGAAAGTCCTGGGCCCCCCTGACGTTCGGAGGGACCTCGGTGCTCCCGCTCTCCATCATCTTCTGCAGGTTGAAAGGAGTCGGAAGTTTCCCCATGGATTTTACAGGAGCGAGGGCGACGTTTGCCCCAGAAGTGAAGACGTGTATGAGCTTGGTATATGGGACGGCCGCGATGAGTAACATAACGGAGAACATGTGTGCCCACCAGAACCCCTGATAGAGCGTGGGTGCGTTCGAGACAAGTCCTGGAATCGAGCCAATTACACCCGAGAGGGCGTCCCCAACGGGGGAGAAGTCGGCCCAGGCAACAGGCTGGATAATCAGGCGAAGTGCCTCGATGAAGAACCCGGAGATCCCAATCCAGATCAGCATGCCCACAACGAAGTAATCGTCCAGAACTGTCTCGAGCTTGTCCAGCTTCTTCACGAAACGCCGATAGACCGCGACCGCGAGCCCAAACACATAGGCAATCCCGAATATGTCTCCTAGCAGCTCGAGGGTGAGGTATGCGTTGCCCTGGAGGAAGGTGAAGCTGGTGAAGAGAGGTAGCACATCATCCTGGATGAAGATAATCGTGGTGTAGGCCAGCAGGACCAAGAAACCGTAGAATAGGGAGCCGTGCATCAAACCACCACCTGCATCCTGCAGCACTCTTCTCTGTCCGAGCCCGAACTTCACGAACCGGGACAGCTTTACCCTCAGGTCCTTCAGGATGACCTTCAGGACGTCGAATAATCTGATTCCGTACCTCTGCAGATGCCGATAGACTCCGTAGAGCAGTACGCTGCCGCTAACAAGGAACGTGGCGTAGAGGACATCATAGGCATAGGGGAAGTACATCAGAATGAGTACTTCTCTGACTGGTACCGCCAAACGGCCAGGTCCACGGTTTGTACGGTATTACGGCTTATCCCGAAGGGGGCTTGTGGATTTGCGCCTCACTATCTTCCCTCCGCCGGCGGGGAGGGCCCTCACAACTTCGTCCACCGAAGGTGCCGCAACCCCTGGCGTTCCTACCGACAGTTCTTTGAGGACCTTCTTGGCGGTGTCGCTTGCCTTCTCCCGGTGAGGAATCAACACGACGTATCGGGGGCAAGCCTTTGCGACGGCCGGCTCGGGCCCTGCCACCACCCTCCCCGTCCCATCCAGGCCGACAGCGATCTGTATCAGGGCATGTCTGATGAAGTTCTTCTTCCCCCGTATGACGAAACTCCCCCTGGCGAGGTACTCTCCGCTTTCTGTCGAAGAGCTGACTTGGTCTTTGTTCACCCAGTATGCGTCTGCCGCCCCCAAGCCCGTTTTCCATCCGCTGCTGAAGCTGACCGTGGCCTGGGCGAGCTCGACCACTTCCTCCTCGGATTGTGTGGTTCCGTCCTTGAGCACGAAGAACGGCGACCCGAACAGGTCGGCGTGGTACACAACGTCGCCTTCTTCGAGATGGCGCTTCACAAGGAGAGTGTTCGACTGCGCGTCCCTCCCTCCCACAGCGAGCCTCCCACCGCTGCTCACGAACCACCTGAACTTCTCGTACCACTCGTGTGTCCGCCTGGGTAGGGGCTTCGCCCTGGGTCCCTCGTTCGGCTTGATTTTACCGAGCCTCTTCTCCAGCCTCCCCGCGGCTTCAACGGCGTCGGCCGCCTTCCGTTCGAGGTCCTTTGCCCGGTCGTACAGGGCAGAAGCGATGGCGGAGGGAGAGGTCGGCTCTCGGGCGGGCCGGGCTCCAGACTCCCTGAGAAGAAGAAGTGCATCCTCTGGCCTGCTCGAGGAAGCTACAGAAGCCTCTGCTCGGGCCTTCGCCGCCCTTTCGGTCAGGGACGACGCCTCCGCCCTGAGCTTCGCAGCGGTGACTTCGAGCTCCTTCCTCCTCTCTGTCTCCGCTGAAGGTTTCTCAGCGACCTCCCCTGCCTCCCCAAGGAAGACCCTGTCGCAGAGCTCAGAGAGGGTCCTAGCCGATGTGACCAACTCCACACCAGTAGGAGGAACGACGAAGATGTCCTCCCCATCCTCAGTCTTGCAGAGGCAGGGCTTCGGATTGTCGCGCGCGTCCCTTACTAGATTCCTCAGGACCTCGACCACCTCACTCTCACGCCCGCTCAGGCCGGAAGCAGGGGATTCGCCCTTCAGTCCGAGCCGGGCCAGGGATTCGGCGACGTACTTCTTTGGAAGTGCAACGTGTCTCCCTATGGCTCTCCCTGCAGTCCTCTCTTCCTCGTGCATCCGGGCGACGTCTGCTTCCCCGACATCCAGTGGGCTAGTCCTTGTCTGCTTGGGTGGTTGATACGCCTCGCCCTTGACCACGCGCCTGGAGGGCGAACGAACCTCTTCCTGCGCAAGCACGACCTTCCCCTCCCCGTCAATGACGATTACGTTCCCCGGTGGCATCAGCTCGAGTACTAGCTTCTTCTCCTCCCTGTCCTCGAACTCCAGCTCGAAGACCCTGTCGAGGTCGACTTGGTCGGCGCCCACGAATCTCATTCGCTCCAGCTCCCCCCTGAGCTTTGAGGTGAACTCCGTAGTCTCCGCCCTCTCAGACACGCTGGCAGATATCCATGCTCCTTTCTTGGGGGAGACGACGAGCCAGACGTCACGCGATTCCGACTTCCTCAGTCGGAAGAGCTGAGACGCTCCAAAACTGTAGATATTGTTAATATAGGTTCCCTGAAGCGCGGCATCTATCTCCTTGAGCAAGGCCAAGACTTCGAAGCCCGAGAGTTCGGCCATGAAGCCTCAGCTACTGCAGTCATTTGATAAGCTATACTGGTCACGGATTGGCTTCGCGGCCGTCGCAGGGGTACTAGCCGAGGTCCTTGCAGGGACCGACTGGACGAGCGGGGTGAGCATCGGAATCCTGTTCTACCTAATCTCCTATTATGTCGCGCGATTCACCTGGTACAAGGGGCTGGGGAGAGAAGGTCAGAGTAAGGTCTACACTACAGGCATCGGCGGCTTCTTCATGGTTTTCCTCTTCGCATGGATGCTTTTCTTCACGTTGCAGGTTGCGGGCTACTCGCTGTGAGCTTAGCGTAGTTCAGTAGTGTCTCGGCGTAGCCCATATCGAACTCGTCCGCCAGCTGGCTGGCCGTTATCGATTTCGCCGCCCGCTCGATTCTCGCGGTGTCCCAGGTCTGCATGGTTCCCTCCTTCCCCTTGGCCATGCTCGAGTAGATGCCGGCTGCGGCCAGCAGTTCGCCCCTCTGCCTGTCTGACTTCACCTCTGGCACCAGGGCTTGGATCCTCTGCTTTGCCTCCTCTAGGTTGGATCTCTTTAGAGAATCGAGGATAGACGCTATTGATTCCTGCACGACCTTGCTCGTGAGCACGCCCGTTCTACGATATTTAACCTTCCATATGCAGATGAATCGTCAACTTTAGACAAGGGGCACAACAACAGTCGACAGGAAAACAGTAGAGAGGTGGAGACATGCAGGGGGGATGAACACCACGATTGGGATATTCTATCACCCATGGTCAATGCAAGCGGCGTAGCGACACTCGACGCAGGTGGCTCGACCTACTACAGCATAATGGTTCACTATGGCAGCAAGAGTTACCCAACAGCGGTATCCGTCCTGAACTCCCCCGCAAGCTGTGCCAGCCTTAGCTAGTGGTTCGACCATGCTGGACTTCCTTAGGCTCTTCGCGCAAGAACGTTGGAAAACGTGCGACCTTCATTCGACTCCGAAGGGTCCGACCTCAACTGTGGTGCCTCTCCCACTAGGGATGACTGTGGCCCTGATTCCACTTTGGCTCCTCTCCAGCAACACAGACGCGCTCACGAGCTGCGCGACGGTCCTCCCCCCTATCCCCACATCCCGGCTGGTGCCGAACGTGACCCTGTTGGTGAGGATGTACGCCCTGCCGTTAAGGTAGGCGTCCCTCGCCACCTCACTGAGGTGGACGTCCAAGGCACCCTGTCTGCTCGGCAGGTTGCCTCTGCCTGGGAGGTCAAGCGAGAAGTTGCGCGTCAGTGTGTCAACTATGACGAGTCTGCACGCAGAGGTTGCAGGGCGCGAACTCATTTTCCTGACTGCCTCCATCTGCTCGGATGACGAGTCGGACCTTGCGTAGACTATCTTTTCGAGCACTCCATCCAACCCCCATCCCCTAGCCTTCGCGATCTCTTCGATCCTCTCGGGCCGGAAGGCCCCTTCGGTGTCGACGTAGAGTGACTTCATGCCGTCTCGGGCTGAGACCAGGGCGGCCTGCATGGCGAGTTGAGACTTGCCACTGTTGCTCCTTCCGAAGAGCTCAGTGAGCGTCCCTGCCCTGTAGCCTCCGCCGAGCAGACTGTCGATGGCGGCGGATCCAGTCCCGTGGAAGGGAAAAGAGGAAACGCGCCTAACCGCGTCTCCGGCCGTTTCCAAAGACCTCGCCGTCTTGCTCCCTGACCTCCTCTCTCACTTTCGTTTCATCACCGATGTCTTTTTAACTGTGAGTCGAAACCGTTCGCAAAAGCTTCGAAGTGAATCCTCAACCTCCTCCTCAGACCAAACGACCGCTAAGCGTGCTTCAGAAGGCCACCAACAAGCTTGTGTCCGTGAGGCTGAAGAACGAGATCGAGTACAAGGGGAAGATGTCGAACGTCGACCCGTACATGAACGTCATCCTAGTCGACGCTGAAGAATCAGAGAACGGCACCAAGGTCGCCAACTATGGCAAGGTTGTCATCCGGGGCAACAACGTCCTCTACGTGAAGATAGAGGATAGACTCTAGGGGGCCCCGAGTCAGTGCAAAGGTCGCTTCACGTAGAAGAAATAAGAGGGCACAGCGTTCAGGATTTTGACGTAGAGATAGTCGAGCGGAAGGGGAAGGGGCATCCGGACAGCCTGGTGGATGGGGCCTCAGAGGCCGTTTCGCTTGGTCTCTGCGACTATTACATCAAGAACTTCGGGGCGATACTGCACCACAACGTGGACAAGGGCATTCTCGTAGGGGGAAAGTCCGAGCCCAAGTTCGGTGGAGGCACGGTCATTGCCCCCATCTACCTGATGGTGGCGGGGAGGGCGACGGAGCTTGTTCCGTTCAGGGGAAAGAACGTCGAGGTCCCCGTAGGAGAGATTGCGCTCCACTCAATCAGGGGCTTCATCAAGGAGACTATGCGGTTCCTCGACCCGGACGAGGACATGATCATAGACACTAAGATCAAACAGGGCTCCCCTGATTTGGTCGCCGTTTTCATGAGGAAGGGAGTCATGCCGGTTTCCAATGATACATCCATAGGAGTCGGGTATGCGCCACTCTCGCCGACAGAGGAAATCGTCCTAGGGGCAGAGAAACTGCTGAACTCACCCGCATTCAAGAAGAAGTATCCGGAGGTAGGCGAAGACGTCAAGGTGATGGGGATGAGGCTGGGGAGAAAGCTCGAGACGACGGTCGCCGCAGCCATGGTGAGCGGGAAGATTCCAGACGCGAGCCACTATGTCAGCGTGATAAAGGACGTAGGGGAGGAACTTGAGAAGCTCGCCTCGACCTCGAAGCTCGACGTCAACTTCAAGCTGAACGCGGCTGACAACCCCAAGCACGGGGAGTTCTATCTGACAGTGACCGGCACATCCGCAGAGCAGGGGGACGACGGGAACACAGGGAGGGGAAACAGGGTGAACGGGCTAATCTCGCCCATGCGCCAGTATTCGATGGAGGCCACGGCAGGGAAGAACCCAGTGAACCACACCGGCAAGATCCTCAACGCCCTTGCCGTGCTCACCGCCCGGGAGATAGTGAAGAAGCTCCCTACTGTCAGGGAATCCTACGTGCGCATCCTGAGTAGGATTGGGAATCCTATCGACCAGCCCCTAATCGCGAGCGCAGCAGTAGTGTTGGAGAAGGGGGCCCGCCTTTCCTCGGTGAAGGGAGACGTGGAGTCGATAATGGACGATTCGCTCGACAACATCCGAAGGGTAACGAATCTGATCTTGCAGAAGAAGGTAGAACTATTCTAGAGTCTCCGTCCTTCCGCTGACGTACTCGAAGACCCTGTTAGAGTCAGATTCCACATTGTAGGCTCTCCCAAAGAAGGTGGTGACTGCCTTTACATCGTGCAGCAGCAGCTCTGAGCAGTTGGGATGCCCGGTATCTACCGCCTGAGGCCAGTCTATCAGCCAAATCGAAGCGCCGTCCGTCAGAATATTGTACTCGCTGAGGTCTGCGTTGACGAGGCCAGCCTTGACATACGCAGTGCGCATCGACTCGACGA
>Ga0187771_10000721_pt1 | contig 20796 bp, 18 predicted proteins | sample 0116_SJ02_MP15_1_FD_133139 | JGI IMG/M metagenome (GOLD analysis project Ga0187771, IMG submission 133139) | Tropical peat soil microbial communities from peatlands in Department of Meta, Colombia - 0116_SJ02_MP15_10_MG | ecosystem: Environmental > Terrestrial > Soil > Wetlands > Peat | place...
CGTTGGGTCAATTGAGCCTTCTATGACCGGCATAGGGCGATATACCTGGGAGCTGGCGAAAAGGCTTCCAAAAACGGTTGGCAGCGTGCAGTTCTTTCGGCATGGCGAGTTTATAGACGACCCCGGCGTTTTGCTGCGGCAGGGTCAAGGCGAGGCTTCGAGCCGAGGGCCAAGACGGGCGTTGTTTAAAATCTCACCTCCACGATGGTGGAAGGAACTGCGCCTTCAACTGGCGTGCCGTGGAAAGATTTTTCATGGGCCCAACTATTTTTTGCCTCCCTGCGCCGATACGGGTGTGGTCACGGTACACGATTTGTCGGTATTCAAGTACCCGGAGACCCATCCCATCCAGCGAATCAAAGAATTTGAACTCAAATTTGGCAGAACGGTTGCCACGGCCGCCCACCTCATCACAGACTCGGAGGCGATCAGGAGCGAGGTAATCGATTTCCTGGGCTGGCCGGCCGATAGGATCACGGCGGTGCCGCTGGGGGTATCTTCTCAATTCACGCCCAGGCCGGCCGAGGATCTTTCGGCCTGCATGGGCAAGTACGGTTTAACTCCAAACGGGTACGCCCTTTGTGTTTCCACGCTTGAACCGCGAAAGAAAATCAAAAACCTGCTTGGCGCCTATCTGTCCATTTCGAGCGATTTGAGATCGCGTTTTCCATTGGTGCTGGCGGGGGGCGCCGGCTGGTTGAACGACGGCCTGCACGAGAAGCTGGAAAGTTGCGTGCGGCAGGGTTGGCTTCGATGGCTGGGTTTCGTTCCCGAAGCGGACTTGCCACTGCTTTATTCCGGCGCACGGCTGTTCGTCTATCCGTCGAGCTATGAGGGGTTCGGCCTTCCCGTCCTGGAGGCGATGGCTTCAGGGGCGCCCGTTGTTACTTCGAACCGTTCCGCGCTTCCCGAGCTCACCCGGGGGGCTGCACTTTTGGCCGATCCTGACAACATCGATGAACTGGCCGAACTTATCACCAAAGGACACTTTGACGAAGGTTGGCGCTCTTTTGCCTTGACCGAGGGTTTGTCCATTGCCCACCTTCATTCCTGGGAAAGATGCGTCGAACAGACCATCCGTGTCTATGAGAGGGCGGCGGGTTGAAATTGTGCACCGGGCGCAGGGATTCTTGCTTGGGGTTGCGCGCTAAATTACGTTGTCAAAGACCCGATCATTTGTTATCTGGGTGCCGGAAAAGACCAGGCCGAGTGTCGTAGGACTGCCGGGGCGCCGGGCATTTGAATGCGGTGAAAAGTGAGAGGATCATAAACATGCCGGTCACAAGAGACGAAGTCGTTTGGGCGTATCGGATGTTTTTGGGAAGGAATCCGGAATCCGAGGCGGCCATTGAAGGTCATATGCAGGCTGAGAACATCGACGCCATGAGAAGAGGCTTTATGTCCTCGGTGGAGTTTTCCGCCAGGCTGTCCGAAGTCATCGGGTTTTATGGCCCTCCCCTCCCTATCGATATGCCCGGGATTGAGGTCGATACTGAAGCGGACGCTAGTGAACTCAGCGGATGTGTTGAGAGAATCAGGGAGGCTTGGACACTTTTAGGAACTACCCGACCTCATTGGTCGGTCCTCACGGACAAGCGATATCTCCCCGAAAACATTGAGGGGTCCATCGGCAAATTTTGGGCTTCGGGCGAATTGGAGGCCCAAAGGCTCGATCGTGTTCTCGCCCGCCATGACTACGACAAAGTGGCGGCAAGAACCTGTGTCGAATTCGGATGCGGGGTGGGTCGCGTTACCATCCCACTAGGCCGCAGGTTTGCATGGGTCTATGCCTACGATATTTCGCCCGGACATTTGGAGCTGGCAGGGGAGCATGCGGTGGAGGAGGCTGTAAACAACGTCTCTTTCATCCAGTGCTCGGAAACATTGCTCGACCCTCTGCTTCGGTGCGACGTTTTTTATTCACAGCTGGTCTTTCAGCATAACCCTCCCCCGATAATTTTCGTACTCGTAAAAAATGCCCTGCGTGCGCTCAAACCTGCCGGCATCGCCATATTTCAAGTACCGACCTATATAGATGGCTACCGGTTCAAAACGGCCGAGTGGCTCAACGCCGACCATCGTCTGCGGATGGAGACGCACTGTCTGCCTCAGCGGCATATTTTCGAAATCGCGGCTCAGGAGGACTGCAAAGTGCTCGAGATAAGGGAGGACAAGAGGGCCGGCACTTTGGAGAAATTCGTTTCGAACACTTTCGTTATATGCAAAAACCGCTGAGGACTAGTAGAGGAAGCATGTTCGCAAGATTAAGAAAGATGTTTGCCTGGTTCGACTGGTTGTTTGCTATCACCGTCTTTATTCCGACAATGCTGGCGATCCTATATTGGGGAGTGTTCGCCACCGACATCTATGTCTCGGAATCCCATTTCATAGTGCGCAGTGAGGAGAAGGGGGTTGGCACCACAAGTTTCAACCAGCTTCTGCAAACGGCAGGGTTTTCTCACTCCCAGGATGACACCAACAATGTGAATGACTACGTTCAATCACGCCCCGCTCTTACCGAACTCGAAAAGAGTTTGGGCCTCATGAAAATCTTTACCAGCCCGAATATTGACAGAATCAGGCGATTTGCCGGGCTGACCTTCTGGGACCGCAGCTTCGAGAGCTTTTTTAAATACTATTACGAACATATTGTCGAGCTTGACGTCGACACCAGCACGTCCATATCCACATTGCTGGTGCGCGCACCTACTGCAGAAGAAGCCTACAGCATAAATGAGAAGCTGCTTGAACTCAGCGAAGATCTGATCAACGCCTTAAACAAGCGCGTCAGGGTCGATATGGTCGGGTTTGCGACTTCGGAGTGCGAAAAAGCCGTGGTAAAATGCAAAAAAGCAGCGGTTGCGCTTTCGATTTATCGCAACAAGCAGGGGATATTCGACATCAACACTCAATCGGGCCTGCAGCTCCAAAACGTCACCAAACTCGAAGGTGACCTGGTGTCCGCCAAAACCGAGCTCGCTCAGATCCTGTCGGCGAGCCAAAATAATCCTGCAATCCCGGTGCTTAAGGAGCGCATAAAGACCTTGCGCCTCGAAATCGATGCTGAAATGGCCAAGGTTGCCGGATCAACCGGCTCGCTGACCTATTACGGCCCTGAATACGAACAGCTCCAAATCGATAACGACTTTGCCCAAAAGCTGCTCTCCGGAGCACTCACTACTCTCGAACAAGCCCGCAACGAAGCGCTTCGAAAAGAGCTTTATCTCCAGCGAATTGTGGAGCCGGTACGGCCGGATTATCCGATTGAACCTCGCAGGATGAGAAATTTCAGTGCGACATTCATTTTAGGAATGCTCAGTTGGGGCATTCTCGCCCTTTTGCTTGCAGGAATACGTGAACATCATGAATAATGGAGAAAAGTCCGAGGAAAACGGGGCCGAGGTTCGGAAAAGCTCGCCTCTGAGGTCGGCTGTCATAAATTTTCGAGTGGTTGGCGCTATCCTCATGCGGGAAGTCATAACCCGTTACGGCCGCAACAACTTCGGTGTCCTGTGGGTGGTCGGGACCCCGTTGATCTTTACCGTCGGAGTCACCATCCTGTGGAACGTATACGGCAGACACGGGGGGCATACCGGGATCACCATTACCGCCTTTGCCTGGACCGGGTACTCGACGGTAATGATATGGCGCAACGCTACGGCGCACTGTGGCAAGGCCGTCGAGCCTAACGCGGGCCTCCTTTTCCATCGAAATGTCAAGGTGGTCGATCTGATTTATGCAAGGTCGATGATGGAAATTGCCGGAGCTACCGGCTCAACCATTGTCGTCGGGCTCGTTCTCATGGGCAGTGAATTGATTGTGCCGCCCAAGGACGTCCTGATGATGCTCTTTGGGTGGATGCTGCTGATGTGGTACGGCTTCGCTATGGGAATAGTAGTTGGAGCAATGACGGAGCGCTTTGACTGGTTCGAGCGCCTCTATCACCCGGCCATGTATTTCTACCTCGGAATATCGGGCTGTTTTTTCATGGTAGTTTGGCTTCCCACCTATCTGCAACGATGGGCCGTATGGGTCCCCACGGTAACGGTAACGGAAATGTTGCGGCACGGTTACTTCGGCAACATCGTCGTGACATATGAGCGGCCCGGCTACCTTTGTGTGTATAACCTGGTTACGACTTTTATAGGGCTCCTGCTGTGCAAGGAGACGCAATACAGGATTGGACACGAATGATAAAAGTCGAAAACCTTTCCAAATCATACCCTACTTCCCGCGGCGGGTGGCGCAGAGTGCTGCACGATATCAACATGGAGGTCAGGAAGGGGGAAAAGGTCGGCATTATAGGATTGAACGGTTCGGGCAAATCGACCCTCATCCGCCTTATCGGCGGGGCCGAAATCCCTTCGAGGGGCACGGTTACCCGCACCATGAGCGTCTCGTGGCCGCTGGCATTCATGGGGGCTTTCCAGCCCAGCCTTACGGGCCTTGACAACTTGAGGTTCATCTGCCGCGTATATGGCGTCGACTACAAGAAGTCCATTCCATTCGTGGAGGAGTTTTCCGAATTGGGACGCTACCTGCGCGAACCGGTAAAAAAATATTCATCCGGAATGATCGCCCGTCTGGCCTTCGCTCTTTCGATGGCCCAAGAGTTCGACTGCTTTCTGATCGACGAAATCATTGCCGTGGGAGATGCTCGTTTTCACGGCAGATGCATAGTCGAGCTGTTCGGAAAACGTAGTGATCGCGCCATGATCATGGTCTCTCATAACGATCATTTTCTCCGATCACACTGTGACCGCATCTGTGTATTGGTCGCCGGCAGGATGTACGACTTTGACAATCCCGAAGATGCGTTTGCATTCCACGCAGAGTCTGTCAACAGCGCTGAAACTCGATTATTATGAGGGGCTGCGAGCAAAACTATAGGCACAGGGGAAAATGCATGCCAAATGTAGCGCAATGCTAAACAGAATCTTGGTGATGTTGTGTATCCTGGCCTTCGCCGGTATGGCCGGCTGCACAACGTTTCTTGCGAACTCGGGCCCCAGTCTCAGGGATGTGCAACATCATGCGCCGCCTGAGGGAATCCAGGTAATTGACATAACCGGTCCCACTGTGGCCAGACTGCTCGAGACCAGGAAGACGAACCTTTTCTCGGATGTCTTCGGGGCCGAGGGACCTGCCGAATATGTGGTCAGGCCCGGCGATGTTCTTGAAATCATGATATGGGAAGCGCCGCCCGCCACCCTGTTCAGCGGCGCTGTCGTTCTGGGCGGCAGCGGAGCAGCCCCGTCAGTGGGCGCAAAGATTCCCGAGCAAATGATCGACAGCAGAGGCATGGTTAATGTGCCCTTTGCCGGGCAGATCGATGCGAAGGGTCGAACTTTGCATCAGATAGAAGATGCTATCCAAAAGCGGCTCAAAGATGTAGCGCACCAGCCTCAGGTGCTCGTGTGTCTCACTCGTAACGTTACTGAGGGTGTGTCTGTTGTTGGAGAAGTTCACAAAAGCCTGCACATGCCGCTGACCCCTCGAGGAGAGCGGCTGCTCGATGCTCTGGCTGCTGCCGAGGGAGTCAATAATCCCCTGGGGAAGGTGGTGATCCAGGTGACCCGCGGCGATATGGTGAGCTCAATGCCGCTTGATGCGATAATCAGGGACCCCAGGCAAAATATCCTGTTGCAGCCTGGGGACGTAATCAGTGCCCTTTTTCAGCCTCTAAGCTTCACCTCACTGGGCGCCACCGGCAAGAATGAAGAAATTTATTTTGAGGCGCAGGGTATATCTTTAGTGCAGGCATTGGGGCGCGCAGGAGGACTTCAGGATTACCGGGCCAATCCGCAGGCGGTTTTCCTCTTTCGTTTCGAACCGGCAGACCTTATGGATTGGCCCAATAAGCCTGTCATGGCTACCTCGGACGGCAGGGTTCCCGTGATCTATCGGGCCGATCTGAAGGATCCATCGGTCTTTTTTGCTTCAGAGAATTTCCAGGTCAGGGACAAGGACCTGATTTTTATCTCCAATGCGCCTTCGGTGGAGTGGCAGAAGTTTGTGAGCATCATTATGACCGTGGGCTATCCGGCTGTAAATTCTTACAATGCGGCAAAGTGACAATGGCTGACCTGCGCCCAGCGACGGGTGAAATGCTGATCGACGTGACGCGTCTCCTCATCCGTTTCATACAGGGGCGGTTGCCGACCGGTGTAGACAGGGTCTGCCTGTCCTATATTCGGAGGTACGGAGCGTTTTCGCGCGTTGTCGTGTTTAAAGCGGGTCTTGGGTGTGTCTTCGCGAAAGCCGCCTCACAGCGAATATTCGAACTGCTTATGGAACCCGGGGAGGTTTTTTATCGAGCGGCGATCCGGGTTATGGCCACATCGCCCCCCATGCCTTTGCCCGGCTGGAGGAGCGCAGGCCGCTTTCTGTTCAATGTCGGCCACAGCGGGTTGGATCATCCCGAATACGCCCGGTGGCTTGTGCGCAAGATGGTGCGTCCGATATTCTTCGTCCATGATTTGACCCCTATCACGCACCCCGAATTCTGCCGAGCCGGCGAATCCGCTCGCCATATAGCCAGAATGCGAACCATTCTGACGACTGGAGCGGGCATCGTCGCCAATTCCATAGTCACCCTCGATGAGCTTTCCAGGTTTGCGGATGCATCCGGATGGGCGATGCCACCTTCCATAGCCGCGCCGCTTGGTTGCCGGCTGCCGAACGGAGATCGGGCGTCGGAGGTCGGAGGTCGGGTGTTGGGTGTCGGCAGTCGGAGGCCGGATATCGGGTATCGGAAGTTGGAAATTGGAAGAAGAAGTCCGACATCCTATAGCCGATCTCCAATAGAGGGTCCTTACTTTGTGATGCTGGGGACCATTGAGCCACGCAAAAACCACTGGATGGCGCTGCACGTATGGCGGCGCCTAGTTGAGCGCCGGGGAAGCGCGGCTCCTAAACTCATAATTATAGGTCAGCGCGGGTGGGAATGCGAAAATGTGCTGGACCTACTGGAGCGAAGCACCCTTCTTCGCGGTGTCGTGAGCGAACTGCCCGGCTGTTCCGACACCGAGTTGGTCTGCCGGTTGAGGGGCGCGCGCGCGTTGATATTCCCATCCATGGATGAGGGGTATGGTCTGCCGCTGGTAGAAGCGCTTTCACTAGGCGTTCCGGTAATTGCAGGCGACCTGCCGGTCTTTCATGAAGTCGCAGGCAATATTCCCGACTACCTGGATCCGCTGGACGGTCCGGGCTGGATCTCCTGTATCGAAGACTATTGTCTGCCCGACAGCCCGCTAAGGCGCGCGCAATTGGAGCGGCTCTCGGGGTTTGTCGCCCCCGCATGGGAGGACCACTTCGAAGCGGTCGATAAGTTGCTGGGACAAATAGGAGTAACCCTACCCTTTCAGGCACCAACCGATCGATGCGGGACGATGGAGCGGCTATGAGAGGCGGTCCTTCAGGTGAGCAAATCGGCGGGCAGACCTTCGAAAGGGGGGTATCGGTGTGCGTTGGGTTTCCGGTGTGGAAACGTCCCCATATGAAACCCTTTTTTTACTCGATCTCCGAGAGGGTAATATATATCGATGATCCCGCGCGCGCCGTGAAATGCGCTAAAGCCAACAACGGCCGAATCATCACCTGGGCATGGCCGGAAAAAGAGGATCTTATCGCGCTCGCAAAAGCTGAGGGTATCGATATAATCCGCATGGAGGACGGCTTTGTGCGTTCCGTAGGTCTGGGGTCCAACTTTTATGTTCCATATTCGCTCGTTTTGGATAAGAGGGGCATTTATTACGACGCATCCAAGCCGAGCGATCTCGAGTATATCCTGGAGAAAGGCCGAATAGAGAGCCAACTCCTTGAGCGTGCTCGCCGTCTCAGGCACGAAATAACCGCAAGAAACCTCACCAAGTACAACATCGGAGCCGGAAATGCCTTCGGGTTGAGTCTGCCGAAAGATAAACGGACCGTTTTGGTGCCGGGCCAGGTGGAAGATGACGCCTCGGTGCTTTGCAGCGTTTCCGATATCAATACTAACCTCAAGCTTCTCGAAACGGTTCGTCAGACAAGGCCGAATGCTTTCATCCTCTATAAACCTCATCCTGACGTTTTGGCTGGAAATCGCCCCGGTGGGGTTCCCGATGAGGCAGTTTCCAAGTTATGCGACAAGATTATTGGAAATATCTCCGCTGCGGTATTGACAAGTATGGTTGATGAGGTGCACACTATTGCCTCGCTAACAGGTTTCGAGGCTCTTCTTCGAGGTAAAGACGTTTACACGTATGGAAGTCCTTTTTACGCCGGGTGGGGGCTTACGGCCGACCGACTCGATTTGCCGCGCCGGACTCGAAGGATTAGTCTCGACGAGCTTGTTGCTGCGACCCTGATCCTTTACCCGACATATTATGACTGGGAGACGGAGCGGTTTTGCGGACCGGAGACCATTCTCGACCGTCTGTCCGCTAAGTACAGTTTGCAGACCGGGGCCGGGGATCTTTCACGATCGCCGCTCGCGCGGCTGATTCGACTATTTTTTGGTCCGTACATGCAAAGGGCGCGTTAAAGAGAATGATTATTGCAACGAAGGGATTGCGTTGTTAGGATACTGTGGAAGGGGAACTTTCGTTAAGGCCTGAATTTCAAAGTCTTATCAACCAGACGGCGGTGTAATGAAAAGATCTTTCATATTCCTTCAAGGCTTTGTCGGCCCGTTTTTCAGGACACTCGGGCGCTCCCTCATGAGTGAAGGCCAGAAAGTAGTCCGTGTCAATTTCAATGGCGGTGATATTGTTGACTGGTCGGGGCCCGAGACGATAGTCCTGAGGGAGAAGGCCAAGGACTGGTCCGGTTTTCTTGTCGAACTGATCAAAAGTCGCCAGGCAACAGACCTCGTCACTTACGGAGATTGCAGGCCGCAATTGAGAACGGGAACCGAAGTGGCCAGGTCAATGGGCGTGCGGTGTCATGTATTCGAGCAGGGGTATATTCGACCCGATTTTATAACGCTCGAGGATTCCGGGGTAAACGGCCACTCTCTTTTGCCGCACGTTCCCGAGTGGTATACCGATCTTGCCCGCGGGCTGCCCGAAGAAACACCGATCAGGCCGGCGCGATATCCGATGAGTGTGCTTGTGCGTCATTCCGTCGCTTACAATATCGCGAAATTTACTGCTCAGCCGTTCTTTGCCCATTTCAGAAATCATCGCCCTTATGACGAATGGACAGCCGTCCGCCGCTGGACGCTCAAAGTTTTGGGAATGAAAAGCCAAGCCAAGCGGGACATGGAGTTTCAGAGGAATTTTTTCGCCTTGGGAAGAAAGTTCTATTTGTTCTGCCTGCAACTCGCTTCCGATTACCAAATCAGGCACCACTCCGATTTTGGTAATATGAACACTGCAATTATGTATGCGCTCACCTCATTTTCGCGGAATCTTCCCTCCGGGACGGATTTACTCGTCAAATGCCATCCGGAGGAACTTTGGCCTTCGGAGTTGGAGGCTTTTACTTTCGATCTGGCGCGCAAGCTCGGTATTGAAGACAGAGTCTTTTTCACCAGCGGCGGCAGCTTGCCCGACTATGTCGCGTCATCTCAGGGTATGGTGACCGTCAATTCCACGGCTGGGATGGTTTCACTGGACCATCATCGGCCCACGATCGCTTTGGGCAAGGCAATTTACGCTATTCCCGGAGTGACGCACGCAGGCGTATTGGGAAGTTTCTGGAAAGATCCGGTCCCACCCGACCCCAATCTTTATGGCGCCTTCAGAAAGGTGCTCGTCCATAAGACGCAAATCAACGGGAATTTCCTCACCAAGGAAGGTATCGGGCTTGCTGTTCCAAGAGCGGTAGAACGTCTTACCGGCAATGGAGATGTTTGGTAAGCCGCTACCAGGGGTATTCTATCGTACCATATATGACCGACCCGTTGGTGAAGTTTGCATTGGTAACGACCTGTATGCCGGAAGGACCATACTGATAGATGTTGGCGCTGGTGGTTCCAGGGGCCACGCTCATTAAAAGAGGCCCGGTAAGACCGTTCATGCTTGTAGCGTAGACCACGGCGCCCCCGCCTGCCGGAGCATAATAACCGTTGGGCTGGAAAGGGAGTCCCGTCAATTGGGCATAACCGGTTGACGTTCCCTTATCCGACAGGGCTATCTCGAACTCATAGGTGATTATGTTTCCGGTCATCTTCCATTGGGACTGCCGAAGAGTGTAGGTAACTCCGGTATTGCGGCCGCCGAAGGTGATTCCCGGGGCTGGACCCGGAGTCATGGACGCCCCTGGAATATCGATCTGCACGGGGGAAGTGGCGGTATTGATAACATTTCCACCGCTCAGCACGCCTGAGAAAATCGCCCTGCCAAAACTGCCAGCAATTTTCAATCCGTTTTGATATGCACATCCCTGGAAAGAAACCGTCGAATTGCCGACTCCCGTGATAGAGCAGTTCCCACCAAAAACGGTGTTCGACACCAAAAAGCTGTTGATCTGCTGCGAGGGCGCCAGCGAAAACGTGTTTGTGGTCAGGGCGCAGTTTGCCATCCTGAAGTTGTTGAGCGCGGTTGCCCCGCTAAGCGAGAAAAATGTTCCAGTGCCCGGGTTGTCTTGAAAAACGTCGGAAGTCAGGGCCAGTCTGTCGAGAATGGACACACTGGAGTCCGTGCTTACCACGACCGCCGCATTTTCAATGTGGCAGTTGGTGAAGTCGAATTGACCCACATTGTACCCCTGACTCGGACCAAGGGAACGGAAATCCAGAAAGGCGCCGACCACATTCCCGGCCGATTCTCCCTGGTTGAACTGGCAGTTTACAAAACTGATCCCATTGGGACCGGACCCGCCTGCACCGCCTCCCGTGAGTCTCACATAAGCATTGCACGGGACATCATAAGGTCCGTTTGAGCCGAACCTGCTTTGAATGCACCTTAGCTCCGGCCAGGAATCGACCACCACGTGAGCGTCGGTAATCTGGGAGGTGAAAATACCTGTCGGGGAACACGAGATCCCTAAAGCGTCGGCCAGGAAGTAGAACCCTACTGCCTGCCTCATGCTCAGAACGTTATAGAGTTGCGGGTTATAGCCGTTTTGAGTCAGCACCCCGATGGACGACTCCGGGACAGCCCCTTTAGCCCGGGTTATAATCAGGTCATGAGCGGAAGCGGCTAAGGCCCATGAGTTGCCGTTGAGCATCAAACAGGTCTGGACATCGGGGCCGAAAACAAGCGTCGTTCCAGCGGGCACAGCCGATGATGAAGGGATGAAACCTTCGCCATAGAGTGTCTTTCCCGGAGGAATCACCAGCCCGGAACTCAGGCGGTACTTTGCCGAAGGAGCAAAAACGGCAGCAGCATGAGCAGCATGGCTCGAGAGCGCATCCTGGAAGGCCTTGCTGTCGTCTGTCACCCCATCTCCTTTTGCTCCGAACTGCTGGACAGTTACTTCTGCATCGGCTCCACGAGCTGCCAGCGCGATAGAGACAAAGAGGCAAAGCAGAATCATTGACAGCCGAAGCCACAATCCATTCTCCCCTCGCATCTCTCCCACTGTTTTCCCCTTTCATTTTGCCCCAAAGCGTTGATCACACCGCTGCAAAAAGGTCGGGTTCGGCCGCACTCTGAAGCAAAAGTCGCGCCACTACCCGCAAGAGCAAAGCTCTATCATGAATTAGCAGGGCATTGGCTTTTTGGCCGATGCCCTTTTCTTATTCTATAATCGTTTTTCCACATTGATTCAATTAGCAAGGCAGGCTTCGAGTTTGTCAAGGAGCCAGGCAGGCGCCGGATAGGCTTCCTTTGAAAAGTCAAAGGCCATAAGGGGTTACCTTATGGCCTTCCGAGCAGAGGAGACTCATAGAATCGATGATGAGCAGGAGAACATTTTCCACCACTAACCGGACTGCAAATCGAACCTTACCATGATTTAGATCAAGAGCTTGAGCATCCACTCGAGTTTGAGCTGCAACCGGGCACAGAGCGCGAACATGAGCGTGAATTGCTGAATGGAGTTGAGTTTTCCCTTTTCCGAACCATCCTTTATGGTGAAATCCGAGCTTCAGAGTATGTTAAAGGAATATGAGCCTCAGCAAGAACCCGCACTTGAGCATCCGTTGAACTGCTGTAAAACGCATATACAGACCGATCCGGAGATTTTTCCGGGCAGCGCCTTCAGGAATCATCACCCTTGATGTGGGACACAAGGTCTTTGGCGCAGACTCCAACCTCCGCAGGTTTGCTAGAGCAAAAGCCGTGCCACAATTCTACGACGATATGGATCGAGGCCAGGAGGGCATTTGGAAAAGTCTTTTCGGATGTGGCGCAGGCAACATTGAGTAATATTCTACAGTTATCGAGACCCCTGATCGCGGCGGACACTGGGGCCGATGTCGAAAACGCCGGTAATTCAGGGTGTTACTTCAGATATGTAGGATATTGTTCACTTTGTGAAAGTTTTGAAGTATTTTGTTCAAATCGATGAGATCGAAAACAACCCTGCAATTAAGCCGGATGGCCTATGCGGCTTTGAATTTCTATTCCATACTTTTTGAGGCGGTAGAGAAGGACGTGACGGGGAAGTTGAAGGAAGCGGGCCGTTTTGGATTTATTGGCGCCGCATTTTTGGAACGCCTGAAGAATGACCTGTTTCTCTATGTCGGCCAGGGCAATGCCTCCATCGGGCAGGACCATGCTGAATTTGTCCGTATTAAGCGCGTTCAAGGTCGATACAGCCATAAGGGGCTCCGGTTCGGTCTTGTCGGAGCCGAGGAATTGAAGATGGCGTCCCAGGATTGTATCGTCATTTTCCAGCAGGACGACACGCTCGATGCTGTTTCGAAGTTCGCGCACGTTTCCGGGCCAGGAATGATTCATCAGGAGCGCTTCGGCTTTAGGATTAAATCCTCGGAACTTTTTGCTGTATTTGTCGTTGAATTCCTCCATAAATATACGCGCCAGAGGAAGGATATCGACGCGCCGCTCACGCAAAGGAGGCAGGTTGATTTTGATTGTCGCCAGCCTGAAATAGAGGTCTTTGCGGAAGCCTCCTTCTTCGGTCACACGCCAGAGGTCCTGGTTGCAAGCTGAGACTATCCGGATGTCGACCATCTTCTTTTTTGTTCCTCCCACGGGATAGAATTCTTTTTCTTCCATTACCCTAAGCAGCTTGGCCTGAATTTCCGGATGGAGGTCGGCTATTTCGTCCAAAAACAGGGTCCCGCCGTCCGCAACCTGGAGCAGGCCTTCCTTACCCTCCGATTTGGCGCCGGTAAAAGCTCCTCTTTCATATCCGAAAAGCTCGCTTTCTATAATTTCTGTAGAAAAGGCCGCACAGTTGAGCGCCACAAATGGATAGGGAGCACGTGGGCTCCTGGTGTGAATGAGCTTTGCAAAAAGCTCTTTGCCGACCCCGCTCTCGCCTTGAATCAAGACACCCGCGTCACGGCTCTGCGCGCTCTTTATGGCCAGCATCTGCGCTTCGAGAAACAGACGGTCTTTGCCGATCAACTGGTCGACTCCGCGGAGCCTCTGAACTTCCTGGCGCAGGCGGGTGACTTCATTTTTCAGGCCTGCGTGTTCAAGTGCGTTTTGGATGGTTAATTCGAATTCTTCAAGGTCGACGGGTTTGACAAGGTAGTCGAAAGCGCCTTGCTTTATTGCGCTTACCACGTCCTTTACGCGGTCGTATGCCGTAATCATGACAACAGTCGGGGAAGGACGGATTTCCTTGAAGCGGGGCAACAATTCGAGGCCGCTTTTATCGGGCAGTCCGATATCGAGCAGAACCAGATCAGGATTTTCGCCTTCAGCGAGCATAAGGCCTCCTTCTCCGGTATCGGCTTCAAGAATGATGTGTGTTTTCTCCAGGAGCCGGCGCAATGCGGAGCGGAAGGGGGCCTCATCGTCCACGATCAGAATTTTGTGTTTTTGGCGCATGATATGCTCCGAACGCAGCGTTTGAAGATATCTATAAGGCAGTTTGAATTGTAAACGAGATCTCCAAAAAGTTGGATAAAATTCTACACTTGAGATTTGCGGCCGAAAATTTACGTCTCAAAGCAGGCACGAATTATGCCGGCAATCCTTTCGGCGGCGTGACCGTCACCGTAAGGGTTGCCGGCCGATGTCATTTTTTGATATTCGAGTCTGTCGGACAGAAGACTTTCTATGGATGAGCGGATACGGGAGGATTTTGTGCCGACTATCTTGACGACGCCGGCTTGGACGCCCTCCGGCCTTTCGGTTGCCTCCCGCATCACCAGCACAGGCTTTCCGAGCGAGGGCGCTTCTTCCTGGATACCTCCCGAATCTGTGACAATGATATAGGAGCGGTTCATCAGATAGACGAATTCGAGGTATTCGACCGGGTCAATCAAAAATATGTTTACGCCTTCCATCTGACCGAGGATCTTGCGGACCGGCCCGTTGACGTTAGGATTGAGATGAACGGGATAGAGTATCTGGGCATCGGGTTGGTCTGAGGCAACCTCAGCGAGTGCGCGGCAGATGTTTTCGAATCCCCGGCCAAAACTTTCACGGCGGTGCCCCGTTACCAGGATCAGTTTCTTGTGGGGACTCAGGTATGAATAGCGCTCGGAAAAGCGATCGCGCAAGCCGGGATGCTCTTCTATGATGGTCATGGCCGCCAAAAGAGCATCAACTGCCGTATTGCCGGTAACATGAATGCTTTTGGGGTCAACTGCCTCATCGATGAGGTTTTGACGCGCCCCGGAGGTGGGCGCGAAATGCAGGTCCGCGATAGCGCCCGTGACTCGCCGGTTCATCTCTTCGGGATAGGGGGCAAACTTGTTTCGGGTTCGCAATCCCGCTTCCACATGGCCGACTTTGGCGCGGAAGTAGAAAGAGGCAAGAGAGGCGGCCATGGTGGTCGTGGTGTCACCGTGAACGAGGACCAGATCGGGCCGGGTTTTTTCGATCACGCTTTGAAGACCGGTGATTACGGCGCAGGTTACCTGAGCGGGGTCCTGGCCGGCTTTCATGATGTCGAGGTCATAATCCGGAGATATTTTGAAAGTCGAAAGGACCTGGTCAAGCATTTCCCTGTGTTGTGCCGTAACGCAGACGATGCTGGTGAAATCAGCCGGATGTCGCTCCAGTTCCTTTATGACCGGCGCCATTTTTATGGCTTCGGGCCGAGTGCCGAATATGCTAAGAATCCTGGGCATTATTGATTCGATCCGGTTTCATGGTGAAAAGCAACATTATTGTAAAACAATCGAAGCAAAGAATCCGGCCAAAGTCAACCGGCATCTGCACCAGGGGCGATCTTCAGAAGATTTTCCCGAGAACCTTTTCTTGCATCTGCCGGAGCAAAATGGTAGACGAACCATGCATCGCAATACGGAGCATCACGAAATCATATGGCAGGGAGTTTATGTGACATGCACAGAGTGAATCTGCACGCCCTCGCATTGGCTTTTATCTGCATACTGTTGGTGGTAGCCGGCCAGACCCTGATGAAGTTGGCCGTGCTGAGGTCCGGAGGCATGCCGGTTCTGGAGATCGGCATTGCCGGTCTGGTCCGGAAGTTCGCCGCCGTACCCTACATCCTCATTGGGTTTGCTCTCTACGGCGTAAGTTCCATTCTCTGGCTGGAAGTGCTCTCGAATCTCGATTTCAGCGTAGCATTTCCGATGGTAAGCGTCACCTACATAGGGACCCTGTTCGTCGGTCGCGTTATGTTTAACGAGCCGGTCAACATATATCGGATAGCCGGTGTGCTGCTCATTTGTTCAGGAGTTTTTTTCGTGATTCGGAGCCAGTAAGATTTGCCTTCCTGCCCGGCTTGAGTAAGCCTCCGCCTTTTTGGCTGTTCTCTTACCGCTCAGTTGATATTATCTGCTCCGAATCATTTTGATGAGGTTTGCCTCCATGATTCACATTTTAGGAGCATTTTCCAGCCGAATCTGACCCGGAAGCGCAATGCGGCATCGGTCAAGGGTAGGGTTGACGCATTATTCAGATTAGCCTACAGGAGGTGGTATCAAAATGAGGAAGATTTTCAAACGGTTGTGCTTCTTCTCATTAATTTTGCTGTTGCTGCCTCATTTGGTTTGTGCTGCAGGCGGGGGTGAGGTTGCGCCGATGGTCCTGGTCGCCGACACCAGGAAACTCAACGGCTTCGTGGCATTTTGGGCGAACATTTACAATGAGAGCCACATGGAGTTCACTCTTTTGACCGTCATCACAATAGTGCTGGTTGGCGCAATTCTCGGGCTGACAGCCGATGCTGTCATGAACTGGGTGGGCATTGACCTCAAACATCGGGATCTGGTCGAACACTGAGGGCTGCTGGACAGTTTCAAAGGACAAGTTCTTAGGGGGCAGGCAGGTGGAGTGGTTATACGTTATGATGCCCATTGCAGGCATTAAGATATTGTGGCCTGGTCTGATCATTTTAGGAATGGGTGTGGGTGTGATAGGGGGCTTTTTCGGCATGGGCGGCGCATGGATGGTAACTCCCGCTCTTAATATTCTCGGTTTCCCGATGGCTTTTGCGATCGGGACAGATATTGCGCACATGGCCGGCAAATCGCTCATATCTACGATGCGCCATGGCAAATTCGGCAATATTGATTATAAACTCGGCTTTATTATGCTGTTCGGCACCATTATCGGTTTCGAAGTGGGCGCCCAGATGATCATGTGGCTCGAACGGGTCGGCCGGGTGGAAATCGTTGTCCGCTGGTTCTATATCCTGCTGCTTACGTTCATTACCTGCATGGTTTTTTACGACGTAAGCGAGCGCAGGAGAAAAGAAAAAGAAGCCCTAAAGGCAGGCAAAAAAGTCGATAAACTGGCCACCGGTCTGGAGTGGCACAAGACTTTTCAGAGGATCAAAATCCCCCCGATGATCCACCTCAGGGCTGCTGGAGTCTATTGCTCCGCGTGGCTCCCGATCATGGTCAGCTTGCTCACGGGCTGGCTTGCGGGCATCCTGGGTATCGGCGGAGGTCTTATCCGCATGCCCTCGCTCATTTTTATCGTTGGCTGCCCCACGCATATCGCAGTGGGAACGGACCTTTTTGAAGTCATGATATCCGGCCTCTATGGCTGCGCCACATACAGCTATAAGGGCCGCACCGAGATCGTCGCCGCCCTTATCATGCTCGTTGGCGCCGCTGTCGGCGCTCAGATCGGTACGGTCGCCACCAAGTACATCAAAGGTTATGGAATTCGAATAGCATTCGGCTGCTCTGTCATTGGCTGTGCTGTCTCTGTGGCTTTGAAACTGTTTCCGACCTATTTCCCCCTTTTCAGGGGGTTTTGCGACGAGGCGGCTACCGTCGTGGTTCTTGCAGTGGTCGGCGCCCTAGCAATCTATATCACCGTTCGGATGGTCTTGGGGGCCAGAAAGGAGATTGCGTCAAAGGAAGCCAAGATTGCAACGCGTGAGGGTTGATTCTTGACCTTTATCTGGGGCAAAATGAAAGAGAAATGAATAATGGCACGGCATCACAAATTGATATTTTCGGTCCTTCTGGTCCTGCCCCTCATATTTGCTGCCGCATGCAACTATGGCAAGGTCGATCAGGGCAGGGTCGTCAAATTCGACAAGGCGAAAGGTACTGTGTGTATTATTCGGGATTGCGGCAGCGACTCCCGAAACCCCGATTATCGTTTGCCCACCGTAGTCTATACAATGCCCGAAGACCCCGCGGAGGTCGGGCCTGAGCCAAAGTCCGGCCTGCGGATAAAGCTCGACTCAAAAAATAATCAGATTACGTTCTGCAATATTGAGGCAGGCAAATTGGAGACGATCTCCTATACCTTGATCGATCAGAAAGAAGGCGTGGCCGAGGACGATCCGCTGGTGTTCGATGCATCACGGAGAAAAGTAAAGAAGTTTCCATCTGTCGATAGGGAAAAGAAAACCATCACGGTTTACTCTTCCCGACAGAAGGTTCTCACTACTTTCTCTTTGCCGGAGGAGTATTTCAGGCTTCCTGAATATACATGGGACGCGGGCGACGAAGTGCGCATATATTACAAAGAAGAGGGGAAAGCGCTCCGTTTCATGAACGTCACAAAGACGGACATCTTCAAGAAGTAGATACGGCGGTTCACGGTAAGGTATCGAATCATTGCACCTCGATGGTATTACTGCCGGGGAAAACCGAGTGGCAGGCTTCGCGATCTTTTGCGTGTTTGACGGTTTGGGGCTGAGCATGAAAAAGGCCAGGGTCAAGCGGGAAATATAGTGACTTTAAAAGAGAAGAACACATTCACCATACTGGTGGCAGACAAGGACAGCAACGTAGGCGATTTTCTTCGCCGCGAACTTTCGGCCGAGGGTTACCAGGTCGCCGTTGCTGAAAATGGTGGGCGAATCATCGAGGAAATCGAGCGTGACAAACGGGTCGATCTCCTTGTGTTTGACCTCGAAATACCCGGCGCCGACAGCTCGAAGATTCTCGAAATAACACAGAAGCGCAATCCTCCTTTGCCTGTTGTGATTCATACTTTCCTGACCGAAGAAAGCTATAGGAGGCATCCCGGTCAGAACGGAGGGGGAATCTATATCGAAAGGAGCGGCAATATCGACCACCTGAAAGCAGCTGTCGCCGATATGCTCCTGAGGTTCTGCCCGTAAACGCCTTTTTTGGGTCTTACGCTCGAGGTAAGCCAGATGAACGATACAGTCCAGGACAGAATACTCATTACAAACGACGGGTCGGAACATTCAATGCAGACGGTCAGGTATGCCGCCGACATCTTGGATCCGGGCCGGTTCGAGGTGGTCCTGTTTCATGTAGCCACCAGGGTCCCCGAATCGTTCATCGATTTTGAAGCAAGGGTTCCGGCCTACCACTACAGGTTAGTAAGCGTGGAAGCCTGGGAGGAGCAACAGAGGAAGGCTGTCAGGGAGTTCATGGCAAAAGCCAGGGCGATACTTTTGGATGCCGGATTCAAAGATGAGGCGATAACTGTGAGAATTGCCGAAAGGAAAGTCGGGATTGCCCGGGATATCGCCTATGAATCGCGAAACGGCTATAAGGCGCTAGTAGTTGGACGAAGGGGTCTTAGCGACCTCAAAGACTTCATGCTCGGCACCGTGGCCGAGCACATCGTGGGGCTCGCGCCCATCCCCGTGTGGATTGTAGGAGGAAACCACCTGCCGGCAAAAGTGCTGGCCTGTCTGGACGGCTCCGAGGGATCGATGGTTTCGCTAGCCCACCTTGCGGAGGCGCTGGATACCTCCAAGAGCATAGAGATCACCCTATTCCATGCCGTTCATGGCTTTCACAGCTTCAGGAATTTCATGCGCGAGGTCTTTTCTTCCCACGAGGATAAAACAGCCATTGAAAAAATCGACAGTGAACTGGACAAGGCAGCGGCACTCATGGAGCCCTCATTTGATAAAGCAAAGGCGACTCTGATTTCGCGTGGAGTTGACCCCGCTCTGATCCATCAGAAGGTGGCGCGTGGAGCGGGCAATCCTGCCCATGCGATTATCGAAGAAGCCGAAAAAGGTGAATATGACACCATCCTGGTCGGAAGAAGAGGCCTTTCCAGAGGTGAGGAATTCATCATGGGGCGAGTGAGCAGCAGGGTGATGCACATGGCGAAGGACAAGACGGTCTGGGTGGTTTGCTAGCAGGGCGAGGCAGTGAAGGGATATTTTCAATTGGTCCATTGAGGTTTTTTGCGCCCGGCCCGGGAAAGTCTCACACGGGTCGCTTTAATCAAGTGTCTAAATTGGAATCAAATAAAGATCGTATGCAACCACCCCAATATTCCGGATTCCGGAGCCGGTGTTCAGAATTGACCGGGATTGCCCGGAGTCCAGGAAACCTTGGGAGAGGCGCACGGATTGCAAAAGCTGATGCCGCAGTTGCCACAACTTAGAGCAGTGAAAGGAGCCGTCACGATGGCGGCCGATACTACCACCGCTCCTTCAACTATAGTCCCCGCTGCCACCACAGGCGCAGCAAGCACATCGAGATAACAACAGGATTGAGCCTGCGCGCTCGTTACGCCCACTATCGTGAGGAAAGCAACGGCCAGACCAACTATAACCAAACTTGATTTAGCCTTCATGTTTTGAACTCCTGGAAATTAAGTTTAATGGAAACTCCTTACTCATGTAGTTAAGATAAGATCAAGATATCCCTGTGCGCACTTTGCGCTGCTGGGGCGATTATTTCTTTTGTGGCGTCGCGCAGAAAAACCTTGGGTTTATCTGCTTGAAGTCATTGTAAAAATCGGCTGTCGGGAATATGGTTAGAAAGTTTAACATTTGTCTGCTAAAGTAATGTGAAATTCTGTGATACTCCATCGGGAACCGATCCGGCCTATGCACAAGTCTTTGGAGCGAACGAAACTATTGAGCCAGTGCAGGCGTGTTCTGATCAAGGTGGGCAGCGCCGTTGTGACGGGACCTAAAGGACTCGACCGGGTGATGATCCACCGGCTCAGCGATCAGATTGCCGAGCTGCGCGGACGCAGCGCGCGTATGGACGTGCTCGTCGTCTCATCGGGTGCAGTCGCCTCCGGCATGTACAGAATGGGTCTTACCGAGCGCCCGCGGACTATTCCACAGAAGCAGGCTGCGGCTGCCGTCGGCCAGGGGGCGTTGATGGAAGCCTGGGAGGCGGCCTTTGACAAATACGATCTGCTCGTGGCCCAAGTGCTCCTTACCAGCGAAGACCTCGCTCACCGCCACCGTTATCTAAATGCGCGCAATACCTTAGAAATGCTTTTCTCCTGGGGGATCATGCCTGTGATCAACGAAAACGACAGTGTTGTGGTCGAAGAGATAAAATTCGGAGATAACGACCACCTTGCGGCGCTTATTGCCGGGCTTGTCGGCGCGGAC
>Ga0187771_10000722_pt1 | contig 20793 bp, 19 predicted proteins | sample 0116_SJ02_MP15_1_FD_133139 | JGI IMG/M metagenome (GOLD analysis project Ga0187771, IMG submission 133139) | Tropical peat soil microbial communities from peatlands in Department of Meta, Colombia - 0116_SJ02_MP15_10_MG | ecosystem: Environmental > Terrestrial > Soil > Wetlands > Peat | place...
GGGAACGTCAGCTTCTCCGACAGCCTTCGTGAAATCCAAGGGGAGTATATGATGCTAGGGGAAATCTACGAGAAGCAGAAGAGCTATGCTCAAGGGCTCTCTGAGGTGATTAGGACGATGCAAACCGAGGTCGATACTGTTATTCAAATAAGGCCGGAGGCGATGCCAACTCCCTGCAGGGCGGCATACCTCGTCTCCGAGGGGGTCGTTGTGGTCTTTGACTTACATGGCGGGATGGCATCGAAGCCCCTCTACGCCCTCCCGTCGGACGTGATAGTGTCGATAATCCAGGAGTGCACGCCGGAACTCCAGAGGCTCCTCTCTGAGAAGAGGAGGATAGAGAGCAACAAAGTGAAGTCCATGGAAAGCGTACTGAACGAGCTGAAGAAGGCCCAGTTCATGTTCAAGTCAGCCAAGAGGGAGGAAATGGGGTTCGAGGAGGAGGCTGATTCCGCCCCCCAGGCAGAGAACCACTCCGCCCAGGCGGAGAAGGTGGAGAAGGAGTCGGCGAAGGAGCCAGCGGCGGAAGTCCCCAAATCAAAGAATCCGTTCGCCTTCATTGGAACGTTCGGTAAGACTGGGACACAGCAGCCGTCCACTCCCAATAACGCAAAGAAAGCACCCCCACACCAGTAAGCCACTCACGGCATACCTGCGAGCTTTCTCCTTCAGCGCCCCGTAACCGTGGACGCACAGATCATGCTGCGTTTGGTGCCGATTAGACTTCTATGCGAACGCGGGGCAGCTCGGCCCCGGCCGGGCGCCTTTCTTACTGTTCTTGGACGGCGAGAGGACGGCATACCACATCACCGAAGGGTTATACATGGATAGTCTGGACCGCCCAAGAGTTTGCCCAGCACGGGTTCCACGCCCGACTACGACGTGATAATAGCGGGCGGAGGGATGGCAGGCCTCATAACCGCGGCATCCATAGGCTACCATTCAAAGGGGAATGCGCGCGTCCTCATCGTCGACAGGAACAGGGAGAGCGAGCCCGGGAAGAAAACGAACAACGGGTGGACCTGCGGGGACGCCACCAGCAAGAGATCCTTGGATTATCTCGCTGATCACATAGGCATCAGGTATGGGTCCCCGGAGCTGGAGCACCCGGTCAGCGGGGTCTACGTCTACTCCCCCGACAGGAAGACAAAGGTGCTTTTCGAAGGGGAGGGGTACCTCTTCAACAGGAAGCTCGCCCCGAGGAGGCAGGTCAATGACGCGAAGAAGTACGGGACCGAGTTCCTCTTCGGTGCGACCGCAGAAAGGCTACTTTCGGAGGACGGGAGGATAACGGGGGTCACAGGAAGGAAGTCAGACGGTTCGAGCTTCAGCTACACCGCCAAGGTCACCATTGACGCCACAGGCTCCTCCTCGACGCTGAGGAGGTTCATGCCCATTCCCTCGATGATTGAGAAGGAAATCGACCCAGACGACGTCGTTGGCACTGGTAGGTACATACTCGACTTCGAGCCTGCCATTGAGAACCCCGCATTCTTCTCCCCCGAGTATTGCATTATCCATCTCGACCAGTTCATCGCGCCCGCGGGCTACGCCTGGATCTTTCCGAAGGGGAAGAAGAAGGTCAACATAGGCCTGGGGGTGTCCCACTCCGGACTCGCGAGGAGGAACAGGAGGTTCGGGCTGAACGACAACCTCCAGAGCCTGATCGACAAGTATCTCACAGACAACCCCGTGATTAAGAACTACTCCCAGCCCGCCGGGGACGCGGACTCCGGGAACACCAAGGGGAACTGGCAGGTCCCTGTCAGGCGGCACAACGACTGCATGGTCGCCAACGGGTTCGCGGTGGTGGGGGACTCTGCCTGGATGCCAAGGCCCATAGACGCGGGAGGGATCAGCCCGTCGATCTACGGGGGGACCATCCTCGGAAGGGTGGTGGCGCAGGCGCTCGAGACCGGGGACACAAGCGAGGCCGGCCTCTGGAAGTACAACGTGGAGTACATGAACACCCACGGATATCCCATGGCCAGCTTCGAGGTTCTCAGGCGCTATCTGCAGACCGTTACCAACGAGCAGATCAACTATGGGATGAGGCACTTCCTCTCGGAGGAGGACGTTACTGCCATAACCGAAAGGAAACACCCTGAGTTCAACCAGGCGCGTTTCATGAACCCTGCCATGTGGTTCAGGGTCCTCGGGCAGCTGTCGCTCGCGAGGGGGCTAAGGTACACCGTGTCAAAGAGCGCAGCGCTCGTGGAGATCAACCTCTCCTACCCCGAGTCGCCAAAGGGATTCACGGAGTGGCAGGCGCGCCTTGGAAAAGAGCTGGCTGAGACGGTCGAGAAGTTCAAGCCTCTTGACGTGGCGGCGGCGTAGACACGGCGGAACCTCTCTTTGGCCGCTCATGACTCCGCGAACTAGAAATAGCCCACCTCGAACCCTTGGCACGCATGATTTCTGATACTCTCGATAACCAGATAATGGGCTTCGTGAAAGACGTCATGCCGTCCGCTGCCTACCTCATGGGGTTCAACGACTACGCGGGCAAACTCTTCATTGCGTCCGAGGAAAACATCGATGCAGCCCTCAGGAAGGTCCGCGCCCTAAGAGCGAAGGCGAAGTCGGAGCTCCAGAGGAAGGTCCTCGACGCGCTGGAGACCAATATCCTGTTTGACGAGCCGCAGCCCGTCTTGGACGACATAGTGGGGACGATATTCGCCCACCTGGCGAAGGAGGGGGTCAACGATGCCCACATGCTTTCGCTCCTTGACTACGCCATGAAAGACGTGGACGCTTGCAAGTCAAGGTACTCGAAGAAGGAGATCCCCGTCGCGGTCAAGGCACTGACCCTGTACAGACTCGACGGTGTCCTGGACATCCTAGACACGGTAAAGGGTGAAAGCAAGAGCCCGCAGGTGAAAGAAGCTTGCGACGCCCTGAAGGGGAAGGTCTCCGACTATGTCAAGCTCTTTGAGCTTGAAGGTTGGGGCAAGGGCGAATTCCCGAACGTCGAGCGCATTTTCAAGCAGCAGGGTTTCGACCTCAGGAGGCAGAAATTCTATCCGCGGGCTCTCAAGAACGGCTTCGATTATGGTGAGACCCCCGAGCAGCTGGAGGCCAAGGCGATTGGGTGGATCGACGAGGAGCTGCCGAAGTTCAGAAGAGTCACCCAGATCCTGGCCAAGCAGTTCAAGTGCAAACCGGCCCCCGAGGAGGTCGAGGCCAGGATTATAGAACGGAACGCCCTCGACCCGAAGAAGTTGGTCGCCCTAACCATCGGAATCAGAAGAGTCATCCAGAAGCTGGTCAACGAGGACGTCAACAGGATTAACCCGAAGTACGACACGCGCGTGATTGAAACGCCATCTTACCTGACAGGGACGATGCCTACGGGAGCGGCACAGTTCTTCGACACTTACACTAGGAAGCCATTCCAGGTGTTCTTCCAGACCACCGACCCCAAGCGCGATCCCGACAGGGCGGTCGCCAGCCTCATTGACCTCCTCGTACACGAGGAGTATGGCCACTGTGTCCATCACTCCAACAGTGCTCTGGAGTTCGTGGAGGCGCTCCCCATCCTCCAGGTGATGAATGCACCACTCACCAGCGCTCCAATAACCGAGGGGCTCTCGTTCAACAGAGAACTGGAGTTCTTCGAAGTATCAAAGGGGCTCGAAACGAAGAAGAGGCTAACGCCGACGGAAAAGGCGTATGTCAAGCTCATGGAGAAGTACGGTGGGCTCAAGCAAGTCAACCTTGAGCTGGAATTCATGACGCGGCGGTGGAGGATTACCAGGTTCCTCAGGGTCGTTGGAGACGTCTGGATCAACACCGGCAAGAGGACCCTCATCGAGTTCGTCGACTGGGGGCACGAACGCACTGGGGTGCCCAGGAGCAGTGTCTACTTCCAGCTCTTCCCCGCACACGAGGGCATGTTCCCTGGCTACGCCACGAGCTACGCGGTCGTCGGCCAGGAGATCAGAGAAGTCGAGAGGAAGATTAAAGATCCCCAAAAGAGGGTGAAGTTCTCGACATATCTCTGCAGCATTGGCTTCCCCCCGAGGACCATGTACGGGAAGATGCTTAGAGACTACGCCGCGAAGTTGAAGTAGGCGGGCTGTCAAGAACAACCCACATGGCGAAACTGGACCCCAGGGCCGAGAAGTTCCTCAGGGGCAAGCACTTCGGCAAGCTGGCCACGACGATGGAGGACGGCTCGCCCCATGTGACTCCCATTTGGTACATGCTCGAAGGCGGGAAGATTCTGGTCAACACCACAACGAACAGGGTGAAGTACTTCAACATCAAGCGTGACGGCAGGGTGTGCTTCCTGGCAGACAACGGCTACCAGTACGTCATAATATTCGGCAGAGCGAGGTTGGCCATGGGGAGGGACGCCAACAAGGACATCGAGACACTCGCGATACGGTACACTGGCGCGAAGGCAGGGAGGAAGGCTGCGCGAGAGCGCTACTGGAAGCAGGAAAGAGCGACCATCGAGATCACCCCTGACCGGGTGGTGTCTCAGCTCTAGGCCGTCACTTCATCGCCCGCATGAAGAAATCAGTCACGAATCTGCCGTACGCTTCTCTGTCCGAGATCTTGGCGAAGTGAATGTGCTGGAATATCACTCGGTTCAGCATCCCGAGAAGGCAGTCTGTGGCTAGCCCGGAGTCCGTCTTGCGGAAGAGCCCCAGTGCCATCGACCTGTCAACGAGCCCGGCTGCGAGGGACCTTATCCTCTCGAGGTCCTCTGACACCATCTGGGCACTGTGCTTGTCGAGGGTCGCAGAGTCGCGCATGTAGAGCCCGACGTCGAAGGTGTGCTCAGGGAAGGACGAAAGATAGGTCGAGACGAACAACTCGAGCCCCTCCTTTGGGTCTCCTGACTCTGAAGCCTTTGAAAGCTTCCTGATGAAGTCCCCCATCGATATCCGCTTTCGTGCGACCGCCTCAAAGAGCCCCTTCTTACTCCCGAAATAGTAGTAGATCACTGGAGGGGTGGTCCCGGTCTCCCTGCAGATTTCCCTCACCGAGACGTTTGCGAACCCCTTCTCGGCGAACATCTTGGATGCTACCTGGAGTATCTTCTCCGCGGTTGCCCGGGTCTCCTCGGCCTGCATCGGGGTACGAAACCTTCCGATATCGTATATAACGGTTGAAGCTGTTACGGGAACTTCATCGCCTTCATCAGAGACGAGAACTCCGGGTTTCCCCTGAGCCAGTCGAACCGTGGCTCGACGTTGCACCAGACCAGCCAGCTGGACCTCTCTTCGTACGCCCTGTGGAGCCACTTCAGGACCTGCTCGCTGTCCTTGAACCCGTTGTAGACCACGGCCACCCAGTAGGAGGGGACGTATCGGGCCTTCGAGCGCTCGACGAGCCGGTTCAGTATCTTGTGAGCATCCTCCTTCTTCCCCGCAGACGCTAGCCCATGCCCCAGCATGGCCAGCGCGAGGGTCCCTTCCCCCGACAGTGTGACTGCGGTCTCGAGCTCGGAGATGGCCTCAGAGTACAGCCCCTTCTCCAGGTAGGGCCTCCCGAACCAAATGTGGGTGAGCGTGAAGTTCGGATCAAGTTCTACCGCCTTCTTGTACTGCTCGATTGACCTGTCGTACTGCTTCGAAAGATAAAGCACGTGCCCGAGGCCTGTGTTTATCGCCAGGTTCAGGGGGTCGAGCTCCTGCGCCGTCCCTATTTCCACCAGGGCTTCGTCGAACCTCCCCATTGCCTTCAGGTAGTCGGCGAAGAAGTGGTGCGCGGGCGCGTAGCTCGGGTTGATCCTGATCGCTTCGTTGAACTCCTCCTCGGCTCCGGTCCAGTCCCAGTCATACTGGAATCTGATTAGCCCGAGAGACGTGTGCGCTTCTGCAAGCATCGGGTCAAGGGACAGCGCCTTCCCGACTGCCTCCTTCGCCTTTGGATACGCCTCGTTCGGCGCTATGAACTCCAAGAGAGCGAGCGTAGAGTAGCAGTCCGCGAGGCCCGAGTACGCCCGGGCGAAAGTTTCATCCTCCTCAAGCGCTTTCTGGAAGAACCCTATGGCCTGTTTGATGCCAGTTTCAGTCCGGGTGTTCCACAACTGCCTCCCCCTCAGGTTGGCGACGTAGGCCTCGGGGTTGCGGGTGTGTGTCCCTGTCGCCGCCGCGCCGAGAATCTGCAGTCGCAGGGCGTCTGCCACCCTGTGGGCGATATCACTCTGTATCGCGAACATGTCGCTGATCTGTCTGTCATATTGCTGGGACCACTTCGGCTCTTCGTCGACTGGGTCCACAAGCTGAACGTTGATTCGCGCCCTGTCCCCCACCTTCCTGACGCTCCCTTCGAGTATGTTCCCCACTCCAAGTTCCTTCCCAATCTCGGACACAGGCTTGCTCGTCCCTTTGTACTTCATCACCGATGTCCTTGCGATAACCCTCAGTCCCTGCGTCCTGGATACAGAGGAGATGAGCTCCTCCGTCAGTCCATCTGCGAAATAATCATCTTCGCTTTCCCTGGAGATGTTGGTGAACGGAAGCACTGCAATCCTGTCTTTCTGACCAGCCGGCGCCGACGCCGCCCTCTCCAATCGCGCTCCGAACCCTGAAATCTGATACACCTCGACTGGCGCGATCACGTTTTTCAGTCTTGGGGCTCCAAGAGAGTTGAAGGCGTACTTTGTCTTGTTGAGCACGCTGTCCCTCACCTGGGCGCTCACGCAGACCCCACCTGGTGGTGCGAGTGGCTCGATGCGCGACGCCACGTTGACGGCATCCCCCGCCACGTCGCCAGCCAAGTGGATGATATCCCCCAGATGAATTCCAATTCTCAGCGCTATCTTCGTCCCAGGTCTGTCAGGCCTTTCGTCCTCCAAAGCCGTTTGAATCTCGCCTGCGCAGTTAACGGCCTCGAGTGAGCTGGCGAATTCGACCAGGAAGGCGTCTCCTATTGTCTTCACCTCCCTCCCGCCGTGTTTGGCTACGATGGGGCGTACGATCCTCCGCTGCTCATCGAGGAGCCTCATGGCCCGCTCTTCGTTCTCCTGCGCTAGAGCCGTGAAGCCGACCATGTCGGTAAACATGATGGCGGCGAGCCGTCGCTCGCCCTCCACTTGCCCCGAATCACTCAACGGATTTTCTGATATGGGTCGCCCTCGGCTATTAAGCCTTGGTCAGGGGTGCGGCACGGTGTCCATCTAGTCGAATTCGCCGCCCTCGCCGCCCATGCCACCCGCGCCGCCTCCCGGCGGACCCGCGGGCGCCTTCGTCTTCCCGGCAGCGATGACGTCATCGATTCTCAGTATCATCGAGGCCGCCTCGGTCGCTGACCTGATGATTTGGACCTTCACTGCCAAAGGCTCGAACACCTGGCGCTGATACATGTCCTTCACCTTGCCATCAGCAGCCTCGATGCCGTACCACTTGCCATTCTCTGTGGCGTGTTTGGCCCTGAACTCCACCTGGGCATCGATGGGGTCCATGCCGGCGTTCAGCGCCAGGGCGATTGGTATCGCCTCCAGCGCTTCGGCGAACTTCTGGGCCGCCAACTGCTCCCTCCCAGAAAGCTTGTCAGCCCACTTCAGGACCTGAGACGCCGCTTCCGCCTCGGCCGCCCCTCCGCCCGCAACCACAGCTGGCCTCTCGATGACGTCCTTGGTCACCATCAGGGCGTCGTGGAGCGACCTCTCTCCCTCATCGACGATGCGCTGGGTCCCTCCCCTGATGAGGATTGTTACAGCCTTCGGGTTCTTGCACCCCTCAACGAAGACCCACTTGTCCTCCTCGACCTTTCTTTCCTCGACGTGGGCAGCGTATCCCAGGTCCGACGGGGATAGGTCTTCGAAGTTGTTTACAACTCTCGCGCCCGTCGCCTTGGCGAGCTTGGTCATGTCGGACTCCTTGGCCCTCCTGACCGCGAGGATTCCGGCCTTGGCGAGATAGTGCTGGGCGATGTCGTCAATCCCCTTCTGGCAGACGACCACGGTAGCACCCACCTCAACAATCTTGTCAACCATCCCCTTCAGCATCTTGGTCTCCTCGTCCAGGAACTTCTTCATCATGGATGGGTCGTTGATGTTGAGCTTGGCATCGAATTCCGTCTTCTCGATCTCGAATGGCGCGCTCAGAAGCGCAATCTTCGACTTCTCGACCACTTTGGGCATGCCGGAGTGTACAACCTCCTTGTCCAGGACTATTCCCTGGATCAGTTTGGTGTCCTTCAGGGAGCCTCCTGGCTTCTTCTCGACCTTTACGTTGTCTATGTCGACCCTGAAGCCCCTGTCGACCTTCTCTGCGACCGCCAGGGTCGCATCGACCACCATTTCCGCGAGCGGCTCCGCCTCCTTGAAGACGAGCTTGGTCTGCATGCTCGTCCTAGCCACCTTGACCAGCCAATCCTTGTTTTCTGGACTGACCTTCTCGGCGATGTCCTCGAGTGCCTCCATGGCCTTCTTTGCGGCCTTCGAGTAGCCGTCGACTATGACGGTCGGATGGACGTCCTTGTCGAGCAACTCCTCTGCCTTTTCCAGGAGTGCGCCTGCGAGGACCACGGCCGACGTGGTGCCGTCTCCCACCTCGTTGTCTGTGGTCTTCGCCACCTCGACGAGCATCTTTGCGGCCGGGTGCTGGACGTCTATCTCCTTGAGCATCGTCGCGCCATCATTCGTAATCGTAACGTCACCCAGCGAGTCGACGAGCATCTTGTCCATGCCCCGCGGGCCGATTGAGCTCTTTACGATCTCTGAGATCAGCTTTGCGGCGGCTATGTTGTTCCTCTGGGCCTCCCTGCCTCTGCTCTGGTTTGACCCTTCCTTGAGAATCAGGACGGGCTGTCCGGACGACGTCATTGCTGGAATAGCGGTTGCAGACACATTACTTCACTTGGTGGTATACAACCAAATGGGGTATATGAGCATTACGCGTTGGAGGGCGATCATGAAAGCAACGATGGCATGTCTGTCCGAGGAAGCCACCCTCGGGGGGATGAGAAGTGAGGAGCAAGGGGGTTAGGAGATTCGACAGGGAGACAGACGACCTTCGGCTGGATGCGGAGATGAACAAGCTTGTGCTCTCTTCTCTTGTAGATGCCTCGAATAGAAGCGAGCCCTAACGCGCAGCGACCGGGTGAGGATCCCTAGAGCAAACTACCCAGCCGATTCCCTTCTGACCGCCTTCTCAATAACGTCGATTGCCTTTGCCAAACCTATGTCCCACTCGGTCACTCCGCCCTCGGAATGGGTTTGGATCGAGAGCCTCACTGTGGTGTATCTGATGTTTATGTCCGGGTGATGTTCTTCCCTTTCTGCAGCTTCCGCCACCTCGTTCACGAATGCGATGGCGTCCATGAAATGGTCGAATTCGAATGTCCTTGTGATGAACTTCTTCTCGTGCTTCCACCCATTCAGCTCCTTCAGGCTTGTTCGGATTTCGGCGTCGGTTAGCAGCTTGGGCACGATTATTGATGATATCGTCTCTGTAATTAATTTACCGAACCGGCAACTCACTTTGACTGCAACCATTAACGTATGCGTCGACCAAGCAGCATTGCCCGATGGGAGAGAAGAGAATCGCCCGTTCAGTCGCCGACTCTTTCATGAGGTTGCAGGAAGCGAAGAGCAACGTTGCTTCGAGCATGAACGCGAAGCATGTGGTGCATCATTTGAACAAGGTCTCGAAGCCAAACTCTCCGAGCTCGACGATGAAGAAAGCGGGCGTCGCATTGATCGTCGCCACTCCTGACCCGGTCACTGCCGTCCCCGGCATCGCACTCATTGCGGCTTCTTATGCGGCAAAGCGCAGCGAGCCCGCGAAGTTGGACGATCTCGCGCTCGAGGCAAGGAAGATTCTGCGCGACATCCAGGGCCTCAGAGTTTAATTATCCGAACGAGCCGTGCGCCGCACTCGATGGAACTCAAGCCATCGAAGGGACTCAAGGTCCTGGTGAACGCCCACCGCGAAGCCATTTTCGGCGACGAGTCGGTCTCGGTCCAGAAGGTCACAATCAATAACGGCGCAAACGCCGGCGTCATGACCGGCCGGACGCTGATAGGGTTCTGCGAAGTCGAGATGCAGAAGCTCGACGGCCGCAATCACTGGTATCCCGTCGACGACCTTACCGGAGAACACGGCGAAAAAATAGTCGAAGAAGAGGTTCCGGTTGAGATGCCCGAAGACGACGGCCCCGAAGAGGAGCTAGCGTAGCGTGGCTTCGGCCCGACAGGCCGAACTCGTGTTCGTGGTCGATGTTTCATCTCTTACGAAGGAGGGCTTCATCGGCGCGACGAAATACGAGGGTAAGACGGTCGAGCTTGAGTTCGATGACAAAGACGCGGGAATCTTCCTCTCGCCTGAGATGGCCGCAAGACTGCGCGTCAGGAGAGGTTCGAGGGTTTCGCTGATAACGGAGAGCGAACGCAACCAGGCGACTGACGCGACAGTGGCAGGAGTGGGCAAGACGGTCCGTATCTCCAATTCGAAGGTGTACTACGAGGTCGGTAAGGAGGGCGGCGCTGTTGTGAGGATACGCAAGTCCTAGCCCAAACCCAAGGACCTTACCGAAATTGGAAAAAACCTAATCAAGGTGCGCGCTTCTCTATTCTCGAACATGAGTAAGCAGCCAATGGTGGGGGACACCGCCCCTGACTTCTCGCTCCCCTCGCAGAAGGGGGGCGTGGTGAACCTTCGGGACCTTCTGGGAACCAGTGAGGTCGTGCTCTACTTCTATCCAAAGGACAACACGCCCGGTTGCACTGCGGAAGCCAAAGCCTTCCGGGACAGCTACGAGGTCTTCAAGGAATTGGGGGCCGAAGTCGTCGGCGTAAGCTCTGACTCGGTAGACTCACACGCAGACTTCGCGTCGCAGTGCAATCTGCCGTTCACACTTCTCAGCGATCCAGGAGGAAGGGTGCGGAAGCTTTACGGCGTCCCTTCCACCCTTGGCGTTCTGCCGGGCCGAGTGACCTACGTGATTGACACACGCGGCGTGGTGCGGCACATCTTCAATTCGCAGTTCAACGCGACGAAACACGTCGAAGAAGCCATTGGCGTCCTGAAGTCAATCAGGATGCACAGCGATTCCTGAGCCACGAGTCCTGGCCGTCTAATTCTCCCCAATACCGCTATCCGAGGGCGCCCTCAGCCTTCCCGCTTGCGCGCCCTCTCGAGGACCCACCGCGGCTTTTCCCACAGCTCCTCGTAGCCAGCGGCATTTCTGATCAGCACTTTATGGCCGTCGTCGTCGAGCATCTCCACGGCAGGGAGCTCCGACCTTAACCTGGCATACTGGGCATCTGTAAGCCGCACCGCTTCCCTCCTTCCAATGGTTGCGTGCCAGTCGGCGCTGGTCCCGTCAAGGGAGAAGAGCAGTGAAGTGGGCCCTGCCTGGAAGTATACCTTGGCGTACCTGAGCTTCCTCGGGAGCTTGTGCTCGAGGAAGAACTTCATCACTTTCAGGGACGCCTCTCCCTGTTAATAATGAGTGCGGCTCTATTCTTTAAGCCGCTCAAGAGGGGTGAGTAAGGCCATTTGTCCTCCCCGCCCGGCGACGCCATGTCCTCTGAGATAGCCGCTGATCTTTCGCGGCAGACCAGAGACCTGATCTCTAAGTTTGAAGGTCGAGCCAGTTCTTTCTCGAGGAGGAGGGACCTGGCGGCGCTCACTGTTCCGGTAGACTCGAGTGCGGCCGAGAAGACCGGACTGGAAATCTTCGGCCGCGGGGAACACGTTGCCACCGGCATAGACGGTTCAATGGACTTCGACGAAAGGCTACAGATGATCCTCTTCTACGCTAATGCGACCGCCTATAGCTGCCCCTTTACGGTCGGAGAGCACATCCGGTTCGACCTGGCCTCTGCCCACCGCGACACCAAGCTGGGGGCTTCGGCGGCCGTCCCCCTTTGGGCCGAAGACCTTTCAAGCGTGATAAGCAGCGAACCGGAGATAGACATAGACCTCGAACATTCCATGGAGCGGATCCCCAACTCCTTCATGACCCTCGGGGAGCTCTACCTCGCCTACCTTTCATGCGAGAAGGCGAAGCTTGTCTTCCTCGACCGTCCGATGTCAGGGACCTATTCCACTCTGGCACGGGACGCGAGACTCATGCTCAGACGGGCCGACAACAAGCTCGGGAAGTGGTCGGCAGACCATCCCCTGTCCTCCTTGGATGCATACCTGGCGGTCAACCTCGGATCGCCATCGATGAATCTCCCCACGCGGCCGCGTTACCTCCCCTTCGCGCTCCTGAAATCCCTGATGAAATCCCCCGGCAGCGTCGCGGAGCTCTCGGCCCGCCTGGGCACGACCGAATCCGAGACCCGACGTGCGGCCAAACGCCTGACCAAGCTGGACAAGGAGCGAGACGGCGTAGTGCTCGCCGATTCATCAGAATACCATCTCCGGCTCTGCGACGATGTAGCCAGCTACTGGGACCGCGTTATCTCGCTTTCCCTGAAGTACGCGAAGGACGTCTTCTCCCGGGCACGCCATCCTCTCGCTCTGAAGGGGGACGAGTACCTTACCATATTGGACGTGAACTCGATCGCGCTCTTCCTCCTGGAGGGCGTCCTCGACATGGCCCGGGGGCGGGGGTGCCTCCTGATTGGCATTGCGAAGGACACGACGGCGACTGACGTAGCCCGGTCCGTGCTCCCCTTCGCGTCTGCCGAGGGCTTTGTCAAGCTCAGCTCCCCGGCCCCGATGCTGAAGAACGACAGGGCATTCCTTGCCATCCTGAGCGCTGAGAATCCTGACATTCTGACCCCATGGAGGACCATGGGCTATGACGGCGCTTTCTCCACCATGGTCGAACTTGACCATGAACTCCGAAGCGCGAGGAAGATAGTATCCCGAGAGCAGCTGTTCGTTCGGTCCTACTTCCAGCTCCGGACCCTACGGAGCGACCAGACCGTTCGCTCGCAGGTCTTCCTCTTCGACAGGGCTTTCGACCCGAAGCACGATGCGCCTGCGGTGAGGAGGTTCAGCGTCAGTGAGAACTCCGGCCCCACTCGCATCGACGGATACTTCGAGGGCGACGAAGTGAGCCAGCTCTCCAACCTGGCCCTTCATATCCTCTCGATGAACGACAACCCCGAAGTCTTCGAGGCGTTCGGGCACAATCAGCTCCTCTATCTCGCCGACAAGGCGGTGAAGGCCGAGGTGAGGATGCTGAGAAGTTCGCTCCGAGGGGTGGCCGACCTCCGGGTAGGGGGTGTGACGAGCAGGAGGAAGATATTCGGACTCGTCACCCCTTATAGACAGCAGCGGGCCGAGGCGGAGCACGCGAGGATGAGACGATAGCATGATTGCAGAGTCAGAGAAACACTTCTTCGACACAATGGGCGGTGAGTTCGATGCTCGCCTCAAGCGGAACACCATCACCACCCGAACTTCGAAGAGCGAAGGGAGAGAGCTTACCGTTTCCAATCCTCTCGCCATAATCGAAGCGCGTTTCAGCTACAGGGTCCTGGACAGGCTCTATTTCCCCAGCTTCGTCGCCATAGAGAGAAGCGTCGACGGCAAAAACAGGTACATCATCTTCGAAGTGGTGGGAGTAAGCCCCACCCATTATCAACTTTCAGGAATCGACTCATCGATGCCCACGCTTCTGAGGAAAGAATACCTCGACACGATAAAGGAGAGTTGGGGGAAGTCGCAGGAGACCTGGATAGACCTGGCCGCAATCCCAACGAGTTACATGGCGAACATAGACTCGGGGAGTCTCGCGTTCTCCCGAACTCCATTTTCGCCGCTACCGGGGGCCCAGGTCTTGCTGCTATCGAAGGAGGCTGTCGAGCAATTCCTGTGTGTGACGGGTGGTGTGAAAGTAGGGAGCATGGCCGGTTTCGATCTGCCATTCACCGTTGACATGGACAGCCTCATCCGGTTCCCCTGCGCCTTCTTTGGCTTCACCGGTTCTGGGAAGTCCAATCTCGCGAGTTCACTGATACGTCAGGCAATGGCCCATGACCCGAGCCTGACTGTCGTGGTGATGGACATAGCCGGCGAGTACGGCGTGAACCTCCTTGACTTGCTGAGGGACGACGCCAGGGTGTTGAGCACCGAATGGTTCGACAGCGAGGAGGAGTTCTCGACCTCCCAGGCGATCCCAGAAAGCTTGGAAGATGCAGCTGGAAGAAAGGCGATCGAAGGCGGCCTCTCAAAGCTGTACACCAGAGGAATTGAAAGGCTGTCCCTCCAGGAAGGAGGAGGCCTCGATTTGGCCTGGATTCAGCAGCTGCTAGACAACGCAGTTGAGAGTGGGAAACCCGGGGGCACGGCTGCGAAGATGGCGCTGGGCACCCTGACCACCGAGTTCTATGAGAAGAGGCGACTGAAGCCCAGCACTCGTCTGAGTGATCTCGACCAATCGGCCGCCTCGGAACTGTCGGGGCTCCTGACCGATCTGCATACGAATGTTCACCAGATGTCGGCCCTCGTCAAGGATATCGACCTGATTGTGAAGCAGCTCGAAACAGGAGATTTCGGGGTGACCGGCGCGTCCAAGCTGAGCCCCGAAAAACTCGCTGAGCAACTGGCGAGGGGGACCGCGCCGAGGTTGAACGTTATCTACGCGCCGGAGCCGATGGATGCCAGGCAGGTCGCCCAGCGCCTTATTAGCAGATTACTCTTCCTGAAAAAGAAGTTTGGGAACAAGGAGAGAGTTCTCATGGTCCTCGACGAAGCGCAGGAGTACATGCCAGACGAACACACGCCGAAGGATTTCACGACGCAATCGAACCGGGCTGTCGAACAGCTCCTTAGGCAGGGGAGGAAATACAGGCTCCACTGCTGGATGGCCACCCAAAGGGTCGCCCGCCTCAACGTCAACGCCCTGCAGCAGCTTCACAGCTACTTCGTGAGCACCCTCCCCAGGATGTATGACAGAATGGTTATCGCCGACGCGTTCGCTCTCCCCTATGAGGTTCTGGAGAGGACCGCGGACCTTGGTACAGGGGAGTGGCTATTCGTTTCTTTCAAGGCAGCAAAGCAAAGGAACGTTCCCGTGTTTCTGAAGACCGAGAACAACGAGGGCTTCGTTGCTCAGAGCCTGAAGTAAGCCACACCGATTGAGAACCTGATTCTGGGGTGAGGCTCCTAGTCCGCCTCGGGTTGATTCACAGGCTCGAATTTGGGCTTGGGCTTCTTGGCCATGAACGCTGGTACCGCTCCGAACAGGCTGATGAACCCCATAATCAAGAAGAGACCATGGATTGAGGCGATAAACCGCCCCTCTAGGACGGAGCTCACGCCCCCCGCCGCGCCCGAAAATATCGCCTGCAGCACGGAAGTCGGTACGCTGGCTGCCATAACGGCGAACGCCAGGCCGAGACTCAGCAAGAATCCGGTGTTCACGAGGGTCGACGACATGCCGGAGGCGATTCCTCTCCTCGGCGCCGGAGTCGCATTCATTATTGATGCCACGTTCGGAGCCACGAACAATCCTCCTCCCGCCCCAGCCAGCACCATGGGCACCACGAGCTGGGTATAGCTCGCGTTGGCCAGTGGAAGCGGGGCAAGGCCGAACCAGAATAGTGCCACCGATACCAAGAGCAGTCCGGCGGTCGCAAACCCCCTAGATCCGAACCTGTCCGACAGGTAACCGCTCAGCGGGCCGAAGCTCACGAAGGCGACCGAAAACGGAATGAGCCAGAGCCCGGCCGTAAAGGCGTCAAGCAGGAGCACCCCCTGGAAGTAGAAGACGAGCACGAGAGACACCCCTCCCCTTGCCACGGAGGCCAGAAGGTTGCTTGCCATGCCTGCGGCGAAGGCCCTGATCCTGAACAGGGTAAGATCCATCATGGGGAAACGCACACGCGTCTCCACAAACATGAACGCCCCCACCATCACGAGGCCCAGCGCCATCAATCCCAGGTACGTCAGGGACCAGCCCACCAAAGCCCCCAGCATCAGTCCCACGAGGAAGACGGTCAAACCACCGGAGAACAGTATGTTGCCTATCGGATCCAACTTCTCTTCGGGCCTGCGCTCCGATGTCTCCTTGAGTTTGAAGTAAGCCCAGAGGGTAGCGAACGTCCCCACGGGGATGTTGATCCAGAAAATAGAGCGCCAGCCGAGGAACGAACCTGCGAGAATGCCCCCAAGTGCGAGCCCAAGCACTGACCCCATGACCCCTGCCACCTGGTTGAGCCCCAGCGCCCTCCCTCTCTCCGTGGCCGGAAAGACGTCGGTCAGGATCGCCGCGGCGTTCGAAAAGATGAGGGCACCCCCGCACCCCTGAACCAGCCTGAAAAGCACCAGCGACGTTCCGCTCGGCGCTATGCTGCAAAGGGCCGAACCTACCGTGAAAAGAGCGAACCCAGTGTTGTAGAGCCGCACCCTTCCAAAGATATCCGAGAGGCGCCCGAAGCTCATCAGTAGAGAGGCGGTCACAAGCACGTAGCCCATTATGATCCATACCGCTTCGAAAGGACTCGCGTGAAGGTCGGCAGTGATTGTTGGGAGCGCTATCAGGACGATATTCGAGTCGAGTATCGCCATGAAGGCGCCGATTGTTGTGTTTGTAAGGACGACGTATTTGTACTGCAATTCCCGAAATTCTCAACGTCGCCAAATGCGGTTGCGAATAAGACTTTCAGCCTGGCCTCAAGCTCAGCAGGCCTGGTTCAGGTTACCCAGCGGCTTGCGAGTTTCCTGAATATCAGGACGCCCAATGTCAGAATGGCCAAGCTGCTTACGACCACTGCAGCCAGGTCGGTCATCACGGCGGGGCTTGTCACCGAGGCTCCCCTCGTCCAAAGGGATGTGAGCGCGTCGGTGACATAGTAGGCGGGGAGGACCCTTCCGGCCTCCTGGGCCGCGGGCGAGAGCGCCGAACCCACGAACGTGCCCAGAAAGAGCTGAGGCATCAGGAAGAAGAAGGAGATTCCTGTGGCTGCCCCGGCAGACTTTGCGATTGCGGCTGTTATGAGCCCGAAACCGATGTTGCAAAGCGCGAACACGGTAATGATGAGGAAGCCGAATGCCAACCCCGCGGTGCCTGCAGCAGGGTGATATCCCAGCGCATACACACAGGCGAACACCAGCAGCGCCTGGAAGAGGGCTACGACTAGGTAGGACACCGCCGATCCCATCACAATATCGGCGCTCGTGGTGGGGGTGACCATGATTCTGCCCAGCACCCCGGTCTCCCTATCAGTGGTGTAGGACTGGGCCACAATCATGATCATATAGATTGAGGCGAATGCGAATAGACCGGGGGCGAAGGACTGAAACACTGACGTCCCTTGAACCTCAACCTCTGAAGGCGATGAAAGCGAGAGAGGGATGGCCTGGGCAGCCGGCTTCGCTCCTAGGACTCCCTGGTAGAGAACCTGCACCAGAATCGTGGGGATCACCTGGACTGTTGGCCCCGAACCCTTGTCGAGATAGACAGAGATGCTCGAGTTTGTCCACCTCGCTGGGTCGCTCGGATATGCCCTGTAAGATTGGACGCTCTGGTCGAAGCCCACAGGCAGAAGGACAACCGCCTGCAGCTGACCTTGGCTGAGCGCGGACTGCGCGCTGCGGTTGTCGGCATAGCCGCTCACCACGAACGCTCCAGAGGTGCCCAGATCATGGGAGAACTGGCCGGAGGCGGTGGAATTCCCACCAAGCGCGACAACCCCGATCTTGAACTGCGCGGTTTGGGACCCACCCATCGCACCGAACGATGTCCCGAAGGCGACCGTCAGCATGACGGGGAAGAGAACCAGGATGAAAAGGAACGCCGGTTCCCTAAATATCCTCTTCCAGTCCTTCTTGGCAAGTGCAAGAGCGTGGCCGAGCTTCATTCCTACGCCCCTTCCCTTATCCTCCGGCCCGTCAGCCGGATGAATACGTCCTCCAGGTCCCTTGCCTGATACTTGGTCTTGAGGTCGCCGGGGGATCCAAGCTCAATCAACTTCCCGTGATCTAGGACCCCAACCTCGTCGCACAGCTCCTCCGCTTCCTCCATGTAGTGAGTGGTGAGCATGATCGTCTTCCCTCCGTCCCTCAATTCCACTATGAAGTCCCAGACCGCCCTCCTCGCCTGTGGGTCCATTCCGACGGTAGGCTCGTCCAGCAGGATCACCTTGGGATCTGTGACCAGGGCCATGGCGATACTCACCCTCCTCTTCATCCCCCCGCTGTACTTGCTCACCCTTCGCTTTGCCTCGTCAAGAAGGCCAACCTTCTCAAGGACATAGTCGACCCTTGCATCGAGGGTCTTCTTCGGAACTGAGCTAAGCTCGCCGAAGAGCCTGACGTTCTCCTCCCCCGTAAGGTAAGAGTAGACAGCGGTCTCCTGGGGGGACACCCCCATGACCCTCCTGGCTTCGAGCCCCTGCGACTGGGCGTCGAACCCAAGAACCTTGACCGTCCCCTGGGTCGGCTTCAGGAGGCCAGTCAGGCAGTTGATCGTGGTTGTCTTTCCTGAGCCGTTCGGCCCAAGCAGTCCGAATACTTCCGCCTCCGGAATCGCCAGAGTAAGTCCGTCCACGGCTCTGAGAGTGCCGTATTCCTTCGTCAGACCATCGATTGACAGTGCGGCGGCGCTCCGGCCTGTTTCCCGTTGCATGGCACAGGCCAGGACGCTCGAGTTGTTAGGTTCGCGTCAACGCCCGGGGCGAAGGACCCGACCTGGTCGCCCGGAAAGTGGGCTGTCCTTCACACGTCCGGTTCACGATTGGACAGACATCGGGCTTTCGAACCTGCCAGACCTGTCCTTTCCAGCACGATTCTGTCTCTCCAGGTGTCGAACATGTATCCGATTTGTAGGACATTCAGCGACACGGAACCCACCCCTTCCGTCGCACCGACGCTTCCCCTCAGATCCTCCATTTGTTTCATGGTGTTTGTCCACATGAACAATGCGATTTGATTGGGGAGGTTGCCGAACAGCATCTCCACCAGGAGGTTCTGGGCGAAGCGATTCCTCAGATTCTCGAGCAACTTCACGCGGTCGAAGCCCCGAGCGACTTCGACGTGGACGAGGGCGACAATGTCATTTGAGGCGTCGGGGTACCAATCGATGGTGAAGTCAACGAGCCCCTTCTCCTGCATCCATTCGAGTCTGCGGTGGACAGTCTTTGCGGACGCGTTGACCTCCGCTGCGATTTCCGTCGAAGGCTTCCGGGAATCCCTTCTAATCGAGGCGAGTATCTGATAGTCAAGGGGCCTGAGCGAATCCTGGGGGCGCCTTCCCATTGGAGGAACGATTCCCACGGTAGGGTCGCTCATCTCTCCTTCTCTCTTTACGAATCCAACATATTCGCCCAGCTCTGAGATGTCAGGGAGGTACCCTCCCACATAGACGTACCCTCCGCCGGAGTTTGCGACCCAGTATGTTCTGTCGTCCGTCTTCAGACGCAGGTGAAGGTCGCCGGGATGGGCTGCTTCGGACCTTCCATAGACCCACACGGCTATCGCCCCAAGAAACGATAAGCTGGGATGGGCTGTGAAGGTCCTGATAATTCCCAAGTTGGCCATTGCACCTATCCTCTTGTGAACAGCGTTGATCGAGAGCCCCATTCTGCCGGCCAGTTCGTGGTAGGGGGTCCTCGAGTTGGTCATCAGAAACAAGCAGAGCGAGACGTCTGTCCTGTCCAACCCCTTCTCGCTTGACGGGAGCGCTTTGGACTGATGTTAAGGTTTGTCGGTTGTAGGCGCCATGGCGCTATCACGTAATCCCGAAGGAGAATGTCACGGTGGCCAATCAGCCCCGTTTGGGACCCGATCTAGCACCAGTCCAGATATTAAGTTGCTACCGCGAGAACCAGTGCAGCCACGATCAAGAGACCTCCAGCGAAGTCCCTGGGAGTGGGAGATTCCTTGCCAAGCGCCTTCGCTATCAACTGGGTGAGCAGCGGCGAGAGACTTGTGAGTATAACGGTGAGCGCCACCCCAATGGAGGAGACGGAGTAAACGAAGAAAGAGGAACCAACGGCCAGGTCGCTGATGACGAAGCCGCACATCATGCCATAATCCCTTGGAGACAGACCAGAAGGCCAGGGCCTTGCCTCCTTCGTCAGCAGGACGGCCACCGCGAGTGCGAGAGCAGCGCTAAGGTCCCTGGTGAAAGCAACGGCAACAAAGCTCCCCCCCGCGTTCGTCGAACTCTGCACGAATTCCTGGCCAATGGTCCAGACGATTGCTGCGCAAATTGCGAAGGCTATCCCCTTCGGTCGTCGCCCTCCTTTCCCTCCCTTGGAGAGCAGGTAGACTCCGGCGACTACCATGGCCGCCGAGACGAAGTTTGCGAACGGGATGACCTGCCCGACTGCTGCCCCGAGAAACTGTATCATCAGGACGTAGGTGTACGCGACCGGCGATGCCACGGAAGCGCCTACATCCCGAAGGGACAGCAGGAAGAAGCTGTCTCCACAGGCGAGCGAGATTACCCCGCTCAGAACCGCAAATTCAAGGCCGTTGGAGCCCCAGAAATAGACCGCGGGGATTGCGAGAGCAGCGGCAGCCACGGACGTCCTCAAGAGATTGAAGTTCAGAAAGTCGAACTTCGAAAGGAAGCCCCTGTAGTATATTGAGGTAATGGCCCAGATGAGTGCAGCGCCGAGGGCGAATGCCGGGCTCGCCAAGCGGCGTGCCCAGCCCCATGAGGCTAATTAGACCGTCTGGGCTTTTTCCTGCCGAGGGCCTCGACGGCGGCCAAGAGGTCTTTGGGGACGGGTCTGCAGCCGCATTCAGCAGCGTGCTCTGAGTGCCAAGCGATTCTCTGATCCTTCGTCGGGTTCGGTGGCATTACGTGGGCAGCATGCCATTCCTTGTTCATCATGCTCACCGCCGGGCGGGACTCCCCATCATCTGATGCTCGACGCGCATGCACTTGTCCATCACGTAGTCGACGTTAGCCTCGGCA
>Ga0187771_10000723_pt1 | contig 20793 bp, 17 predicted proteins | sample 0116_SJ02_MP15_1_FD_133139 | JGI IMG/M metagenome (GOLD analysis project Ga0187771, IMG submission 133139) | Tropical peat soil microbial communities from peatlands in Department of Meta, Colombia - 0116_SJ02_MP15_10_MG | ecosystem: Environmental > Terrestrial > Soil > Wetlands > Peat | place...
ATGCCAAGCGTCGATAGAAGGGAAAACGACTTTTTCAACGTATGTGACCAGTGCAGGGATCAATGCAGAACTAGCTGCTGCCATGGAACGAGACCCCCGCTAACCACTAAACGGATGAAAATTATCGAGACCTACTTGAAAGAACAGAAGATTCTACTGAAAAAACCGTTTGTGCAAGCGAGTTACGCTTTTCCACGGGAAGATGCGGAGGATTACTGCATTTTCAACGACAGAGAGACGCGGAAATGCATGATCCATCCTGTTAAACCTGAGACCTGCATAGCGGGACCAATAACATTCGACATAAACACTAAGACTAGAAGAATCGAGTGGCACCTGAAGAAAGACACGCTTTGCCCTTTGGCGGGAAGGTTGTACGCGGATAAGGAGAGACTTGGAAAGCATCAGGCACTAGCGGAGAAAGAAATTCTTAGACTGGTCAGAGAGCTTGACGCTCAAGCCTTGAAAACCATATTGAAAATAGATGAACCGGAGACCTTCAAGGTAGCCGAAGGCCCTCTGGGGAAAGCCGTTTTGTCGAAGTTGGCTTAGAGCGCGAGCTGAGGGCATTTCGTAATACGGCAGTCATCTCTGAGGTATATTCGGTTCTCTCCGGACGCGTTTGGACGATTATTTTTGTTGCATTCAGTGTGGAGACAGAACGGGTAGAAAAATCTTAAAAGCCAACCTTCTTGTATGCTGCTTGAGGCGATTAAAATGGGTCATCGAGATAGCTTGATGAATATTCTGCAGGAAAGTGTTGGCTACGTGGATTTCCACCCTAACTGTTTTTGGCCACCTCAGCCCGGCATAGCAGAATCGCCTTTTGTAGTGGTGGGCGTTCCTTTTGATGAGACGACCACGTCGAGACCTGGCTCTCGGTATGGTCCCAACGCTATCAGGGCAGCATCGATAAACTTTGACACGTATTCGGAACGATCAGATGTGGACCTCGACAAAATCAAGATCTATGACTTGGGAAATGTTTCGATAGTCCAAGGGAGCGTTCAAGAGTCGTTGAAGCGGGTCAAGCTTGTCATAAGTGACCTCATATCTGCCAACAAAGTGCCAATAATCTTAGGAGGCGAGCACACGATTACTTATGCTGCAGCGGACGCAATCAAGGATGCCCTGTTCTTGGATTTTGATGCACACATGGATGCAAGAAGCGAGTACCCGGAAGGCGTGCCTTTCACTCATGCTACCGTCATGCGCCGAATTAGTGACTTGATCGGTCCAGAAAGAGTTTTCCAGGTAGGAGTAAGGACCTATTGCAGAGAAGAAACGGAATTCGCCAGACGCGAAGGCCTCGGTTTCATAACCGCCTACGAAATCTACAAAAATGGTCCTTCGACTGCCATAGACAGGATCGTCGAAAAACTGAGGGACTTTGACAAGGTGTACATGAGCATTGATATCGACGTGCTTGACCCGCCCTTTGCTCCTGGCACAACATTTCCTTCGCCAGAAGGCATCAGCCTTTCGACGTTGTTAGATATGCTCATGAAGGCTACAGATAAGCGACTTGTCGGATTTGACGTTGTCGAAGTGGCCCCCCCATACGATTATGGCGACATAACCTCCACAAACGCAGCCAAGCTCATCCTAGAAAACGTAGCCCTGATTCATAAAGCGCGTTCCAGAGCAATAGACTGAGTTTTGGATGATTCGGAGCAATTCTACGAGTATTGAGCGCGTGCGTTTGTTCGTACGCGCGCCTGTGTGAGCGTGCGTGAGATATCTTGGGATGCAGTATGTATCGTGGAAGGCAACGCCTCCTTGCTAGTCAAACACTTAGAACGACTTGACCATATGTGACCATCAAAAACTACATATTGCTAAGACTTGTTCTTTTGAATTGTTTGATCTTATGCGGCTTTGGAGTCCTGCTTGCTAGTATTTCTAGAGAGTACCCAATGAGACGGATGTAATGTGAAATGAAACAGAATTTCGAAAATGGAAAATGGGTTGGAAAAATGCCAAAAGTAGAGCTTCACAGGCATCTGCAGGGCTCAATCAGGACGAGTACAATCATCGACATTGCACATAAACACAAAGTCGATCTTCCCGAATTTGCAGAGTCCCGCCTTGATAGATACGTCAAACGCAGACACCCTGCAAAGGACCTGCTAGAATTCCTAAAACCATGGACCATATTCAGCAGAATAATTGTCAACCCTGAAATCGCATCAAGGATTACCTATGAAGCCATTGAAGACGCGGCGAGTGATAACGTGGAATATTTGGAACTGCGTTTTTCGCCGTACACGATGAGTAATAACAGGAAAATTGGCACGAGAGAGCTCCTCGAGGCAATTATTGCGGCCACTAGAGATGGAGAAAAACACTTTCCAATAGTCGTGAAACTTCTTCTGGGAATTGTTCGAATGGATCCCATAAAATATAATGACTATAACCTTCAAATTCTAAATGTCGCGCGAGATTATCCGGATTTTATCGTTGGCTTCGATCTTGCTGGAGATGAAGCCAGTTTTCCGCCGAACTTGTATGAGGCCTTTTTCAAACAAGTGCGAGAGTGCGGTTTCAAAATTACCGTTCACGCAGGGGAAGACGCTGGGCCTGAAAGTGTGAGAGAAGCAGTTGAACTACTCCGCGCGGACAGGATTGGTCACGGCATAAGTGCGCTAAACGACCCTTCAGTCATGCAGCTTCTTCTCCATCCACCACTTCGAAAGCGACCAATCGCAGTCGAAATTTGCCCAACCTCAAGTTTCTTGACGAAAACTCTTTCTCGCAACAACATAATACCGACCATACTTCAGTTCCTTGATTATGGCGTGCCTCTTACAATAGGCTCCGATAGCCCTCAAGTATGCAACACGAAATTGACAGACGAGTTCCAATGGATTTTCGACTCAAGGTCGCTAACAACACTGCAAATGGTCTCGCTGTTTGAAAATGCAATAGAGTACTCCTTTGCATCCAGACAGTTGAAGGATCAATTACGGGAGTCGCTAAAAAATTCAATCAAGAAATCAAAAACTTGACGGTTATTGTGTCTATTGAACTTCGTTTACCTACAGCAGTCTTCTCTTTTCAGGAATGTTGCCACTAGTTCAATGCATGAAAAACAGGGAATAAAGGATGGAAATAACGCCAGTAAATCTTTGGGAGTAAAAGAGGCTGGGACGGGTGTCCTGATCGAAAATGCCCAGCCGATAGGACTTGTAACCATGGCGAGTGGCGATGTCTCCCGCAAATATCCGTTTTTTTCTATTATGGTCTAGAAAGGCTCTCATTTCCTTGTAGGAGACCACGTACCACCAGCTTTTCCATAAGCCTGGTAAAGGGTTTCCTGTCAGACCCTTGATAATCCCTAATCCTTGCTTTATTTCTATCACTCCGCTCGTCTATTTTTAGGCGCAGGCAAGGTTTATGTATGATCTTGCACGTTGTAATGGAAGTTTTGGAGGTAAGAGTGTTGCTCAGAATAAGGCCATACGTTAAGGGTTCGGATGATGAGGCATACGTAGGGATATTCAACGAATGCTTCAATGACTACGACGACATACGAAGACTATCGGTAGAGGAATTCAGGAAAACTCAGGAGGCGCCGAGTTACAGTTTGGAGGGTCTGTTGATTGCTGAGTGGAACGGAGCCGCTGTTGGAACAGTTGATGCTTACGTCGATCCGCTTCGGGAGGAACCAAAGGGCTTCGTGCAATCGCTGGCCGTGCTGCCACAGTTTAGGCGACGAGGCATAGGCAAGGAACTTGTCCGAAGGGCCGTAGAAAGTCTCAAGGCGAGAGGAATGAAAACCGCCAACGCGTGGGCGCAGACTGATCGAGAAAGCTGCATTCATCTGTACAGGAGCTTCGGTTTCCGCGAAATAAGGGCTTTCAGCATGATGAAAACCAACCTGGCTTCGGTACCTTCAGAGTTGGGCGAAAAGAAGGACGTGATAATCCGAAAAGCTGACCTAGAAAGCGATAAGGATATTCGATTGCTGAACAGGCTTGACAACGAGGCTTTCAGGGAGCATTTCAACTTCAGGCCTCGGATGGTGGAGGAGACTCGATACATGCTTTTTGAGATGCCCTGGTTCAAGGGACAGAACTGGTTCTTCGCAGAAGAGGCCGGCAATCCCGTGGGTTTCTTGGGCACAGGCATCGACACAGGTCTCAACGAAGAGAAGAACCTCAGATGGGGCTGGATTCTGGACATCGGCGTTCTGAAGCCACATAGGAGACATGGTGTTGGGGCGCGCCTGATGCTTCAGGGTATGCGTGCACTCAAAGATACTGGCATGAAAAACGCTATGCTGTACGTGGACGAAATGAACCCCACTGGAGCCATCAAACTTTACGAAAAGGTGGGCTTCAGAGTGGCCAAAAAGAACTTGACCCTAGAGTTGAAACTAGAATAGTACAAACCTCTCTCTGTTTCCTCGCCTTTTTGTCTCGTATCGCTAAGCGTCGACTATGTTTTTAGTATAAGTCCCATGTTGACAATGTCATGGTATTTATTGTCCTGACCGTAGTATGCATCCCTGCTTATTCCTTCGTTCTGAAAACCGAATTTCTCGTAAAGATGCAGTGCTGTCTTGTTTTCCTTTACGACAGTCAGCTGTATTCTATGCATGTTATCATTCTTTGCAAGTTGAAGGAGCCTTCCAGTCATAGCTGCTCCTAAGCCAACATTCTGGAAATCTTGATGTAGGTAAATTGCCAAGTCCCCTAATCCCTTTCTACGCGGACTTGGAAACTTGTAGATGCTTGCCCAGCCCACAATCTTGCCCTGATGTTCTGCCACCAGTGCAATCTCATTTGGGAGACTGCTAATCCATCGTTCAATGCTTTCCATGGTATATGGAGCACCACTCCATTCGAGAGCCTTCTCAGACATCGAAGAAAACAAATCGAAAAGGCTCTCTTTATCACGTACTGTCAGAAACCTAAGCCTGGCTCTTCTGCCATCCTTCAAAACTATTTTCCACATTCATACCACTTTTCGCTAATTGCTTCAGCCAGGGATAACTTTTCCGCAAAACCAAAAACCAAGTTTTCAAGCCACCCTTCCTGCCCTTTTCTGCGCCCCCGATATAGCCTAATTATCTTAGCCAGGTAAGATAATTACATGCTATTCACTTTTCCTGCTGTTGGACCTATGGTGTTGTCCTCGCCTATCTTGTATTTTTGGAAATTATGGCAGTCGTTTGTCCTGTTTTGTGTATTGTTGAATTTCCGTCAATTTCCATTCCTCGTTTCGTAGTAGCCTACGGGTTGTTTTTTTTTCTTTCGACGTTCGTGGCTTAGGCGCGAAAAATAGTGTTTTGGTTACAGCTTACGAAGACCTGACGCTGAAGGCTGACGCAGAGAGTCTGATGGCAGGTTTAGGCCACCCGCTTGAATAATAAACATGTTTTATATCATCTAATGCTCTATTCGGTACTATGCGTGGGAACGAGTTTCACACTTTTGCCAAGTACTATGATCAAATCTATTTGAAGAGGAACGATTACGAAAATGAGTCCAAAGTTGTTCAGGGTATAATACGAAAATTCGAAAGGAAACCTTCAAGGACTCTTCTTGATGTTGGTTGCGGAACCGGAGAACATTTGAAATACCTTTCAAGAAGTTACGATTGCGCAGGTTTGGACATAAGCAGAGAGATGATCAAAACAGCGAAGTTAAAGGTTCCAAATGCGAGGTTCAAAATCGCCGACATGACAAACTTCAGACTTAGGGAAAAGTTTGACGTGATAATTTGCCTGTTCAGCTCTATAGGCTATGCCCGGAGCTTCAAGAACCTTGTCACGACTTTCGATAACTTCCACAAACATCTTTCTGAAGAGGGTTTAGTTCTCGTTGAACCTTGGGTTTTCAAGAGAGATGCTAGAGTGGGAACCATATCCATCGACACGTATGACGCTGAAAACGCGAAAGTGCTGAGGATGGGAACGAGCAAGCTCACAAAGTCACGTTGGCTAGTGCATTTTCACTATTTGATCGGAATCAACGGCAGAATCAAGTGCAAGAGAGAAACACATGAAATGATCTTGGCGGACTATGAGGATTACGTCAAAGCCTTCAATCTAAGTGGATACTCTCAAATTAAATTCCTTGAAGAGAATGAATGGACAAGATCAAGAGGCCTTTTTGTAGCCATGAAATAAAACACAGCAAGAACGCTCTCGGCTATGTCTTCAGTCAGAGAACGAGTTGGTAAGAGTAGTAGACAGCAGATGAGCTGGCGAACAGACTTTTTGTAGGCCCCAAAATTCTATGACAGTTTTAGTAATGAGTAGTGACATGGGGCACTTTCTCTAGATGTCCTTCTTTAGCCCTGTAGATTCTTAGTCTTGGGAACTCTTCAGGAAACCAAATCTATTCTGTCGCAAATCAAAGATAACAGCATATTCATCATAGAACGGTGCGTTACCGATTATTCCATTTATACCGAATATTCGAATTCCTACACGCACCAGAAGACCCATCGCGCCGCTTGCGGGGATATGCGGGTCATAGTAAATCATGGGGTCTTCTATTTCGAGATCTGCGAGTTTCAGGATTCCTTTCGCTTTGGCTCCTACGAGTGTGACTTTTTTCTCTCCCCATGCGGGGACTTCCAAGTAGTGATTGTCTTTTTCGTCACTCTTCTTGCCCGTTAGTTTCTGCCATAACCGTTCTCGCAGAAGGATTAGCGTGAATCTACTAGAACCAGTGTCGAGGAGAATCCCAGTCAACGGCTTATCCCCAAACCTTATTTCCTCAAGAAAGAGTTTCCCGTGCCTTATTCGCACTCCTGAAAATTTCGTCTTTTTCACTAACTCCTCAGGCAACTCGGCGAGAGAGTCGCAGAGGCAGAATCTTTCGTTAGGATAATCTACGGTCAGGATCCTTCGTGTGAGGAAACCCAACCCCAAAACGCCGATTTCATTACGTTTTCCAGAACGTGATATCTCCTCGCCAAAATTCCTGAATACCCGAAATCTTTCGTTCCGGAATTCATAATTACCTATACTGCCATTCAAGACGAAGTATTTGTCTTTGAATTCATCTTTCCCCGTTATTTGCCTCAGAGGCACATCAAAAATAAACGACCTGTTGCAACCCGTATCTAGCTGCAACCAATACGTGGATGCGTCAGACTCGAGTTTCACAGGCACATACAGGGCGTCTTTTTCTTTTTCGCTCGACCACGCAAAACTTGACCATTCCATCTCCATCGCTTTCTGTCAGCGCACTCGAACCTTCATCCCATTATTGACACCAGTCTATTTAAATGATGAACTAGTGCGGCGCGCGGGAGTTCACTCAGTATGGGCACTGCCCGAGCTGTGCGTTAAAGAGGCAACAACAAAGACGAACACTTAGAGCTGTCTTGCGACAACACGCTGGACCAGCCCGCTGAGACTTTGTCAGAAAGCATCATATTGAGGGAGGGAATTACTTCACTTCGGATGCTTCTGGTATGGTCAGCAGAGCGTTTGGTGCCGCCGTAGTAGCGGTGATAGGCGCTGTATATGCAGTTCTGACTGTGGCTCTGGGATCTCTTGGATATTCTTGGTTACAAGTCAGAATTAGTGAGGCGCTAGCGCCTCTACCATACGTGTTTGGAGTCCCAGCGATATTTGGGCTTGTGGTTGGCGTAGTCATTTCCAACAGTTTCAGTCCGGTTGGGCTGCCGGATCTAATCTTTGGCCCTCTTTTGACCCTTATTGCTGCCATACTTTCCTACAGACTCAATTTTGGCAAGAAATCAGTGGCCTGTATCTACCCGGTATTGATTAATGGATTTGGCGTAAGCGCATATGTTGCAGGCTTCTATAATGTTCCTTACTTGGCGTGTGTCCTCACAATAGGAATTGGGGAAACTATTTCTGCAGTCCTCGTGGGGTTGCCTCTTCTTTACGCCATAGAACGAATTGGTTTTCAATTCACAGACAAGAAAACTGACAGTACGAAAGAAAGAAAAGCTCAGAGTCAGACGTAAAGGAGGAGAAAATAAATTAAGACTCTTGATGTCCCACACGGTCGACTTAGACTGCCTTTGTTTATGCCAGATGCGACTTTCGGGGTCGTCCGATCATTAGATATGAACGATCTGGTGAAATGCGGCGTTCAAGCAGTTGTGATGAATGTCTTCCATTTGATGCAGCGCCCAGGTTCTTCCACAATCAAAGCACTAGGCGGTCTTCACTCCTACTCCAACTGGCATTATCCTATCATCACTGACTCTGGAGGCTTCCAAGCTTTTTCTTTGACTAGACAAAATCCTAGACTTGGCAGCTTCACGAATAAGGGCATAGTGTTTCGACGAGCAGATCGAAAGATCCATCTAACTCCAGAGAAGAGCATTCGACTGCAACTAGATTACGGATCTGACGTTGTCATCTGTTTGGATGACTGCACGCATCCGGACGAACCTTATGAACGTCAGCTGGAATCCGTGACGAGAACTGTCAACTGGGCAAGAAGGTGCAAATTGGAGTTCCAGCAAGCAATCAGACGGAAAAAAACCTTCGCAGGTGTCGGACCCCTGCTATTTGCTGTTGTGCAAGGAGGTGCTAGTGGCGAGCTCCGCAAGAAATGTGCAGATTCACTTCTGCAAATGGGATTTGACGGATTTGCCTATGGAGGTTATCCGGTTAGCACCGATGGAAGACTTTTGTCCAATATCCTCAAGCTCACTCGAGATTTGATCCCACGGAAATTTCCAATGTTGGCCCTGGGAGTCGGACAACCTGAGAACATTGTGGAGTGCCAGCGAATGGGGTATGAGCTCTTCGACAGCTCTATGCCAACAAGAGATGCAAGACAGGGTAGACTCTACTCGCTCCTGGAAAGGCATCGTCCGAAAGTTGGAGCGAGAAATTGGCTTTCTTATATCTATATACAAGATCCCAAACATGCCAAGACAAAAGAACCCATTTGTTTCAATTGCGATTGCTTGACTTGCCAAAACTTTTCTCTAGCTTACTTACATCATTTATTTAAGATCAATGACTGCCTATATCAGAGACTTGCTACGATACATAACTTGGCTTTCATCAAATCGCAGTTGGAGTCAGTCATGTAGCAGTTGATAGACAAGCTCACTTGCCCACTAAGAACACTAATTCGGTCTCGAACAACATCTTTTTGATGCTCCAATCCATGTGTCGTGCCATTTTCTCAAACCTGTCTGTGTAGTTTCTGATCATCCCCTTTTCAGTTCCGCCAAGACTTCTGACAGGAAATGAAATAACCAGATTGTTCACGTTTATCTGTCGCAGCATTGTTTGAACAGCAACCGCGTCTATTTGATCCAGACAAGGTACCGTCTTGAGAATCAATGCAAGATCTCCTTTGCGTCTGGGAGGATTAAACAGGACATCCCTGACTTCTGCGTAACCTTTGAGGGGCAATAACTCGATAAAGGCATTCAGAAAATCAACGAGATCTGCGTAGATGTCATAAGCATAATATTCCAATCTTTCAAAATGTGGCATCCAAGGGATTGACAGAGGGTTGAGTCCACAGGCAAGATCGAGTACAGAATTCACTGAAGAGATCTCGGAAAAAACGTCAGCGTAGAACTTGTCCAGAACCTCAAGACGCTCTCTTGTGGGTGAATGAAACCTCATTATACTAGCACATGTCTCACGAAACCAATTATCGTCAGACCCTCTCAGGCTCTGAAGTTCTTGAAGCCAAGAAGAGTACTTGGGGCGACTTGTAAAGAAAGCTCCGGCTATTTGATGCAGCATGTTCTTGGTGGCTTTGATGACCTCTTTGGTTTTCCTGTGCGCGCTTTTCGAAAATTCTTTTTCTGCTATCTTTCTGATGGCTTCCTTGTCAATGCTCTTGTAGTTAGAACTTCTCAATATCTCCTCTACAACTTGATCAAGCAGGTTCTCTTCGCTTGCCAACTTGTTCTTGCCCAACCTCGCTGCTTCTAAAGGCGCGCGCTTTTTTTATTGAGCCATGACAAATAACTTAACAGTATCTAGTCGGCAAAAAGTTAATAGGTCGCATTTTTTATTCGATGTAGCTCGCCTCTTGATAGTAGGATATTGAAATGCTCCATAAATTAGTAAACATCCAGTCGGTCCGCCTGCATGGTCTTGCGGCTAGGAAGGTTTGACTATGGGACGTTACCGACAAGTCGAAGAGATCGTCAAGTTGATGAATGATCCTAAGATCGTGAGGAACACGAGTATTATTGCTCACGTGGACCATGGGAAGACGACGCTTTCAGACAGTCTCTTGGCTGCTGCTGGCATAATAAGCGAGAAGACGGCCGGTCAGAAACTGTTTCTGGACTCGTGGGAGCTTGAGCAGAAGAGGCAGATGACGGTTTTTGCCTCAAACATCAGTCTTGTTCACCAGTTCAAGGGGACGGAGTATCTCATAAATCTGATAGACACACCCGGTCACATTGATTTCAGCGGGGCAGTTACGCGCAGCCTTCGCGCCGTGGACGGTGCACTCGTGGTGGTGGATGCTGTTGAAGGACCCATGACTCAGACGGAGACAGTTCTGATGCAGGCCCTGCGCGAGAGGGTTAAACCCATTCTCTTCATAAACAAGGTTGATAGACTCATCAAAGAGATCAAGCTGACTCCTGAGGAGATTCAACGAAAGTTTGCCAAGGTCATTCTCAGGATCAACAATCTGATCGAGAAGTACGCGCCTCCTGAGCACAAGAAAGACTGGCAGGTTTCGGTCGAGGATGGACGAGTCGCCTTCGGCTCGGCACTTCACAAGTGGGGCCTAAACCTGATTCATATGAAGGCTAAGGGCGTCACTTTCAAGGAGATAATAGACGCCTACACGGGTGAGTATGAAGATGTCGGCAGAAAGGTCGACGCGTTAAGCAAGAAAGCACCGCTGCATGAACCCATCCTCGACATGTTCGTCGAACACTTGCCTAACCCCTATGAAGCACAGCCCTATAGGCAGAGCCAGATCTGGCCAGGTGACGCCAAGAGTCTGGTCGGACAAGCCATGGCTTGTGTTGACCCGAAGGGTCCGCTTCTCATGTGCGTAACCACGATTGAGGTTGATCCGCACAGCGGTGTTGTGGCCATCGGCCGCGTGTTCAGCGGCACGGTGGAGAAGGGTAAGCTGGTTGACCTCATAAACAGCCACCAGAAAGGAACCATTCAGCAGGTCTACATGAGCATGGCAGCAGACCGTGAAATCATCGACAGGGTCCCAGCCGGAAACATCGCTGCACTCTCAGGACTACCATCAATTCACGTCGGCGAAACGGTCGCAGAGGCAGAAGTGCAGACCCAGGCTTTCGAGGGATTAAGGTATGTTTCTGACCCGGTGGTCACGGTGGCCGTTGAGCCAGCTGACGTTAAGGATCTGCCTCTTTTCGACAAGGTTATGCACAGGTTAACGACTGAGGACCCGAACCTGCACTTCGTGATCAACAAGGAGAGCGGCGAATACCTGCTCAGCGGAATGGGCGAGCTTCATCTTGAGATCACCGCCTACAGGATGCAGGAGGCCGGGCTGAAGGTCAAGACTAGCAAGCCAATCGTGATCTATCGTGAAACGATCAGCCACGATTACAAGGGTCCAGCTCTCATGGGAAAAAGCCCGAACAAGCATAACAAGCTCTGGGTCACGATGGAGAAACTGCCTGACGACATCATCGAGGCGATAAGATCCGAAAAGATCTCTGAAATGCAGACTCGCGACGAGAGACAAAAGACTCTCAAAGGATTCGGCTGGCCAACTGATGATGCGCGCAACGTTGTCGCAGTCGAGGGCAACAACATACTCGTAAACAGGATAAAGGGAAGACAGTACGTTGAAGAGATAATGGACCACGTAAAATCAGGCTTCCGAGAGGCCATGTTCACCTGCGTCTTGGCGAAAGAACCAGCATACGGGTTGAAGGTGAACCTTGAGGACGTTTCGGTTCATGAAGACCCTGTGCACCGAGGCCCCGCTCAGATACTGCCCATGACTTGGCGTCCCATTTGGTGCGCCTTTCTGCTGAGTGACCCCAAGCTCCTAGAACCCCTCATAAGCTTCGAATGCAAAGTACCTCAAGAGTTCGTGAGCAGCGTAATCGCAATCGCGCAGAAACGCCGCGGCAAGATCCTCGACATGGTCAACGAAGAAGACATGATCATCGTGAAGGCCGAAATGCCCGTCTCCGAATCCTTCGGACTTGCCGAAGAACTCAGATCCTCAACTCAGGGAAGAGCGTTCTGGGCCACGCAGTTCAGCCGCTGGTCCCCAGTGCCGGAGCAAATGCAGCCAGAAATCATAAAGCAGATACGCGAGCGCCGCGGACTCAATCCCACACCGCCCAGGCCAGAAGAATTCTTCGAAGAAGCCTAATCTCAGCGCCGACAACGTTTTCTTCTCTTCTCTGCACCATGAAACTGTGACCAAAAGTTTTATCGACTATCAGCAGATATCCGCTTCTCGAGGAGTAACTGTGATACTGGGCGTTTGTGGAAGCCCAAGAAACCAGGCCACCCAACACGTCTTGGAGAGGGCTCTGAGCTTGGTGGAGGAAAGAGGTTTCAAGACGAGGCTTTTCACGGTAAGGGGCAAACAAATCGGGTTCTGCACTCACTGCGACTATTGCCTGAAGCATGAGGGGTGCGCGATCAAGGATGACATGCAGGAAGTCTACGGTCTGCTGAGGGAAGCTGAGGGCATAGTAATTGCCACGCCCGTGTACAACGGTGGAGTCACGGCTCAGATCAAGGCGGTGATGGACAGGTGTAGAGCACTGGTCGCAGCTGACCGCAACTTTTTCAGAGGCAAGATCGGCATGGCGATAGCAGTCGGAGGAGACAGGATCGGCGGACAGGAACAGGCGATCCAGCAGGTTCTGACTTTTTACATTCTGAACGGAGTGACGCCTGTGAGCGGAGGCTTCTTCGGGGCTAACCTCGGAGCGACTTTCTGGTCAAAAGACACGCTGGCCGGAGTCAAAGACGATGAGGAAGGGTTCAGGAGTTTGAAGAAGACCGTGAAACACTTTGCAGATTACATGACAAAGCCAAGAGGGAAAAGGGCTGATGAGGGCCAAGCATGACCGACACTAGAGAGACGACGAGTAAGAAGAGAAAGGTCGCCTGGGGATTAACCGGCGGCGGAGATAGGCTTCGCGAGACAGTTGAAGTGATGAAAGTGATAAGCAGAGAGTACGGCGAAGTCGTCAACGTAGAGGTGTACCTTTCAAAGGCGGGCGAGCAGGTGATCAGTTATTATAAGCTCACCGAAGATTTGAAGCAGAATTTCGGAAGAGTCGCCGTTGAGGTCAACTCGAATTCGCCCTTCTTGGCCGGCTGGCTGCAGACAAAAAAGTACGAGTTTCTCCTCATAGCCCCGGCGACGTCGAACACGGTTGCGAAAATCTCAGTAGGCATAGGTGACAGTCTACTTTCAAACGCTACGATCATGGCCTTGAAGGGACACGTTCCCGTCTACATCATGCCGACCGACTACAAGGAGGGAACGATCCACACTATTCTTCCAAGTGATCAAGCTGCGGTCCTAAAGGTGAGAAAAGAGGATGTTGAGAACGTGAGAAAACTCGCAAGCCTGGAAAACATGTCTGTGCTTGCGAAGCCGGATGACATAACACTAGCCTTCCGTAAACATTTCGGACGCCCGAAGTCAGCTCTCGAGAAGGACTAAAGAATACGGTTGTCAGCACATCAGAGCCCTCAACGTTGAAACGTTGGCGCCATCAGAAGTCCTATGAGGCCTGTTTCGAGTGGTTTCGTACTTCGCAGTCAGCCCCGTTCGATGTGGCTTCGGCCGGAATGATTCTGGGACGATGACACAACTGCAGGTTCGGGGGAAAATGACTATTGTTTGCATCAGAAGCATTCGGTTTCGCGTTCAGGTTGGAGGAATTGTTGTCTCTCGTGCGGCTGTCTTGAATTAGGAGTATGAGTCCGACTATGAGTCCTGTCAGGATCATGAGCCCTCTGAGGCCGGTGCCGACTTCGAGAGAAACCGCTACTCCGATGAATCCTGTTGCGTCGAACAGTCCATGAATCAACGACGGGATGGACAGATTGCCCTTTGAAAAATAGTACGTTGATGACATGGCCATGCCGAATGTTACTAGTTCAGTGAACTGAATCAGCGAGGCTAGCCCGTACGTGCTGGCATAATACAGATGTACCACGGCGAAGAGAGCGGATGAGGCGAAGGCAAGAACAAGCCAATGCGCGTTGTTAAAGATCTCCAGTAGGGCTCCGAACATGAAGCCCCTGAAAAGGTACTCTTCGGCTGGCCCAACGATCAGAATGGAAGCGGCCACCATGATCCAGGCGAACTGAGGAGACACGTTCAGCACTGGGTTAGGCTTGCTCAAGAGGTTCACAGTGGAGGGGTTAAACAGCAACAGGAAAAACAGGATCACGACGCTGATGATTATGCCCAACGCAGTGAAAGCTCCGAAAAACGCCAGGCCGAATTTTGACGCGGCAAGAGTGTTGTTGAAGAATTTCTTGATTATCGACGTTCCCCACAGATCCGTGACGATCAGTATGGGCACGCCATAAACGATTGCAACTCCCAGAATAAAATCGAAGTGAAACCCTAGATATTGAGCTATGTACTGAGAGTATACGCATACGAATATCACGATGAGACCAGCAATGTACCTTGCCGCAGATGCTCTTCTGCTCTTACCTTTCGGAGTCGCTGAGCCTACGGGCTGATCTGCATAATCGGGCATTCTAGCAAACCTTTATTCTTCTTTGAGTCGCCGTGAATTTAAGCGCTACTCCGTTGATTCTCTGCACTGATCTCTCACGAGCACGCGTAGTTGTTCCGAGATTCATCCTCTGGGTGGTTTTGCAGAGCTGTTTAGGCTGTTCGATGCTTTGGGCTTGGGCGCTGGACGGCTTCTTAGGCCTTGCTGGTCAGTGTTCGCTTGCTCTATTTGAACTGCTATCAATGTCACTCTATAGAAAAAAGTCCATGCTCCTTGTGTTCATGCGACAAATACTGACAAAATACTGTTTTGCCGTGAACAAGCATGGTAAACAGCAGATTATGCACGGATCGTAAAACAAGATGCGATGACAATAAACGATCTTATGCACAGATTGCGAACAGTTGATGGTTCTTCGTATACTGCAAACTCATCTTCAGTGCAGATGTTGTGGAAGATAGTCGGCGGGTTTGAGCTTGTGTGCAAAGTTTTGTTCCTTATTTCCTCAAGGATTTCTTCTCGGACAGGAGCACCTCTTTCAGCCCCTTGATGTTCTCTCCAAGATATACAAGGTCGGAATGAAACAATCTCACGCCTTTCGTAAGTCGCGAGGATTCTCGTGAGAACTCTTCCGAATTTAATAGCTGTTCCAGTGAATCCAAATGCTTTAGTAGCGGTTCGATCCTTAGTTTGGTCCAATTTGTCCTCGACGAACCGAGACTGGAAAAACTATCTCTCAGTTTCTCAAGGTCGCTCCTCAGTCGAGGCAACTGGTTCTTGTATACTCTGTCTACCATTTTTGGTCTCAGCTCTGCACGTTCGATTTCTTCCTGAATCGTTGCTGCGAATATAAAGTGTGCGCGGAAAAGTCTTATTGTAGTCCGCGTGGCTACCGACGTCGCGCTCGCTCCGGGCGAGACGAACACTTGGACTGGCCCGCTCACCGACGGCATGGTCTCTGTGGTGCTTTCCGGAGGTAGAGGAGGCAACCCAGTCGCATGTGGCTAAACGATGTTTGCTATTGCGTGTAACACTGTTGATTGATTTCGATTCCTTCTTTTCTCTATCGTTCAGTTTCTCCGTGTTCTCTAGTGCGCAATGTTATCACTTTCACCCGTCTCTCCAGAATGCTCGAATGTCGTTTCGTCGGTTGCTTTTTATGCGGCTTGGGGGAAAAGAACCGTCGAGGATCTGGCGGCAACCTATGCCCCAAGTCCCCTCAGGATTGCTGAGCGACACGATACTACTCAATTGGGCTGAAAGAGGGCCGCCAGGTCCGATTGAAATCGGGGAGAAAGGAGACGTACTAAATCCAGTTTGGGATTCATCTTTTGAATGACGCGTTTCTTGCCGAGACTTAAACAGTGAATACATTTCGTAAAAAAATGTGGTACCATGATATCCAAGAATCGGTTAGTGCAGATAACTGAGTCTTCGATCGACAATCTAGTGAAGACCTTCGTGAAGATGCCTTACTTCTTCTACAATGAAGATGATTTGCACACTTGCCTATACCACGAAATCTACAGCAAAGTTCCTTTAATGGAATGGCAATGCACAACCGAAGAGGGTTGGTAAAGCATTCCTTTTGTGAACGACAAATATGTTGTTGGTTCAATCTTACACAGGGCACCGCGTGCGCATGTGCATTAAAGGAATTTAAGCAATCAACTAGACAGTAAATCAAGAGTAGCATTGAGAAAGGAAGAACTGCGAGCAAGAGTGTGCCATGTCTGCGGAACAACTGAAGATCTGGTTGCGTGTCCAGCGTGTCATTGGTGGTTTTGTAAGAGGCATGACTTGCATGAATGCATGCCAGAACCGCAAGACCCGGTCTACACCGATTATGCAGTGTCAAGACCGTCAGGACTTTGGTATCTCGTTCCACTTCTTTTTGGACTTATAGGGGGATTAATTGGCTACGTTGGAACAAAGGACAGAGACGAGAACATGGCAAAAAACTTGCTGGTGTTTGGCATGATTTGGAGCTTCATCTTGTTTCTCATACTTTGGGCCTGGATTGCTTCCCTCATGCGCTAGCGATTAGTGATTCGCACGTTTCCTTTAGCCTATCAGAGTTCACCTTTTGGAACGGTGTTTTGCCAAACCGCTTTTGACTCAGTGCGTGTTTTCCCCGCGCGCTTGCTTGTTCCCAAATTCCATTTTGGTATCGACGTCGTGGAACAGCCATCTCTAATGTTGCTTCGATGCTCTGCTCCGAGGTTTGTGTGCGCACAGCCTACCCCCCGGGTCTAATATATGATCCAAATATGCCTGAAGAACCCAATGAGTACACAAGCCACTTCTCAAACTAACTGAATTTCGGAACACGCTAGCGCGCACTGCGATGTCGCAAAAGCCTTGAAGGAATCGGTAAAACTTCACCATGAATTCCTTTTCCTCAATTATTTTGAAGTTTCTCCCCTTTTTTCAAGCACACGCTGGAGTGTTTGACTGTTTGCGATTCTGTATGTTTGGTTCTCCTTTGCACCTAGCCTTGAGGGCAAACAAGTCTGCTGATGTCTGAAGTCTTGTGTTCAGAACCAAAAGGGTTACGGGTCGTGTTCTCCGAAGTTCTTGGCTACGATGGTTATGTCTTTGCCGTCTATTTTTCCGCGGTTGAGCAGATCACAGTTCGGGTTGTACCTCGCGTCTCCAACGTTGGAGCCGAAGCACTTTGCAACGATGGTAGTGTCTCTGCCGTCGCACTTGCCGTCTGGAACGAACGGTGTTGTGCCGGTCAGGTCGCCGACCATCGAAACATAAATCGGGCCAATGGTGAAGTTGTTGTTAGCCGTGTCCGTTTCTCCCGGAACGGGCCAAGCATAGGCGTTTATCGCGTAAGTTCCCTTGGCGGAGTCCATTGTGAACCACACAAGGGTCAGGTCGATGCTTGCTCCGATGTCTATTGGGACGTTTGTGAATGTGCCTATTAACGTTGTTTTCATGACGCTCGTGAGGGTTGCATAGATTGTGACGTTCACGGTTTCGGGGTTGATGCCGAGGTTTGCGACGGTTGTTATGACGTTTCCTGCCATGAACTGGCATATTACAGTCTTAGGCGAATTTACGTTAGCAACGGCCACGTCATGAGGCGGAGGAGCGTTGAAGTGAACAGTGTAGGTGCCCGGGCTGTCCACGGTTAAGTCTGACCCGGAAAACTCTGCATACGAAGCGTTGTCTTTCGTTACGGAGGTTATGTTTCTGTCTGGAAGAGAGATGACGCCGTCTCCGGATTGAACGGTGAACCGAACGTATTGCCCCGTGAGGTTTACAGCGAACTTGTCGTTGTATGGTGCGGCGTAGGCGAACCCGAGCCTGTACGGCATCGAGAAGCCTTTTCCGAAGTCAAGCTTTAGGCTGGTTGAGCTAATCTTAAGAATAAGCAGTTGGGCCATCCAGCTGATCTGTACTCCGTATTCGAACCAAGCTTGATCTGTTCCCCATGTGTGGTAGAAGTCGCCCGTTAAGGAGTCGACTCCACCTATGTATCCATGGCTTTTTCTGTGATACTTGACCAGCGTTCTGAACAGGCCTAGGGCTTGATCATAGCCGCCGGTGTTTCCGCCGAGATAGTCGAAGGCCCAGGCGTTCTGGAATGCAGCTATCTGATTGCAGAGGCCATCGTTCCAGTTGTAAGTGGGAGTCCCTTTCGAGTCTACTGCATGAATGATCAAGCCTAGTCTTGAGAGTTCAAGCTTGTTTACGATGCGTTTGTTGATGTCAACCAAGTTTTCCGCGGTGCACTCGCCCATAGCCAGCAAGTCGTTTACGACCACTGGCTGATAATACTCCCACAGATCGTAGCCTGTTCTGTAGTTCCAGTGATCCGTAAACCAGAAGGTCTTGTAGAGCGCTAAGAAACCGTTCTGATAAGTATCCATGTAACTCGACTTGCCAGTCAAGAGGTACGCGTACTTCGCCAAGGCGATAAACTGCCACTGTCCGTGGCACCTGGTCGTCGGAGTGAGGACCGAGCCTGTGAGGGCATCATAGCTGTCCCAAATTAAGCTGCCATTCCGCAGGTTCCAAAGCTCGCTGATGAGCCTTTCTGCTGCGTCTAGGTAGCGAGTGTCGTTGCTAACCTCGTAGAATCGCATGAGGGCCGAGCCTAAGGATCTTGTTGCAAAGGTATCCGTGCTGTCCGTGACTGTCCCATTCGAGTCTATCTGGCTGGCAAAAAGCCCGAGCGAAGTCTGAAACTTCAACGCTGCATCCGCAATCTTCCTGCCATAATCCATCAGCTCCGGCTGCAGCTGGCACAGGTACGCGACAGGTTGCAAGTAGTAAGCCAGCATCTCCGCGTCGATGGGGGTTGTGCTTTGCGCTCCCGTTTGCGTTGCTGACATGAGGACGCCGTTTTCATTGATGAGGTTGCTGCTGGCGTAGGTCAGCGTGGCTGCAGCATAATCCAAGTATGAAGTGTTGCCCGTCAGCATGTACAGGTAAACGGCGTAAACGCCTTCCGGATAGTACAGATTACCGTAGGTTCCTAAGTATTCGTCGTAGTACGGCATCAACCCGTTGCTGTACGTGTGCCAGACGTTCCAGCTTGTCAAAGCTGGTTGAAGGATCTCGGCTAGAAGCGGAGGCGAAACAGCAGCAGGGGAAGCTGCTTGGGTGCCGCCTGAGAAATCCAGGCCCTGCGGTAGCAGCGTGCAGAGAATGACAAATACAAGGAAACACCCGCGTTTATTCATTGTTTTCCCTCATGATGCTCTGCAGAATCTTCTCATGATTAACGCGGTTTCCAATTTGATATAAGAGGAAAAGAACCCCATGCCATCGCAGGAAATGCGACGCATGAGTCTGCTAATGTTGAGCATCACCCTTGAGATCACTCTTGTCTTTGGTATGACTCAATGATGTGGCGCCCGCTGAGGGCGTTGTGGTTTCAAGCCATATGGCGCCTGCCGGTCGCATGTTTAAAGGAGGGCCGGAGCATGCACTATTGAAGGCTGTTATGCTTGTTATGAGCAAAGCCGGAACTTTGGAAAAAGTCTTCCGCAAGAATCACTTCCCTCCTTTCTCCAAGATAAAAGAAGCAAAGTCTGATAAAAGGATTTCCGAAAGGCAAGAATCATGAACTATTCTGTTTCAAATGCAACTGGTTAACGTGTGCCCCGAGCCACACCGCGCGCCACTTAGCATGTGACGTGTATCAGTGCCACAAGTTTTCGGTGCTCTTGATTTATCTTCTCGATCGCCTCAGGTGTGGGCAGAATGATTGTTTCGTACTTCTTCAGGATTTGTTGAGCTTGAGGTGTAATGGACAACGCTCCCTGATGGCCGGTTCCGATGTAGACTACTTCGGGTTTTTCACCCTCAAGGAATGTCAGCTCGCGCTCAGAGAGAGGAGTATGACCGTACCTCGGCTTTAGGTCTCTAGACTTTTTCTTCTCTCTTTTGGTTATGGTGCCGTCACGGTGTATGATGATGTCTTTTTCGTACCTGACTCCGTTCACCTTTATCCAGCCGAACTCAGCTTCCGTGTTCATGCGTGCGCTCAAAACGCATCACGTTCCGGTTGAAACAGGTTTTAGGTGTGTAGCGCGCTCGGTAGAGCAACGACTTGAGTAAGGTAATCCTTCTCCTCATAATTAAACCTAATTGGCGTACTCATCAGGTCCTGTAGGACTTTACCGTCAGGTTCATATTGAGAAATACCCAACCATCAATTGTAAAGCCCATAGGATGTTGCAGGGATCAGGGATGCCATTCAAGGATCAGTGTGGAATATGTAGAAGAGTTCTTTCGCTAACGCGTCTCAGGCGATGCCAGAGGTGCGGCAAGCTTTACTGTCGAGACTGCATGGTCCCGGACGTTGCTACCGGCGACCCCACTCGGTTGTTCTGTCTTAACTGTGCGAGGCGAACGGTTGCGCCTAGGACTGTTTCGAGGTACGCTGGGCTTGGCGGATACCTGGGGTTCAGAGGGGCGTTCACGAACACGGTTAAGATTGGATTCGCCCGCATCGACGGAATCATCGGGGACAACCTCCCGATCGAAGCTTTCAGGAGTGAAGCTTGGTGGGAAAACACACCTATCCACGCGCACGCGCAAGCTTGGCTCCAGGCTGGGTGGGAAGCACAGGAAGTGAACTTGAAAGAAGGTTACGTCGTGTTCAAGAAGGTGAGG
>Ga0187771_10000724_pt1 | contig 20781 bp, 23 predicted proteins | sample 0116_SJ02_MP15_1_FD_133139 | JGI IMG/M metagenome (GOLD analysis project Ga0187771, IMG submission 133139) | Tropical peat soil microbial communities from peatlands in Department of Meta, Colombia - 0116_SJ02_MP15_10_MG | ecosystem: Environmental > Terrestrial > Soil > Wetlands > Peat | place...
AGATAAAAGCCTATACAGCGGTATGGAATTTCAGGGGGATTTTAACTACTTGCTCCCGGGGATAAAACATCCGAGGTCAGTCCGGTTATGGAGAAAAACGGCAGATACAAGTGATACGGAAAGCAGCCGATTTTCATTTTAGTGTCGGCTCCGGCCCTGACCCGGGCACTCTAACCATCTATTTCGTAAACGGCTCAACTTCTTCACGCCTTTTGATTCGGGCAATCTCGCTGTCCAACTCCACAAGCGAAGGGCACACCTGGACAGGGAAGACCTGCGCCGGGTGAATCGACCGGAGTTTTTCAGGAAGCTTCGACCATTCACCTGAGAACCGCTCCCGAATTTCCATCAAAGACTCAGGAGGCTGAACCCTGCGGCCTGCCTCGACAACCAACTCCATCAGAGGCTCCCCCTGCTCCTCTTCGGAACCGAGCAGGCACACACGGTCAAAGTCCATTTTCCCATCGGGGCTGTAGAACCGACAGACCTGTTTTTTGCCTATCCAGGTCTTCTTGCCTGCCGAGAGCTTGAGTATCGGCTTGCCGTCATATTCAACCAGCTTGTAGACGATATCGAGGCAGGGGGCGTCGGCGGAGACGCCCATCCGGGTGCCCACAGCGTAGAAATCTATTTTGGCCCCGGAGTTTTGGAGCTTCTCAATCTGATATTCATCCAGGGACCCGCTGGCCATTATCTTTACATCAGGGAAGCCCGCTTTATCGAGGATGAGCCGCACCTGCCTGCTCAAGTCAGCCAGGTCGCCGCTATCCAGGCGGACCCCCAGGAGGCTCTTTCCTTTTTTCCTGAGGGCTGTGGCCACTTCGACCGCTTTGAGAGCGCCGGCGGCGCAGTCATAGGTGTCAATCAACAGGACTGAATTATCCGGGAAGGCGCGGGCAAAAGCGTGGAAGGCGTCAAGTTCGCTGTGGAAGCTGGTAATATAGGAATGCGCCATGGTGCCGAAGACGGGGATATCATATATTTTGCCGGCCAAAAGATTGCTGGTGCCAAGAAAACCTGCAAGATAGCTTGCCCGCGCGGCTTTTAGCGATGCGTCCACACCCTGAGTGCGTCTCATCCCGAAGTCTATCAGACCTTTGCCTGAAGCGACCGCCGATACGCGCGCCGCCTTGGTTGCCAGCATGGTTTCAAGCTGGATGACGTTTACGACCAGGGTCTCGAGGAGCTGAGCTTCCAAGATGGGAGCGGTTACTTCAAGCACAGGCTCCTGGGCGAAGAAGATGCGTCCTTCAGGGATGGCGCGTATGGTTCCTGAGAAACGAAAATTCCGGAGGCGGTCGATTAACCTGGTGGAAAACTTTCGCAAGGAAGCGAGGTATCGCAGCGATTCATCGCTAAAGTGGAAATCGGCCAGAATATTCAGGAGGCTTTCGAGTCCGGCTGAAACGAAGTAAGAGCGATCGGGCGGGTAATCTCTTATGAAAAGGCTGAAGGTTGCCTCGCTGTTCATCCCTTCCCGAAGATAACTCTCAGCCATGGTGATTTCATATAGATCGGCGACCAGTTCCGGCGCGTACCGCTCCCAGGGGTTCATCCGCCCTCCTTCAGAAGGGTGCTGAAAAGGGATTGCAGTTGCCAGGCACTGTTACGCCGCCTGTCAGGCCGCCGTTTGAGCGCCCTGTTCCCCGGCGCCGGCTTTCGTCAGCCGGGCGCCGTAAATCTTTTTCATACGCTCCAGGGCCAACTCATGCCAGACCTGGTCAATGTCGGCAACGGCATCTACCGGGACCACCGCCGCATAATCCCGGTTTCGCAAGTCTCCTGTAGTATCCATAACGCATATCGAAGTCAAAACTCCGGTAACCCACACCTCATCGGCCTTTAGTTCGGCGAGCATCTCGGCGAGGTTGTTTCCAAACAGTCCGGAAAACCTGGTCTTGTCCACTATGGAACTGCTCAAAGCCGGCGCCAGCTCCGCTATTATTTCCGACCCCCAGCTCCCTTTCATTGCATGAGGCGGGAAGAGCTCGAATTCTTTGTCGTTGCGAGCATGGGCGTCCCTCAAAAAAATGACCGGTTCTCCCTCCGCAGTAAACCGGTCGATGAGAGAGCGGATTACGGGAATTATCTTCCTGGCCTGTTGGCCGCAGAACAGGGCGCCGGCCGGGTCAAGGAAATCGTTTAACAGGTCTATGACCAACAAGACCCTTCGTGCCATTTCAACTACCCCTTTTCAATCAATGCAGTCTGTGACGATTTTAATATATAACAGAAAAATTAAAGTTAAGTTCAACTATTTCCGAATCTAATGAGGGTTATGAAAACCGATTTCAGGGGCACGACTACAACATTGTTTGGAAACAAAATTGAACGCTGAATCCTTCGATTTGAAGCCGGTAAGTAAAGGCGGACAAAGTTATCTTTCAGATCCCTTGCACGAGTCGCCTCCCAGAATTTTGATCGTCGACGACAGCCCGACGATCCGTCTCAGCTTGAGAAGGGACCTGGCGCAGATGGGGGCAATCGTTACCGAAGCCGGGGACGGCGCTGAAGGTCTCGATATCGTCCAGTCCAAAGATTTTGACTTGATCATAACAGATGTCGAAATGCCGAGGATGGATGGATTTACTTTCTGTTCCAAAGTCAAGAGTCATCCGACCAAGAATTCAATCCCGGTTGTCATCCTGAGCTCAAAAGAGAAAGAAGAGGACATAGAGTCAGGCTTCAAAGCAGGCGCCGCCAGTTATGTCTTAAAATCGAACGCAAAAAACGATCTGCCCACGCGCGTAAAGGAAGTGCTGCATAAACACTCGCTGTTGAGGGGAAGGATGGTGCTTGTCGTAGACGACTCGCCATCTATTCGCAAGCTGATCGGCAAAGCCCTTGCGAAAGCCGGGTTCCAGGTAATGTGTGTAGAGAACGGCAAAGAAGCGCTTAAATTCCTCAACAGATGCACACCGGATATGATTTTGAGCGACCTGCACATGCCGGAACTTGATGGTTTGGGTCTGTGCAAGAATGTCCATGCAAATAAGGATCTGAATCAAATACCATTCATAATAATGAGCTCGGACGGCGACAGGGGCAGGATGCGGCAACTGCTCCAGTACGGCGCCTCGGCCTATCTCGTTAAACCATTTAATATCGACCAGCTGGTGGTTACCGCCGAGAGATTTCTGTCGGATCATTTCGGCCGGATTCTAAAGGAGAGAAAAAGACTCGAATCCGAACGGGAATTATTGATTTCAAGCATAACCAGTCTGATCCTGGCGCTGGAGGCGCGCGACCGGTATACCAGGGGTCATTCGGAGTCTGTGGCTTCGTTGGCGGTGGATATCGCCTCTGAGCTTTCTTTGGACCGGGAACAGATCGAAAGGGTGAGAATTGCCGGGAAATTGCACGACCTCGGCAAGATAGGCATCCGTGACGAGATTTTGCTTAAGCCGGGTCCGCTCAGCAACGAGGAATGGGACATACTGAAGCAGCACCCCCGCATAGGAGCTGAAATTCTGGCGCCCATTCAAAGCTTGGCGGATATCATTCCGGCGCTCTCAGGTCATCATGAGAGAATCGATGGGAAAGGTTACCCCGAGGGACTCAAAGGCGACAAAATTCCTCTTTTGGCCCGAATGGTGGCTGTTGCGGACACCTATGACGCCCTTACGAGCGACCGTCCATACCGCGAAGGGTTTTCCAGGGACGATGCGCTGGCGATCATCGAAGATGTCAAAGGGACTCAATTATGCCCGGATTGCGTTGCGGGCTTTTTGAAATGCCTAGAGAGAAAAAGTTGAGTTTGACTCCACACAATCATCTCCTGTTTTAATTTCACAGTCATCCCACTTTCATTGAAAAAAGCCGGCGAAAGAAGTAGTATCCGCAGAGTATGCACAGGGTTGGAAAATGCAATTCGAAAGCATAGAGGTTATCACCCGGGACGAATACAGGGAAGCTCAGGAACCTGTCAGTTTCGCGTGGCGAGGGGAGCATTACCACGTCGATCTGGTTGTTGACCGGTGGTATGAAGGGGCAGTTGACCCCACTCGAATGCCGATGGTCTATTTCCGGGTGAAAACTGTCTCAGGGGAGATTTTTTTGATCAGGTATCACGAATTTTTCCGGGCATGGAGTATTGCGGTCTGATTCAGATCCCGCCCGGTCCCAATGCTGTTGAGTCTTCGCCTTCCGGCGTGGAAAGATGTTAACGAAGGGGAGTTCCTGATGCGCATTGCGGTCATAGACGGACAGGGTGGCGGTATCGGGTCCGTCATAGTAAAGAGGATTAAGGAGGTTTTTGGCGAGCGCGCCGAGCTATGGGCGCTTGGAACAAATGCCATTGCCACGGCGCAGATGATGAAGGCCGGGGCGAATCGGGGCGCGACGGGCGAAAATGCGATCCGCCAGTGCGCCGGGCAGGCGGAGATAATAATCGGTCCTATAGCCATCCTGCTTGCAAACGCCATGATGGGCGAAATGACTCCGTCGATGGTCCGTGCGATAGGAGAGTCGAAAGCCGCAAAGTTAATCCTGCCCATTACACAGGAACCGATCTCTGTTGTCGGAACCATCAGAGAACCCCTGCCCCACATGGTTGACCGGCTTATCTCCGAACACCTGTCGCAGCATTTGGCCCAAAGGGGCGCCCCGGTGTGAGCTTCAATGAGGTAAACCCTGTGAGGAGATCCCGACAAAATATCGAAACGCCATTGCTCGTACTGGGCGGCGCCAGGAGCGGAAAAAGCGCCTGGGCCGAATCGGTTGTGGGCCGCCTTGCGCCCCCTTATATATATATTGCAACGGCACAACCGCTCGATGAGGAGATGAAGCTGCGAATAGAACAGCACAGGGAACGACGCAAGGGGGGGCAGTGGGAGACGATTGAATCGCCAATCGATCTTTGCGGCGCGCTCGAAAGCCTCAAGGACATGCACAAGGCGGTTCTGGTGGATTGTATATCGCTTTGGCTAAATAATCTGCTGTGCTCAACCAAAGTCACAGAGGCCGAAGCAGCCGTAGATGCAGTGTGCGCGGTGATAGAAGCTGTTGACTATCCTCTTGTGATAGTCTCAAACGATACAGGGGGCGGAATTGTGCCGGACAACGCGCTTGCGCGAAGGTTCCAGGACCTTTGCGGATTAACGAACCAGAAGCTCGCACGAATCTGCGCTTCGGTTTTTCTGGTCACTGCGGGTTTGCCGCTGCGTCTGAAGTGATTGAGAGGTACAGACTCATGGAGGCGCCGGACTCGCTCGCCCCGGAACAGATCGTCCCAAATTTAGGAACCAGGTGGCTTGCACATTCGTATCATTACCTCAGAAAGACCGGCTCCACAAACGACTATGCTTTGCGCCTGGCCGCTGAAGGCGCTCCCCACGGGACCCTTGTCGTCGCGGAAGAACAAAGCAAAGGGCGCGGTCGTCTCAATCGTGAATGGATATCCTATCCCAGCCTTGGGATCTATCTGTCCATGCTGCTCCGAAATCCTCTGCCTCTCCGAGTTGCGCCTCAGTCTACCTATATCGGGGCTCTTGCTCTTGTAAAGGCGCTGCGGGAAGAGTTCGGGATCTCCGCCTCGATCAAGTGGCCAAACGATGTATTGATAAACGGGCGCAAAGCGGCAGGAATTCTGACCGAGATGCAGTCAGACCCGGACTTGTCTCGATTCATCGTGATGGGCATAGGAATCAATGTCAACCACAGCACAGAGGAGATGGGGGGGCCTTTTCGATACCCTGCAACCTCGATCGCCATAGAACTGGGGTTTACTGTCAAAAGACAGAGGGTGCTTCTACAGTTTTTGAGCCAATTCGAGAAGCAATACGACCGGTTTGAGCAAAACGGGATACTGGACCTGATTGCCGAGATGGAGGCGCATTCGGCGATCCTGGGCAAAATCATAACGGTGGTATGCGGCAAGCGTGAAATTGTCGGCAGGGCGCTGGGATTCACTTCTGAAGGAGCGCTCCTGCTGCTTGGAGAAGATGGCTCACCGGAAACTGTGTGGGCCGGTGAGGTCCTGCGGGTCGAGGGCGCGGCCTAATATCAGCGTCTGAAAACTACACCGCCCCTCTGGCGCGCTCCATGGCTTCCTGTTTGCGTTTGCACTCTATGCACAGAGTGGTGACCGGCCTGGCGTTAAGGCGTTCGAACCCGATATCGTCACCACATTCGTCGCACTGTCCGAAATGGCCTTCCTCGATCCTTTGGAGCGCCTCTCGTATCTTCAGGATCAATTTTCGTTCACGGTCGCGGATGCGGAGCATGAAATTTCTGTCCGACTCAAGAGTCGCCCGGTCGGTTGGATCAGGGAAATTCTCCTCATTGTCGGTCATTCCGGCCACTGTTTTTTCAGCTTCGGAATAAAGCTCCTCCAACCTCTTCAAGAGGACTCCCTTGAAATGTGCCTGGGTTTCCTTATCCATATTCTTACTCCGCTGCCAGATTTAAGCGCTATCGACTAACATAATCGACATCAAGAGTAAAGAGGAATAGTATCGATTTAGTCAACTACGCTCAAACAGACCGCTTTGCCCGCCCGTTTTGAAGGTCAGGCGGGCATAACGGACAGTTATTCCCCGGTCGACGGCCTTACACATATCATATATTGTCAGGGCCGCGATCGTGACCGCAACAAGAGCTTCCATCTCCACGCCGGTCCTGTCATTTGTCTTGACGCTCGAACAAATCCTGATCTCGTTTTTCGGCTCATCGGGAAAGAAATCCACCACGACCCCGGTCAACTGAAGCTGATGGCAAAGGGGAATAAGCTCCCACGTTTTTTTTGCAGCCATTATTCCGGCAAGTCTGGCAGCCTCGAAGACGTTGCCTTTAGCAAGATCGCCCGAGCACACACGCCGCAGGGTCTCACTTGAAAGGCTGACGAGCGCCTCCGCCCGGGCCTCCCGCCAAGTCGGCTCCTTTTGGCTTACGTCAACCATCCGTAAGCGACCCTGCGCGTCTATATGAGTCATTTCACCGGTTGACATCTTTTTCCTTCAAAGCCCCTCAACGATGTGCACGAGTAAAATGAGGTCTCCAGGGGCCATAGCAGGCAACACGGCATCCCCTGCTCCAGCCACCCTGATCCGGGTTCCGTTTTGGATTTCCGCAGGAATCCACACACGAAACGAGCAGGCCTCCTCACACTCTCCAACCCCACCGCACAATCGGCATCCGGACCTTCTGACCCCATTATTACAATTTCGGCAGTAGACCATTCTCACATAACTGATTTCTTCGTGAAACCCCCCGCTTCGAACGGAGCTCCTCGCTATCTGCAAGTCGAACCTCAGGTCGCAGCCGCGGATAGTACGGAACTGACACGTACCTATCCCGAACACGTCCTGAAATATTTCCTCAAATGAAGAAGCTTCGCCCCCTTCATTGTGAATGTCGGTCCAGGATGAGTCGGAATAAATCCCCCTTGTCTTTCGGTATCCGCGAATCCTGTCGTACTTTCCGCGCGCCGCGGGATCTTTGAGTGTTTCATATGCCGCACGGACTTCCCTGAACCGTTCGGCAGCCCCCGGATTGCCTGGATTGCGGTCAGGATGCAGCTTCATGGCCAGATAACGAAAAGCGCTGCGTATCTCCTCCTGGGATGCCTTAACCGATATACCCAGGGTTTTATAATAGCAGGTCCTTTTTCTGGCCCTTAATCGCGGTTCCAACTCCAACCCTCGAATCTTGGCGGATATAGCCTCTAATTTTATTAGCTACCCGCCTGTAAAACAAGAACCGACTACTTCCTGACATGGCATTCGCCGCACATAACCCCGCCAGCGCGTCTCCCCTGAGATATGAAGGATTCATGGCACCCCTTGCACTGGAGGTGAAAGGCGTCCCTTAAGGAAAGCGAGCCATCTTCCGGAAGGGCATCATGGCAGTTTACACACGGCTGGCCTTCTCCCCCCCGATTATTGGAGTAGGCGTCGAAATCATGATGACACCTGAGGCAGTCAATTATTGCCGAATGAGCCCCATGCCCAAACTCGACAGCAGGCCGCTGATGCCTGCCAAATTCCTGATGATAGAGGAGCATCACCGCATCCTGGCAAAAAGCGGCAGGCGCCAAAGCAAGCATTACAGCAAGGACCGAAAAAAGCCTTGCAAATTTCATCAGAGTTCCTCTTACTCCACATCTCATAGTAAGCATCATTTGCCCCGAAAGAAAAGCACAAGGTGGCCCATGCTGAATGGAATTATAACCAGCAGTATTTCGGCAAAAACAATATGCAGAACCAGGGTCGGCTTATAGGGGCCGATCTGGCGATATGCGAGGAAACCTGTAACGAAAGGGGCGCTGCTCAAAAGGATCAGACAATAATCCCTGGCTGTTGACAGGGACCTTGCTTTCGCGTGGACTGCTCTTCCAGCCAGAAGGAGCAGGGCGGAGATGAGGAACACCACCGTGAGCGCATCGGAGAAAAAGTCGGGCAGTGAAGGAAGGCTGAAGTTGAAGGCTTCCTCCCAGAGCGTGTTGTGCGCAAAGACAAAGAGAGGAACTCCCAGCAGACAGATATGGAACACAAAAGAGACTGTTGCGAAAACCGGCTGCGACCGCAAACCTGCACTGTTTCCAAGAGGCACCAGCCAATGGCAAATCGCGCGAAAGGCTCTTTTGAGATCCACGTGGTTATCAGTAGCCCCCTTAGGTTTCCTGCTCAAAGCATAAAGATAGGTGACGCGCACAATAAGGCCCCCGATAAATATCGCAAAAGCGGCCCACAGAGCCGGTCCGGTGACAAATTCATAAATTCTTCCCATAAGCAGCGCCCCCATAATGCGGATAAAAAGCTGAGCAATCCGGTTCAAACGTCAGCACATCCAATATACCGTCTCGATATGAGTGCGAAAGGAATCGAAGCCCTCGAACAGGAAAGGTTCACCCGCACATTTTACAAGGGCATAAGAACAGCAGTCGCCGATATCCAGTCCAGCGGGGTGTGGTCCCCTGCCGTACTTTCTCGACGCAGACCGCTTCGAGTATATACGCAGATTAAGGCTGACTCAAGACCTAATGAGGGACGGAAAGCAGCAATGCGCCCATGCGCGTCTGCGGCGCCACCCTTCCCCTTGCCTCTTCCCATGATGCTGATTTTTTTTGGCGCGGAGAGAATTTTTTTCATTGACTTTTGAGTCGCTAGGCTGGTATAGGCGTTCGGTGCTTAATTTGGGTTAACATTTGCCACTAAGGTAGTTCTTCTTGCAAATTTCAACTCTATCTTTTTCATCAGGCGGGTCTTCCCCACTTCTTCTCTTGCTGATTTTCCAAAACCATTCAAGAGCGAAATTCGGTTTGTATTCGTTAATCTCACTATCCAAAAGCCAAAGGAGGATTTAGAATGGCTGACCTCATCCCTGTGCGCGAAGAATGGAAAAAAGGTGCGTTCATCCACTACGACGATTACGTCAAAATGTACGAGCAATCTGTCAAGGACCCCGAGGGGTTTTGGGGAAAAGTCGCCCAAAGGATAGACTGGTTCCAACCGTTCACGAAGGTAAAAGAAGGTGACTTTACAGGGGACGTCCGAATCAAGTGGTTTGTCGATGGAAAACTGAATGTTTCTTACAACTGTCTTGACCGGCATCTTGCCAAGAGGGGCAACCAGGTTGCCATTATCTTTGAAGGCGATGATCCCGAAAAAAGCCGCAAACTCACCTACAAACAACTTCACCAGGAAGTTTGTAAATTCGCGAATGTGCTCAAGTCTTTGGGATTGAAGAAGGGAGATAGGGCCACCATATATCTGCCGATGATTCCCGAGCTGGGCATCGCAATGCTGGCGTGCGCGCGCTTAGGGGTAATCCATTCGGTTGTTTTCGCGGGCTTTTCTCCCGATTCCCTGGCCAGCCGTGTCGAGGATTGCGGCGGCAAAGTGGTGATAACCGCCGATCAGGGTCTTCGCGGCGGGAGAACGGTGCCTCTCAAGACCAACACCGACGAGGCGCTCACCAAGGTCTCGGGCGTAGAGCACGTAGTGGTGCTCAAACACACCGGGGCCGCTGTTCCCATGACCCCCGGCCGAGATCTGGACTGGGATGAACTCATGGCCAAGGCTTCCGCCGACTGCCCGCCCGAACACATGGATGCAGAAGATCCACTTTACATACTCTACACTTCAGGTTCAACAGGCAAGCCCAAAGGCACTCTTCACACCACAGGCGGCTACCTGGTTTATTGCGCCTTTTCGCACGAGGTTATTTTCGACTATCATGAGGGCGACGTTTACTGGTGCACCGCCGATATCGGCTGGGTAACCGGCCACAGCTATATTCTCTACGGGCCCCTGGCAAATGGGGCGACCACCATCATCTACGAGGGTATTCCGAACTATCCCGACTGGTCGCGTTTCTGGAATGTTGTAGACAAGCACCAGGTAAACATCTTTTATACCGCTCCCACTGCCATCAGGGCGATAATGAGGCAGGGCGAGGAGCCTGTCAAGAAGACTTCCAGAAAGTCTATAAGAGTCCTGGGAACCGTAGGCGAACCCATCAACCCCGAGGTGTGGAACTGGTACTTTAATGTTGTGGGCGACGGCCGCTGCCCCATCGTAGATACATGGTGGCAAACCGAGACCGGCGGCATCCTGATCACGCCTCTGCCCGGCGCGATCAATCTCAAGCCGGGGTCGGCCACTTTGCCCTTTTTCGGCGTCACGGCCGAAATAATTACACCGGAGGGCGCCCCCATCGAAGGTGCGGGCTCCGGTTACCTTGTCATTAAAGACCCGTGGCCCGGAATGCTTCGCACTGTTTTCGGCGACCACGAACGTTTCAGACAGACCTACTTCACCACCTACCCCGGGCTCTATTTCACCGGAGACGGCGCACGCCGTGACGAAGACGGCTATTACTGGATCACTGGCCGCGTTGACGACGTTATAAATGTGTCGGGTCACCGAATCGGGACTGCCGAGGTGGAAAGCGCGCTGGTGTCCAACAGTGCGGTCGCTGAAGCCGCTGTTGTCGGGATGCCGCACGAGATCAAGGGCCAGGGAATCTACGCTTACGTTACCCTGAAGGCAGGCGTTGAACCCACTGAAAAGCTAAGGGACGAACTGGTGAAATGGGTCCGCAAGGAAATCGGCCCCATCGCCACCCCGGATTACATTCAGTGGGCGCCCGGACTGCCAAAGACGCGGTCCGGCAAGATCATGCGCCGCATTCTGCGCAAGATTGCCGCAAACGAGATCGGGGACCTGGGCGATACATCCACTCTGGCTGAACCTGCGGTAGTGGACGACCTTGTTGAACACCGCGCTGCGGCTAAGTCGTAGCAGTCGGGTGACGGGGGACCTGGGAGGGATATTCTCTCCCCTTTCCGTTCTCCGCTTTTGTCTTCCATAAAGAAAGGGGCGCTCCGCGCGGGGCGCCCTTTTTTCCTTTCGAGATACAGCCACGGTAAAACCTGCATCGGCTGCGGGGTTGGAACCCGGCCGCCCGCCTTCGTTTCACTCATCCTGCCGGGTGCGATCTTCGCCTTGACAGTGGATACTTCATTCAGCCGGCAATATATTGTAAACTGAGCTTCCGAAGCACAGGAGGAAAGACATGGGTCTCAGTCCGCTGGCGGGCAAACCCGCCCCGCCATCAATTCTGGCAAACATTCCCAGACTGGTCTCAGCCTACTACACCAATCACCCGGACCCCTCGGACAAACAGTTTCTCGTTGAATTCGGCACCTCCGGCCACAGGGGGTCCTCTATCAAAAACACTTTCAACGAGGACCATATCCTTGCAATAGCTCAGGCCATCTGCGATTTCCGCAAAGCCGGGGGCATCCTGGGGCCTCTTTTTCTGGGGAAGGACACTCACGCTCTCTCGGAACCCAGTTTCGCCACGACAATCGAGGTTCTCGCCGCAAACGGCGTTGAGATGCTTGTCCAGTCGGACTGGGGATATACTCCCACCCCGGTGATTTCGCACGCCATCCTGGTCCACAACAGCGCAAGCGACCCTCCGGCCGACGGCATCGTGATAACTCCTTCTCACAATCCGCCCGAGGACGGAGGCATCAAATACAACCCGCCCGACGGCGGACCTGCGCAATCGGAGGTGACTGCCATCATCGAGAAGAGGGCCAACGAACTGCTTCGGGGCAAAAATCGCGACGTAAAAAGGATTCCCTACGAACGCGCGCTTAAGAGCGGGCGGATAACCCTGCGCGATTTCGTAACGTCATTTGCAGCCGATCTTGGAAATGTGATTGACATGGATGCCGTGCGCTCGGCCCGGATTCGAATCGGGGTCGATCCGATGGGGGGCGCCTCCCTGCCCTACTGGGACCCGATAGCCGAAATGTATGGCATATCGGTCGAAATTGTGAACCGGTCGCTCGACCCGACTTTTGGGTTCATGCGAGTAGATAAAGACGGAAAAGTCCGGATGGACTGCTCTTCGCCTTATGCCATGGCAGGGCTTATCGATATCAGGGATAAGTTCGACGTGGCTTTCGGAAATGACCCTGACTGCGACCGGCATGGGATTGTAACCCGGAGTTCGGGGCTGATGAATCCTAATCACTACCTATCGGCGGCAGTCTGGTACTTGTTTCAGAACCGGCCCGGATGGAAAGACAGTGTCGGAGTCGCAAAAACGCTCGTGAGCAGCGCCATGATAGACAGAGTATCCTCCTATTTGGGCCGCAAAGTATTTGAGGTGCCCGTCGGGTTCAAGTGGTTTGTCTCCGGCCTGCTTTCAGGCTCCTATGCAATTGCGTGCGAGGAAAGCGCCGGGGCCTCTTTTTTGAGACGGAACTCAACGGTGTGGTCGACTGACAAGGACGGCTTCATCATGGACCTTCTGGCGGCGGAAATTATGGCCAAGAGCGGCAAGGACCCCGGGGAGATATATTCCTCTCTGACTGCGCGGTTCGGAAACCCATTCTATGAGAGGATCGACGAACCGGCAAACGCGCAGCAAAAATCCATATTAAGCAGGCTCGCCCCGGAGATGATTTCATGCAGCACGCTTGCAGGCGAAAAAATAGAAGCGAAGCTGAGCCATGCGCCGGCAAACGGTGCGCCAATCGGCGGAATCAAGGTCATCACGAAAAACGGCTGGTTTGCCGCCCGTCCGTCAGGCACAGAGGATATTTACAAGATTTACACCGAAAGCTTCAAGAGCAGGGAGCACCTTGCCCGCATTCAGCAGGAAGCCAAAGAAATCGTCGGCAACAGCTTTAAAAACAATTAGGAATTAGGAATTAGGAATTAGGAATTAAAAAGTAAAAGCAAGCTTTAAAAACAATTAGGAATTAGGAATTAGGAATTAGGAATTAAAAAGTAAAAGCAGGCCCGTCTTCAAAAAGGATTGTACTCATTGTTCTTCCTCAACGGGTTCGGCGGCCTGATTAGGGTCCTGGTTTACTGTCGGATCGGGAATCGCGGGATTCAGATTCGGCGGAATGTTTCTATTGCCGGCAAAGCCGCGACGAGGAGCAAAAGGCTGTGGCTGGCCAGGCATCGCCTGCGGAGGCAGGTTTCCGGCAGGCTGAGGCTGAACACCAGCAGCCGGGTTCGATTCCCCTTCCTGTGGTGCGGGAGCAGGGGCGGCAGGGGTTGGAACGGGCGATGCCGGGGAGGATACTTTATTTGCTGCAAAAAGACCGATTGTGAACGTCTGGCCGTCCTTTTCCAACGAAATGCTCTTAGGTTCGATTTTCGTCACCCGGTAATCGCTGACCATCTGGCCCTCTCGAACGGTGAGGAAAGGAGAGGCGGGCTGCCCTTTTTTGGGCGGCGGGGCTGCCGGCAGGCTCTTCATTCGCAATATCGCCCGTTTTGCGCTACTCTCGATAATGACTCCGTCGAGCTGTATATTTCCGACCGGCATACCCGGTTTTGCAGCCTTTCCGGCAGTATCGGCCGATTCCGGCGGCGGAGGCTTGCGGTCATTAGCAAACAGGTTTTTTTCAACCATCAATGGAGCGGCCGCACAAATCGAGTTAAACAGCGCCCACCACGCCAGAAAGAAGAAAACAGAAAGAATCCTTATCCGAAACACTTGCCTGCTCCTGTGCATGCAGCCATTAACAACCACAAGCCGTGGCCCCTGATATCGATGATTAATTTCCCTGGTTACTTCATCCAAGATTCGATTTGCGACCAGCTATACTTTAAACCGCATGCAAAATTGAACGAGCTCCCCTATTTTAGAAATCTCTTCAGCCGGCCCCAAAAACCTGACGCCAATCTCCGTCCTTCTGTGAATTTGGTTATATTTCACATTTGTTATAGTACATTGCAGATCTTTTATCAATTGATCGTTTGGAAGCGTGAAGGTTGCGATAAGCCCGAGGCCTTTGAATAATGAAATGATTTTCGGCAGTTCAAACGAACAGCCGGTTTCGCTTATATCTTTGACAAGTCCAGTAAGATTAAGGGCATTTATTAATAATACAGCCTCGAGGTTTACTCTTACTCTCTGTTCAGTTCTCAATTGCTCAACTTCAAAATCTTTGGGATAATCGATACAAATAACATTCATTATAAGTTTCTTATGAAATCGGCTCCTGAACGTAAACAAGTACCCCTCATGTAGATACGCAACCAGCAAATCGTCCACAATAGCTATTATATTGTCGCTAATCGCAAACACAGGCTCTACGATCATAATCAATTCTTTTTCAAGCACCCCGACGATCCTGCTTTTCGCCTTGTGGGTGAGGTTATCGCACGAACGGAGCAGGATCTCCGAGCCGAGTTGAAAGGGGATTTTCTTGAAAAAAATCATGCCTTTTCCCCCTCTATAATTTGCGCTGAACGGTTCCACGACATTGACGATATTTTACATCATCCAATGTGGGGATTTCAAAAGAAATATTCCTTGTGAACCGGGGAAATGTGTTGATCTGTTCACGGCTTTTGCAAATTTCCACGTGCTCGTTTGCGCGATGAATCGAAAAACGTCGGATTATAGGTGATTTTATTCGCTCAAAGACTTATTGTCGGCAGTAAAATCACTGAATCCCCGGAGGACTGATTATGCATTTGCGCATTCGGCTCCATCAAAACGCCAATCACGCTTTGCGCTCGCTTGCCGCGCTTTGTCCGATGTGCGCTGCGCTTTCGCTGATAGCTGCATGCTCAACGACGGGCAAATTGATTCACCCACCCTCTGAGCAGCGCAATCCTGTGAAACTCCAGGTAGGCGCTGTCATTGAGACGGCCACAGGGGATGTAATCAGCATGGATGAGCTTATAGGCAAGATTTCCAAGGCGTCGGTCGTCTACGTCGGGGAAACACATACGAGCACGGAAGATCACAAGATTCAACTCGAGGTCCTTCAGAAGCTCTCCGAGGCAGGCCGTTGCGTCGAACTCGGGATGGAGATGTTTCCGGCAACGGCCCAACCAATTCTCGACCGGTATATAAACGGACAAATCTCCGAGGAAAGCTTCCTTAAAGAGGTCGGCTGGAAAGAGGGGTGGGGATTTCCATACGCCCTTTATCGGGGACTTATCGATTGGCAGAAACAGAAGCACATGCCGGTGCTGGGCCTCAACGCTCCAAACAAGATCGTGAGTGAAATAGCCCGGGGCGGCCTGGAGTCACTTTCACCTGAGGAACGCTCCCAGGTGGCCCGCCAATTTCATCTCGACGACCCCGCAAACCGGGAACGGATACGCAAAGCTTACTCGGAGCACGAAAAAGGCAAGATCAAAGACTTCAAATCTTTTTTCGAAGCGCAGCTTGCCTGGGAGGAGACAATGGCTCAAACCATTGTGGAGCGCCTCAAGCAGGCAGCGCCCGGCTGCGTAATAGTGGTCGCCATCGGAAAGGGTCATATAAACGACCGCCTTGGAGTCCCCTATCTCGCCCGTCTGCGCAAACCACACGAGTACACGAGCCTGGCCCCGGTCCCAATAGATTATCCACTCTCCACGGTTGACCCGAACCTAGCGGATTACGTTGTCATTACTGACAAAGAAGCGTCTCAGGGGGCGGCACCGGGCGTCACGGATAAGAGGAGATAGCGGATTCCTATCCGTAATTGTTTCTCCTTTTGAACGTATCCACATGAGAGGCTGATACTGCTTTTACCGGTACCTGCCGGGAACTGCATCATGCCCCTTTGCGCCAACTCCGGCTCATGCCTTGCTTTTGGGAAATCCGCGTGGTATAAGCGTTTGCAGTACTGGGCTGGCGTAGCTCAATGGCAGAGCAGCTGATTTGTAATCAGCAGGTTGGGGGTTCGACTCCCTTCGCCAGCTTTTCATTTATCTTTTATTTGCACAGTCTTACGATATATAGACGAGCGTCTACAGGAGTTTCAAAAATTTGTCCACGGTCATGCCTGAGAGGCTGATGAGCTTGCGCAGAGTACCAATTGAGAGTTCCTTATGCTGAGGGATGGAAAGATTGACTCGTACCCCTTCTTTGACCATTACGAGATGACTGCCGACCTGGCCGATCGCTCGCCAACCAGCTTTTTCAAAAGCTTTGACGGCTTCCTTGCCCGATATGTTTCCCAACTTCACCATGACTTAGACCGCCACAACCAGGGGCTTTTGCCTCGTCCGTTTCGATAAAGCTGAAACAGCCTTTTGATCCTCTGCCCAAAGCCACGCGGTTATGGCCTCTTTGATATTCTCAATTGCCTCTTGCTCGTCCTTGCCTTGTGAAACGCATCCGGGAAGGGCCGGACACTCTACTACTATCCAGCCATCTTCGGCCTTTTCAAGCGTAACATGGAAAATCATGATTCTTCCTTCGCTCGTGACATCATGCGACCAGGTAAAAACAATAGTGAAATACCAAACGCGAGTTGAGCCGGGGTTGCCAACCCCCTTGCCTCGTCCCGTCCCAATCCATCTTTATTTTATGTCCTTTGTGCCGGCTTGACCAGTATCCTTTTACAGGTTTGCCTTAACGCTTCCCCAATCCCGGTTGGACCAGTGTTCCCCTGCATTTGCAGCGGATCTGATCCGGGTGAACGTATCCATATTTCATCGCAAGCTGTTTACAATGATTCATTGCCTATTTCGAGACATTTTTTTCACAGCATCGAAAATCCAACTGCCTTTCCTTGAAAGCCACAGCCTGATTCCCTGGTCTGAGTTCGACGCCTCGTACCCTCGAATCACTGTGACGGTTACGAGGCGAGGAACTCAGGGACTGAGGAGACACACCACGCGGAGGCCCTTTGAAAAACGACAGGGTACGTTCCGGTATCAAGGACACGCTGGACAAAGACCGGCCATGACCCGGACTCTAACAGTCCCGCAGCCCAGGCCGAGGCCGGTTTAAATCTGGCATTATCCTTGAACCTCCGCATCAAAAGCATTGGATGAAGGGCGCTCAGCGTAGAATCTAGAGACTGGCGAAGTGTCGAGCCAGTATGATTGAAAACGGAGAATTTTCTCCCATAACTGGACGGAATGTTGTAAATTCCCAGTTTTGAAAAGGGACAATAGAGGTTCTTCTATGAAGGGTTCGACTCCCTTCGCCAGCTTACGGATCAATTGGCTGACGGGTTTCGCTCCGCTGCACCCATCCTACGGGTTTGCTGCGGGTTCACCGGCACTTGGTAAATTCAGGCTATTTTATCGCGCTGATTTTGCCCAAAGCGAATAAGGTAGACTCAGCTCTGAGGTTTTCCGCCGCGCAAGTCAGTATCCGGTGTATAATACCGGGTAAACGTTGGAAAAGGTGGACTGTGCGATTTCAGGCAATTGGCGGGGTTGGACATGGACTCGGTCTTATCAGTCGCCGGCGTTCGGATCAGGTTGACCGAAGAACGCTGGTTTCATATTGTAGAAAACCATGACGAGATGGCAGGCCATTATGATGATGTCCTGGAAACCGTTGCTGAGCCTGATATAGTGTTGCCAGGGTATGGCGGCTCATTAATCGCCGTTCGCAATTATGGGAGGGAACGGTTCCTGTGCGCCATCTATCGGCAGGTGAACGGTGATGATGGCTTTATCATCACGGCTTATTTCGCGAGAAAGGTCGATCGAAAGAAGGCCATATGGAAAAAAACATAGTCTCTCAGGCAATAAAATCGGTGACGCAAGCCGTCCCTTTGCTACTGAAGTTTCCGGAACGGCGATTCAAAGTGGATTATGATGCCGAGGCCGATGTCCTCTACATCAGCTTCAGGCACCCTCAACAGGCGACTGACACGGAAACGACGAGTGAAGGGATATTGCTGCGTTTCAAAGCTGACGAACTTGTCGGTATAACTATTCTCGATGCTTCCAAGCGCTCTCAGTAGGCAACTGCCGGCATTTTTCTTGAAAACCCTGCGTGCTTAATGGACAAAGGAGTTGGAACGCAGCAGCAGACGCTTCATGAGAGAATTTCCGATATAATATCAGCCGGGGCGGCCGACTTTGCTCTGCCCTCTTTGAACTCCTTCCGGGCATCTCGAATATCTCTGCCAAGCAGGTCGCGCCTTCGATCCGCCGTACGGCGGGATAAGACATCTATGAGCGCTTCCTGTTCTTCCAGGGACAGTTTGTCTGCGGCCTCCAGAATCTCTCCAAAAGACTTGGCTTCAGCTTCTCTTTCCATTCATGACTCCTTCGACTCAGAGCAGGCCCAATCTTATAGCATAACCGCACTATAATTTCCAAAACTGCTTTTGTGATTTCGACCCTGATTCTCCCGAGTTCCCCGCCTCATACCCTCGAAATACAGTGAAGGGTACGAGACGACGAACTCAGGGACTTAAGATACACTCAACCCGGAAGCTCTCCGAAAAGCAATAAGGTACGCTCCGGTATCAAGGAGGTGCCAGACGAAGACCGGCCAGGACCCGGACTCTAACAACCCAGCAGCCCAGGCCGGTCTAAATCTGGCATTATCCTTGCGCCTCCGCATCAACAGCATTGAATGAAGGGCACTCAGCTCAGAATCTAGAGACTGACAAGATTCCAGGGGCAGTTGTCGCCACTGAGCCAAGCCCCCAATTCATAGCTCGTTCCCTATTCGAAACTCCTTCCTTAAGCTCCTGGAATGTTGTAAACTGCTACAATTCACCTTACAACCAGGCGCCAGAGCCTTTTTCTGGAAGACGCGGTGATGAACATCAACAAGCGGTCAAACGTTCCCGCATCAGGTAACGAGCTAGTCGACGCATCATGGGAGGGTATTCAGTGGGTATACTCAGCCGACTATTTAAAAGCACAGTGTCCAGATCTTTAGCGGAAATGAACTCTAATACTAATGTCATATAGATGGCCGTTGGTGTTAAACTGACCTCGGCCTTCATCAGTAAATTTGGGGAAGATCGTGGATTAACCATTACGGCAGCTGTGACTAACAAGCTTTTCGCCAAACTATCTCCTATGCACAGCCAGGAAGACTTAAAGCTTGCTGACTCACTCGCTGCAGATATTTTAAGAACAGATACAGAGGTAGCCTACGCATCACTGATGTCATGCAGGGCACGATTATTATTTGAAGCTGAACGCAATAGCGAAGACCAGTGGTTTGTATTTGACACTATTCAGTGGATGTCTATTTTATGGGCGCTGCCACCTGACGAGGCAAGTCCTAGTACGATCAGACGTCTTGCTGATATGCTTAGCAGCAAATATCTTTCTAGAGCACATCCCTCCTAGAAGGAGACATCATGAATGACAACACTTTTAATAAACAGAAGCACAATCTGGAATATCATGCAGTTCTCAGTTTCATTGCGGAGTACAATCGTACTCGTAAAAGGCACATCCATTTCATTTGTCAGTGTGAACCTCCTATGCCAGACACTCTTTGTCGGCTCGGTGACAAACAAATTGGAGTGGAAGTCGCTCATACCTATGGGACCGGCGAAGAAGCGGCAACACGCCTCGGGAATTTAGATATGAAAGACTTTCCAGATAAGGTTCATCGGGGTCGGCGGATTATCCCGATAAGCATTCGCGCACTAAGATCTTTGAACGACATCTTGGCTAAGAAGGCGAATGCAAAGTACCAATTCTCCCCAACATGGCTGCTTGTGCGCAACGGTTTCTTTCACTTTTCCCTGACGGATTACTGTAAAAGCAAAGGGGAGATACTGGTTCCTCACGGGCACCCATTTGAAAAAATTTGGCTTCTCTGCGATGAACGATCAATAGGACCTAAAGGGATGATGAGATTGCACTAAATGTCCGTCGAGACTGAAAGCGGGTATGGAAAAATCTCTCTAATCCCCCCTTTTGTGCAATTTTGGTGCAGCTTCAGAATGCTCCTTGCCCCGTCTATGTTTGCGGGTGACGTCGGAGGTTCAAATCCTCTTCCGCTTATCTGCCGGTGTCCCTCTGGTGTCCCATCCCCCTCTAAACCCTTACTGGCTCTATCTGGCGAAGGGTTCGACTCCCTTCGCCGGCTCTCACTTTACTGTGAACTCAGTTTTGTAGGGGAAGCAACAGGTTGAATTTTGCCTTTTCGCCACCCGACCTCCGGCGAAAACGCAAGTTCCAGAATACCCGCTTGATAATTCCGCTATTCATGAAATAAAGCATGAGTGTGGGAATATCTCCAGTTGCATGGCGTAACCGGGTGCTCGACAGCTCCACGGTAGGACAAGGGATTGATTTCACTTCGCCGCGTATCAGGAAACTGCGCTTTTGCTTGCGCATTGATGCGCATGTTAGCCTCCCGTAGCGGATCCCGGCAGCGGCGCCCAGGAAGGCCGGCCAGGATATCCGGTCTTATCGCGGCGTCCCGCTATCCCCTGGAAGGCAGATCATTTCTTAGGCTAAACGGCTTGTCCTTTTACGGAGCTTCTCTGCTTATATGGTCACGCAAAAAGCGGTTAACCGCCGTCTCGATTCCTTCTCTTCCGGCGCTCGCCTGAAAATACTCCGCAACATCGGAATC
>Ga0187771_10000725_pt1 | contig 20774 bp, 19 predicted proteins | sample 0116_SJ02_MP15_1_FD_133139 | JGI IMG/M metagenome (GOLD analysis project Ga0187771, IMG submission 133139) | Tropical peat soil microbial communities from peatlands in Department of Meta, Colombia - 0116_SJ02_MP15_10_MG | ecosystem: Environmental > Terrestrial > Soil > Wetlands > Peat | place...
ATAATCACACATTTAGCGTTTTAGCATTACAACACACGACACCGCTGCCTATTATACTTTTACCGAACTGAAACCTGCCTAAGCAAGGTCACAGAATTGGACAGGATTTAAGCATCTTTATCCTTTGTTTTGGCGCAAAAGCCAGCGCATAGGTTTATATAACAAAAGGATGAATATTTGAGGCTAAAATAGATCCAAGTGCGAGTACTCTCATAAGGTGGAAAACGGGTGAACGAGGCGTCGCAAAGCGAGGTCATTGAGGAGAGGGGTATTCTTTCGCAGATCGCATCAGGTGTCTCGCTAAACCAAGCCTTGCAGTTGAATATCAAGACTCAACCAACCGTGGCTATAATGCTTCCAACATACCGCGAGGCGCAAAACATAGAAAGTCTTATTCGCGACATACAAAAACTGAGCCTTAACAGTTTTATAATGGTCATTGACGACTCAAGCCCAGACGGAACAGCCGATATTGTCCGTCGGCTTCAAAAAGAATACTCCAACATCGTATTGTACGTGCGACCTGCTAAACTGGGGCTGGGCACTGCGATAACCATGGGCTTTCGTCTGTTGCTTTCTCTTGAAAACCCGCCAGATTACATAATCGCCATGGACTCTGACTATTCGCACGACCCCGAAGATATTCCTAGATTAGTCGATTCGGCGATGCACGGTACTGACCTCGTGATCGGTAGCAGGTACGTCCATGGAGGCAAAACCGTTGGATGGCCCGTTGCGAGACAACTAATTAGCCACATGGCCAACCTAGTCGCCACCATGATGGTCGGCATGAGAGTGCAAGACTGCACCAGTGGGTTCAGATGCTACTCGAGGGAGTACGTCAGAGACGTCATAAGCAATCTCCATAGCCAAACCTACGAGATACAAATCGAGACAGTGAAGCAAGCATGGATCAAAAGATTCGTCGTGAACGAAGTTCCCATAGTTTTTAGTAACAGAAAGCAGGGAAAATCTAAGCTCTCTAAGGGAGAGATTAAAGGTTTTCTGGCGTACGTGATAAAAACCAAGTTCGGGGTCGAACTGTCAAAAGAAGATGAGGGTGCTAAAGCTGACGCTTTGTTGAAGGCGCCTAAAATTAACGAAGAAACAGAGAGGCTCCTTAACCTTTATCGACGCATCCGATTCTTCTAGACGAACCTGGCGATGTTCAAGAATATTCGCATATAAATATCGATGATTTCGTTGGACTTGCAACGAGATTAATTCTTAAAAGTGATGACAAATTACTTATTAGGCGTGCGTGAGAACCGTAGCTATTCACTAGTGAGCTTTAATGGTTGCATCCAAGGTAATGATTGGGGTGTGTGCTTATAATGAAGAGAACAATATTAGAAATCTTCTTGTAAACCTTGTCGCTGAGCAAAATCTACCCAAGAACTGCAGGATCTTAGTTGTTTGTTCTGGATGCACTGATAAGACGCCGCTTGTGGTGAAGGAATTTGGGAAAAGAGACGAAAGAATTGAAGCAATAATTGAAGAATCTCGCAGAGGAAAGGCTAATGCTCTCAACAATATCTTTAAGATCGCGAAGGAGTCTGCAGACGTACTGGTTCTCGTTAACGCAGACGCTTTGCCAGAGCGCGGAAGCATAGCAAAACTTCTTTCCAAACTCGCAACCAGTGAGGCTGGTGCCGTTTTTGCGCAGCCAGTTCCCTTTGAAGTGTCTCGTGGAGTTTGCTATGGAATTGCAAGTGTAATATGGCGTTTGCATCATGCAATTTCGCTGTTTCAGGAGCCTAAACTGTCAGCGGAGCTTTGCGCAATACGAGCATCTTGTCTCGAAGAGATCCCGGAAAAAGTTGCCACTGACGAGCCATACGTTGAATTAGCGATTCGCAAGCAGGGCTACGATATACTCTATGCTCCCGAAGCACTGGTTTACATAAGGGTTCCAACTAACACTGTTGATTTGCTGAAACAGCGAAGACGAATCGTGCTTGGACATATGCAATTACAGAATGCCACTCGTTTTAAAGTCTCCACTTCGAGTTTTGTAAATGTTTTACGGGCTATGCCTACTTTAGAGTTAGATGAATTCTTGTACGTACTGCTGGGAGGAATAGTTGAAGTGATTGCTTATTCCCAAGCTAGAGTCGCCTTGAGCAAAGAGACTCTACACATATGGGAACCAATAAAAAGCACGAAAGTTCAATTGTGAGCTAAACGACGATTTCGCTCCTGAGGATCAATCATGCGTGTTTTGCAAGTTGTTCCGAGATATTTTCCAACAATCGGGGGAGTTGAAGTAGTTGTCCAAAAAATAAGTGAGAGGCTTGCGGCAAAAGGGGTTCAAGTAACTGTCTACTCGGTGGACCTTACTCCAGGTTTGTCAAGAGAGCAAGAAATCAACGGCGTCTTAGTTAGGCGTTTTAATCCATTTTTTGGCGATCCTTTTTACTTTCCTGAACTAGAGTTTCTGACCTCCTTGCGACGGGACAAAGCGGATATTATTCATGTCCACAACATTCATACGCTTCCACCATTTCTTGCGGTGGTATCCAAACACAAGGGTCAGAAATTTTTGTTGCAACCGTACTATCATCGTTTTGGACAATCGCCTATTCGGAATTCCCTATTAAGGCTTTACAGAAGTGGGCTCGGTAACGTGGCTCTTTCTCGCGTGGATCTCGTTTTAGTGAACTCGACCTATGAGAAAAGGGTATTTAATGAGGATTTTCCCAAATGCAATAGAATTTTTTTGGTTCCACTGGGCGTCGATATGGATGAAACTAAACATGTAAAGCATGATCCTGTTGAACCTAAGAGGATCCTGTATGTTGGGGCTTTAAAACCTTACAAAAACGTTGACAAAGTTCTAGAAGGCTTTGCTAGGCTGACAAGAGAAGAGAGTGAAGAATATAGGCTTGTTATAGTAGGGCAAGGTTCGGAGCATGATTATTTAGTTAAACTATCTCATAAATTAGGTGTAGCCTCACTCGTAGAATGGAAGAGAGGTTTGTCTAGGGAGCAACTCTTGAATGAGTATGCGAAAACAAGTGTTTTCATTACTCTATCCTCTCTAGAAAGTTTCAGCTTGGTCACGTACGAAGCATTGGCGATAGGAGTTCCCGCCGTTGTTTTGAATTTTGGTGCCCTATCCGATCTGGTTGGTGCAGGATTAGCTGAAGGAGTCGACTCTCTTGACGCAAAAGAAATTGCCAGTGCATTATTAAGAGCCTCAAAAAAGAAGTATACTAAACTGAATTCTTTTCTCGGATGGAATGATTACTCAAACGTTATCCTTAATGTTTATCGTGAACTTCTGGATAACCCTTGACGATTCTTATACGGAGAATTTGCTGGGCAAGAGAATTCCAATACTATTCTATTATCGATGATGTATTGACAATGCAAAATCATGTACGTTTCAGTTTGTTTTTCCAGAAATTCACAGTTAATTCTAAACCTTTTTCTAAAGTAAAATCAGGTTCCCATTTAAGGAGCCGTTTAGCTTTCGAGTAGTCACCTACCAGATCCTTGATGTCTAAGGGCCTAGCTGGTATTGTGTTCCAGATTATTTTACCTTTGTACTCGCAGAGTTCAGAAATCATATCAACCAATTGCTCTATTGATGTGCTTCTTCCGGTACAGAAATTTATTATCTCACCTTTCGCTTTCGGATTGTCTAAGCACGCTAGGTAACTCTTTACATGGTCGTCTACGTATTCAAGATCACGTGTTGGTGTTGGATCGCCGAGTTTCACTGGTCCCCCTTTGAGCATTTGTGTGATTGTTCGCTCTACCACAAAATGTGTATTGTCCTTTCTTCCGTACGTGTTGAAGTTTCGAAGGATCGTTATCGGCAATTGATAGGTGTCGCGCATGTAAAGCAGATACTTTTCACAAGCAAGTTTGCTCACAGCGTATGGGCTGTTCGGGTTTTGTGGTGTTTCTTCTGTCTTTGGAATCGGTCCGTTGCCGTAAGTTTCTGAGCTTGAGGCAAATAGAAAATGTTTGAGATTAGGTAATTCATGCAAGCAAGCCTCCACAAGATTCATGGTCCCGATGAAATTGGTTTCCATAACCTCGTGTGGATGGTCGTAGCTGTACGCCACCGCACTAATTGAGGCTAGGTGAACAACAGCGTCTGGTTGGATTTCGTGCACGATTCGTCTAACCGTGAATTGTTCTCTTAGATCACCGAAAATGGTTTTGAGCTTTTTTTCTTCTCCCAAAACGAACCTGTTCGTGACGTATCGTTCTAGGGCGTAAACCTCATGTCCCTGCTGGACTAGCTTGAGCGCAAGATGACTACCTATGAAGCCCGTTGCCCCGGTCACAAGAATTTTCAATTCTTGCCCGTCCAATATTGACCACCTTCAGCTCCTTTCATCCTTTAAATCATCAATTTCTTGTGTTTGCTATTTTCTATAGATTATTTCAGATAATTGTCTCATAATTCTGTCTATGACTTGCAGCCTCATTAATCCTGAATGACTATATAAATTCTGCTGGTATACGCGCTGATTTCGCTTAACGATTTCTAGCTGTATTCAAATGCGTTTCTAAGACGATGTCCAAATATTCAGTTCGAACATAAAGTCGGGAAAAAGTTATAGATATCTCTTTCAGGTATGCTCAGTAGGCGGTAATGCATTGGAGTCTGTTGAGTTAATACTTGAACTTCTATTTCTTGCCTTTTGCCTATTCGTGCTTGGTGAACCTTGGAGAATCCTTCTGAGAAGATTTGTAAGTATTTTCAAGAACCTGGATGTTTTGCAGATAGCTGTGTTGGACGTTTATCTAGGTGGTTTTCTCTTGTATGTTATTGCTATGATTCCGTTGCATCTTTTTTTTGCGTCTTTGTTGTTTGTAGTCACTTTAGTGTCATTGGCGATTGTCTTTTGGTCTCATCGGAAAACATTTAAGAACGCCGCTCGAAACATGCTTCTGTACGTTAAGACGTTTTCGTTTAGAAGCCATCTGCTATCCGAACTTTTGTTGGTTGCATTGATTTTCTTGATTGGTCTCGTCGTGCAAACTTTGGCACTTGGCGGCCTTGTTTTGGGAAGTATGCGTGATACTTCTTTGCATTCGCTTTTTGTTCAAGTTCTACTGGAGAATAAGCAAGTGCCGATGACACTGCAGCCCTTTGTGAGTGAGGGCCTTGTTTACCCTCAGGGTTTTATTCCGATGGTTGCATACGCTACGTTGCTCTTAAACTATTCTCCTCCCGAGGCTGTTCTTTACGTAACAGCCTTTTTTAATGCGTTTACGATCTTAGGCGTCTATTTTCTGGGCAAAGCATTATCGTTGCCTAAGAAGGGGTACGTGGGCTTGAGTTTGGCGTTTGTGTTTGCCTTTTTTGCCTGTTGGCCCAAATACATTACGTGGGGAAGCAACGCGTTTGTTGCTAGTTTTCCGTTGTTTTTTGTCTGTTTAAGTTTTCTTCCATTTCTAACAAAGGAAAAATTGAATTTTGGGGCAATTTTGTCGCTTGGTTTTCTTTTTGGCTATTTGGCGGTCTTGCATCTTGAGACTTATGAAGCGTTAATCGGCTCTTTATTTGTGCTGTGGCTGTATACCGTAATAAAAAAGCATCAGGGCGCATGGCGCAGATTGCCAAGCCTAGCATTAATTTTTGGTCTAAGCCTTCTGATTCTGAGCCCATTCCTCTACAGACAACTAATTTGGTATCAGTATCCTAATCATGACCTGGGGGTTGCGCCTGATGCAAAAGCGCCGGCTACTCTGTCCACATTTTCGGTCATCCAGACCGACACCGCATGGTTCTTAGAAAATTTAGCTAGTAATGCCCCGCTTATAATCGCCTCACTCACTCTATTTTTTTTGAGCGTTCTAGTGGCGGTACGTTTTCGGAAGAATGAATCTTTTAGTGGAGCTAGATGGCTTATCAAGTTAGGAATAGCTACGTTTTCTGGAGAGTTGCTTATTGCCTTCTTTGCTGCAATTGATTACATTAATTTGCCACTTTACGGAAACCCAATACTACTCTATTTTCCTCTTTATTTCTCTATTGCAGCTGCTAATTTTTATTTGTTTTACCTTTTCTCTTCATTTTTATCCAGAAAACTTCTGGCAAAGACAGATGTAACTAAACTTAAATCAAGGAGGCTTCTAGTTTCGGCAATTTCCATTATGCTGCTTATTGGAATTTATTCTCCTTTCTTGTATCAAAGTACAGTTCTTGACGTCGGACAGATTCATGGCAGTTACGCCGTTTTTGCCGTGACAACACAGCAGGATCTTCAGTTAATGCAATGGATAAAAGAAAATCTAGCTAAAAACGCTACTATATTGGTCAATGACTTCCAGAGTGGAACTTTCATACCGAGCGTTGCAAATCGCAAGGTTATCTATCCTTTTGTCGCTAGTTCTAACTCTGTCTCTTATCAAGAGCTCGAAACCTTACTGGAGAAGAACAGTCTTAACGGAACAACTATGGATTTGTTGAGACACTTTAACATAACAGACATTTATGTCGGGTCGGGGGTTAGCATAGTGGATGATTGGGAGCACAAATGGAGTCCTGAACTGTTTCTAGACAACCCAAACTTTGAATTAGTGAAAAACTTTGGTAATGCCTACCTCTTCCAATTCAATTATACAAATCCGAACATCGTTTTTCTAGACAATTTCGAATATGCACATTGGTATGATGATGAATGGCAAACTTCGATTTACGGCAATGGGATATCAAACGTTACGATAGCCTCCAACCCAGGAGGCATCTCGGGGAAATTCTTAAAAATAACAGCTCAAGCTGTCCCTATATCTTGGGAATGGATGTGTATGCGAGATGTTTATAGAGAAATTTATGTACAAAACAATTCCAATGTCAATCTTTCATTCTATTTAAACGCGACTGAGAATTTTCATGACAACGATACTTTCGCAATCTTTGTATCCAATGTTTATCGTAACGAGTCTGTGATAATCGCGACTCCAAACAGCGTATATGAGCATTACCCGAATACCTTTTCATTGCCTAACTCAGAAGGCTACTTTGAGTTTAATGGTTCTAAAAACAGTCTAAGTGCGCAATGGCAAAACATGTTCCATTCATCCTTACCTAGTACCCTCATCTTGGAACTTGTGAGTCTGAATTTTGATGGCATTAATAACGTTGCTTATATCAGCAATATTGAGATCACTTGTACGCCTTTGGGGTAAATTAATGAAAGGACGTATGGAGGCTTCCACGAATTAATTTTCGCTCAAGTTCCTGTGATTGATAACATGATTTGCAAGGCTTCGGAAAACTTCGGAAAACTTTGGTGCTGTTGATTTATGCAACAATATATATTGTGGACGTTACCCGTTCATATATTTAGAGTTCAGATATGGACACGCTCGAATTCTGTCAGAGATGATCATTTTCTGTCTATTTTTTGTTTCTGCAAAGCTATGTTAGTCTTTTTTAACTTTTAAGTTGTAGACCTAGAATGTAATTCAAGATAACGAGAAACAGTTATAGATGCGCCGTAATATACAATGCTTTTTCATGGATGTCAAAACTTGGATTCCGTCCAAATAACCTTCCAACTTTTATTCTTTCTGTTTTGCTTATTCGTACTCGGTGAGCCTTGGAGACTAATCCTTCGAAAATTCGTTCGTTTTTTCAAGTCTCTAGACATTCTACAAATCTTGGTACTCAATGTTTACCTTGGCGGACTTTTGTTGTATGTTATCGCTATTGTTCCCTTGCATCTTTATAGCGCAACTATATTATATACGATTACAATACTTTCTGCTTTAATCGTCTTTTCATTTCATCTGAAAGAAATTAGGACGACCATTCGAAGATTATCTTTGCATACTGAGTTTTCATTCTGGGACCACCGCTCCTCGCTTGAGCTCATAATTGTTGCCTTTATGTTTTTGCTCAGTCTTTTTATAGAAACTTCGCCGTTCAATTACCTCTTACTTGGAAGTGTTCGTGATACTTCGATTCATTCACTTTTTACTCAGGTTCTGATACAAAATAAACAGGTGCCACTAACAGAACAGCCTTATTCGAGTTCCGGGATAGTTTATCCGCAAGGTCATACAGCAATATTCGCTTTTTCCACGTTCGTTTTAAACTACTCCTCGCCACAGGCGGTTTTTTATGTAACCGTCCTTTTTAATGCTCTTACTGTCTTAGGTGCCTATTTCCTAGGGAAGACTTTGTCCAAGAAGGGACAAATGGGCTTGAGCCTAGCATTTGTTTTTGCTTTTATCGCAACGTGGCCAAAATATATAACTTGGGGAAGTAACGCATTAGTAATAGGTTTTCCCTTCTTTTTCGTTTGTTTGAGTTTTCTTATAACCCTTGCAAAAAACAAGTTTAGAATAGGGGAAATTTTCGTAATCGGGATTCTCTTTGGTTATCTTTCAGTTCTGCATCTTGAGTTGTATGAAGCAGCGATAGCATCTTTGTTTGTCCTATGGCTTTACGTTTTGTTGAAGAACGAGGTAAATAGGTGGATTGGACTCCGAAACCTTATAGTGGTATTTTCTGTGAGCCTATTAGTCTTGAGCCCATTTCTTAATAGGATATTGATTTTCTATTCATATCCCTTGCACAACATAGGGCTGCCAGCTGATGTCGAGATTCCAACTGTTCAACCCAGTCTTTCTTTGGTTCTAAGCAATATCACGTGGTTGTTTAACAATCTAGCGAGTAGCCGTCTGCTTGTATTTTACTCACTTTTCCTGTTCTTTGCTAGCTTGTTGGCAATAGGTGGTATTCGGGTGACGAAGGGTTTTATTCCGACCAGTGAGCTTTGCGTGATTGGAATTACCACATTTGTGGGGGAAATGCTTCTTTTTGGCCTAGCTACAGTCTTTCCATTTATCCCTGTTTTTTATCCTCAGCAACTGTTGCTGTATATTTCTTTGTATTTTTTTATTGCGGTGTTCAGCGCTATATTGTATAGATTCTTTTCTTCTTGCTTTTTAAGAATTCTGGCAAGAACAAATGTGCCCAAGCTTAAGGCAAAAAAACTTTTAGCCTCGGCCCTTTCTCTTATGCTTCTCATGGGGATGTATTCTCCTTTCTTGTATCAAAGCATTGTCCTAGACGTTGGTCAGCTTACAGGGTCTTACGCTGTTTTTGCGGTTACAACGCCACAGGACTTTCAATTAATTCTGTGGATTAAAGAAAATTTGCCTATGAACGCTACGATTTTAGTCAATACCTTTCAAAGTGGGACGCTAATACCGAGTATTGCAAACCGTAAAGTCATCTTTATTTCAGATGACTGTTCAGATTCTGTTTCTTATCAGAAGATCGTAACCTCGTTGGAGAGAAATATTATTAATGCAACGATTCTGAATTTGATGCAGCACTTCAACATAACGGACGTTTATGTTGGAGCAGGGACTAGCATGGTGAATCATTGGGAGCATCAATGGAGTCCTGAGTTGTTTCTGAACAACCCAAACTTTGAATTAGTGAAAAACTTTAGTAACGCTTACCTCTTCCAATTCAATTATACGAATTCGAACACACCTTTGGGGTAAATTAATGAAAGAAAGTTTGGAAAAGCCGAGGGTATCAATAATAATACCCACTTACAACTCTGGAGAAACCGTTGAAGAATGTCTTAGGAGTATTAAGGGTCAAAATTATCCTTCGTATGAAGTTGTAATTGCCGATAACTTCAGTAACGATGGCACTTTAGAAACAGCAAAGGAGTTTGGTGCAGAAGTAATACAAGAAAAATGTAATCCTGCTCAGGCTAGAAATATCGGTGTAGAAAATTCTACTAGCAGATATGTGCTCTTTCTAGATTCAGATCAGGTTCTGTCGCCCACGGTTGTTGAAGAGTGTGTTGAAAAATGCGAGAATGAACAGATCAAGATGGTAATAATTCCTGAAGTTTTCGTTGGAAAAGGTTTCTGGAACTCTTGTTCCGCTGCATGGAAAAACTGTTATGAAGAGGTTGCACGATTATATCGAGATAGAAGATACATAATCCACAACATACCGCGCTTTTTTAACAGAGAAGAAATAACTCGCGTAGGGATGCTTGACGACTCTCTGTTTTGGGGAGAAGATTATGATCTTTACAAAAAACTAAAGAAAGTAAATGTTCGAGAAGGTGAAAGTAAATCCAAAATTTACCATCACGAGTCTACGTCTATCAGAGATACAATCATCAAGAATCTTCGTTATGGAAAGTCCATGTCGGTTTTTATGCAGCAAACTAAGAAGCAGATTCTTCCATCGATGTTTGAAGATACGTTGTCAACTTTCCGAAAGCTTTTAAAGAACTTTAAGAATTTTCCGTCTGTAATTATTGGATGTGCAGTTCTCTTGTGCATAAAATCATACTCCAGAATGATAGGTTTAGTACTTGAATCAGCCTCTTTTTTCAGGGAAAAACCGCCAGGACATAGATGAATTTGTGCCAAAAACAATTAAAGAGTCTTTCAAAGAAGTATTTGAGAAGGGTTCCAAAGGCATCGTGAGAGAATTAGAAATGAAACTCCACTAGGGTTATGGAAAGCGCGCGCATACGCGCTAATTAATTAAAGGCTCTAAAAAGTCATGATGGATTGATACTGATGGAGAGAGAACGGTTCGAGTATATTGAACTCGCATATGAATTCCCCTTATATTACAGTCCGCCACAACGTGAAGATTACTTTCTCTACCCAGCGCAAATTGCAGGTCAAATGGGTTTGAAACCTGCAATTTTTACAATCCGAACTCAATTAACCCCTGAGAAAAAACAAGTGATAAACGGTATCGACGTATTTAGATTCAATTCTGTTTTTTCTATCCTACAACAACTTGTCAACGTATCTCCTGTGCTTGCACAGGGTCATAGTTTCGGATGGCTACCTGCCACCTTTGCCCCGCTGTTAGTTAGAAAATACGTTTTCACTCATCATGCCTATAGATTAGACGTTTTTCCAAAGTGGAAAGTAAACCTCGTTCTTTTTCCGCTTAAAAATTCCAAAGCGATAATCACTCTAACCAACTATCAGGCAGATCAATTGAAAGCCTTTTTGAGCAGGTCAAAAATTCACGTGATACCGATTCCGATTGATTACGATTTCTTTGCTTCAGCTAAAGAAGAATGGAAAGTGGAGATAAAACATAGATATGGTCTACATACTGATGACAGATTAATTCTCTGTGTGGCTAACCCGAGACCAGTAAAGAATCTTGAAACTCTTATACGAAGTTTTGCTATAGTGAATGCTAGATTTCCTTCAACCAAACTAATAATAGTTGGAGGAGAACCTCTCTCTCTCACGGGTGTATTTTCGCCCACTAAGCCTAGATTAAATTACACTCTTGGACTAGCTAAGTTAGCGAATTCTTTACGCGTAAAAGAGAATGTTATTTTCACAGGATACCAAAATGCAGAAGAACTGCGAAAGTTCTACATAGCTTCAGAAATTTTTTGCGCGCCGTCATGGGTGGAGGGACAGCTCTTAGCGGCTGGCGAAGCAGCCTCTGCAGGTCTCCCTCTTGTCTTATCTGGTCTTGAAAACTTAATGGAAATCTATAGTGAGTGTGCGCTGTTTCATGACCCAAGAAGCCATGAACAGTTGGCAAGTCAAATTATCAGATTACTTGAAAATGCCAAACTTGCCAAAACCTTGGGCAGCGCTGGGCGTAGTAAAATGCAGAATTATCGTCCGGAGATAGTTCATGGAATGCTCAGAAAATTGTATGAGAGTTTGCTTTCCTAGAGCGCGCTAAGAAACAAGTAATGAATAATAGAAAGAAAACAAATTCAGTTAGACCCGCAAAAGTCGAGCGAAAGATCCATGGACACGGACATGACTGTTGAAAAGCCTAAACTATTTATATTTGATAGTCTTCGGAGGGATGTCATTAAGAGAGTGAGGCAATTTATCGCACATGATGGTATTATTCTTAACAAAGGATCGCATGAAGCGCCCTACACACAATGCTTGTCAAGTACAATGATGGGGATAGACGCTCAGCGTAGTGCGCGTTTTGGCTTTTCGAGGGATTTACTAAAAGAGCTTGAAGGAAGAACAAATTTTATTCCCATTATTGGTAGCGCTGAAGATCTTCCGTTTAAAGCAGGTTTCTTTAATAGGATAGTTTGCACAGAGATCTTAGAACATGTTCGTAGTGATAAGAATGAAGTGTCTAAAATGGCTAAGTTTTTGGTTAACGAGGGCAGGGCTTTTCTAACCGCGCCTAACGGTGACGTGATTCCGTTGGAATATGGAATAAGAGAGCATGTTCACCACTATCCTGAAAAGGATCTTCATAACTTACTCAATAATTCTTTTGAACAAGTGGTGCGCGCTAAGGAGTGAAAGGCACATCCTCAGTAATCTTCATTTTCAAACGAAGCTTTTGACAAAAAAGACAGCTCGACAGTTGCTCACTCATAACGTTCGAGTGCATGGACTGAGGTCAGTCATATACTGCTATGGACTATCAGCCTTTCGATACGTAGAATATGCTGTTTCTCTGTTTTTCCTGCTCCAGAGTCCCGGCCAAGACCGCACTATCTTGGATTTAGGATGCGGCCATTCGATTCTCCCGACACTCTTGCAAATGTTAGGTGCAAGAACAATAGCTCTTGACTCCAATAAAAACGCGCTAAAATGGCAAATCAAAAGAAGTGAAGAACTAATTGGTGAGTCAATTGGCGCCGTCTTGGCAGACATGAGATGTTTACCCTTCAAGAATAGAAGCATTTCTGAAGTGTCATGTATATCCTCGATTGAACATATCCCTAGTGAAGGTGATGTCGCAGCTGCCTTTGAGATCGGCAGAATCTTGAAGGGCAGTGGTCTATGCGTAATTACTATTCCTATGTCCGCGGATAAGAAAAGTTATATCAAAAACCATTGGGCGGCAGAAATCCCCGGACTGCCCAAAAGACTCTTAGGACCATGCCTACTGACAATCATGACCAAGTTCAATGTCGATAGAACCAGCCACTACTTTGAACGTTATTTCTCTCAAGAAGATATCAATCAACGGATAGTCTGCCCCTCTAAGTGTGTAATAAAAGACTGCTTCACCTTGAAAAGTGGAAATCTAGTTAAATGTGTATACCAAAAGATAGTTCCAACTGGTGTTCTAACGACTCTTGAGTTTCTGATGGCAAAATTCTTGGCAGTAAGCAGGAGCATGCAAGAAGCGGACACAATTATAGTCAAGCTAGAAAAGGCAAGCTGAGAGTAGATGAGTCGTCGGAAGCCTAGGCTTGGGAAGAAAGAGTTGAAAAATACTTTAGAAAATCAAGAAATTAGCGCGCGCTATAGATACATTTATAGATATATACCAAATCGAGTATACGACTCTTTTGCTAGAAAATCGCTTCTAACCTTCCACGAAAGAGAAGGACCCTATTGACTAATGTACGCTGTCTATAGCATTGACCTAGAGTGTGCCCGCAGCTTTTTTCGCATAAATTTTTGTTAATAGTGGTTGACTATCTGGTTGTTGTGCATACCATGAAAATTCATAAATAATCTGAAGAAGAAATAGAACAGACATGGAAACCCAAAGGAAGAATGGGAGTTTGCGAACCCGCGTGGTTAGCATCCTATTGGTTTGTTGCCTCTGCCTCGCAGGAGCGTGGTTTGTTCAGGCCTCGTCAAGCGGAGGTGACATTGGCACTGAAACCCTCAGCTATGAGCCCTTCCAAGGTGCTCCTTCATATACGATTCTTGCCAATGGCACTTCGTACTTTGCGAAGGACGCTCATGGTGTCACGGACTATCAAGGAACAAATGTAAGCTGCATTGTAAACACGGTAATAAACGCACTGCCCTCTAATTTGGGAGGTTCCATTTATTTTGCTAGTGGGGACTATTATTTTTCAAATAGCATTATAATTGATAGGAGTAACGTGACCTTAGAGGGAGAAGGTGCTGGAAACACTCAATTCTTTTTGAATGCTGGGGCAAACTGTCATTTAATAGCTATTTCTAATAAGACAATAAATTCTGTAAACTTCATCTACGTAGAAAATTTGGAATTGTGGGGAGATAAGCAAGCTGAAGGTCCTGCTGATTCATGTCAATCTGATGGTATATATATACACGCATATGCTGGTGATATGTTTTTTACGAATGTATTCATCGATGATTTTCAAAGTTCTGGAATTCTTGCTTGCCCTACAAGCAGAATATGGAACGTATGGATTCAAAACTGCGAGATCGAGGGGTGCAACAACGAGGGGATTTACCTAATGTCTAGTACTGGTCTAGACTATGTTCATATTACTGATAATTACCTTTTTAGAAATAATAACGGTATACGAATGGATGGTATACATGATAGGTCAGTTGACATAGAAGACAATGTAATTTATGGCAATCTGCAACGTGGAATGCTCTTGGAGGGCGCGCAATACGTAAACATCGTTGGAAACCAAATTTTCGATAACTCTGTAAGCACCAGGAATACTTATGACGGTATATACATTGGGCAATATTTGGGGCAAAATTCATACTATATTACCATCAATGGCAATACTATTACTAACGAAGGATTCTACAATACACAAAGAGACGGTGTATTCATAGGAGATTTGTCCGACCGCCTCACAATTATGGGAAACACTTTGTATGGGAATAGTAATTCTTCAATACACATAGCTCATGGAGCAGCAAAATACAGTACAATAGCCAATAATACCGGATATCCCTAATAAACGCACACGCTTAGCGCTGGCACGCGCGAATTACGAATTAAAGAAAAATGGAACACGAGAAATCGAACGCAAGACAGAGAGACGCAACTCAGAAAAGCGCGCACGCGCGAATCAGCCTTTCTTTCCAGGGATATTAACTGCTAGGATATGATGCCAGAAATAATTAAAGAGCCAGTCTGAGAGGGATTTGCAGAAGGGTTCCGATAGCATTGCGGGAGAATTGGAAATGAGACTTGACGTAGGTTGTGGAAACACTCCGATTGGCGATGTGAACATTGACTTTCTAGGTTCTGAACGACATCGCGCCGGAGTAAAACTTGCTGCAAAAAACATCCCAAACTTCATTTGTGCGTCTGCTTATGCTTTGCCGTTTCGTGACGACTTTTTTGATGAAGTTGTTTCGTTTCATCTCTTGGAACACTTAGATGCGCCCCTTATTGCCCTGAGAGAGATGGTGCGGGTTTCAAAAGACCTCGTGACGGTTGTTGTTCCTGCTTTTGCTTTTCGTGGCGAATGCGAAGAGCATCTTTACACATGGGGAGAAGGAAGTCTTCTCAACATCCTCCGAAAAGCCGGTTTAGAAGACGTCAAAGTATCAACGGGATGGTTTCGAGAAGTTAAAGGAAATATTTTAAAACGAGCATACAAGAGAAGTTACGTTCTGGGAAATTTTCTCATGATTTTCATGCGAAAATTATATCGTATCGAACTTCAAGGCAAGGGCAGGAAATATCGTTAGGAAAAGAAATATAGTAAACGACTTTTTCGTTAGCCCAATCTAGATTGTTAAATAGCTAATTCAACAGTTAGATAAGATATCTAGTTTGGAACGAATGAATATGAAAATAGGCGATTTTTACGAAAGAAAAGAGGTTATTCATGAAGTCGTCGAAGCTAAGAGAAGCAAAATCTGCTACAATTTGATACTTAACTTGATAAACCGTAGAATCGCAAGCGGAGGCAGAAATAGAATTTTGGACGTAGGATGTGGCGACGGAAGCTTCGTGATCAAGTTCAGAGAACACTGCGAAACCTTTGGAGTAGACATTTCGCAGAACGCAGTCAAAGTGGCAAAAGAAGCCGGCGTAAACGCGTACAAAGTAGACGTGTCTTCTCAAAAACTGCCTTTTCAAGATGAATACTTTGACATAATTTATATGGGCGACGTGATCGAGCACTTAACAGACCCCGACCATGCCATCAAAGAAGTGACTAGAGTTCTAAAACAGAGTGGCTTTCTGGTACTCTCAACGCCGAATCTTGCCCACTGGTTAAACAGGTTACTGCTACTTTTGGGAAGGCAGCCTCTTTTTTTAGAAGTGTCGACGGCTAAGACTTTTGGAAGGGGACCCAAAAGCTACCACTTCATTCCAGTTGGCCATCTACGACTTTTCACCTATAAAGCCCTGAAGGAGTTCTTAACCTACTATCGCTTTAACATTGTAAAAGTTGAAGGCACCCACTACGAAGATCTTCCAAAAATTCTAGTTCATATTGATGAAATCCTTAGCAGAATCCCATCCATATCCTCAAACGTCATATTGATAGCCAACAAAAAAGTCAAAAAGACTAATAAACATCAAGAGGTGCGTGCTGAATCAAACTAATTCTAATGAGTTTCACTTATAGAGCTTGGCTTTAACTGAGAAATCAACGATCTTTTTCGTCTCACTCAGCGCTTACTTTCCTGCTTCTGATCTTTCCCCAAAGAGCTCGACTTCCCATAATTATTAATGGATAAGATACGATCCAACCGATGGAGATTAACATGGCATAATCATTATGAAAATTCTGCCATACGGGATTACTGGTGTTGCCTCCCACTTCTATGCCAAGGACAAAAAGGTAGGCAATCCTTAAGGTGTTAATAAAATACGTTATCGCGGCTCCGATTGCAAAATATATTATCCTCTGCTTCCAAGGGATGATACTTTTTCTCAAAAACAACAGGATCATAACGGTATAGATTAAGAGGCTTTCAACACCTGCACATGTCCAATCTATATAGGCGCCAAAGCTTTGTCCTTGTTGATTTGTGGCAGTCAAGAGAGGCATAATGGTTGCAAAAGACAGACTCGTATGATATCCTATCAGGGCTAGAACGTTTGCCGCAAGCGTCGCTGTTGCGGGAACGAAAATCTGCAGCGGCGTAAAGTTTCCTGGGTATAATTCGTCTATCGTGAACAGCAATCCGAAAATTCCGGCAAAGGTTATAGAGAGCGAAAAATCTGCAAGATTTCTAATTCCGTATGCTGATAAGATCATGAAGCAAAGAAACACTGCAAAAAACAAAAATTCAAATGAAATCGGCACCTGCTGTGCAGCAATAGTTCTTTGGGTCCAATCACCGTATGCGGGAATTGGCGAGATATATTGAAAGACCGAATTCTTGATTATTGTGTCTATTCCGTAATAGCTGGCTGCAACCACGTACACGGTAGGAAGCAAGAGAGCGATTGTGAACAAAGCAGTTCTCATGGATCGTAGTTTGTTCACCTTGCTATTCTGCAGGTTTTCCCAACTCAATATAATCTCTAGGACGGCTAGCCACAAGAAGATAAGAAGGAACGTTCTCCCGCGATACGTTTGCTCAAAGGTCCATGCATAAAGAGAATATAATATGAGAAATGCTGGCACAAACGAGAGTACAGGTAAAAGCGCTATTATGATGTGGACGTTTCTTTTAATTGCTTCTTTAATGTTTGCCATCACTGTTTCCTTTATTATCTTGAAGTTCTGGAACCGCAACTATTACTGACTTAAGAGCGATATTTATAGCTACAGGAAAACGCGCTACAGGAAAGAAGTCTCGGAAATTCTTTAATAACGAAAACCCTGCTAATGTGCCTATTAAATCGAAGGTCGTTAAAAAATGAATCCAAAAAAAGAAGGATTCCTAGGCGGCTTCCTCGTGCTAGGATTTGCGATTTTCATCGTTGGTTTTCTCGCCGGAGTGGTTGCCGCCTTCATATCCATTAGCACGGAGCCTGTCACGTTGACGGCTCTAGTTTTCATATTCGGGTTTATGACTGGAGTGGTCACGTATGCAATACTGCAAGTGGTCGTAAAATCAAGAAAATCCACAAGACGTCCCTAATGAACAAATCTTACGCGCACTTTTGCATTCTGTATCCTTAAGTCGAGATTTCGAATCTTCGTCGAGCCGTCGCCTTCGCAGGCGCTCGACTCTTCTCTAAGCCCCCGTGACTCTATCAATGAGCCCTTCTCTTCTTCACAAACTTGGACCTAACAATCGAGAACACGACTAGACCAGCGATGATCACAATTACAACCACGAAAAGTATCTCTGTCGCAACGACCGACACCTCGGCTGATCCGCCTAGAAGTATCGTCAACAAGAAAAGAGCGAGAGCAGCCCTAAACATCGAGGTTCTATTCATTTCTCCACCAAAGACTGGCGCAAAGAGGGCACAGGTAGACCCGTAATGGACACATCTGACAAGATTCGGTCTTAAATCTTTCCCGCAGCGCTCGAGAGATCAAAGGCTACCCCTAAAATGAAACCTCACGCGCGATCCGGCGGGATTTTAGACCAAAACGGGTTCAAGTCCCACTCCTCGCGCGCAACGACCTGAATTTTCCACTTTATTCGAGTCTGCGTCTCAAAAGAGCGGCAACGCCTCCTAAAGCTGTGAGCTTTGCTTTTTCTTCAGACACAGTACGCGCTAGCGAGCAAACCTTAAGCACTTCGACATCGTCCTAACAAACTGGTGTCCAAATGACTACAGCATTGTACTTGGAAGACAGTTACCTCAAAGAATGCGACGCAACAGTTCTTTCAGTAAAAGACGATAAGTACGTCGTTTTAGACAAAACGATCTTTTATCCCAAAGGTGGCGGTCAACTCCACGATACGGGCAGAATAGTGAGGAACACTGAAACATTCAATGTCGTCTACGTAGGTAAATTCTCAGGAGAAATCAGCCATGAAGTGGACAAACCGGGACTCGTAGCTGGCGACAGAGTACGCTGCATCTTAGATTGGCAACGCAGGTACAAGCTCATGCGGAGCCACACTGCAGCTCATTTGTTCGCTTCGCTTCTCTGCAGCGGCACAGGCGCACTTGTAACGGGTAATCAGCTTGAAATCGACAAGATACGATTTGACTTCAGCCTTGACCAATTCAACCCTGACATTCTGACAAAATACGTTAACCAAGCTAACGAGCTCCTCAAGAAGGATACGCCCGTCAAATCCTACGAACTCCCGAAAGAAGAGGCGCTCAAGATACCAGGAGTGGTCAAAATGGCAGAAGCGTTTCCGCCCGACCTTCCACGCTTACGCATAGTAGAACTAGTCAACCTCGACAAGCAAGCGGACGGAGGAACCCACGTCAAAAACCTCAACGAGGTTGGCCAGATAAACGTTCTAAAAACAGAGAACAAAGGAAAGAACAACCGAAGAATCTACTTCACAATCTCACCTTAAAATGCAAACTTTCAGCAGGGGACTATCAGAAAAGGTAGCGCGTGTGACCCAGCGCGGTTTAGACTCAAATGGGTTCGGGTCCCGAAGCTCAAGCCAGTGTCAAAGCCTCTTTTTGTTGCAAATCCAAGTTCTGCTTCAGCTAGTTATAAGACTTTTTCAAAATCCACGATTCCGTCAAAGATGCTACAGTATGGCGGAACACTGGAGTAGTGGAGACATCTCCCGCGTCTTCCCGTTTTTCTCTCTACTAATTCATTATTAGCCTGTTTATTCGCTTATTTTTTCACGTTTCGATGTTCCGCGTATGATAGTTTGCCGAAGCCTCAAGAAACAATTCCTTTTGAAAGATTTGAAGGCGATTTTCAAACCTTCTTCCGAAAACTCCTCATACCCAGAAGGTAAGGAGCATTCGCCTTTTATTAGACAGCGCGCGTCTGTAAACTTTAGTTTAGTTAGAAGAAGGTGTGCTGCACGCCTATACTCTCATACGAGAGGAGGGGGAGAGGGAATATAAATTGTCCGGCGTGATGCACACCTTACGTTAGTGTATGATACAAAACGATTAAACCTTACGCATAAAACCATGTTTAGTTTTGGATAAAGTGATAATTGAAAATTGAAGATTAAGTTTCAAATTCGTCAAAATCTAAGCGTCTATAATCTTGTATATTGCCGAGTGGACAGAGTAATCATTGAGAAGAGGCGTCATCGCTGTTACCCTAGCATTGTTGCCTTTCGGTATTTCTTGATGCATTGACATAGAGGTTTGTTTCAAAAATCATTTATTGGCAACGCGCACGAACATTTCTTTGAGGAGGGTTGAATTCAGAGTTTAGCGCGCGCGCTACTTGATACTGCTAGCTTATTTTTTGCAAACGCGCTAAAACACCAACCCAATCACTATTATTACGACCACACAGCCCAAGCTGAATATCGCTAGAAGATAATAAACCCATGGTTCAATCCAGAGGTATCCACCAAACCTACTAACCCTGATTCTACCAAACCGTCTCTTTTTTCCTGCTTATCATCCCTCCAAAATGGAGTAAGCACAGACCAGAAAAGCAATTACGCCTAAGGCAACTATGAAACCTTCCATACTACCCTACAAGTCCCGTGCTGAAAGGGGTTATAAAGAATTAATCGTCACCACAACAGACTTGACAGTATCGATGGACAGTAATGTTTATTGTTTCATTTTTCGCGCGATCAGGCAATAACCCCGATAATGCCCAGTCGCGCAGTGAATCTCTTCGATATCGTAGTTTTCAAACAGTCCTAGCAGTTCTTCCTTTTCAAAATGATGATGTGGAATGCCTTTCTCTTCGCCCTGCGAGTACACGTATGTTCTAGGTTCTGGTTCTTCGAGGTTCAGACCTTCTTGTTTCCACTCTAGTATTTGCTCGTCTGAAGATGAAGTAACTTGGAGAAACAAGAAGCCTCCTTTCTTTAGTACACGATTAATTTCCTTTACTATTCTCTTGATATTGTCCATGTAGGTGTGGTGCATCACCTTTAAGGCTAATAAAGCATCGAAGAATTCGGTTTCGTAAGGCAATGGTTTCGTCATATCCCAGACTCTCAGATCTGCAGATAAATTCTCAGTCTTGAGAAGTTTCCTGGCACGCTCTATGGCAGTTTCTGATGCGTCAAAACCGTACACGTCAAATCCTTTCTTCGCAAAATAG
>Ga0187771_10000726_pt1 | contig 20751 bp, 20 predicted proteins | sample 0116_SJ02_MP15_1_FD_133139 | JGI IMG/M metagenome (GOLD analysis project Ga0187771, IMG submission 133139) | Tropical peat soil microbial communities from peatlands in Department of Meta, Colombia - 0116_SJ02_MP15_10_MG | ecosystem: Environmental > Terrestrial > Soil > Wetlands > Peat | place...
AGTATGGACTATATCGCCCGGCATAATTGGAGTTATCTAAAGTAAATTCTTTGCGCTTGTATGCATGTGACTCTGTACAGTTAGCGCACGCTAAAGATCGCGATCCCTTGACAGAAAAAGAGGGAATTTTGGGTTTCAGAAGAGGAGCTACTACCTGCTAAGCTGAGGTCGACACTTGAAAGGTTTCGCTTGGTCTGCTTCCTTTTTGAGCAAAGCCTTCTTGTACGCTTCCAATAGACTCTTTAACTCCTCAGCCGAAACATTCTTATTCTTTTTGGTCGATTTTTCATTTGGGGAGCCTGCTGCTTCCCCTGTTGAGGATCGCATTCTACCACCTTTACGGGGGAGTAAGGGGCTTCCCTAACTCCAACCGCGGCTATCCGATCTGTGTTTTTCTGGTTGTTACGACTTGCTAACTAGAACAAAAGGGGACCTGTTCGGTTTTAACCCTGTTTTTCCTCTTCACTGACGAAAAGTGCAGAATCCTCACAATTGTTCAAAAATCAAAGATACTCTAGGTTCGCAACCAAATGCTAGAAGTTCTACTGGATCAACCGAGGATCTAATGGATTTCAAACATTTCATATATGCAGGATACTTATGGCTTGGCTCACGCGAGTTTCTCTCTTAAAACTCACCCTGCAGAACCCGAGCTAGGTCATCATACTTCTGGAGAGCTTTAATGCCTTTTGAAGTTATTTTATATTGGATAATACTTTTCCCAATATTTTTTTGCACAAGACGCAAGGAGAGCTCTTCTCTCAAGCAGGTTGAAAGTTGTTGATTTGTGCAATACTGGTCGCTCAAACTAGTAAGGATATCCTCAAACGTCACTGGTCTCTTTTTTGCGCACAGAAATCTCAGTATCTCTACCCTCCAAGGTAGCGTCAGGTAAATTACTCGACTTCTCAATTGGCTCCGCCTCCGAAGCATATCTTAATATTTGAGATAGTCCACTTTTATAGTTTACTTTTTTGGCGTAAGTTTTAAAGGTCTAGATAAAGGCAACATTACATCTTCGCATATTGGGACGATGGGCACGATGAGGAAACCAGAGGAAGAAGTACAAAACCAGATGAGAAGAATAAGACCGATTTCAAGGAAAGTTGCAAGAATTGTTCTATTGGTTGTTCTTGAATGCCCTAGGGTGAAGAGCGAGCTAGGATCAACAAATGGAGAACCACCACAACGAGATTCACGTGTTCTTAGGAAAGTGAAGGTAATCTGCGAAAGATGCAAGGACGAGGGTCATTGTCGTTACAGCCTAAGACAACTTGAATTGAAAGGCTACATTATTAATGAACTAAAGTCTCTGTTTTCTTACTGATCGAATCGGACACGATTCGATCGATTTCCTGCAAATGCCGCAGCACGTCAACTCCTGCTGGGGTTATTATGTATTGTATGAGAACCCGCCCAGGATTGTTCTTTATATCTTTTTCAATCAGACCAAGCGAAAGCAACTCTCTTAGGCGATTTGAGATTGTCGTGGTTGTTCTAAAGACCCTTTCATCGCCGATTTGCATTTCATAAAGGTCTTTGAACTTACGGGGGTTGCGAAGAGCCAGTTGCCCAAGTATCTCCTTCGCTCCAACGCAGTTTAGTACACTGCTTCTATTTTTTCCAAGTTTTGGCATTTACATGACCTAGCGAGCGCTATAACTTCGGACTGTGCTATTTTTCAGTCTTACTACCGAAAAACAGCCTAAGTACTTTTTCTTAAACTCACACTTTATCTGTAAACTTACATTTTAAAGAGAAAGTCTAAATAATAAGCTTTGCTATTTGTTCTAGGTGAAGAGCCTTGGAGCCCTGGTGTGCAGTAAAGCAGAGCATTTGTAAAGCCTTGGAAAATGGACTTGAGGAAGAGGGATTCGCTGAATTGATCAGAGTGGCTCTTATCATGATTCGAGCACATGGCACTCTAAAGAAATTTACTGGAAGACCGAAGACTCATTTCCTGTGGTCTCGTAAAGGCAAACTGCTGCCGACATCAGCGTTGGGTGCGTCACTGTTTGCTTGGGAGAAAATGCGGAGCAGGGAGCCTTGGAATCCTCGTGAGCTGAATCGGTGGTTCGGATGGAGTACAAGGTCAGGTTCGGCACAAAATATAATCAACAATTTAGTTAGTGACGGGATACTTTTCGAAAAGAGAGTTGACCGACGCAAGACTTTTTGGCTAGCTCCAGATATCTTGAAACTTTACAGGGAGTACCAAGAGCGAGAACTTGAAACCCTGGGAGAGAAGCAACAAATACTTAAGAATGATATAGCTTCCGTCTCGGAAATGTTAGGTCTATATGAACCAATCAACGTGGAACCATTGCCTATTAAACAATGGCTCCCCGAAAAACCTAAGCTTTGGTATTATGACAAGTTCAAGCAAATCATCGACGACACACCACCGGGTTCAATGATGAGAATTCTGTTTCAAAATGGTAGATTCTTCAAAGACGGGAATGCTGGAGAAGTCTGCATGCAACACGTTTGGGAGATACAAGAGCAAAAGCATTTCCAGATATCTATTGCATGTCAAGACCCAGAATCATTGCCCCTAGTGTTCAAGAAATTCAACCCAAAAATCTACAAGCGCGATATCCAGAAGAATTTCAATTCTTGGCGATTCCTGGTGATCCAGTTTCCCAACATGATCGACGGTATGTTCATATGGCGCGACACGGCCAATCAAAGATTCTGGATAAACCCTTTACGAGAAGCCCCACGCGCAATAGTACAGCAGGTTCTCGCAGAGTTTAACTAACCACTCTGTAAAACCCTATCTGCTTATCTCTGACCCTTGTCGGTTGTGGATCGTATATTATCTTCAGGCAGCACATAGGACAAAACATGCTTCCTTGGATCTCCTTCTCCAACCACTTGAGACTATCACTCATCTCCTCTTCTTCATCACAGATGTTCGTGCGGGACATCGATTGAAGGAAGAACCAAAGATCCTTCCCATCTTCATCGATATATTTTTTCGCGTTTATATCCAAATTGTTCATGAGATTCCTGAGATGAAGCCTAAGGTCAATCGCATCCTTCCACAGATTTGAGAAGATATGCTTGAATCTTTTCATAACTCCGCGATTTCTGATGACGAAGGACGCTGGTTCATCGACATATGAACAGCTTTTCACAGGTTCGACTAGGCATCTCCACAGCAGATTTGAGCTGATGTTGAACCTGTAGTGATCCAGGCGATTTACGTATAGAGTCTTGCGAAGGCAATCTTTCATCGCATGCAATTCGTAAACGGAAATTCGTCGCTCTAAATACGTGATACAACTCAGTATATCTCTAGAGACGAGTGGTATCTGGAAAGCTTTCAGAAAAAGCCGAAGCTTCAATGGAGTTGGAGTTTCTGCGTAAGATGGAACAAGCCATTGCATCTCATAGTATCCTCTGGAGTATCTCTTCCTGCATTTGCCACATTGCTTATTTGATTCAAAGAAGGAAAGCACTCCGCGCAAAATGCCAACGCATCCGTTAAGTCCAGAATCTACGCTCTGTTTGGGATTAAGTGGTTTCATACGCCATGAGCTTCATTTTCGTTTTATTTCGAGAATCTCTATGACTGACGACAATCTATAGAATTCCTTCAGCATATAAGATATTTGGGTACATATGATTGTTTGGCTACAAGAAACTCTTGGGTGAGTTAATGAATAGATGCAAAGCATGTGGGGGCTACATGGATAATATCGGTCTTCATTTGAAACACTGCCCGTCCATTGAACAGGAGACCAAAGCTGACGATCCCCTCGAGAGAAAGATAAAAATTGATTTCTCGACGATCAAAGTTAAGCAGGATTCCATGCACAATCTTGTGATTTCGTACACATTATTTTCATCACGTCCAATCGGAACAATCGAAGCTTCATACTCTCATCTCAAAGGAAGTATAGACCTGTGTCTGGTCATTAATGACGAACCTGAAAAACTAGTATTAGAGGTTCCCTTCACGATGATTCTGGATGACCTCAGAAACAGTCTTTTGAACATTCGTTCAACACACGCAATGGACAAGATTCTTTCGCAAGAGAGAAGACCGGACCTGCAGTTTTTCCAAAACCCGTTGGAAAATGAATTGTAGGAATCTCTCTTTCGCGCGCGATTTGACTTTACGAGCGGTACCGCGGACAGCGCTAGAGCGAGGTTAATACTAGGTCCAAACCCAAGCAAATCCATCAATACATGTGCCGTTGAAATGTGGTGGACACTCGAACTGACCCGTTTTAATCTTCCTAAAAATCGAATCAATAGTTGAGATTCACAGTTCTTTTCCATCCCATTTAGGATGGTTCAGGGTTTGCTATGAAAGTCAAAGAGTTGATGGTTAAGAATGTGATTACGTTGCGAACGGACACCTCGGCTCTTGAGGCTACTAGGCTCTTGAACAAGAATAAGATTGGCTGTTTGGTGGTGGTCCGTGATGATAATATCGAGGGCATTTTGACAGAGAGACTTGCTGGAGAGAGTTTTGGAGAAGTGCAAGAACCCTAGGGAGACGAAGACGTCAGAGATAATGACCAGAGACGTGATCGTTGGAAAGCCGGACATGGATCTCTGTGAGCGACCAGGATCATGATCAAGAACAAGATAAAGAAGCTGCCCATAGTTGAAAAAAGCCACCTCGTCGGCATAGTTACGGTAACCGACATAGCCCGCGCCACGAACATCGACAAGAAGACGATGGAACTCGCCGATGCCCTCTCAAACATGCATGTGCTCCAGGGACCAGTGATTGGAAAACTTTGACGAACTCTTATCGGGCGTCATCGATCGTGTGATTGGAGACATCTTCTGGAAGATGAACTCTAACGTAATCTACGACCATCTCGAGAAAGAAGGTTATCCACGACACGAGATCCCGAGAAGACCGGAAATCTTCTCCGCGGAGATGAGAAACATTCTGGGCCATGATAGAGGTCAAATTCTTGAAGCCGCACATATTGAAACGCGCACTAAATACACACGCCACAAGAGCTTTTGAACAAACGCCCCTGTTTATGCGCTCCATAGAAGGCGCGAACTACCGAAGGCATCCCGGGTCTTAACCATTTGTCCATTTTTCACTTTGGAATTTCTTCTACTCTGAAAATTCGGATTCTTATGCGGGGTACTCTGGCTTTTGTGATACTGCTAATTATGCCTTTGATGCGCAGGCCACAATCTATGTCGGGAGCCATCAACTGCGCCAATTGCCGTTCTATATAGCCGAGTGTTTGTCCATTCAACTTTACTTTTACGGCGTTACGATCCACAGGATTATCGTAATCCCTTGCTAAATCAACTGTTTGTTCAACTCGTGCGGTGGAAGCTATCATAAAACGATTTTCATAGGCTATTCCTACAACATATGTCTCATATGGAAGAATTTCCTCTATTGAAGTATGCTCTTTTAGCAACTGATTTGGACCTGATCTTGAAAGAACCTTGTTTACGTCTTCTAGTGTCGAACCTTCCAAACCAAATTCATAATGCAATTCCTCTGAGTTGAGTTTTCCAAGCCACTGAATGAAGTCGTCTCGACTGGGTAATCGATTTTCTTGCAGGTACTTTGCAGCAATTTCCATAGCTGTTTCGCGAAAAGGTATGCCTGCAGATAAAGCCCAACTTGCTTCGGGTGTAGGAACTCCGAACTTGACCATTGTTGGCAAATACTGTGCGTATTTAGACAATTCCTCAACCTCGACATCGAGTTCTTTCATTGAAATTCCTAGAAGCGCAGATATACCCCACGGTAAGCGATATTCGAAGATGTCTTCGATAAATTTAGCGAGTTCCTCCAAAGAAGTGGTCTGCTCTTGAAATTCCAACATTATCTGAGGGATCTCAGTTCCCCTCAGCCAGAGTTGTAACAATTCTGTATAGCTTCCACCGAATTCGCGTTCAGGCCTCATTTCTGAAGTAAGGAGACAGCCTTCAAAGAACAACGTAGCCATTTCAATCACGTCAGAGGGACCTGCATTCTTCAACAAATGTGTGATCGTAGCTCCATTTTCTGCAACGTAAGTTCTAAGCTTCTCGCAGCTCTCGCTACTCAGTCCAGTGGAGCTGTAGACCTGCTGGTATGATTTATCAGGAAGTAGTTGAGTAATTCCCTTCGCGATATTTGCGAAAGATTCATTCAATGGCTTGGTTCTAACTCGAATTCTTTTTGCTTGCGCTTGAACCAAGGTACCATCCAAGATTTTTTCTACGTTTTGGGCTGAAAAGAATTCGGTACCTTCTTCAACTAATAGAGCGAGGATTTCGGGGTCCAGAATCTCGCTCAGAGCGCTCTTACTGAGCCTATTATCGACAAGATCTTGGAGCAATTGGAAAAGCGCGCTTTGAACTGGTTCTACTTCCTTTCTGTTCTCTAAGAAATACTGATAATCCATCTCATCTCTGGGTTTTTGAATTATGTGAATAATTGTACCCTCCGTCTCTTGGCCTGCTCGTCCAGCTCTGCCAGCGATGTTCCAGTAATCCCTCGCTGGAATTCGCTTCGGTCTCGCTTCTTCTCTGCTATATCGCCAACAGCTATGCACAATGACGGTTCGGATGGGAAGGTTAACTCCTTGTGCCAATGTGTTTGTTGCAACCAGCACTTGAAATTGTCTATTTCGGAAGTCTACTTCGACAGCCTTTCGAAGGGCTTCCGGTTCTAAACGGAGCCGTTGGAAAAGCCTACTTTTTTTTGGCGTGGGGTCTGGTTGTCGCGATAGCTCCTTTGATCATGGTACTGTCTAAAAGAGATTCGGTCGTTTTTCTTTTGTTGGGTCTCCCAGTCGTAGGAGTGTGTGGGGCGGTGGTGCTCTTGCTTCCGGCAGAAATTTGGCCTCACGTTTGGGTAGTACTTCTGTTGGGCTTCGTTCTAGCCTTAGTCCTGCTTACAAAGAATCGAAAGTCTCGCTTTCTCGACTTTCAACCAAGAGTAAGCGCGTACATGTTTGCGGAATCCTTGGTGATTTTCGCGATTTCTTGGATTTGTGCTTCTGCACTCCAATTTTCGAGAGTGGTATCCAGTATAAACACATTTTCCGCGCCAATAGCAGTATATTGGCTCCTGTGGATGATGTTCTTTGCATTTATATCGCTGATCACCAGCGAGTAGTGCACGTTCTAGCACGCGGACCCCACATTAGTTTATCGCCAACCAAACAAGAACAAGATGGATTCAGATAAACTTCACCAGTGATAGGAAAAGGCAATCTCATGATGTGCATCGTTAGCTATCTGATCGATAGTGCTGCACGCTTGCCCAGCAAAGACGCGGTATACTCCCTTGCTAGGTTTGTCTGCCTCCTGTATCCGCGCCTAACTCTTTACTCCAACGCAGCACTTCAAGAAAGTCGCCAACGTCTTCCTTCCGAACCAAACCCCACTCGCGTGAAAGCACGTAGTAATAACGGGAGCGAAGACACCGAGCGTAACCTCCAAAATCCTATCAACTTTAGCGGCGTCTCCTCTCTCTAACCGCCTTGATTAGATGCGCAGTGATTCTTCGCGGGTCCATGCTTCCCGTTTGGTGACTTTGAGTCCAAAAGTGTGCGCCGACTGTGAATCTATCGATAAACCTCTTTGCTACAGCCTCCCAATTATGCCTACACGATTAGCTTTCCCTTTCCACTTCGAACTGATCAGATGGTCAAATTGCCTGATGCTTCAGGTTGAATGGACGCTCGCGGAAGGTCGACTTCTTCATTCACGATAGGCAAAACTAGTTTGAGTTCTCTGAAATAGTTGAGCACTGTAACGCCTCTCAGAGTTATTGAGTAGACAATTCTTTGTCTTCCTGCAGTCCGCTTTTCAACTAGGCCCTGCTTCATTAGAAGGCTCAAATACTTCTTAAGCACACAACAGTTAACGTTGGTCTCATACATTATGTGGGTCAGCTTTAACCGACCAGTGCTTTCCAGAACCCCGAGGATCCCTAAGTACGTCTCAAGCTTTGATCTTCTCAAATCCTCGCCCTCTTCGCCGACATCTTACCCATTCGGGGCTATACTAACTTTACGTACTGAAAATATACGTCTAGAGAAGCGCAGTTTACATCAAATTCCGCAAGCTAACTTTTCATTTCTTGAAAAATCTTCGTCGCTTATTTAATCTAAAATTAGCGCGCGCGCAAAACCTGCACGCGTCGGCAGAAGCGCACGCCATTCCAACACTCTTAAATCGCAAAAAGACTCATTATTAGTTATGCTCCAAAGCAAAGTCAGTGATAGCCGAAGGTTTTCCATTGAATGTTCTGTTGTTATGGAGGCGATCTGATTGGATCCCGTAGCCATAGCCTTAATAGCAGAGAGTGCGGTCGCTCTGCTTTCGCCATATTTGAAGAAGACTGGAAGCGAAATCGGGGCAGCGGCTAATCTGGCAACGAAAAAAGTGGGAGAGCTACTGTCAGTAATCAAAAATAGGTTCGAGAAGAATCCAACCGCACGAGAGAGCCTCAATGCTCTATATCGATCTCCAAACGATACTGCAACCAAAGCATCCTTTCAAGCACACTTGAAGGAGCTATTATCCGCAGATGAAGAATTTGCGAAACAACTCCAAAAGATCATAATAGAAGCAGTAGATTCTGGGGCTGATGCAGTTTTCCATACGAACATATATGGAAACGTCAAACAACTAATTCAGTTTGGTCACGTGAACCGAGACGTAATCATTAAATAAACAATGTCTGGACTCAAATCATTGATCGCAAGTCAGGCAGTGATAGGATAGATGAGTGATGAACCGCCTTCAAAATTGGACATCGGTCAAGTTGAAAAACTAACCCAGATCCAGAACGTCGGTCGCGACGTGAACATCTACCAGACAGGAGGCACCCAACAGCGGCCTGATACTATAGAGCACTACTTGAGTTCTTTTGAGGTTAGACTTCGTGAGACCATTCCAGAAACAAAAGTTAGGTTCAACCTTACTTATACAGATGGGGCAACCACAAGAAAACCGGTTGAGTCTATAATCCCCGACACAGTCAGCAACTCACGTGTTATATTGCAAGGCGTTGCTGGGGGCGGCAAAACGAGAATTCTGAGGAAGCTCTCTGAGCTCTCACAAGATCAGAACTTCGTGCCCGTATTGATAAACCTCAAAAACTTTAGGCCTTACATAACACAATTCGACGAACAACAAGATGCCAGCAAAAAATTCGATGTGCTTCTAAAAGTTTCAATTGCCAGTCTAAGCCTGTGTTCACTTGAGAGTTTCACAAAACGGAAATTCGTTATGGTCGATGGTCTGAATGAAGTGCCAGCAGGGGAGTACGGTGAAGGAACCGTTCGAAGCATTGTTGAAGTCCTTGGAGAATACACCCGACAAAACTCAGACGCTTTTGTTCTAGTGACTGATCGGCCCGCAATTCGTGCTTTTGTACAAAGCATGCAACCGGTTTGGAAGAAGCTTGATCTTGAATTACTGAGTCCTGAAGAGGTGAGAAAGAGAATCTCAGAAAAATTCGGGGAGGAGGCTTATGACGGCCTGCTGCAGGCAAGCAAGGGCTTGTTAAGTAAACCTTTCTTTTTGAACCTCGCGCTAGAAGGTTCACAACCTGATCTGGGCTATGCCGCAAAGGCAATCTACTCGTTCTTCAGCTTGCAAATGAAACTGGATGACCCAGCAATTGATCTTTTGGCTAAAAGCTCACTCAATACTTACAAAGACAATGGCTCAAGATCATTTGACCTTGAAAAATTTAAGGAAGAAGTGGGGAAGGTCACAATTGATTCGCTAGTCAGTGCGGGAGTCATCAAAGTAAATGGTTCTAACGCCGAATTTGATCACCAATTGAAGCATGACTATCTGGCGTCTAGGTGGCTTTCGAAAACTCGCGAATATTGGAATGCCGACTGGTTTGATCCTGTAAGTTTCAATTCTAGTTCAACTGAAGTCTTATGCATGGTTCTTGAACAGCTTAAAAATTCGAATGACGCCGATGACTTTCTTAAAAGTGTCTATAATTGGTATTATCCAGCCACGCTCACCTGTATGGAATGGGCTTTGAAGACTGTAGGAAAGAAATATTCTCAAGAAATGGAAGTAGCCGTTCTCTCAATATTGTCTGAGAAGCTTTTCGATCCTGTCCGAAACACAAGGAATCGAACAAAACGATTGCTGACAAGTTTACACTCAGATTTGGCTCAAACTTTTGTGAATGTTACTCAGCTTAAAGATATATTGGCAAAGGTGAACGGGATAAGCAGCACAACGAGCTGGTTCCCTGTTTGGCGAGTCATTTTTAATAGAATTGGTGAACCCCCAATTTCGGAAGATGAGATTTACTTAATCGCTTCAAAGGATCCAATTATTGGGTGGACCACCTCTAATGTTGCTAAACGATTTATTCTGCGTGATGGCGATTTTCGGCAGTTGAGAGCTGTGTACTGTTCATTGAGCGATGCTTCCTTCGATTCAAGGACGACAAGATATAGGATAGTTCACACGCTTGGATCATGTTGTAGCCCGGAAAATCAAGATCTGCTATTTCGAGCAGTTGACGGAGACCCTTATTCTTGGGTTAAGTATGGCGCGGCAAGATCTCTTGTTGAAATGGCAGCACAAAATGCTAGATCGCGCAAGAGTATTGTTGACAAGCTTAAATCGAGAGCAGCTACTTTGCCTAAGCCAGTGCAAGAAGAAATTGCTCGTGCAGCGTTCTATGAAGGAGTGGAGGGTAACTGGCACGATGAAATAACACAGCTCTTGACTGTGCTTAGGGATTCGCAAAAGAGTGAATCTGATAAAGAAGCATGGAATAACAAAATGAAGGAATTCGAAGTCTTCTGCATAGGCGGAGGATAAGTAGAATGATGGACGACTTGATTAGCGTGAATGATGAGAAGTGGCAAGAACTAGCGAAGATAGCTTGGGCTTGCAGGGATAATGCCTGCGTTCTCGGAAATACTAAAGTGGGTGCGGCCGCATTGTCGAATGGTAAAATCTTCGCAGGATGCAATATCGAGCACAAATTTCGCTGCCACGATATTCATGCAGAAGTTAACGCCATTTGCAACATGGTCTCCGCCGGATGCAAAAAGCTACAGGCAATTATAGTAGTTGCTGAGAGGGAAAGATTTACACCGTGTGGCGCTTGCATGGACTGGATTTTCGAGTTTGGAGGGGGGGACTGCTTGGTTGGTCATCAGTCTGTTCGAAAAGGAAAAATCAGGATTTTTACAGCGAGCGAACTCATGCCTTATTATCCAAAATAGCCATTTTCATCGTGTGTTTTTGTCACAGCATTGCGCGCGCTTTGTTTCATATACGATGAACTTGTGTAAATTTTTATTCAGATTGATATTTCTCAACTTATTTAAGGCTATTTGAAAAGGATTCATGGAAGCCTACTAATGAGAATGCACCAACGGTATTCGAATTTCTATACTATTTCGGTATGTTTGTCGTGCAGTTCGTGTTTCTCGGAAAAGAAAAAACGTAAGGAATTCGCGCGAGATATTCACTGGTTCAGGGGTTCTCTGCAGAGACCTTGATCCTATTTTCGCCCTCTTCTGTGGGGAGTTTTCTGATGAGGCGCATGACTAATCTATCCTCACTTTCAACGTCAAACTTCAAACCTGATTTCTGGAGTATAGTGTTTATTTTGCGAAGGTCTTGTTCAAATTCGTATCCAAAAATCCAGCGAGGACTCGCTCTCTTCATGGCGAGAACTCTCGCTACATAGCAGAGATCCGAATAATCCTTGAAGGCCTCGTCTATCCTTTCTATTATCTCGTTTTGCTTGCTAACACTCTCGATAACTATTTGCGTTTGGTAATCTTGTTTGTCTTTGAAGTACTGCAATTGGTTTATCTCCTTGTCATCAAATCCATGTCTTACTAATAGCAATCCAAATGGATCCGTCACTGAAACTTTCACTCTGAGAGGATTTGTTGAGAGCGGGTTCGCTTCCAGTTTGAATGTGCTTGAATATCGGCTGAAAAAATCAGTGCAAAGGCGAGCAATGGTTAGACAGCCATCAGACAAATTGTGAGCAGCCACTAGCTTATCTAAATCATGAACCCTGCCTAGCAGATCGTAGAGCTCCACCTCTTCGCCCACATCAATGAGAAGTGGAGCTATTCCGCGTATAACTGAGCGTAGTGCTTCAACTTCTGATTGGTTCAGCACTCTGAGGTCTTCTTTCACTGGCTTCTCTGGGAATTCTCGCTTTGAAGCATGCCCTTCGCGTAATCCATACCTTTTTTGCTTCCCTCCATCACTGACGACGATGCCTGCTTTCAGAAGGTTGGACATCTGCCTTTCGATCGATTTTGGACTTACTGCCCTTTTTTCCATGATCTTAGCGATAATTTCTTGACGAGTCAATTTTTCCTTTTCGCTAAGCATATCAAGAACATCATCGCGTATCGATGGTTTTCTCTTTTCAATGCTGTTCATGCTCTTTTCCTCCAAATAGTTAGATATTGATAAAGAAGGGAGAGTTGTGCCCAGTTCTTGACAAGGAACTCTCCTTTCTCGTTATCTTGTGCTAAACCATAATCGACCATGACGCCCAGAAGATGTCGTTGAACTTTGGACGGTTGGGCTGGTTTTATTGGCGCCTCATCTAACAACATTCTGAGGCAATCTTCGAGCCTGCTGATTCCTTCCCTTATGCCCTCAGGAGACGCGTCTGAAGCGTGACTTATGGCATAGCCCACAAGAACCGGCAAAGCTGTCCAAAGGCCAACCTCTTTCTCAAGGTTGCACTTCGAATACGCGCATCCGTCAAGCTCATCCAACAACTTTATACGCGCTTTGGGAAGCAGGACTCTTGGTCCGTGCGCAGTGGGTGGAACGACGGCAAATGGAAAATTCGGTTCAGTCCAATGTCGTTCTATATATTTCTTGGCAATGGGCCAATTCTCCGTTAGAGCCGGAAAAGACACAACCGGAAGTGTCTGCAAGAGTCTGAGGTCATCTTCTACTTGATCCATGCTCTTTTCGTTAACATAAGGATCTTGGTATCGGTATATGTCCTGTTCAAGTTTACTGTGCACGGCGGGAATTCCTAATTTTCCTTGTCTGTTGTCTGCGTAAAAATCTACGTCTTGCCTATGATGAAGTGGAAGGATGTGTATCGAGGCAGTTCTCTCGGGAGGATAAAGCCAACTCAAAATATCTTTATCGATTAGTTTCACGTTGACTCTTTCCGCAACTTCAAATGGCGTGTGCTCCCATGGCTCTTTTTCAGTAAGAACAGCGCAACCTACAGTTTGCGCCATGGCCTTGATGTAAGTATTCGAATAACTCACCTTTTTGCTAGAAGCGAGTAGGTCGACGATCTTACAATCAAAATCAGCTCCTAACCCATACTTTGAATCACCCCGTTCTTCCAAGAACCCTGTATTCTTAAGCCTTGGAAAGTAGTTGACGAGCGCTACACTTGACTGGTCATAATATTTTCTAAATCTGAGCCACAATTCGTCAATGATCTCACGAACCAGCAATTGCCTCGGTAGGGTCACTTTTCTGGTTCCTTCGTTTGTGGCGTGATTCTGAAATACAGTCACAGTTGCGATGCCTATTTGAATGGGCATTGCTTGCCTATATCTCAGTTTGTACATCGCCGTTTCATCGGTGACGATTGTCCTATTCTTGTTGAGAAGCAGGTTAAGTCTACTAATCCGCTCATTTAACCGTATATCTGAATTCTCGCCAACAGCGTCCTTCATTGTCGAAATGATGTCGGTCACATCAATTGCAGATGTCATGTTCGCATCATCAATAAAGGTCAAGTTCTAGTTTGACATTAACGGCGAACCTTGATTTAAAGTTTTCTGCAGTCGTCTTTGCACTATACGCGTTCGGTTGTTTTCCAATAACTAGCTGTCGGGGCCACCCACCTCCAACGCAAGGAGAAGAGTATCCTCTCGTCGTATTTTATGCCAGACCAAGAACGGTACCTTTTATTGTCGGTGTTGCGGCGGGATCTGGTGTTGGAATCTGCAATGAACCGGCTGACGGTTTTGGAGCGCTGAACGTTTTCGGTAGCAGTATCGTTGACATGCAGAAATTTGCCAAAGGGCTTCACCATGTTTTTCCTGCAGTTATAAGGAATTCTGCTAAAAAAGAGGCTTAGCAGGCATCATGTTCTATTATTGATACCAGTCTTGTGCTCGCCACAATAAATATCACCAAGCTTGCTCGCTCGCCGAATTAGGTTTGTAGAAATGAGAAAGCCGAGCTATGCAAATCAATACTTCGAGTGTTCTTGATCCATTATTCGAATTCTACAGCATTGCCCCAGTTTTTATGAGTTCTTTCTTCGCATATTTGAGTAAACTTTCATTGCCTTTATAGCTCCCAAAGGCTGCGGTAAACCTTTGAGCGCGCGCCAGGGACTTTCTGAACCTGATTATGAAGTGCGGCATCACGGGATAGACGAGGAGGACATTACTGAACACTCCTGACCATTCAGTGAGATTGGCTCCGGTCAAATATCAGACCGTAAGCTTTTTGTGTTTTGAGATAGCATACGATTCTCGAGACTCGAGAGTTGACAGCTCACTCAGGGCGATTGGGGCGCATCAATAGTCCGCCCTCAGATTGGTCGGAGAGTTACAAAGTTTGCGGCGAGTACGTCACTCGCAGAGTGATTTTGCCCAACGATCAAAAAGTGACCACTCGGATCGCCAAAGATCCCGATGCGCCTAAAGGAATTGACGCCCAATCTGTTTTTGATTATTCATTACTAAGAACAAAATCCAAGCCGATATCGAACTTTAACGAAACAGTTTATGCGGCGGATGTGTTTTGCGGTTGCGGATGCTTGTCGTTGGGAGCTTCGGAAGCCTGTAATGCGATGGGCAAGAAGTTCGTTTCGGCAGTCGCAATTGATAATAGTCCAGACGCGCTTGCGGTGTACCAAAGAAACTTTAAACCCTTGAAGGCCTATTTAGAAAACATAACCAAGATAATTGATGGTCGCGTTGGATCTCAGTCGACCATCAACGAATTACAGATGCAAAAGGATTGCTTCAGCGGCAAACGCCTTTCTCTGCTGTTGGCAGGACCGCCATGTCAAGGTTACTCCAGCCTGAATAATAACCGTAGGCGGAGAGATGACAGAAACATTCTCTATGAACGCGTGGCCAGATTCGTCGAACTCAGTTACCCAGAGAACGTCATAATTGAGAACGTGCCTACGGTCCTTCGTAGCAAGGAAAGAGTCGTAGAAAGGACGGTTCGGCTGATGGAGAGGCAAGGGTATTCTGTGGATAGCGACGTCGTGAACCTCGTAGATATCGGAGTTCCGCAGGTTAGGAAAAGGCACGTGGTAGTAGGCTCTATGAAAAAAGACATATCGATAAAGGCAATGATTGAAAATCACAAAGTCAAACGCCGACGCACGTTTTCATGGGCTGCTGGAGACCTGCAAGATGAGTTTCCTACAAGCCTTATGACGATTCCAACCCGTCATTCTGAGGCTAATAAGAAAAGAATGGAATATCTTCACTGGAAGCGACTTTATGACCTACCAAATGAAATGCGGCCAGCATGTCATCAGAAAGATCATGCTTACAAGTCTATGTACGGGCGGATGCGGGCGAACGAACCTGCTCAGACGATCACTAGCGGTTTTCCATCACCAGGCCAGGGTAGGTTCATCCATCCTACTAAACTTAGGACAATCACGCCGCACGAAGCCGCACGTCTGCAACTCATTTTTGATTACTTTGACTTCTCTGAAGCAAGAACGCGACGCTCGCTCTCATCAATGATTGGAAATGCTGCGCCCATGAAACTGTCATACATATTTTGCATTGAGCTGCTCGCATAAAACAGAACAGTGATTAGTTACTTATACCAGCCTACATTAGATTAGTTCGGGGATTGCAAATGCCCACTTTGCCGTTCACTATTGATTCGGCATTGCTCAGGGAAATCGGAGAACGCCTTGTCAGCAAGCCTTTCATTGCTTTAGCTGAGCTGGTGAAAAATGCCTATGACGCTGACGCTAAGAAGGTAACAATAACTGTTGATCCTCAAAAGGACGGCATCATAGTTGCGGACGACGGTAATGGAATGAACTTTGATGAGTTTAAGAACTTCTGGATGAGGATCGGCTCGACTCATAAGGTCGAACAAAGAGTGTCACGAAACTTGCACAGACCGATGACCGGATCAAAGGGAATAGGCAGATTAGCGGTTCAATATTTGGCAGACGAAATGGTGCTTTTTACAACCTCTGAGAATGACCTTCACAGAAAGTTAAGGGCGCAAATAAAATGGGAAGACGCCATCAAAGCTGGAGACTTGATCCAAGCAACCGTGAAATACAAGATCATCGAATCACCCTCTGGTTTCGAAAAGGGCACTAAGATAATTTTGAAAGCATTAAAACAAAAATGGGATGAAAAAGAAATTGACGGACTGGCAAACGAAATATGGTGGCTGCACCCCCCATTCGAAGACACTGAAGATCTTCAAAAATCATTTTCAATTAGATTCAAATCAGAGAGTTCCAGATTGCAGAAAGCCTTCAATCGGAAAATGAGAGTTGCATTAAATCTATGGAATGCACGAATACGCGGGAAAAACGAAAACGGACATATCTCATTGAGCCTTGAATTTAAAGGAAGGACACCAGAGAAATATGAGTACCATATGAAAGACTGCCACTTGATAGATGGACGCTGGGAGATTCGGATATACCTCTGGAAAGGCCGCCAGCTCTCTGGAGTTAAAGTGCAAGATGCTCGAGATTACTTCAAAATCTGGGGCGGTGTGCACCTGTATGATAAAGATTTTAGGTTACCGTTCTACGGCGATCCTAAAAACGATTGGCTTCGAATCGAGCTCGATCATTCTCACAGATTAACAAGCTCAAAGCTTCTTCCACCTGAGTGGGGAGTTCATTTGGGCATGCAAATGCTGCCCACACAGTCACGAATTTTCGGGGTCGTTAAGGTAGATACTTCTCAAGAACGTCATCTTGAAATTGCGCTCACAAGAGATCGACTGCAAGAACGCGAAGGATTTGCTGACTTGATCGACATGGTCAGATTTGGCTTGGACTGGTACGCAAACGAAGAGAAGAAACGTCAAACTGCGTTAGAGATTCGACAACAGGGCATACCTCCTAGAGCGCAAAAAATGGAAGATGTCCTAGCCAAGTTTGAGCAAGAAATTCCACCAGTAGTTTACGAGAAACTCAAGACAGAAATCGAGAAAAAAAGCGAGGAACTCGAAAGCAGTTCGGAGAAAGTGGCCAAGCAAGTTGGCCTCGTAGGATCGCTCGCCACAGCGGGGATCACGTCCGTTGCCTATCAGCATGAGCTGAAGAGGCAGTTCAAGTTCATCGAAGATGCCATAGATGACTTGGATAAGATCAAAACAGGAAATAAAGAAACCCAAAAAAGCTTGCTTGATGTAAGAGGAAAACTTGTTTCCTGGCTGGAAAGCGCCAGAGCCACCAATTCCCTTTTCGGCTATTTCATAGATACCGCAAACATTGAAGTGAAAGAAAGATTTTCAGCAAGAAAAACCGTGGAAGAGATAAGCGAACAAGTAACCGCGTTGGCCCGAGGAATACCTATTGACCCCAAGGAAATCGGCGAAGACCTACTTCTGCCGAAAGCGTCCCTTATCGAATGGAGCGCTATATTTCAAAACGTGTTTATAAATGCCTTCAACGCGTTGGTAGATTCGAAGGTCAAATTGATCAAAGTGATCTCAAAGAAAGATGGTCGGAACAATGAGATTCTCGTCGAAGATACCGGCAGCGGCATCGATCTGAAGGATTCCGACGAGCTTTTCAAGCCTTTCGTAAGGAAAATGCGCATCTCGCCAGAAAGACGAGCTTTGGGGTATGGTGGGATGGGCTTGGGCCTGACTATCGTGAAGTTGGTAGCAAATAATATTGGATGCGAAGTCGGTTTTGTTGAACCTGAGCAAGGTTTCAGTACTGCCTTTTGCTTAAAATGGAGAGAATAAGGTTGAAAAGAATAGTGATCTATGACGATCAATCTGGCTATGCTGAGGAGTACGTTCAAAGACTTCGGAAAGGATTTCGGAAAATGAAGGCCCTGTCTGAGGCCTTTGACATTGACACAATGAATCAGCGCGAGTTTGATGAACAGTTTTCACTTTTGAAGGAAAGACGAGAGGAACTGCGTCAGGGAAAAAAATGGACGGAAAAGTCCATCACGATAGACGAAGTTTCAATCTTTATTGTAGATTACGATTTGTTCAAAAAAGACGCTTTCTTGACAGGCGAACAAGTCGCCTATGGTGTTCGTTGTTTCTCCAGGTGCGGTTTAATCGTTGGGCTAAATCTCGAATCAGGGAGGCGCGTTCTTCCGACGTACTTCGATCTGACTCTAAGCGGCCATCCCGACTCATTTTGCGATTTGAATATCGACAGCGCCCAGTTGGATAATCCAGCCTTATGGACCGACGATAAAGAAGGTTTTAGACCGTGGTATTGGCCGCAACTTCCACGGCAACTAGACATGATGGAATACAAAGTCGCCAACGTTTTGGATAACCAGACAAAACCTATCATGAAGGTTTTACAGTTTGACAAAATCCTGCCACTCTTTCCAGGCAAAGTCCTGCAATTCCTCGGAGGAAACCCTGAAAAAGTCACCTTCGAAGAGTTTGTCCAGTTTTCTGGAAATGGACTTAAGGGAAAGGACAAAACAAACGAGGAAATGACCGCAAGAATAGCCGCGGCACGAATTTCAAAGTGGCTCGAAAGACTTGTGCTTCCCGGGCAAGACATTTTGGTTGACGCCCCTCACCTTGTCTCAAGGTTTCCCAGCCTTCTGCAGGGCGACCACCAAAACGCGAGCGCATGGAATAAAACGACAGCATTTTCTGAAGGAGAACTGGGTATGAACTCGGACTTCATCAAGAATCTCAGATTCGAAAAAAAACGTTGGTTGTCGAGACCCGCTTGGTTGTGGAATCTCGTATACAACTGTTCCAAAATAGAAGAGGTGTCCGAACCTTGGAAGGCGGAGACTCCAAAATTTTGTTTCTGTGAGGACAGCTCGACTTTTGAAAAGAAGAAATTGTGTAAAGAATACTACGCACCAATGGATTCCCCATATAATAGAAGGTTCGTAAAAGCAACACGTTTCGAAAATGTTGACTATGGCCCCAAAACCTTATTGCTTCAGTAATGGGGCAAGCGCGGTAAGATTATGCCCAAAAAAACTGGCGAATATGATGAAGATTTGCGAGCCATAGAACGAATTCTCAAATTCCTGATCAAATCATCCAAGAAATGCTGGTGGCTGGATAAGAGTCAGTTTAAAGTCAAATGGAACGAAAAAGCAAAGGACAATTTTGATTACATGGTTACGCGAATCCCTCCAACCAAGCCTGAAGAACTGGACGACCTCATTCAACATGAGCCCCATGACAAACGCAAATTAGAGGTAAAAAACCTCTATCTGCCGCCGTTACCAGCATTCGACAAAGAATTTGTGCCCATCCTACAGTTGGAAGCGGACTTCAGCCAATCTGCCAAGGCCAAGTTAGATTTGCGCGTGGCTTTGGTTACTCTTAACGATCAAATGAAGTTGTGCATTTTCGGCTATCGCTTCGAGATGCCGCATAGAAACACAGATCATGACTTCTATCATGGACAGTTTACACGAGTCCCTATCACTATCAAAAATATGGAAAGCTTATGCGAGATGGTAGCCGAGTGGACGCCACAGCATATTCCGTGTGTGATAACTCCTGCGAGAAGACCCACTGACCATCTGATTTGCATGCTGATCGGCTTGTATGGCAAGCAGGCGCAAGACCTTGTGACTGACGTCGGCGCGGAGCACAAGAAAGTACTACAATATTTGCCGCGTTCCTAAAAGAGCAAAAATCAAAGGGTCAATAGAGTTAATTTTAATATTCAAAAAAGGATAAGATTTTGACGAATAGAATGCCCGACATATTTACGAGAGAAAAAAGAAGCAAAATCATGGCTAAGATTCGAAGCCAAGGCTCCAAAATGGAGATGGAGATGAAAGAAGCTTTGGAGGAGAACAAGATTGATTTTGAATACCAACCGAAGCTTTTCGGTAAACCTGACTTCCTAGTAAGGCCTAAAATCGTCATTTTTTGTGACAGTTCGTTCTGGCATGGTCGAAATTGGAGAAAACTAAAGAGGCAGCTCAAAAAAGGTTATTGGCAAGACCACATCCGGAAAAACATAAAACGCGACGCTCTAGTCAACGAAACACTAAGAAATCAAGGCTACGCTGTTCTGAGGTTCTGGGACGACGAAATCCGAAAGAACATCGGTTGGTGCGTGAAACAAATCAAAGAGACGTCATTATTGACATCCGCAGACTTCAGAGCCAGAAGTCAAATAGTGCGTTTTTGATGAGGAACCGAGAACGATTCTCTCGAAGAGTCTTGCACATTGTTTACATCTACTAGTAAGGTCTTCGTAGTCTGTGCAATCCTTTTCTTTCGAAAGAACAAAGCGCCAAGAGTTCATGGCAGGTTTTGGGCTTTTCCAAGTATCGGCATGCATGATTTCAACGAGTAACCTATGCAGCCTTTCTCTGCCTACTTCTATCTCCAGCCGGTCGCTGGAGATGTCGCTACTAGTCTAGTGTTCCGCCGCACTGAGGAAATTTTTTCCACGTTCCGAAAATAAGACTCTCATTTTCGCGCTTTTGCCGGTAAATTGGTGCTGAAATCCCACTCCCGGCGCCACGCATTTTCTATGATCAAACCTGAGGTTCGAGTTGTCTTGGTGTGAATCATTGAATTTTGCTTCTTTTGGTTCTG
>Ga0187771_10000727_pt1 | contig 20744 bp, 17 predicted proteins | sample 0116_SJ02_MP15_1_FD_133139 | JGI IMG/M metagenome (GOLD analysis project Ga0187771, IMG submission 133139) | Tropical peat soil microbial communities from peatlands in Department of Meta, Colombia - 0116_SJ02_MP15_10_MG | ecosystem: Environmental > Terrestrial > Soil > Wetlands > Peat | place...
TTCCCTTCACGACTTTAGGATTGCCGTTGGGGCAATCCGTCATGAAATACTCGCGACCCCGTCCCTGATTCCGAAGCTACCCTGCCTCGGCAAGCAGGTCCGTCTCGAAACCTACATTTGGGGGTCAGAATGCTGCCGAGCGAAGAGAATCTCTGTATTCCTCGGCCCTTTGGCGGGAGCCTACTGTGGCCAGGTTGCCTCATGAGAAAATTCGGGCCGAACCCTTGAGCTTGCCTTTGGACTTCGGTGTGCTCAAGTTGGATTGCCTTGGGTGATAAGCTCTCGTTAACGGGGCCTATGACTCGTAGGCCCGAATAATGCGAATCACCTTAGATTACTCGCAACCCAGGCCATGATTGTTTCGAAGGTATTCCTCGTGAACCCCATGTGCCCAGCGTCGTAGAATCTCGCACACTTTGGACCGCCATGCTCGAGGAGCAGATAGTAGTCCTTGATGGGAAAGACAGAATCGTGTATTCCATTCACCAGCAGCAATGGCGCGCATGGCCCGTCTAAGATGCCTTGAGTGAGAAGCGAGAGTCTAGGCGCGTACTCAGCCCATTCTTCGTAGGTCGACAGTCCGAAAGCATATGCAATGGTTTCAAAGAATTCGAAGGGATACTCGCCCTTCTCTTGCTCGCGCATCCATTCGGGCTGGAATGCATAATGAACGGGTCCGCCCTGGCTCACGGCACACGCAATCCGGTCCTTGTAGACGTGCGCAACCTTGACCGCCCAGTATCCACCCGTACTGTATCCCCAGACCCCTACCTTGTGACTATCCAGCTCCCTCCGGGTTGAGACCCAATCGAAAACTGCCCCGAACAACCTCTCGGCATCTTCTGAGCCTTTGACCGGAGAGTCCCCGACGCCAGGGCCATCAATAGCAAGATGTGCCAACCCCATCGCCAAAGCAGCGTCGTTCACCTGCTCTTCCTTGTATCCGTCGATTCCACCCCAGGTCACCAGAAGTGGAGAGGGACCACCGACGGTCTTCGGCTCCCGCAGGTAGGCGGGAATCGATCTGCCCTCGCTCTCTCTTCCACTGAAAGGAATCTCTATCCGTATTATTGGTATCTCGAAGTACTGTGACGCCTTGAGCAGCATTTCCTGAGACTTCTTGTAAGCCGCCCTCTTTCCATCGGAGTTGATTGTTGGGTACCGGGCGAGCATGTAGTACTGGTAGGCGCGAAGATAATTCTCCTTGGCGCCCTGACGATCACCTGTTTTTTCTGCATAGGCCGCTTTGATTTCATACGGCCTAGCTACGGCGCTAAATGCAGCCGCCCAGGCGTCCCTATCGTAAGAGGTAACCGTGGTCATAACCTTCTCAACATCTTCGTACGACGCATATGTGAAAGGATAGACCTTCATCCTGACACGCGGCTTCCACATTTCCCACAATTCGCTCACCGGACGGGCATATCCTCCAGGCTGGCTCTTGCTCATTCTGCCACCTCGGAATCGAGTCATTTACTTAAACTCAAGTCGTAATATGCCCAGTTCCATGTGTAGGTACGGGACCAAGCTGGTGGATTTGAGCCTCGATACAGAGGCCCCGGTGAGATGTGAGACCACATACGTGGGTTCAAATCGTTGCGGCCGCATCGATTCCACCGCGGATAGACTGCCCCACTACGCTATTCCATTCCGCATGCTTTAGCATGTCGTTCGGGCCGCGAGGCACGTGGAATTGTATAGATGGGGAATCTCTTTATGCGCATGGTCTGACTGTCTGTGGATTCATGGAAGACAGCGACCCTCAGCCATGGCATCTCAACGGCCTTGGTGCGGCCGGTCCCTACTCTGGATTCAAGAACCGCCTGATGCTCTTTGGTCAGTTCGTGGGTGATTGGGACATCGTTAGCGTCAAGAACCCCAATCCCAGTGGAGTGGCTTTCAAGGCCGGGGGCGAGGTCCACTTCGCTTGGATTCTAGACGGGAGGGCAATACAGGACGTTTGGATGACCTACGATGACGAATTGAAGAAAGCGGTTCCAGTTGGAACGACCATTCGAGTCTACGATCCTGGGTCCGGAGCCTGGAAGAGCACCTGGATTTCGGTGATTCGACACACCGTTCAGACCTTCATTGCTCGCCAGTTCAGGGAGGACGTCATATTGGAGGGAATCACTGAAGCAGCCAAGCCTGAACGATGGATTTTCTCAGAGATAACGCCAGATTCATTCAGGTGGCATTCAGAGGAATCGTCTGACGACGGTGAATCATGGACTCTGAAGGAAGAGATGGTAATGAGACGGCACCGTCTATCGTCATCGAAGTAGGCCCTTGGGGTGAGATGTGAGTCCACATCTGTGGGTTCAAACTCTCGTTCAGCGACCAAAACGAGGTTCCCATTCCAGAAACGAGAAAGAATTCTGTCAGCTCATGCATAGCAGCAGAGCATCCCTCACGATTCGAGTCCAACCTCGCCGTTAACCTCGACCCAGTGCAGGGCAATATTTGCTAGGAACCTTGGAGGAAGCCTTTTCACCGAGCCCTAGGGCCTCGAGAGGACATTGAACTATAGGTTTGTCGTGCTGGGAGTACTCCTGATGGTCGTGGGTGGTTACACTTTTGTGTTCCCGCAACAAGTCTCGCCTCCGACCCTCGTTTCCGATCGTACCATTTTGACGCGAATTGCTCCTGGAAATTACTCGGCCGTACAGGTCGCCCTGGCACCGCCGCAGACTCTTCAGGTATCGTTCACTTCCAGTCCTGAAAGCGTGGACTTCTTCCTCATGAACAGCAGTGTGTTCACGGCGTGGAATGCTTCCGGGCATCCTCCTATCGGCGTATACCCCCAATCAATGCTAGACGCAAAGAACTACACTTTCAACGTGGGAGATGCGGAAGGTCCTGAAGGATTGTCCTTGGTCCTCGTCGCGAGATCAACAAGCACTTCCACTAATGTCTTGCTTCACATGGTCGTTTTGCGTGGACCAGATTTGGTTCAGACTCTTGCCATTCCAGCAGTCATCACTGCTCTGGGAGTTGCAGCCTTAGCATTCGGTGCTACTAGGGTCAAAAAAGCAAAGCCGGGAACGGGGGATACCTAGACAGGCGCACGCTCCAGGACAGGAAGGTGGAAGTTGGCTTGAGCCGGGACGTACCGTTGACGGTTTCTGAGCACCTCAACGAGCTCCGATTCAGGCTGAAACGGGTATTCATCGCCTTCATTGTAATTCTAGTAATTGTGATCTTCTTTCCAGCAAATCCTGCGCAACAGGCCCAGCACTTGGATCAATACCTGAATCTTCAATTTCTGGACAATACTGTAATTGCTGCATTCATTCAACAGATTCACGGGTACGTTCTTCCTCGAGGTTGGTCGTTAATCGCGGCGAATGGAATAGCAGAAGCAATGGAGATTTACTTCGTGGCTTCCCTCGTTTTGACCTTCGTGATTACGATGCCAATCATCGCCTATGAGACATACAAGTACGCGGATCCGGCTTTGAAGGAAGAGGAAAGGAAGCTCATCTATCCCTTCGTGATTTCCACGTCGACTCTTTTCGCCGTCGGGACACTCTTCGGGTACTTCGTGCTGTCGAGATTCTTGGTGCTATTTCTTGCGCCATTCTTTCAGGCTACGAGCACTTCATTCGTGGTAGATGCAAGTTCGTTCTATTTTGTGGTCTTCCTGATTATCGGGGCTACCGGTGTCTCGTTCACAGCACCGGCTTTTGTATACACTCTTATCAGATTACGAGTCATCGACCCCCAGTTCTTCTCGCGAAACCGATTGATAATCTGGTTTGTGATATGGGTTGTAACAGGTCTAATCTTAACTCCAGATGGAGGTCCACTTCTTGATCTTGTAATCTTCCTTCCAATCGTAGCCCTCGTGGAAGCCGCCGTATGGCTGGGCAGAAGGAACCTGAGTTCCCACCCCAAGTCTGGGACGTCCACGTTGGCGAACAAGTGCAGATACTGCAGTGCAGACCTTCAACCCACCAATTCCTTCTGTCCCAATTGCGGAAAAGCCGCGCGCTAGGCAGAGGTCTGAACCAAACTCGGGGATGGAAGCAGCGTGCACGAAACGACCCCTTGATGAAAGATCGAGACCTGGAAAGCCTTATTAGAATAGTGAAGCGAATTCGACTCGAAGAGCAATGGCATTTGGAGATCCATTACAATGGATCGTCATCGGGGTCATTGTCATAGCAATCTTCCTTTGGGGTCCTTCAAAGATTCCTGAGCTTGCTCGGGGTCTGGGAAGGGCGAGGAAGGAATTCGACATGGCATCGAAGGAATTCAGTAATCCGACTTCGTTTTTCGAGACTTCTAACGCTACTGCGCAACCGGCGCGAACAGCGGACGACATACTAGTTGATACAGCCCAGCAGCTCGGCATCTCCACCGCGGGAAAAACTCGAGAGCAGATATCCCAAGAGATAGTGTGGAAGTCCAAGACCAAGTAATTACTCGATCCGGGTCGTACCCAACTCCGCCTTACAGTTGACTATGGTTTTCCACGAGTCAGATTGCCATCCTCGTAAAGAATTCCCCCTACCCTCGCGACCGGCTTATCGAAGGCTTTCTCTTAGGCTGGTGTAGGCTTCTGTGGGGTCACGTTAGGCTTACCTCTTTCCCCAGACCCATTTCCCTCGCCTTCGCGTAGGCGAGAGAAGCTGCAGCGCAGTCCTGAATTCCAACCCCTACCGACTTGAACAGCGTTATGTCCTCGCGCGACGCCCTGCCTTGTTTCGAACCAATGAGAACCTCACCAATCTCGCCCAGAATGTGTTCTCTTCTTATCTTCCCCTCTTGGATTGGAATAATCAGGTCACCCGCTTCGGCGAGGGCCGCCTCCTTAAGATCCACGAAAATCTTGGACTTCATAACAGTCTTGGAATCCAATTCCCTTTCGTTGGGTTTGAAGTTGCCAAATGCGTTGATGTGAGTTCCGGGCCGAACAAGGTCTCCATCGAACACCGGCTCTTTCGATGTGGATGCGGTGACGATAATATCTGAACCCTCGACAGCTTCTGCAGCCGAAGAACAAATTTCTGCTTCGATTCTTAACTTGTCCCGCGCCTCGTTAGCGAAAGCCACGGCTCTTTCCTTCAAGACGTCGTAGATCTTCGCGGAGGTTATGTTTCTGATTTCTGTTAGCGCCATAAGTTGGGTTCTCGCTTGAACACCGGCCCCGAATATTCCGACCGTGTGAGCATCTTTCCTCGAAAGACACCTCGCGGCCAGACCACCAAGCCCGCCCGTGCGAAGAGCCGTAATGTATCCCCCTTCCATGACGGCGACCAGTTCCCCCGTGGTCGGGTCGCTAAGGAATACCGTTGCCATGATGGTTGGAAGGTTTCTTGAGGCGTTCCGACCAAACACCGTGACAATCTTGGTCGAAAGCGCCTTGAGTTCTTCCGAGTAAGCAGGCATCACTCCCATCCAACCTGCCTCCTTCGGAATTGAAATCGTAACACGCGTAGGCATTACCGTGGTACCTCGAGCCTGCTCCATGAACGCCTCTTCCAAGACGGAAATCACTTCATGCATTGTCAGCGCCCGTTCAAGGTCTGTCCGGGAGAGAAATAGAACCAAACCCGCTCGAAGCAGCCCTTCACTACGGGTCGCTTAAACAGATTAATTGCCGTTTAATGCATCAAAGGCGAAGCCGGAGGGGTATTCGGCCAACATCCTCATCACACTTATTAGAACATGAAAATTTCGTCTGAGGCGATGCCAGAGCGTGAAGTCTTTGCTCAAGAGATGGTCAGGGCCGCCATAGACAGCGCCGCCAACGAAATGTTTCTGGTGACAGTGCGAACCGCAAAGAGCCCGATCATATACGAAACCTACGATTTCTCAACAGGCATTACGAATGCGAAGGGCGAGACTGTAGGAATCTCGCTGCTCATACCACTTTGGGCGGGGGTTCACAGATTCATAGCAAAGAGTATGGTGTTGGATTTGGTGAGCGCCGGCGAGCCGATGCTTCCGGGCGACATAGTGATCTGCAACGATCCTTACACAACTGGTACTCATATGAACGACATAGGGCTGGCCATGCCGATATTTGATGCGGACAAGATCATAGCGATTGCGACCGCCAAGGGCCACTGTAGCGACATAGGCGGAATGAACCCGGGCAGTTTCGGTCCCGGGTCAACGGAGATTTTCCAAGAGGGGACGTTCATACCTCCCGTGAAGTACTATCATGAGGGCAAACTGAATGAAGAGGTGCTCAAGATCCTGGTCGGCAACTCGAGGATACCTGACTACATGAGGGGGGATCTAGAAGCCCTTGCCGCTTCGCTCAGGCTTGCGGAAAAAAGAATGAAGGAGCTGATGGCCAAGTACGGCTCAGAGACCGTTCGCGCCACCATGGAAGAGACGATCCGAGACGGGGAGCGAAGGGCGCGGGCCAGGCTCGCCGAACTTCCGATGGGAGAGTACTACGCAGAAGACTTCCTTGACGAGGGGTTCACGTCGAAGGAACCGCTCAAGGTCAGCGTCAAGGTAAAGATTACGAAGGACGAATTCCTCGCTGACTTCACAGGAAATCCTGAAGCGCCCCGTGTCTCTGTCAACACGACCCTTCCTGCAACTTTTGCAGCGGTGGGGACAATCTTCCTCGCAATTACGAACCCACGGGCTCAATTCAATCAGGGTCTGATGGCACCCATAAGGGTGGTGTGCCCAGAGAATACCATTTTCAACGCGAAAAGACCCAGACCAGTCTCCGTCTATTGGGAAACCATGACCTATGCAGAGGACTTGGTCTGGAAGGCACTCGCTCCCAGTATTCCAGACAAGATGTCAGCGGGACACTTTCTTTCTATCTGCTCGGAGATAATAGCGGGCACTGACCCTCGAAATGGTGAGTATTTCGTGTTGGTTGAACCGAATCCAGGTGGATGGGGTGCCGCCAATAACGCGGATGGAGAGAGCGCCCTGATGAATATCGCCGATGGCGAGACGTATGCCAACCCCGTGGAGGTTCTAGAGATAAGATACCCCGTCATAGTCGAGAAACACAAGCTGAATACCGAAGCCGGTTCTGGCGCTGGTAAGTTCAGAGGAGGCGTAGGAATGATTAAGGATTACAAAGTGCTTGCAGACGATGCAGTCTTCACAACGGCGGTCAATAGGTCGAAAATCCCACCGTGGGGCGTGGCAGGGGGCCAAATAGGCGTCGTGAATTCGATGGTCTTACTTAGAGATGAGAAGGAGTTGATGCGCGTATCAAGAATACTCGGTTTCAAGCTCGACAGAGGCGACGTGCTGAGCATACGGAGCGGCGGCGGAGGCGGCTGGGGGAACCCATTCGAAAGAGACAGCGAACTCGTGCTAGGGGATGTCCATGACCGCATAATCACGAAAGAGACAGCTGAGAAGGCGTATGCTGTTGCGGTAGACACTAACCAATGGGTCGTTGACCAGGCAGCCACAGCTAGACTTCGGGCCAATCAATCCGCGCGCTCTGGCAAACCCTAGATCCGCTCGGGCTTCTTCATCGGTCGATTCCCCAACCTTGGCACTGGGTCTCTGAACCGCCTAGCAAGGGCCAATTCTTCGACGGGTATTAGGCATGAGAAACTAGATTAACGTCCGACGACGTCGGAACCTTTCCTCGTAGACTGATAAGAGTGGGGCTCGCTTGGTCAGTTGGCATCACCACGACCTCGCTTATGTTCACACGAGATGGACGCGTGACTGCGAACAAAACGATTTGAGCGACATCGATGGGCTCCAATGGTGTGTAACCCTGATACGCCTGGGCTGCCGGCTCTATCTTGCCATGATGGCGAACTTTTTGAAACTCGGTCCGCACCATCCCAGGCGATATGGTCGTCACTCTGATTTGAGTTCCCAACAAATCTCTCTTGAGCGCATCAGATAACATTCTGACAGCTGCCTTGGAAGCGCAGTACACTGCGTCGTTCGCATAGGCTTCAATGCCAGAGATGGAGGCGATGTTGACCACGTGTCCCCTGTCACGCTTGATCATTCCAGGCAGAACGAGTCTCGTGACGTAGAGCAGTCCTTTCACGTTACAGTCTATTGTTTCATTCCAATCGTCAATGTTTCCCTCTTGGATTCCGCCCCAGCCTCTCCCCACGCCTGCACTATTGATCAGTACGTCAACCCGTTTCCATTCCGGAGGCAGGGCTCCGAGGCGAAGTTTGACTTCATTGTTGTTTCGAACATCGAAGGGGCAGACGTGGACAGGAACGTCGAAGCGGTCTCTGAGGTCTTTCGAGATGGATTCGAGTCTTGACGCTCTTCTTGCGCTTAATACCAGTCTGAACCCATTCGCTGCCATAACCCCTGCGCAGGCCCTGCCGATGCCACTGCTTGCCCCTGTGATTAGAACTGTCGGTGGCTCAAGCTTTCGCAATTTGAATTTATCACACGACGTATTGTCTAACAATTTGAAGCTTTTCTTCTCCGAAAGATTCTGACAGCTCACCGAACGACTTGTGGACCTCTGCACAGACAGGATTCGTTGCCTCGAAGAATCCTGTTACGCATTACCTAACAGATTCTTGCAATGTTTCAAGGTCACATATTTCCCAAGGGCTTAAATACTATAAATTCGAGTTTTGTTCCGGTAGAGAGACAGAAGTGTCATCTTCTACTGAAGAAAAAGAAAAGCCACGGAGCGAAGGAGTAACAAGAAGGACTTTCATTGCTGGCACTGTAGGAGGTCTCGTCGTCGGGGCTGTAGCAGGCACTGCGATTGGTTCTCTATTGATCCCTTCAAAGGCAGCTCCATCAACCACTACGACAACGACATCAACTCTAGCAAAAACGATACTGAACAACCCGACTCTGTATGACCCTTCATCGATGGATCCACACAAGACTGCGGATGAGCCGACCACAAGATACACGGCAAACCTTTACGACCCGTTGCTTGGAATTGATGGATACATCGCGCCAAACAACAGCGGAGCAACGACCTGGTTCAACGTCGCGCCAAGAGTCGCCAAGAGCTGGCATGTGTCTTCGGATGGTCTAACATACATCTTCGGAATCCAGGAGGGGATACTATTCCACGATGGTTCGTTACTGGACGCAAACGCTGTGAAATATTCGTTCGACCGTGCAACCACCATGAACCTGAATCTTTCAGCGCAGTTGATTTCTCCGTTCGTTTCCTCAACATCAGTGATCGACAGTAGCCACGTGCAGGTGGTTCTTTCAAAACCATATTCGGCGTTCTTGAACGTGCTCTCCCTTCTGTACATTGTGAATCCAGCGGTAATCACTCCCAACGTCGTAACAACCGGGACTGCAACATTCGGTTCCAACGGCGACTACGGCACGGCATGGCTAGAGACGCACGACGCAGGGTCTGGCCCGTACATGCTCACTCAGAGACAACCAGGCGTGCTCACTGTGGAAGACAGATTTCCAGACTACTGGGGCGGATGGGGGCCTCAATACTTCGACGAACTTAGGTACAACATCATTCCTGACGCGGCAACCATTGTTTCAGACATTTCTTCCGGCGCAGGGGACTGGATGGACTACTGGGAATCCAACGACCAGTACATCGCGTTGGCGGGTACCGCAGGAGTAACCGTACCGGAATATGTCGACCCAGCAGGTCCATTTACCATCCTAATGAACAACCAAAATCAATACCTAAGCAACAAGAATGTCCGTCAGGCTATAGCCTACGCTTTCGACTACAACACCTGCATAAACAGTGTGTGGGAAGGCCTCGGCTCGCCGAGCCTGGGACCGCTTCCACCGGGCATGATCGGATACGACCCAACCGTTCCCACGTACTTCCCCCAGAACATGGCCAAGGCACAACAACTAATGTCTGCATCTGGATTCAGCGCAGGAGAAATCTCCTTGGATTGCGTCGTTAACCCAGGTCAAGGAACTCGAACGAACATGGCCCTGCTGTTACAGCAGAATTGCAAGAGCATTGGAATAACTATTAACATTGTGACAATACCATTTTCGCAATTCGAAAGCAACCTCGTCACGATGTCTCCACAAGATGCATACCCGATGAGCATGGAGGCCGGATCGATACCGTTTCCCGACCCTGATACAATCCTGACCGACTTCTACTACTCGCCGTCTTGGAAGTCAGGAACACATACGTACTACAACTGTTCGTTCTACGAAAATCCTCAGGTCGACTCACTGATTGAGCAGGGAAGGACAGCGCTCGCATCCCAAAGGGACGCCATCTACAAACAGGCGATGGACTTGATTGTAGGGGATTGCGCTAGCCTTTGGCCGATCTACAACTACACCATGTTCGCGCTCAGGGCAGACATTGGAGGATTCATTCCCAAACCATTCTACTTCACGAACGTAGATCAATTCAGGAGGAACGGCTGGTACCGCCTGTCCGCGCCAACTACCTCACCCTGGGAATACGTGAGCGCAGCAACAAGCTCAGCCACCAGCACATAGGTGAAACGAAGCTCCAATTGCGGCGTACGCATCTGGCTAGGGGACCTCTTGCAGGAGGAAACCATAACCAAGGCGGCTCTGGTCATCAGCCCCGTGCTCTAGACGACGAATACGGTGAACGGCGCTACTTGGCCCCTATGATGACGCTACCGTACTTGTCCATCTGTGCTTTGAAGGATTGATTGACGAGGATTGTAGATGTCTTCTCTTCTATTATGGCCTGCCCCTTGATGGGTTTGTCCTTCGGAAGCAGCTCCTTCTTGTAGACTGGTACTTTCCTCCATCCCTCCTTGCCCACATACACGTCTCTTTCCCCAATCTGTGCACTGGCGAGGGTGGCCCCCTTCGAGTCTAATTCAGGTAGCTTGGGCTTGGCGACCCTGGATAACCCGACGACGTGGAACGAAACCACTTCGATTTTGTTTCCAGGCAGAGTGAAACCATATTCACGTTCGTGGGCCTTGATGAATGAGGCTTCAATTGTCTTGATGTCTTCGGACGCGTACGCGCCATTTGGCAGAGCCACCTTGATGGCGTGCTCCTGGCCGTAGTATCGCATATCCGCATACCTTTCTAGGACGATTGGGTCCTTGATTCCCTCTGAGACGAACATCTGCGTCACGCGATCCTCCATTTCCTTGAATACCCTGTTGATGACGCCCTTCACCTCATCGGAGTCGGCTGTCAGACCGACGATGAAGGTCTGCACAAGGTCGTGGCGTATGTCTGCGAGGAGCATCCCCCAGGCATTGAAGACCCCTGGAGGTATCGGAGGGACTATCACTTTCGGAATTTGGAGCTCTTCGGCCAAGAAGGGGGCGAACATGGGGCCAGAGCCTCCATGGGCAATCAAAACGAACTCCCTAGTGTCGTAACCTTTCTGGACCGATACCGCCCTTATGACGTAGGCAGCTTGGTCGTTCGCAATTCGTATGGCTGCGTCCGCGGCCTCCTCGACGGAGACCTTGAAATTCTCGGCTATTTCTTTCAAGGCATTTCGTGCCAAAGACGCGTCGATCTTTAGTTCGCCTCCCAGGAGGTACTGCGGATTCAGATAGCCCGCGACCACATATGCGTCAGTCAGCGTGGGCTCTATTCCTCCCTTCTTGTAACAGGCAGGCCCAGGAAAGGCACCGGCAGCTTTAGGCCCCACCTTAAGTCGTTTCGTCTCATCCAGCCAGACGATGCTGGTTCCACCATTGCCAACCTCTACCACTTCCACGACGGGGACCCGTACCGGATATCCAGCCTCGAATCTGCCCCGGTTCACATAGTAGTCAGTTGTGATTTTGGGAGAGAGGTCCCTAACAAGGGAAGCCTTGGTGGTTGTGCTCCCGCCGTCCAACACTATTATGTCCTTCTCGCCGAGGAACTTTGCAAGGGCTATGCCGCCGACTACTCCTCCAACAGGCCCTCCCTCAATGCTAAAGATTGGGTTCCTTTTTGCAAAGCCTGAGACCGACATCCCGGCATTGGCGAGCATTATGTAGAAGGTACCATGAAATCCTAGATTGTTCAACGAAGCCTCGATTTGATTCAAGTACGCGCTGAATTTGCTTTGCACGTACGAATTCAGTACCGCCGTCGAGAACCTCTCATATTCGCGCCACTCTCTAGTGAGTTCGTGGGAGAGAGTGATGAAAGGTTCCCGTCCTAATCTTCTGAGCTCGTCGGCCACGATTTCGTTTGCTCTCTTCTCGTGATCCGGATTTGCATAACTGTTGATGAAGGCTATTACGATGGATTCCGCGCCAGAGGCAACGAGTTTCCTCACTCCATCCCTTACGCCCTCCTCGTCAAGAGGAGTGAGGACTTCTCCGCTTGCAAGCATTCTCTCCTTCACTCCCGCTATGAGATGGCGTGGCACGAAAGACTCTGGTTTCTTGTACCTAAGGCTGAAAATGTCCCTCCTGTTCGCTCTTCCAATCTCAAGGGTGTCGAAACCATCCGTGGTAATCAAGCCAACTTTGGAACCGGCACGCGTCACGATTGTATTGATGACGACCGTTTGGCCGTGTATGACAAAGCCAATCTTGTCACCAGGCAAAGAACTTCTGGTCAGAGAGTTGATTACGCCCTCGGCATAATTTCCTGGGGTGGATTCCAATTTGGTCCAAACCTGTTCCCCAGTGTCTTGGTCGATCGCGAGGAGGTCTGTGAAGGCTCCACCAATATCTATAGCAACTCGCCAATTCATTGAAGATGCGCCCGACTAGACCGAAATTTAACCGTTGTCAGGTTCGCATTGGAGAAGGAACCCAGACCGTCTGTCCGCTGCAAGGCACGCCACAAGACACGCGGCCTCCCTACATCTTCCTGACATCTAGCAAATCTCTCAGGCCGTCGCCAAGCAGGTTAAAACCGAGAACTGTGACGAAGATTGCTAATCCTGGAAAGGTCGACAACCACCAGTCATTGGGCAATAGGAGGTGCCCTTCCGCCAGCATCGCTCCCCAGTCTGCCACGGGGGGTTGAGAACCAAGACCAAGGTAACTCAGAGCAACGGTCCATAGAATCGCATAACCCATATCGAGGCTCCCCTTCACAACGACAGCGGGAAGGACGTTTGGGAATACTTCCCGAGTGATTATCCAGAACTTGCCAGCCCCTGACACCTCAGCTGCTTGGACAAATTGTTCTTCTCTCAGAAATAGCACCTCCCCCCTAACCAATCTCACATACCAGGGCCACCAAACGAAAGAAATTGCAAGAGAGCTACTCAACAAGCTGGGAGTGAGGATCGCGGCTGCGAGAAGTGCTAGAGCAAGTCCGGGGATTGACAGAAATACGTCAGTGATGCGCATGATTATTGTGTCGACCAGGCCGCCCAGGTAGCCAGCCACGAGGCCCAGGCTCACGCCAATTCCAATTGCTATCGCGATGATTATGAGCCCTGCCTCCAACGCAGTCCTAGCCCCGAAAATCACCCTGGTGAATACGTCCCTCCCTGCCTCATCAGTCCCGAACAAGTGTGTGGAACTGGGCGACTGGAGTGCATTGGCGAAATGCGTCATGTATCCGGCATCGCTTGGGTATGGAGAAATGACGGAAGCCAGCAGGGCCGCCATGAATACGACGACAATTATCACAATTCCCGCAAGAGAAAGGCGGTTCTTGTTCAGAGTGTACCAATAAAGGCTGGCCGCGTCTGAAATTGAGGCCCTCCGTGACATCTTCTTTCGGGTAGGAGCCTCTGAAACCAAACCGGATTCTAGCCCCTCCTGAGTCGCACGCGTGGGTCAAGATAGGCATACAGCAAATCGACAGCGAAATTGACAATAATGAAGCTCAATCCGATTACGATTACTACCCCTACGATGGCATTGTAGTCTTTGAATACCAGGGCTTGGACCGCATAGAGCCCCATCCCTGGCCAGGCGAACACACTTTCCACCAAGAAATCACCGCCCAAGAGGAAAGCGTAGGTCAACCCAATTATCGTCAGTACGGAAGAAAAGCCGCTCTTGAGCATGTACTTGTACACGATTATGCGGTCGGGAAGCCCATTTTCCTTCTGGAAAGTAACGTAGTCTTTAGAGAGTTGTTCAATCAGGGAGGACCTGGTCATTCTGGCTATCTGGGCCATTGCCCCCAGAGACAAGACAAATGCAGGCAGGGCGAGATGCCAAAGACTGTCGGTAAAGGCAGGCCAGTTCAGTGTCAGAATACTATCTACAACATAGAGGCCTGTAATGTGGAAAGGGGGACTTAGACTTTGGTAATCGAACCTTCCTGTCGGGGGAAAGAGCCCCAGGCCGAAGGCCAGTCCGAGTTGAAGTAATAGACCTGTCCACCACTCAGGAAGCGACACACCGTAAAGCGAAAAAAGTCTGCTTGCGGGGTCCACGAACTTCCTTTTGCTAGTGGCGGAAACAGTGCCTATGAGTACGCCTAGGACGGTCGCTATGATCATCGCCGCCGTCGTGAGCTCCAGGGTTGCAGGGAACCGAGTCTCTAAATCGCCAATGACAGAGGAATTGGTCTGATACGAGATACCGAGATTCCCTTGGAATAGGTTGACGAAGAAATTAAGCATTTGTACATACAAGGGTTGATCTAGACCGAATCTCGAGTTGAATTGTTGTATTTGAGCTGCTGTGGCATGCGGCCCCAGCACCTCGATGGCTATGTTTCCTGGAAGTATCCTCGAAATTACGAAGATTAGGATGACCACACCAAAGAATGTTGGTATTATAGAGAGCACACGTTGGACGAGGTACCGCTTCAGGCCCTCCTCCATGGGCATGTCTTCCTAGGAACAGCTTTGCCTTATAAAAACCAGAGACAAAGAAGGGGGCCCTGAGGGCTCCGAGTATTCGGACTGCCATTACTTTGGTCGACAGTTAGGATTCCAGATGTTAACGCGAGAGGCGGTTCAAGAAATCACTTGCCGGCAGTTAACTGTTTTCCGATTCGTGATGGAACCCGGACTCGACAGAAAGACCCTGAAAAGGTGACGAGTCTAACAAGCCAGTAAATTCGGCCATACTTCGAAGGAGAACGCCATATTCTATCAATCCAATACATTTATGCAAGCATACTCCTGTTCCGCACGTCGTGTCTGCTCCTACAGTCATGGAAATCAAAAATCTGAGCGTTCACTTTGCGCTTTTTCGTGGTGTATCAAGAGTCCTCAATAATGTGAACCTGACGGTGCGGGAAGCAGAGACCGTGGCGCTGGTTGGCGAGACGGGTTGCGGAAAATCTCTCACGGCCAAGGCAATCTTACGGATCCTTCCCTCGCCTCCTGCACAGATAGATTCTGGAAGCGTGATGTTCAGGGGCGAAGACCTGATGAAAGTTGATGAGGCCGAGATGCAACGAATCAGAGGGAAAGAAATAGCCGTCGTACCTCAAGATCCGATGACGGCACTGAATCCCGTCTATACCATCGAGGATCAAATTATCACAATGATGGTTTGGCAGGGCCACCAGAAGGTCTCCTTCCGTGATATGGTTCAACTCGGAAGGGACAAGGCTACGAGGAAGGAACTTCTCGCTAAGATAATCCCCGTCCTGAACAGTCTGAGAATCCCTTCTCCCGAGCTTCTCCTGGGCAGGTACCCAATCGAACTGAGCGGCGGAACGAACCAAAGGATACTCATAGCGATGGCCCTGCTAAGGGACGTCAAGTTCCTCATTGCCGATGAACCTGGTACCGGCCTTGATGTCACGACACACGCAAAGATTCTCGACATGCTCAGCAATAGAATCAAGAGCGCACTCACTTCAACGCTCTACATCACCCACGACCTCGCAATCGCAAAGAAGATTGCGGATAGAATCGCTGTCATGTACGGAGGGAGCGTTGTCGAAGTGGGAAGGACGGAGGACATCTTTGCGAGACCGATGCATCCCTACACGGTAGCACTCCTAAGGTCTCTTCCAACACTCAAGGGTGGAATCGGCGAGGGCATTCCAGGAATGGTTCCCGACTACGTTCATCCTCCTTCGGGGTGCAGGTTCCACCCACGATGTTCTAACCGCATGGACATTTGTCCTGGTGAAAAACCGGAAATAATCGAAGTTGAAAAAGACCATTTCGTCTCCTGTTATCTGTATGGGCAAGGCTCGTAACCCTTGAACGAAAAGATCCTCGAGACAAACGACGTCAAGAAGTACTTCCCCATCTACTCGGGATGGCTGCGAAAGAGAGTTGGTGAAATAAGGGCCGTGGACGGAATTTCTATCTCCATCAACAAAGGGAAAACACTCGGACTGGTGGGCGAGTCTGGGTCTGGAAAGACTACTCTGGGCAAGGTCATAATGAGGATCTACGAGCCTAGCTCTGGTTCTGTCTTATTTCGGGGGCGTGACATAACCACCATCGGCAAAGAAGACTTGGCGTCGTTTAGACGCGAAGCGCAGATCCTATTCCAGGATCCCGCTTCGGCCTTGAACCCGAGGAGAAAGATAGGGGACACCATCCGAACGCCGCTCGCGGTTCACAAGTTGGGAAATCGAAGCCAACAGGCAGAGAGAGTGGCAGAGTTGTTGCGATTGGTCCAATTACCCGAAGAATACATTGACCGTTATCCGTATGGACTGAGCGGCGGCGAGAAACAGAGGGTGAACCTTGCAAGGGCTCTGGCGGTGAACCCGACCTTTCTCGTGCTAGACGAGCCAACTTCCGCCGTCGATGTATCGGTGCAATCGAAAATATTGGGTCTTCTTACTGATTTGCAGAAGAAGCTCACCCTGACGTACCTTGTGATCTCTCACAACTTGGTTGTAGTCAAGAGCATTTCGAATCTGATCTGTGTCATGTACTACGCAAAGATGATGGAGCTAGGTCCTCCCGAAGAAATATTCCAGCACCCTGCACACCCGTACACTCTGACTTTGCTTTCTGCAATTAACGTGCTAGAGGAAGATGTGAAATTGCCACCGACAGGCGAGGTAAGCGGTATAGTCGAATCTCGAATCGATCTGGTTCATCCCCCTCAAGGCTGTAGGTTCTATGCAAGGTGTGCTTTCCGTCAGGACGTCTGCCGGGATGTGTATCCAGAGTGGAGGGAGATTAGGGAGAACCACTTCGTGTCCTGCCATTTTGCCGAAAGCGTACTGGCAGGCGAAGGAACCAAGTAACTTACCGGATTCATGTCCAAGTGGATGGTTGCGTGTTTGCTCGAGCTACCCACAGACAGTCCATTCTTCCCCTTGCACGTCCCTCCTTCCAAAGCCTAGTCTTGACGTACGATAAGGAGTCGCACCGTAAAGCAGCGCCTCCTCTTCCATGCCTCAGTCAGGTCACGCCAGGCTTTCTTCTGCCGCCAAACCCGATTCTCTACGGTTCGCGTAAGCAATAGAAGCAACAGCACGGTCCTGAATTCCAACCCCCACTCGAATGGCGTTATGTCCCCGCGCGATGTCCCACAAGACTCCCATGAGGTCTTCTTGATGGTATGCGTTTTTTAGCTCCCCGAGGAAGAGCTCGCTAACTTGGTTCTACTACTGGACGAGGGTGCCGTTGCCGAGGCCATCGACATGGAGACTTCGATTAGGGTAACGGAGGCGGCCTTCGCGAGCTACGCAAAAGGAGAAACACTGATGCCGAAACGGCTCCACATGGCGGTGGATGGTATGAGAGGAGGCCTCAGGGTAATGCCTGCGGCGCTAATGGGAGGAAGGGCAGTGGGTCTCAAGACAATCACTGGGTCACCGGGAGCCCGCGACCCCCATTCAACTTATTTCTTGGTCGTGCTCTTCGACCCGTCCGATGGCCGCCTCCTCTCAATAATGGGCGCGGATGTTATTACTCGACTTCGGACGGGGGCTGCCAGCGCCATCGCCACCAAGTATCTGTCGCGGAAGGATTCCAAGTCGGTGGGGGTCTACGGGGCGGGCATTCAGGCGAGAGCCCAGCTCGAAGCACTGTCAAAGGTCCGCGGCATAACAGACGCGAAGGCCTACGACATCTCAAAGGAGCAGTTGTCCGCCTTCTGCAAAGAGATGTCCACTAACCTCCGCTTTAGGGTAGAGCCGGTAAGCGAACCCTCGTTGGCCGCCAGGGCCGATATTATCGTGACTGCTACGACCTCCGACAAGCCGTTTCTCATGGATTCGTGGGTCGGACCTGGAACACACATTAACGCCATGGGCGCAAATTCGCCTTCAAAGAGGGAACTCGATCCTGTGCTGATGAAGAAGTCAAGAATCTTCGTCGACTTCAAGGAGCAGGCCCTTGCCGAGGCTGGCGACCTGGGGGAGGCGCTTAAGAGCGGAGACCTGCTTGAATCGCAGATTGAAGCCGAGCTAGGGGACTTGGTTCTTGGTCGAAAACCAGGAAGGAGTTCGGACCAAGAGGTCACCATTTTCAAATCTGTCGGCGTAGCAATCGAGGACGTGGCGCTAGCCGGGGAAATCTACGAGCGGGCTTTGAAAAATGGAATAGGGCAAGATGTCGCCCTTCAGTAGGATATTATTGAGGCACCCGGCTTGCAAGGCGATGAGGTTTGACGCCGACGACCTCACTCATTCTGCGCTCTACCCATCCCAGAGTCTCGGAAAGCTGCTTGCGCGAAGACGGGGTCAGTTCTGTAGCGGGCTGTTTCATCTTAGCAGTCTGAATGACGCCTCTCTGAACTAGGATTTCCTTTCTTACTGCTACGCCGATATCAGCCAAGAAATACACGAGCGGGAGGGTGTACAGGTAGATATCAAGAGCCCTATCGCGGTCGCCCCTGAAGAACGCGTCAATCATTGAAACGAGATATTCCGGCGTCGCAGTAGCGGTCATGATGCCGACCGCTCCCTGGTCGAGCTCCCAGAAAGCCTCTCTTCCGTATAGCGCGCCGAAGACCTTCAGATTGTCACCAGCAAGTGCTTTCACTTTCTGTAGCTTGATGGAAGTGGGAGCGTCTTCAAGCTTGAGGTACTGCGCGTTCTTCACCTCGTGATGAATCCTCGCTATCAGCTCGGGCGACATGTATGGACGGTCATTCTGAGGAAGATCTTGGATGACCAGAGGGACCCCAACTGAATCTCCTACGGCGGCAAAGAAATCGAAGATTGCCTGATCCCGAAGCTTCGGGTTCTTGGGCGGCGAGACCATCAGCGCCGCAGCACCCCTTGATTCCGCCCTCTGGCTCTCCTCAATGGTAAGCTGGGTGCTCTCCCTTCCAGTGCCGACTACGATGGGCATTTTCCCCAGGAGTTTATCGAAGACCGTCTTTAGGTTCACCTCTTTTTCTCGGTCTGACAGTCTATCCCTCTCCGATGATTCTGCGAGAATCGTGAACCCTCTAACACCAGCGTCGACGTAGTAGTCCAGCATCCTCCCAAGGGATTTCTCATCCTGAGAACCGGAATTGTCGAGGGGAGTCATCAGAACAACGAAAAGTCCGCCAAGGGTAGCGTTCATTCTCTGGGTTTCTGATCCAAGTGGATTTTATAGTTTGGGCAAGAAACACGTGACGTCGTCGCTGGAACCTGGCGTCTCTGCACTTACCGCGCCATTATGCCAATCCAGCGTCAGCGTCTAAGGCGGGGGTCGAGCACGTCCCGTATTCCATCGCCTAACAGGTTGAATCCGAGAGAAATGAGGAGTATGGTGAGTCCTGGGAAAATTACGAGCCAGGGAGCGGTGAATACGTATTGTATTCCATCGCTAACCAAATTGCCAAGTTCCGGAAGCTTAGGGTTAGGCGAAAATCCGAGAAACATCAACCCCGAGAAGACAAGGATAACTCCGCCAATATCCAGCGTGAACTGCACCAGGACCGGGTAAATCGAATTCGGCAGTATGTGTCTGTACAAGATGCGAAGGGGACTGGCACCGGTTGATTTCAGCGCCTCGACGTAGGGCTTTTCCTTCTCCGACAGCACTTGAGAACGAACCAACCTCACGTATATGGGCCACCAAACTACCAAGACAGCAATCGTAAGGTTCGGAAGCGTCCTTCCGAAAACGGTTAGGATGACTATGGCAAGGACAATCCCAGGGAACGCGAAGAAGATGTCAGTGATTCTCATTATTGCCTCGTCTACAAGGCCGCCAATATAGGCTGCCGCGGAACCTAGCACCACTCCTATCAGGAAGGCGGAAGAGACAATCTCGAATGAGGTCTCGAGATCTAATGGAAGTGCCAGGATAATCATTTGGAGGAGGTTCCGCCCATACGAATCGGTGCCAAGCGGATAGACTTCGGTCCCAGAGCATGTTGCCACGTTGGATATGTGCCAATTTATCAGCGGGTTGTTCCAGCACAACCTCGCAGCGAGGTTGGAGACCTTCCAGACGTCTGGAGGAACGATTAAGCCAGAAAGTGCGGCTAACAGAATTGAAATTATGGATATTGCGGCGCCGGCTATTACGAGTGGGTTCCTTCTTGCCAAGTAGAGGGCAAATCTGATTTCAGCAAGTCTTCCCGTCGGTTGCTCCTTCTCCCCCTTTTTCTTCTGGTCCTCGCCAGTTGTTTCGGGAATTCCTTGAGTGGTTTCCTCTTTGTTAGGATTGCTCATTTTGACTAGTACCTGACCCTCGGGTCCAAGTATGCGTAGAGAACGTCAACGACAAGATTTGCAACAACTATTATCACTGCAGCGACCAGCGTGTACAGCTCTAGGAAGTTGACGTCAAGGTACAAGGAAGCATCCAGTGCGGCGGCCCCGATGCCTGGCCAGGAGAACACATCTTCGACGATTACTGCCCCTCCTAGCAATGCGGCGGCTATGTAGCCTGTGATGGTGAGGGCAGGAAGAATCGCGTTTCGAAGGGCATACCTGTAGACTACGGTGCGTTCCCTGAGGCCCTTAGAGCGGGCGAGGACAATGTAATCCTGTCTCAGGCACTCCATCATGCTCGATCTTACAACACGTGTTAGTGCTCCCAGTGTCCCAAA
>Ga0187771_10000728_pt1 | contig 20705 bp, 15 predicted proteins | sample 0116_SJ02_MP15_1_FD_133139 | JGI IMG/M metagenome (GOLD analysis project Ga0187771, IMG submission 133139) | Tropical peat soil microbial communities from peatlands in Department of Meta, Colombia - 0116_SJ02_MP15_10_MG | ecosystem: Environmental > Terrestrial > Soil > Wetlands > Peat | place...
GAACGGATCTGGCCCGCGAGGCCCCGCCGGCGGCGGACCTGACCGCGGCCGCCGAGGTGGCGGCGCTGGAGGTCCCCCCCGAGATCACCGCCCAGTCGCTGGGCCAGTACCTGCGGGGCTGGTCGCTGCGGGTGCGCGGCGGCGATACCGGCGTGCTTCCGGTGGTCCTCGGCCTGGCGGTCATCGCCGCCGCCTTCGCCATCGTCACCCCGGGCCATGCCTTCCTCAGTCCCTCCAACCTGGTCAACATCTTCATCCAGAGCACCGTCTTCATCACCCTTGCCATGGCCGAGGGGTTCGCCCTCCTCATCGGCGAGATCGACCTGTCGATCGGGTTCGTCGCCGGGCTCGGGGGGGTCATCGCCGCCGACCTGGTGCAACCCGGCGTCGGCCACGCCGGCTGGCCCTGGTGGGCGGCGATCCTGGCCGCGCTCCTGGTCTGCGCGCTGATTGGGGCGATCCAGGGGAGCCTGATCTCGCGGCTCAAGCTGCCGTCGTTCATCGTCACCCTGAGCGGGTACCTGATCTGGGAGGGCCTGCTCTTCATCGCCCTGGGGCCGTCCGGGCTGGTGTCCATCTCCAGCACCCGCTTCGCCGACCAGCGCCTGTTCTACGATCTCGTTCACGGCACCATCGACCCGGTGGCGGGCTGGATCGCCATGGTGGTCGTGGTTGCGCTGATCGGCGCCGTTCTCTGGTTGGGTGACACCCGGCGCCGCCACAGCGGGCTGGTGGCGCCCCCCGTCGGCCTCACCGTGGTCAAGGTGCTTCTTATCGCCGCGGTGGGCATCGCCGTCGTGGCCATCTCCAACGTCAACCGGGGTAGCCAGATAGCGGTCGAGGGAGTGCCCTGGGCGGTTCCCATCGTTCTTGTCGTCTTCGTAGCGTGGAGCCTGCTGCTCCAGCGGACCCGGTTTGGCCGTTACGCATACGCCGTGGGGGGAAACCCCGAGGCGGCCCGGCGAGCCGGCATCAGTCTCGCCGCGATCCGCACCTGGTGCTTCGTGCTCTGCTCACTGACGGCGGGCATCGCAGGGGTGCTGTTCGCCTCGTGGCAGGTCGAGATGTCGAGCAACTTCGGGGCCGGCACCGGGGTCAGCGAGGGCGGTGGACAGCTGGTGCTCTACGCAGTGGCCGCCGCCGTCATCGGCGGCACCAGCCTCTTCGGCGGCCGCGGCAAGGCCCTCCACGGGCTGCTCGGCGGCCTCGTCATCGGCGGCATCTACGTCGGCCTCTTCATGCTCAGCATCGGGCCGGCGTGGGTGTTCATCGCCCCGGGCCTGGTCCTGCTGGGCGCGGTCATGATCGATACCCTGTCGCGGCGGGGAGCCGCCACCGGCAGCGTCAGCCGGGTCTGAACGGCGCTCGGCGCCTTGCACTCGGCGTGGGTGGCAGCACGGCGGCTGGTCAGAGCCGTTCGCTGATTTCAACATGTTTACGGCAGCCGGCTTGCTCGTCCTCTTACGCTGACAGGCTGCCATGACCTCTGCCCTGACCCCCAAGCTCGGGCTGCGGCGCCTGACCTCCCGAGGCTGACCGCGGATGCTCGCCGCCGGCGGGTTCGAGAGCGCGCTGGTCAACGTGCACCAGCGGCTGGGATTCGCGCTGGTCGTCATCCTCCTGGCCGGGGCGGTGGCGGCGGCGCTGGCGATCCGCGGCCAGCGCTTCCTGCCCACCGTGCGCGCCTACCTCTGGCTGGCCTTCGCGGCGATCACCGTCCAGGCGGCGCTCGGCCTGGCGATGCTGGTGCTGGGTGGGCGCCCGAGCCAGGGTCTGCATCTCCTGTACGGGCCCCTGACGTTCGTCACCCTTCCCGCCACCGCGCTGCTCTCCCGGAGCGGGACCGGGAGGCGGGAGGCCGGGATGCTGGCTGTCGGCTTCGTGCTGGCATTCCTCTTCTCGATCCGGGCGCTGGGGACCGGCTGACCCTCCGGCCGGGACGCCCCTCTCATGGTTCCGGAGCCGGCCGTCCCGCGGTTCCTAGCTCCGGTGGGATCATTCCAGCCCCGGTCTGCCGCTCAGGGTCAGGTTGAGCTCAGCCGGCACGGTGTCGAGCGGCTCGGGCGCGACCGCGAACCTGGCCGGGCCGGGTCCGGGCGCCCGGGGTGTGGGGAGCGCAACCAGGCACACCAGGGCGGCGAGCACGCAGCAGGCGGCGCCGCCCCAGAAGGGGACGGGTTCGGCGATTCCGTACAGGGCGCCGAGCACGCCCGCGCCGAGGGCTCCTCCGGCCGCCTCGAAGAAGCCGCCGAGCCCCATGGCGCGCCCCCGGACGCGGACATCGGCGGCCTCGCTGATCAGGGCATAGAGGCTGGGCTCGATGACCACCATCGCGATGGCCTCCGCGGTGCCCACCAGCAGGATGGTGTAGATGCTGCGCAGCTCCGGGTAGGTGGACGCGCAGCCGGCCACGACGGCGAGCGCAGCGGGGATGAGGAGCCGCCGGTTGGCCCGGTCGCTGAGCCGGCCCGCACGACCGGCGAGCAGCAGGATCGGGACTGCGAAGAAGGAGATCGACAGGCCGATCACCAGGGTGTCGTAGCCCCGGACCTGCAGGTACTGGGGCCAGACGACGTCGTACATGTTGAACATGGCGCCCACCGCGGCCAGGGTGCCGGCGGGGACTAGCAGCGCTGCCCGCCACCACCAACGGCCCGGCAGCGGCGGCGCTGAGCCGGGCGCGGAGGACGGGCTTCCGCCAGCCGCCGCCACCCCCGCCGGGTGCGGGGTCGTCTCCACGGCGCCGGCCAGCCGGGTTTCCGGCATCCGGATCAGGGTTCCCAGGCCCACCAGCACCGACACCCCGCAGGCCGCGAAGATCCCCGAGTATCGCCAGAGGGCGATGGCCCCGCCGATGGCCGGTCCGAGCAGGAGCCCCACCATCTCGCAGGCCTGGAGCTGGGCGTAGCGCATCCCGCGCTGGCCGACGGGGGTCAGGTCGGCGAGGGCGGCTCGGAGGGCGGGGAGGTAGGCGCCGCTGCTCGCCCCCTGGCCCACCCGGAGGAGAGCCAGCAGCCAGAGAGGCCCGCGATCAGCGAACAGGCCGAAGGAGAGGGCGGCGAAGGCGATCCGGCTGCCGATCAGCATGGGGCGGCGGCCGACGCGGTCCACCAGGTGGCCGGCGGGGACCTGGACCAGCGTGCTCGCCACCAGGGGGCCGGCGATGAAGAGGGCCACGTCGGCCGAGCTGCCCCCGTGCTCCCGCACGTAGAGGGGCACCACCGGGAAGAGCGCGGCCACCCCGGTGAACATGACCAGCTGGGCGAGGAGCAGCCGGTGGGCCGGCTCCAGCCTGCGGGTCAGCGAGGCGCGCAGGATCTCGAGCACAGCCGGCTCATGATGGCACCAGGGCTCCATGTGCCCTGGAGGGAGGCGATCCCCGCCGGATCCGCGACCGGCCAGTCCCGTTTGCGCTGACGCCTGCGACATGGTCGCGGCGAAAGGTCGCGAGGTCGTCACGCCGGGGCTGCAGAGGTGTCGCCGGGCCCCCCTAGTGTCGCTCCCAGGATGTCGGTGCGCGTGCTCGGGCGGCGATTGCGCCGCTGGCAGGTCATGGCCGCGTGCCTGGCGGCGTTCGCGGTGGTCCTGGGCCTGGTCGGCTGGGGGGCCATGGGCGCCTGGCAGGCCCTGACCGACAACCCCACCAACAAGGTCGGCGCTGAGAGCGTCACCGCGGTGCCGATCTCCTCGATCCACTGCAGCGGGACGGCCACGCCGTACAGCAGCTGCAGCGACACCTCCGGCAACGTGACCCTCAACTGGGGAACGGTGACCGGCAGCCCGGGCCTCACGGTCTTCCGGGCCACCGCGCCTGCCGGCACCTACACCGCGCTCGGCAGCCTGGCCGGCACCGCGGTGACCGACACGGACAGCACCGCCGCCTACAACACCCAGTACTACTACCAGGTCGCCTCGGAGGCTCAACCGGGCTGGCCCCAGGGCGCCGACATCGACATGGCGCTTTCGCTGCCTCCCACCGGCGGTACCGACGACACGGGAACCGCGACCACCTTCACCGCGGCCAACCTGACCGCGATGGCGACGGCCGGAGGCACGACGTACACCGACACCACCAACTGGGGTGCCGCCGCCACCCTGCTCGGGGGCCAGACGCCCGACTGGATGGGCTGCGCCAACACCAGCCAGTGCTGGACGTACACCTACCAGGGCTACATCTGGGCGAGCACCAATGGCGGCGCAACCTGGACCGAGGAGACCACCCCGTCGCACCCGGTCTGGTACGGCGGCTGGTTCGAGAACGCCAGCGACGGCTGGGCGGTGGGGGCGACCGGCACCATCGTGGCGACCACCAACGGCGGCGCCACCTGGACCGCCCAGACCTCGGGCACCACCCAGCAGCTCAGCGCCGTGACCTGTGTCTCCACCACCCAATGCTGGGTCGTGGGAGGCAACGGGGTGATCCTGGTGACCGCCAACGGCGGCACCACCTGGACGGCCCAGGCCTCGGGGACCACCCAGCTGCTCAACGAGGTGAGCTGCGTCTCCACCACCCAGTGCTGGGCCGCCGGAGCTGCGGGGGTGATCATCGTCACCGCCAACGGCGGCACCACCTGGACCGCCCAGACCTCCGGGACGGCACAGGAGCTCTACGGGATCAGCTGCGTCTCGGCGACCCAGTGCTGGGCGGCGGGAGGCGGCGGCGTGATCGTCGCCACCACCAACGGCGGGACCACCTGGACCGCCCAGACCTCGGGCACCGCCAACGCCCTCTACGCCGTCGACTGCTACTCGGCGACGGCCTGCTGGGCGGGGGGCGCTGCCGGCACCATCGTGGCCAGCACCAACGGCACCAGCTGGACCACCCAGACCTCGGGAACCACCGACTCCATCTGGGGCTTCGAGTGCCTCACCTCGCTCAACTGCTATCTGGTGGGATCGAACACGGGGTTCACCGCGGGCGTCCTCCTGGAGACCACCAACGGCGGCTCCAGCTGGTTCGCCCCGGTTGCCACTCAATACCTGCAGTGGACCTTCAGCCCCACCGTGGCCACCGGGACCCCGGTGACCTCAGCCGTGGTCACCCTGGTGGACGACGCCAGCGCCACCCCGGGGGCCGGGACCACCACCTACGTCGAGGTGTCCGCCAACAGCGGCGCCACCTGGACCCCCTTCCAGATCGCCAACGAGACCACTGCCATGGCCACCCAGACCGTCTCCATCGTCTCGGTGATCAACAGCGCAACCGCCGTCTCCGGCCTGGAGCTCCGCTACGTGGTGAGCAACGGCAGCGCCTTCAAGAGCACCTTCGACCTGGTCCACGTCGACATCAACTGAGCAGCGCGGCACCGTCCGTCCGAGCGGCGACGGCGCCGGGACGGCGCTCCCGAGCCCGACCAGCGGGGCCGCCCTCCCGGGGCCGGTCGACGCCTGTGTGACAGGATCGGAGCGATCGGTCGCAATCTTGCGATGGGCTGGCGGCACCCATGTCGCCGGGGACGGCTAGCGTCGGTCTCAGGATGTCGGTGCGCGTGCTCCAGTGGCGCCTGCGCCGCTGGCAGGTCATGGGCGCGTGCCTGGCGATGGGGGTGGTCGGGCTCGGTCTGGTCGGCTGGGGCGCGGTCGGGGCGTGGCAGGGGTACACGGACAACCCCTCGAACGCGGTGGCGTCGGAGAGCGTCACCCCGGTGCCGCTCGGCTCCGTCCATTGCAGCGGGGGGACGGCGCCCTACAGCGGCTGCAGCGACAGCTCGGGCAACGCGATCCTCTCCTGGGCAGCGGTGGGCGGCAGCCCCGGGCTCACCGTGTTCCGGGCCGCGTCTCCCGGCGGACCCTACTCCGCCCTCACCAGCCTGGCCGGCAGCGCCACCGGCTACACCGACGCCGGCGCCGCCTACAACGCCCAGTACTACTACCAAGTGGCGTCCGAGGCGCAGGCCGGCTGGCCCCAGGGGGCCGATATCGACATGGCGCTGTCCCTGCCGCCGACCGGCGGCACCGACAACACCGCCGGGACCGGGGGCACGGCCCTGACCGGCCCTTACACCCAGACCGGCACCAACCTTTACGCCATGGCTACCGCAGGCGGCACCAGCTACACCACCACCACTGCCTGGGGTGGGGCCAATGCCAATCCGCTGGCGGGAGACCAGGTGAACGGCGTCGACTGTGTATCGACCACGCAATGCTGGGTGGTAACCCAGGACGGGGCGATCTGGGCGAGCAGCGACGGGGGTTACACCTGGACCCAGCAGTACAGTCCCGGCCAGCAGCTCAACGGGATCGACTGCGTCAACGCCAGCGACTGCTGGGCAGTCGGGGGCAACAAGGAGAACATCTACGGGACCACCAATGGCGGAGCCACCTGGGGTCAGCTCCACAGCCATCCCGGAGCCACCTTCCAGGAGGTTGATTTCGCCAACGCCAGCGTCGGCTGGGTGGTGGGGAGTGGCGGCATCGTCTGGACCAGCATCGACGGCGGTGCCGACTGGAGCGCGCAGACCTCCAACACCACCCAGCAGCTGAATGGCATCTCCTGCGTCAGTGCCACCCAGTGCTGGGCGGTCGGGAACGGCGGCACGATCATCGTCACCGCCAGCGGAGGCACCACGTGGTCCATCCAGAGCTCCGCCACCGGCAACAACCTGAACGACATCAGCTGCGTGTCGCCGACCCAGTGCTGGGCGGTAGGCGGCAACGGCACCATCCTGGTGTTCAACGGCACCGGTTGGAGTGCCCAGACCTCCTGCAATGGCCAGACCCTCAACGGGGTGGACATGGTCAGCGCGACCACCGGCTGGGCCGTCGGGGTCGGCGGCACGGTCTGCGCCACCACCAACGGCGGCGCCACCTGGGCCGCGCAGGGCAGCGGCATCAACCAGCCGATCAACTCGGTGAGCGCGGTGGGCTCGACCTTCGCGGTGATGGGCCTCACCCCCGGCGGGGGCACTCCGAGCATCGTGGTGACGACCAATGGCGGGGCCAACTGGTTCCAGCCCTCCAGCCAGTACCTGCAGTGGACCTTCAACCCCCAGGTCGCCCCAGGGGCGCCGGTGACCTCGGCGGTCGTCACCCTGGTCGACCGCGCGACCCAGGCGCTGAGCTCCACCGCGGAGACCTACCTGATGGTGTCGGCGAACGCCGGAGGCTCCTGGACGGCCTTTCCGCTCGCCAACCCCACCACCGCCCTGGTGGTGCAGACGGTCAACGTCGCCGCGGTGATCGGGACCGCCGCGGCCGTGTCCGGGCTGGAGCTGCGCTACGTGATCAGCGACGCCAGCGGGTTCCAGAGCGTCTTCGACCTCGTCCACGTCGACATCAACTGAGCGGGGCTCGTGGTGGGGGGAGGGCGCGCCGCCGCCCGGCCACAAGTTTCAGGCATCCAAGTCCCAAACCCAGCCGGTGACGAGGCCGGGGTTCGCCGATGCTGAGCCGTACGCTCCTATCGATAGGTTCGGCGCGGCCCCGGCGGTCGCCCGCCCGAAGGGCTGCTGGGCCGGCCGGCCGTGGCGCGTCTTGGCATCTCCCGCCGTGGGCCCTGGGGCGGCCCCTCCCTTCCCCTACGATTGGCGCGCCGTGACCCCCAGGACGCCCCGCCCATGTCGCCCGGCAGAGCGACGTCCGGCGGCCCGTGAGCCGGTGACCCCATGACCCTCCCCTCGATCCGCAACTTCTCGATCATCGCCCACATCGACCACGGGAAGTCCACGCTTGCCGACCGGCTCCTGGAGCTGACCGGGACGGTCGCCCCCCGGGACATGCAGGACCAGGTCCTGGACACCCTCGAGCTGGAGCGGGAGCGCGGCATCACCATCAAGGCCCAGGCGGTGCGCATGGCCTACTCGGCCCAGGACGGCCAGACCTACGAGCTCAACCTCATCGACACCCCGGGGCACGTGGACTTCGCCTACGAGGTCTCCCGGGCGCTGGCCGCCTGCGAGGGCGCGCTCCTGGTGGTGGACGCCAGCCAGGGAATCGAGGCTCAGACCCTGGCCAACGTCTACGCCGCCCTGGAGCACGACCTCGAGGTGATCCCCGTCATCAACAAGATCGACCTCCCGGCCGCCGACCCCGAGCTCACCCGGCGGGAGATCGAGGAGGTGATCGGCCTGGACTGCAGCGGCGCCCTGCTGACCTCGGCCAAGGACGGCACCGGGGTCGGTGCGGTGCTCGAGGCGGTGGTGACCCGGATCCCACCCCCGCGTGGCGATCCCCAGGCGCCCCTCACCGCCCTCATCTTCGATGCCAAGTACGACGTGTACCGCGGCGTGGTGGTGTACGTCAGGGTGGTCGACGGCTCGATCGCGCCGGGAGGGCGGATCCGGATGATGGCGACCGGCCGCGAGTTCGTGGTCGACGAGGTGGGTTTCTTCACTCCTGGGATGAGCCCGACCGGCAGCCTCCAGACCGGAGAGGTCGGGTACCTGATCGCCTCCATCAAGAACGTCGGCGACTCCAAGGTGGGGGACACCGTCACCGACGCGGAGCGGCCGGCCGCCGCTCCCCTGCCCGGCTACCGGCACGCCACCCCCATGGTCTACGCGGGCGTCTTCCCGGTTGACTCCGACGATGTCCTCGAGCTCAAGGAGGCGCTCGAGAAGCTGAACCTCAACGACGCCTCCCTGGTCTGGGAGCCGGAGTCGTCGGTGGCGCTCGGCTTCGGCTTCCGCTGCGGGTTCCTCGGGCTCCTCCACATGGAGATAGTCCAGGAGAGGCTGGAGCGCGAGTTCGGCCTGGCGCTGATCACCACCGCACCGACCGTCGAGTATCGGGTCAAGCTGCGCAGCGGCGAGGTGGTCCCGGTCGACAACCCGGAGATGCTCCCCGACCCGGCGGCCATCGAGGAGATCCAGGAGCCCCGCTGCACCGCCACCATCCTGGTGCCCGCCGACCAGGTCGGCGCCGTCATGGAGCTGTGCCAGGAGCGCCGCGGCGAGTTCCGGACCCTGGAGCACCAGGCGGGCGGCCGGGTCTCGGTGGTCTACGACCTCCCCCTCGCCGAGATCATCCACGACTTCCACGACCAGCTCAAGTCGCGGAGCCGCGGCTACGCCTCGCTCGACTACCAGGTGACCGGGTTCCGGGCCGAGCGGCTGGCCAAGCTCGACATCCTGGTGGCCGGCCAGCGGGTCGACGCCCTCTCGATGATCGTCCACCGCGACCGGGCGGCGGTGTTCGGGCGGCGGCTGGTCGAGCGGCTGCGCCGGCTCATCCCCCGCCAGCTCTTCGAGGTCCCGATCCAGGCGGCGATCGGCGGCAAGGTGATCGCCCGGGAGACGGTGTCGGCGCTGCGCAAGGACGTGCTGGCGAAGTGCTACGGTGGCGACGTCACCCGCAAGCGCAAGCTGCTGGAGAAGCAGAGGGAGGGCAAGCGGCGGATGAAGCGGGTGGGCAGCGTGGAGATCCCGCAGGAGGCGTTCATGGCCGTCCTGCAGAGAGACGAGGAGTGACATGCGGCCTCGCGGCCGGCACAGGAGAGGACACGCGATGGTCCGGACGCCGGGACCCTGCTCCGCGGCTTCGCCGCGGGCGGCGCGCCGCCACCGGGGCGCGTTGATGGTGACAAGAATGGCTGGAACACGGGCGCCGGCGGACCCGGCTGCGGCCGGGGGCTGAGCGATGGCTCCGCCGCGCCGCCACCGCAAGCGCCGCCCCGCCCGCGTGGTCGGGTCCCGCGGCCCGGTCCCGGCTGAAGAGCCCGAGCCCGAGCCGGAGCCCGAGCCGGCTCCGCCGCCGCGGCGGGGGCTGATGGCGGCTCTGCTCGGGCCGCCTCGGACCCCGGCCGCGGGGCCCAGACCGGCGCGGCTCGCCCCACCGCCGGTGCCAATGGGGCCCCCCTGGACCCGCGCCGACTACTTGCTGCTCTCCGGCTGCGCCGCCGTGGTGGTGGTCGTGATCGGCCTGATCCTGGGCGCATTGACGGGTGGCAGCACGACCGTGCAGACCCCGAGCAGCACCACCTCGTTCAAGGTCCCGAGTGGCGACTCCGGTGCCTTCATCCCCGGTGAGCCGGTGTCCGTGGGCGGCCAGCAGGACACCATCCTCTACATCTTCAACAACCAGATCACCCTCGCCACCGCGCTCAGCTCGGCCCCGGCGGCGGGCACGTCGGTGACCCAGAGCCTGCTCCTCCCCGGGGTTGCCAACCTCACCGCCACCGTCGCCAGCAAGCCGGCGCCGACCACCACCAAGTTCACGGTCACCTCCCCGGGCGACGACGCCGGGTACTTCGGGGGTCAGGTCACCGTCGGCGGCCAGGCGGCGACCGTCCAGGCCCAGAGCAGCCCGGCCCCGAGCCAGCAGATCGTGGTCAGCACCCTCCCCGCGGCCCCGTCTGCCGGGGCCGGGGTCAGCGGCACCCTGCTCTATCCAGGGTCTCTCCTGGACGGTGTCGGCGGGCTGGCCACCGGCACCCTCGCCATCATCACCCTGCCGCTCTCCCTCTTCGTGGTCCGGCCCCTGGTGGTCCGGCTCCGCCGCAAGGGGCGGCCCCGGGTCACCGAGATCATCTTCTTCGGGCTTGCCATCTGGCTGGTCGACGCCCTCGTCTACAGCCTGCTGCAGGCGTTGGGGGCCACCTCGGGCGTCGGCGTGTACGTGATCTCGGTCGTGCTGGCGATCCTCTCCGGGTTCGTCATCGTGCCGACCATCTTCCCGTTCCTCGCCCGGATGCTCCGACCCCGGCCCCGTCCCACCCCGGCCGGGGGCGGTGGAAGGCGCTGAATTGCTTCGCGCCGGCCTGGCTCCCGCGGGCGACACGTGCTCGGCGGGTGGTCCTGCCGACCCGCCTCCCGGCGCACCGCGCTCCCTGTACCTGCACATCCCCTTCTGCGAGCGCCGCTGCGAATACTGCGACTTCGTGTCCATGCCGGGCCGCGACGGGGAGGCCGAGTACCTGGAGAGGCTGCGGTGCGAGATCCGGCAGCTCGCCACCCGGGTCGGCAGGCTGGAGCTGGACACCGTCTTCGTGGGCGGGGGCACCCCGAGCTTCGTCGACCCGCACCGCCTCGGCGAGGTCCTCGATGAGGTGCGCGCCGGATTCGACCTGGCGGCGGACTGCGAGGTCACGCTCGAGGCCAACCCATCCAGCACCACCCGGGCCCGCGCCCGGGAGTGGCTCGAGGCAGGCTTCAACCGGGTCAGCCTGGGCATCCAGAGCCTGGAGCCGGACATCCTCGCCTTCCTCGGCAGGGTCCATGACCCGAGCCGCGCCATCGCCGCCGTGGGCGAGGTTCGCCGGGCCGGCTTCCGCCGGGTCAGCTGCGACCTGATCTACGCGGTGCCAGGGCTGGATGACGCCCGCTGGCGTTCCACCCTGGAGGGGGTGGTGAGGCTGGGCCCCGGCCACGTCTCGGCGTACGAGCTGACCGTCGAGGCCGGGACCCCTTTGCACGCCCGGGTCCGTCGCGGCGCGTCCCCAGCCGTGGACCCCGAGGCAGCGCTCCGCCAGCACCGGATCGCGGTCGAGGTGCTGGGCTCGGCGGGCCTGCGCCAGTACGAGGTCAGCAACTTCGCGGTGCCCGGCGAGGAGTGCCGGCACAACGTCGGCTATTGGCGGCGTGGCCACTACCTGGCTGCCGGCCTGGGTGCCCACGCTCACCTCCCCGTCGGGCTGGCCCCGGCGCTCGGCTTCGAGGCTCCAGCCGGAGCCGTCTCGGTCCGGGCCTGGCACGGACGGAGCCTTCCCGGCTACCTCCGGGTGGGGGGCGACCGGCTCGCCTTCGCGGGCTGGGAGCCTGTCGACGCCTCCCAGGCGGAGGCGGAGCGGGTCATGCTCGGGTTGCGCCTCTCCGACGGGGTGACCCTGGCGGGCTCGCGGCTGGTTCGAGCCGCTCCGCTGGTCAGGTCCGAGCTGCTCTGGAACGCCGCCGGGAGGTTCGGCGCCACCGAGCGCGGCCAGGAGGTCCTCGACGAGCTGATCCGCCAGCTCGCCTGAGGGAGGCTCAGCGGCGGCACCACCGGGGCGGCGCTGTCATCGTGCCCGCAGGGGTTGTGGCCCCCTGTAACGTCGGGGTGAGGCGGCATGGCCCGGCTCGACGGACGGGTCACAGTGTCGCCGCGGCACTTCCGGAGGGCGGTGCCGATGTCCCAGCATTGCGTCAATCATGCGCCGTTCGGCCGGCCCTTCCGGTCCTCCAACCCTGCCCGCGGCGGTCGTCTCCGAGCTTCTCGAGGCCGGCCTCTCTCGCAGCACGGTGCTGGCCATGGAGCACTGGAAGGCGCGGGAGGTGCTCGACCTGCTCCGCTCGGCGCATGCCCGTGAGCGGGAGCGCTGGATGCCCGCACCGACCGGGGGGCTGCCGACCCCGCTCTTCACGCCGGGAGCGGAGACGGGGGGCATGGTACGATTTAGCACTCAGGATTAGAGAGTGCTAGAGCGGTCCATCGACCGCAGCCTCACCGCCATGGACAGCCCCATCCCCCTTGATTCCCGCAAGGAGCAGATCCTCAAGGCGGTGGTCTCTGACTACACCGTCACCGGGATCCCGGTGGGTTCGCACGCCCTGGCGATGCACCTGGCGAGCTGGTCGGCGGCGACCATCCGCAACGAGCTGGCCACCCTGGTCGAGGTTGGCTACCTGATCCAGCCGCACACCTCGGCGGGACGGGTGCCCAGCGACCGCGGCTACCGCTACTACATCGACTTCCTGATGGAGGAGGAGGCTCTACCCGGCGGTGTCCGCCGCCAGCTGGAGCCCCGGCTGGCCCTGATGCCCTCCGACATCGAGGGGATCCTGGAGACCGCGGCCCAGGTCCTGGCCACCGCCGTCGACGCCCTGAGCATCGTGAGCGGGCCGCAGACCGGGGGAGCCACGGTCAAGCATCTCGACCTGGTCTCCCTGGACCCGGGCCATGCCCTGCTCGTCCTGGTGCTCGAGGGCAACCTGGTGCGCCAGCATCCGCTCGGCCTGCCTCGCCCGGCCGACCAGGATGAGCTGAGCCGGCTGGCCACCCGCCTCAACGCCGAGCTCGCCGGGCTGAACGCCGACCAGGTCGAGAGCCGGCGGGGCGGTGACCTCGCCGACCCTCTCCAGGCCGACGTGCTCAGTGACATCAGCGCCTTCCTGCGCTCGGTGGAGTCGCACCAGGGAACCCTGATCGTCCATGACGGAGTTCGCAACCTGCTCCATCAGCCGGAGTTCGGCGACGTCCAGCGGCTGGCCCAGGTCCTCGAGATCGTCGAGCAGGAGCGCATCCTCGCCGAGCTGCTGGCGGCCGCGTTCGATCCCCGCCGGCCGGTCACGGTGATGGTGGGTGGCGAGTCCGGGATCGCCCAGCTGAGGTCGTGCAGCCTGGTGCTCACCAGCTACCGGGCCGGGCCCGACAGACGGGGCACGGTGGGGGTCCTCGGTCCCACTCGCATGCCCTACGCTCAGGTCGCTCCCCGGGTGCGATTCGTCGCCGATCGGGTGGGGGCCGCGGTCGCGCGGGTGCTGAGCTGATGACCTTCGGGGACGAGGCGGAGCGCGAGCTGGCCGGCTCCCAGCCGGCGGACGGTGGCGACCAGGAGAGCCAGGCACCGGTGGCCGGTGAGACGCTGGAGCCGGCCATCGGGCAGGGCCCCGCCGCCGGCAGCACCGCGGCCGCGCCGGCCGGGGATGTCGCCGCTGCGCGGCGCGAGCTGGCCGAGCGGACCGACCAGCTGCTGCGCGTGGCCGCCGATTTCGAGAACTTCCGGCGCCGCCGGGACCGGGAGCTGGCCGAGCGCAGCCGCTACGCCGCCGAGGAGGCGGTCAGGGCGCTGCTCCCGGTCCTGGACAACCTGCGGCTCGCCATCAGCCATGCCGGCAGGGTCGATGCCGAAGAGCCAGCCGCCCCACCGGTGGTGGCGCCACCGGCCCCCGGGGTCGGGTCGCCGTCGCGGAGGCCGGCCGGTGCTCGGCGCGGACCTGCAGAGCGGCCCGCCGCTGCCAACCAGTCGCTCCAGGACGGCCTGCGCATGGTGGTCGCCCAGTTCGAGCAGGCCCTGGCCGGCATCGGCGTGGAGCCGGTGCCGACGGTGGGTGCGCGCTTCGACCCCGCGGTGCACGAGGCGATCGGCGGCGAGGAGTCGGACGAGGTCAGCGAGGACACCGTGATCGCCGAGGTGCAGCCCGGCTACCGCCTCCATGACCGGCTGCTCCGGCCCGCCCTGGTCCGCGTCGCCCACCCCCGCGCCCCGGCGCTCGGCTCTGCCTGATGGCCACCGTCAAGCGCGACTACTACGAGGTTCTCGGGGTTGAGCGCAACGCCGGCTCCGACGACCTGAAGCGAGCCTATCGCAAGCTCGCCATGCAGTACCACCCCGACCGGAACCCCGGCGACCAGGCCGCCGAGGAGCGGTTCAAGGAGGTCGGCGAGGCCTACTCGGTGCTCAGCGACCCCGAGAAGCGCCGGCGCTACGACGCCTTCGGGCACGCCGGGCAGCAGATGCCCGATTTCGGAACCTTCTCCTTCGACTCCGCCTTCGACCTCTTCGACATGTTCTTCGGCGGCGGCCGGCGAACCGCGCGCCGCGGCGGGCCGCGGCGTGGCTCCGACCTGCGCATGACCGTCGACATCAGCTTCGAGGAGGCGGTGTTCGGCGCCAAGCGGACGGTGGAGGTGCCGCGCTCGGCCACCTGCCCGGACTGCTCGGGCGGCGGGGCGGCCCCGGGGACCTCACCACGGTCCTGCCCCGACTGCGGAGGCAGCGGCCAGGTCCGCCGGGCCATGCAGTCGATCTTCGGTCAGGTCGTCAACCTGACCGCCTGCCCGCGCTGCCGCGGCGAGGGCAGCATCATCGACAGCCCCTGCTCCCGCTGCCGCGGCCGCGGCCTGGTCGAGGAACGCAAGACGATCGAGGTGACCGTGCCCGCCGGCGTCGACTCCGACGTCCAGGTGAGGGTCGCCGGAGAGGGAGAGGCCGGGCCCAGGGGGGGACCTTCGGGCGATCTCTACCTCGGCTTCCGGGTCGCCGCCCATCCCGAGCTGGTGCGCCGTGGCCAGGACCTGCTCTATGAGCTGCCGATCAGCCTTCCCCAGGCGGTGCTCGGCGACCGCATCACCGTCCCGACGGTGGACGGCGAGGCGGTGGTCGAGGTTCCCCCGGGGACCCAGCACGGCAAGGTCATCAAGATCCCCGGCCGCGGCGTGCCCCACCTGCGCACCGGACGGCGCGGCGACCAGATCTGCGTGGTCCGGGTGGTGGTCCCCACCCGGCTGCCCTCCCGCGAACGCAAGCTGTACGAGCAGCTCGGTGACCGCGACGGACGGCCTGCCGACGTCCGTCGGGGTTTCTTCGACCACCTGCGCGACTTCTTCGCGACCAGCGAATAGCCGTCGGGGGCGGTGTCGCACGCCGGCGGGCGGCATCGGATGCGCCTGAGTCCCGACCACGTTTAGCCGGGGCCGGGAACTCGGTACGAAGAGTGCAGGACTCTTCGAAGGAGGGAGATCAGATGGCATTGATTCGATGGAGCCCATACGGCGAGCTCACCAGCCTCCACGACCAGATGGACCAGCTGTTCCAACAGGTTTTCGGCGAGCCGCTGAGCCGCCACGACGGTGGTGACCAGGTCGGGCTTCCCGTCGACATCCGGCAGACCGAGAGCGCCTACGTCCTGGAGGCGTCGGTGCCGGGCTTCGCACCGGAACAGGTCGAGCTCACTTTCGACAACGGCATCCTCACCATCCGCGGGCAGCGGCGCGACGAAAGCGAGAGCAAGCACGGCGAGTACGTTCGCCGCGAGCGGCGGTCCGCATCCGTCTTCCGCCAGGTCAGCCTGCCCAGCGAGGTGGAACCGGACGGCATCACCGCGTCGTTCGAGAACGGAGTGCTGACGGTCACCGTGCCGCGGATTGCCAGGGCTCAGCCCAAGCGGATCCCGGTGACCTCGGGCAGCCCCAGGGTCGTTGACGCGCCGGCTCGCTGACGTCTTCTCCGCTTCGCATCGGTCACATCGGGCCCGCCTCCGGCTGGAGGCGGGCCTGCCTCAGATCGACCCCCGGTGTGACCGTTTCTCCCGGTACATGTTGGTGTCGGCGCGGCGCAGCAGCGGCCCCGGCTCCGAGCCTTCGTCGGGATACACCGCCACCCCGATGCTGAGACGAACGGCCACCTGGCCGTCCTCCACCATGACCGGCTCCTCCATCCGCTGCTCCACCTTCCGCTGAATCAGCTCCGCGTCGCTCCGGTCGGCGTTCACCGCGACGATCACGAACTCGTCGCCGCCGAGCCGGGCGACGGTGTCGGAGGCGCGCACCGAGAGCTGGAGGCGCGCCGCGGTCTCACGCAGGATGGAGTCACCGGCGGCGTGGCCGAGGCTGTCGTTGAGCGCCTTGAATCCGTCGATATCGAGCACGAAGAGAGCCATGCCGCGCCCGGAGCGGCGGGCATTGGACAGGCCGTGCTGGAGCCGGTCGTTGAAGAGCAGGCGGTTGGGCAATCCGGTCAGCGGGTCGTGCATCGCTGCGTGCTCCATCGCCGCGGTCTGCATGATCAGCTCGGCCTCCGCGCTCTCCTGCCGGCGCAGGGTCCGGTTGACCACGTTGACGGCGCCGATGAAGAGCAGGGCGAGCGCTCCGCAGAGGCTGATGACTGCGATCTGCAGCGTGGCCACCGGGGCCAGGGCTGAGGCGGGCAGGGAGGCCTGCACCGCCCACGACACGGCGGCGACCGGGAAGTATGCGGTGGCCTGGCCGGCGGCATCGTCGGTCGCCTGGGCCTGGCTGCTCAGGGCCCGCTGGACCTGAGCGGTCACCGAGGCCTGCGGCGTCCAGGAAGTCACCGCCTGGGCCGCGCCCCCCGGACCCGAGGCGGACGAGCCGAGCACCAACCGCCCCTCCCGGTCGACGACCAGCAGGGTCATCCCCTGAGCGCCGGCGAAGGTCTCCAGGGAGGTCTCCGCAGCCTTGAGCCCGCTGCGCGCGACCAGGAATCCACCTGCGCTTCCCCCTCCCCTGAGGATGGGAACCGCAATGTCCACCGCCGGCACGGATGGCGACGAGGGCGCGATCACCGCCAGCGACCCGCCGTGGTCGAGCCGCGAGCGCCAGTCGCCGGGCAGGTCGCCGATCGGGTCCTGGTCGCCGATGTCGATGAGGGTCAGTCCCGCGGTGTCGGTGAGCACGATGCTCCGGGTCTCGTCGGTGCTGGCGGAGCGCTGGAGCGCCAGCGTCGCCGCGGCCATGTCCGCTCCCGGGGTGTGCTCCGCCACGGCGAGGACGGGGAGGTCGTCGGCGACGGAGTCGAGGGCGGCGACGCGTGCTGACAGCACCTGGCCGACGTAGGCCGCCGCCTGACGGCTGGCGCCGCTCACCCGGGCGTTGACCTGGTCGGTGATCGCTCCGCCGCCGATCGCGGTGGTGAGGAGCGCCACCGCAAGGAGGGGAGTGAGCCCGAGGATCAGCAGCAGCAGGACGACGCGGCGTCGCTGCACCCCACTCGTGGTATGGCCCGGGCTCTGGCTGGGATAGACGGCCGGGCGGGCCGCCGGACCCGGCTCCGGGGGCGTTGAGCCGGGTCGGAAGGGGTGGCCCAGCAGGTCCCGGGCGCTCATGGGGTCCTCCGGCGGCGGGGCAGAGCCGCCAGGCGGTCACCGAAGATGAGCACGAGCAGGGCGACCGCGGTGATGGCACCGGCCAGGACCAGCGGAGCCCGGGTGGGCACCGGGCTGCTGGCGGGCGCCGGTATCAGCAGGCCGGTCGGATTGCTGGTCGAGGCGGCTGCCGGCGCCGGCGAGCCGGGGCGGGAACTGGCGCCGCCGCTGGGCGACGGGGGAGCTGCCCCCGAGCTGGTTCCCGGGGCGGTCGGGCTGGCGGTGGCGCCGCCGGTCGGCGTTGGGGATGGGACCTCGGATGGGCTGGCCGTCGGCGCCGCCGTGGGGCGTGTGGTCGGCCTGGGGGTGGGGCGTGGGGTCGGCGACCGCCTCGGTGTCGTCGTGGGGCTGGGGGTTTGCTTAGGGCTCGGAGTGGGGCGCGGCGTCATCGTCGGGGTGGCCGACGGGTGTGCCGTGGGGGAGTGGGGCGAGGCGGTGGGGGTGGGCGTCGGTGTCGGGGTGGGCGTCGCGCAGAGCGGCCCGCCCGGAGGCGCCGCCGCCACGGCCTCGTGGGGTAGGGTGGCCGCCGAGAAGAGGCAGATGGCGCCGAGCAGCGCCGTCACGGCGCCGGCCTGGGCGAAGCGGACACCCCGCCTCACGCCGATCCGCCATCTGAACCGCAGCGCCGGCGCGACGAGCCGCAGCCCGCGCCCCCTTGTCCTGCTCAGGTCTGCCCCTCCCCCGCAGGGATCGACCACCCCGCTGGCGTTGCTTAGTTTGGCAGCTTGGATGCGCCTCTGCAGGACAGGGGCGAGCTCAGCCGGGCAGGCTCGTCACCCCCTCGACCTCGACCAGCTTGTGCCGTCCATGGTGGCCGGCGACCAGGCTGACCCGCGATGGCGCGACCTCGAGCCAGGCGGCGACCATGCGCACGCAGGCGGCGTTGGCGGCATTGTCGACGGGCGGCTGGGTGATCCACAGGGTCAGCTCGTCTCCGTCCCAGCGCAGCTTCTCCCGGCTGGCCCGAGGGTGAACGACGACCGCTATGCGCACGGCTCAGCCGCCGTCGTGCCCACCACGTCAGCCGTCGACGATGGTGCATCGCAGCCGGTCGCCCTCGACCCTCTGCGGGATCACCGGCTGCAACGAGCCGACCCGGGTGCGGGAGGAGGCGCTGGCCACCACCTGGTGGTACCCGGCGGTGAGCCCGTGCGCCTCGCCGCCGTCGAGCCGGAGGACGACCGCCTGATGGCGCCTGCTGGCAGCGAGCTCGAGACGCTCCTGGGCGCTGGCCGCGGCCGCTCGCCGCAGCTCGGCTGACCGCCTGCGCGCCGTGCCCTCATCGACCCTGAGCGGCATCGCCGCGGCCTCGGTGTCCGGGCGAGGCGAGTAACGGAAGACGTGGCAGCGGAGGAATCCGACCTCCCGGATCAGCTCCAGGGTCTCGAGGTGGTCCTCGTCGGTCTCACCGGGGAAGGCGGCCATGAGATCGGTGGTCAGCTCGGTGGCTGGATTCTCGCGGCGCAGCGCCTCGACGACCCGGAGGTAGCGGTCCCGGCGGTGGCCGCGGCGCATCGCCCGGAGGATCCGGTCGCTGCCGCTCTGCAGCGGGATGTGCCAGTGGCCGCAGAGCCGCGGATCGGCATTGAGGCGGATCAGCCGGTCCGTGATGTCGTTGGCGTTGATGCTGCTGAGCCGGATCCGCGCCGCATCGCCGACCTCGTCGAGCAGCCGCCGCAGCAGGTGGGCGAGGTCGCCGCCCAGGTCGCGGCCGTAGCTGCCCAGGTCGACCCCGGTCAGGACCAGCTCGGCGTGTCCGGCTGCCAGCGCCTCTCGGGCACGCGCCAGCACCGCCGGCTCGGGCACGCTGCGTGAGGCGCCCCGGGCCCGCCAGACGATGCAGTACGCGCAGCGGTGCCGGCAGCCGTCCTGGACCTTGATGAAGGCCCGGCTGCGGAGCGCCGCGTGCCGGGGGGGTCGTGGCTCGCCGCCGGACAGCGCCGGGAGAGCGGCGACGTGTTCAGCGATGCGTGGCTTGTCGGCATTCGCGAATACCGAGTCCGCGATTGCCCGCGCCGGGCGGCCGGCGGCTCCGGCGGTCAGGTACCGGGCCGGGTTGGCATCCACGGAACAGCCGGTCAGGACCAGGTGGCAGGCGGGCTCCCTGCGCCGGAGCCGGTGGAGGGTCTTGCGGGTGGTGGCATCCGCCTGCAGGGTGACGGCACAGGAGTTGACCACCCGCACGTCGGCGGGCTCGTCGTCGGGCACCACCTCGCAGCCCGCCGCCGCCAGGGCCCCGGCCAGCTCCGCCATCTCCGCGTAGTTGACCTTGCAGCCCAGGGCGGTCAGGGCCACCCGAAGTGGACCACCGCCCGCCACCAGCGGGCCGCTGCCGGCGCCAAGCGGCGCGCCGCCGGCGTCGAACGGGCGGCGGGGCGGGGCCAGGCCGTCGCCGTCCCCGCGGGTCAGGCGCGTGACCGGCCGAAGGACGATCACCGCTCCGGGGACCCGGGTGGCCCGGCGGTGAGATCGCCGCTGGCGGCCAGGATCAACGCGGCGGCCACCACCCCGGCCCGGGCCGAGGGGAGGATGCGGGGCCCGAGGTGGACCAGCTCGGCGCCGGCTGAGCGCAGGGCCTCCAGGTCCGAGGCGTCCAGCCCCCCCTCGGGACCGACGACGAGTGCCAGCGGGCGACCGGCGTCCACCTCCGTCCCGGCGAGGGAACGAGGAGCGTCGACCACGCATCCGAGGATACGCGAGCCCTCTGGGAGCTCAGCGAGCGCCGTCCCGAGGTCGGTCACCGGATGGACCGGGGGAACCGCCGCCCGGTGGGCGAGCTGGGCCGCCTCTCGGGCGATCTCCCGCCAGCGGCGCAGACGCCCCGCCGCGCGCTCCCCGTCCGGGCGCGTCACGCACCGCGCCGTGACCGCAGGGCGGATCACCCCCACCCCCACCTCGGTGAGGCCGGCGACCACCTCGTCGAGCTCCCGGATGAGGGCCTGGACGACCTCGAGATGGAGGCGGGGCTCCCCGCCCGCCTCCCGCGTCCAGAGGACCGAGCCGGTGACACGGCTGCGCCCCACGCCGGTGACCCGGACGCCGTGCTCCGAGCCGGCGTCGTCGACAACCTCGATCAGCTCGCCCGGGCGCACCCGCAGGGAGCCGGCCAGGTGGCGGGCCTGCGATCCCTCCAGGACGAGGGTCCCGCCGCTCAGCTGCTGGCGATCGACGAAGAGCCGGGGCACGACC
>Ga0187771_10000729_pt1 | contig 20702 bp, 24 predicted proteins | sample 0116_SJ02_MP15_1_FD_133139 | JGI IMG/M metagenome (GOLD analysis project Ga0187771, IMG submission 133139) | Tropical peat soil microbial communities from peatlands in Department of Meta, Colombia - 0116_SJ02_MP15_10_MG | ecosystem: Environmental > Terrestrial > Soil > Wetlands > Peat | place...
GCAAGGGTGATGGCTTCGGAGAGATCGCGCTGCTGCGCGATGTGCCGCGCACAGCCACCGTGCGCACGGTCGCTCCCTCGCGCCTGCTCGCGCTCGACCGCGACCGGTTCCTGACCGCGGTCACCGGGCTGCGCGAGAGCCACGAGGCGGCGGAGGAGATCGCGACCAACTACCTCAACTCGACAGTTCCCAGCCCGGCTGTTGAGTAGACGGTGCGAGCGGGGTCCGGCTCGCGTGCCGCCCGCTGGCTCCCAGCCGCGACGACCGCGGGCAGTTAGACGGTTCCGCTGGCGCGACGGAGTCGGTCGGCCATGACCGCCATCACCAGCTGCGCGAAATAGGGCGTCTCGTGCACGAGGACCCAGAAGGTCCGCACGGGGATCTCGACCAACTCGACTTCGGTGTCTGCGACGGCAGTGAGAGCCCGCGGCTTGGACTCGATCAGCGCCATCTCCCCGAACAGCCCTGGCGCCTCCACGATGTCGTACGTCTTCTCGTCGTCCTTGAGCACGACCGTCCCGCGGACGACGATGAACATCGCGTCGCCGTGATCGCCCTTTTCGAACACAACCTCGCCAGCCGAGAACGGCCGGGACTTACCCGCACGCCCCAGCAGCGTGTACAGCTCCTCGTGCGACTCAACGCTCGACATCCACGGCCCCTCGATCGCAGTTTCGGTTAAGAGCCATGATCATATGCAACCCCCTCGGCACCGACGTTACCGCGATGTCGCTCAGGTTCGAATCCGCTGGGAGCGCCGCGACGCCAGAATCTGGCGCGACCTGCACAAGTGGCGCGTGTTGTCGCGCCGCTGCGGCTCGGGCGGAGGGCGCTACCAGTTGAGCAGCATCAAGCCGATCGTCACGCCCGGGCCGACCGTGACCACGAGACCGCGGTCGCCGGCGGCGGGCTCGCGCCGCTTGGTCAGCTCGTCGAGGACGTAGAAGATCGACGGGGTGCCGATGTTGCCGCGCGTTGCGAGGACGTGGCGTGCCGGGGCGAGCTGGTGATCGGAGAGCTCGAGCGCCTGCTGGGCGCAGTCGAGGATCCGCCGGCCGCCGGGATGGATCGCCCAGTGATCGATCGCAAAGCGTGTCAGGCCAAGCGGGCGCAGGAAGCCCTCGACCAGCTCGAGCAGGCCGGAGGACGCGAGCTCCGGCAGCTCGCGGGCGAGGTGCAGGTAGCTGTCGTCGTCGGCTAGCTCCATGCGCACGACATCGAGCGTGCCCGGGATCTGAAAGACCGAGGTGGCGACGATCGCCGGCCCCTGTGCACGATCGGAGCCGTCGATCAACGCAACCGCGCAGCCGTCGCCGAAGATCGCCGAGCCGATCACCTTGGCGCGCGGATCGTCGCCGGCCGCCGCGCAGAGCATGCCGCTCATGCTCTCGACCGCGACGACGAGGCCCTTGCGCGCCGGGTTCGACGCGATCGTCTGTCCCATCAGGCGAAACAGCGGCACCGCGCTCGCGCAGCCAACGCCGGTCAGGTGGTACTTGTCGGTCGTCGGCGCGAGCTCGTAGTGCTCGACCAGCCGGTGCGCGAGCGTCGGCGCGCCCGTCGTGTAGATGCTCGAGGTGATCAGCGTGTCAACCTCGTGCACGTCCAGCTCGAGCGCGTCGATCGTCGCGATCGCCTGCTCGAGCAGGTCGCGCTCCGCCGCCGCAGTGCGTCCCTGCAGCGTCAGCGCCTCGTCGTGCTCGAGCATCGCGAGCGCGCGCTGCTCGACGCCGCTGCGCGCGAAGATCCGCTGCGCGAACGGGTCGTCGGCCATCCCCAGGGCGGCGAGCACCTCGTCCTGGCTGTAGGTGCGCAGAGCGTCCGCGACCCCAAGCGCCGCGATCCGCGGCTGGCGCGAGTAGCGCCGCGGCGGGCGCCGTGCGGCCCCTGGGCGGCGCGCGAAGCGTGCGCGGAAAGCGCGGCGGTCGTTGAGGTGCGGGAACTGCGTGTCCGGCCGCCCGACGCCGAGGAACTCGCAAAGTGGCCCCCAGCCGTCGTCGATCTCGTAGACGAGCAGACGGTCTGCGGGCACGCTTGCGAGCACCTCGCGGTTGTGGCGCTCGAAGCGCTCCAGCGCGCCCTCGCGCTCGATCAGGCTGCCGTCGAGCAGCGCCTTCCAGACCGGGCCGTCGACCATCATCAAAGCGTCGACGATCGCGCTCTCGGCGGCCTCGAGCTGCTCGCCGCCGGCGAGCGCGAGCTCTCGCGCGGCGCGAACGCAGCTCGCGTAGCTGCTGTACCAGTCGTCCGGGTCGCGCACGCTGAGCAGCACGAGCGAATCCGGCCACGCGTCGATGAGCTCGCGGTAGTGGCGCGCACCGATCCAGCCGAGTGCCGCCTGCCAGTCCTCGAGCGCGTCGCGCCAGGCCTGCGGGCTCGCCTCGCTGCGCGCTCGCGCCGCCGCCGCGTCGCCCGGGGCGACGAGCGGATGCAGGCAGCGCTCGAAGCCGAGCGTTTCGAGGGCAGCCGTCAGCGACAGCGTGCCCGTCCGCGTGTAGCCCGCGCCGACTACTTTCACCGACTGCAGTCTAAGCGTAACCGGGGCTCACGCAAAGCAGATGTAGCTAACAAAGCGCCGGTAACAACTCAGCAACAATTGGCGTCGCCTGTCTTCGCTGCTAGAAGTCTGCGGGATGGCCGAGGGCGAGATGCGCGTGATCGGCGCGGGCCTGCCGCGCACCGGGACGCTGACCCAGAAGGTTGCGCTCGAGCAGCTCGGGATCGGACCCTGCTACCACTGGGTCGATGTGATCGCCGACCTCACGCGGGTCGAGCAGTGGCACCGCGCGCTGAATGGCGAGGCGCCATGGAATGAGATCTTCGACGGCTTCGTCGCGACCGTCGACTGGCCGGGCGGCTTCTTCACGATCGAGCTGGCGTCCGCCTACCCGGACGCGAAGGTCATCCTCAGCACGCGCGATCCGCAGCGCTGGGCGGAGAGCTTCCGCGAGACGATCTGCGATCTGTGCTTCGGTGACGTCCTGATCCGCTACCTGTCGCACGCCCGCGCCAAGGTCGATCCGCAGTGGCAGCGCTACCTCGAGCTGATCGACCGCATGTTCTGGATCGAGAACGGGTCGTTTCGGGACGGCCATGAAAGTCCCGGGCAGCTGATTGCCGGCCTGCAAGCGCACGAGGACGCCGTCAAGCAGGCGATCGCGCCCGAGCGTCTGCTCGTCTGGGAGGTGACGGATGGCTGGGGCCCGCTGTGCGAGTTTCTCGGGGTGCCCGTTCCCGACGGCCCGCTCCCGCACGCCAACGATCGCGAGACCTTCCACGATCGCGTGACCGCGGGAGCGATCACGACGCTCTCGCGCTGGCAGGAGAGCCGCGCCGGATAGCCGCCGCACGCCTCGCGGGTTTCCCCGGATTCGTCGCGCGGCCCGACGGTCGAGGCTTCCGCGGTGGACTTCGATCAACGTCCGATCCTCGTGTTCTGGGAGACGACGCGGGCCTGTGGGCTCGCCTGCCGGCACTGTCGTGCCTCGGCGCTCGCGACACCGGCGCCGGGTGAGCTGTCGCATGCCGAGGGCGCACAGCTGCTGGAGGCGCTGACGGGCTTCGGGATGCCGCGCCCCGTGCTCGTCGCGACGGGTGGCGACGTGCTGCTGCGCGCCGATCTCGACGCACTGGCAGCGCGGGCCCGTCAGCTGAGGGTGCCGCTAGCGATCGCGCCGAGCGTGACGCCGCTCTTGACGGCGGAGCGCATCAGCGCGCTGCGTGCGCTCGGCGTGCGGATCGCATCGATCAGCCTCGATGGCGCCAGTCCGGCGACCCACGAGGGTCTGCGCGGTATCAGCGGCCATCTCGAGCAGACGCTCGCCGCGATCGCGATGCTGCGCGAGCAACGGATCACCGTTCAGGTCAACTCGGTTGTCACGCGCGAAACGGTCGGCGAGCTGCCTGCTATCGCGCGGCTTGCGCTGGCGGCCGGAGCGAGGATCTGGGAGCTCTTCTTCCTCGTGCGGACCGGGCGTGGCGCTGCGCTCGGCGAGCTGGACGCCGAGCAGTGCGAGCACGTCTGCCACTTCCTCGTGGACGCGTCGCGCTACGGGATGATCGTCAGGACCGTCGAGGCGCCGTTCTTCCGGCGGGTCCTCGCCGAACGCCGCGCGGGAGGCGCCGCGCCCGCGGACGGCCTCTACCGGGAGCTGCGGCGGGGACTGCTCGCGGAGCTCGGACCGCCGCGACGGCGCTCACGCGCGCAGACGCGGGGAACCCGCGACGGCTGCGGTGTGATCTTCATCGGCCACGACGGGACGATCAGCCCCTCCGGGTTCATGCCCCTCGCGCTCGGCAACGTGCGCGAGCAGAGCATTCTCAGCGTCTACCGCGAGCATCCGCTGCTGCGCAAGATCCGCGCCGCCGAGTTTCACGGGCGCTGCGGCGCCTGCCAGTGGCGCGATCTCTGCGGCGGATCGCGTGCGCGCGCCTACGCGGCGCTTGGCGATCCGCTCGGGGAAGATCCAAGCTGCGCCTTCAGGCCGTGGAGGCGCCCCGCGGGACCGCGCGAAGCGTCGCGGAGCTCTTAGAGCTCGCCTCCAGAGCGGCGGGAAGGCGGCCGGTGCTCGGGCTAGCTTGTCGGCGTGGCCGGTGGCGGTGAGCCGGGCCAGGCGCACGACGTCTGGGGCGAGCAACGCGAGGCGTTTGCGGCGCCGCGCGACCAGCTGGTCGAGGAGCGGCCGCCGTCCTACGCGCTCTCGGGCTGGTGGGCGCGCGTCGGCGCGCTGCTGCTCGACGGGCTGATCGTCTGGCTCCCAGCGACGATCGTCCTCTACGCGAGCGGCGCCTACGAGCGCAGCCAGTACATCAACGGCGCCGGCCAGGGCACGACACAGTGGAGCGCTCACTACGGCTGGATCAGCCCCGTCGTCTTCCTCGCCTACCTCGTAGCGACGCTGGTTCGCCGCGGGCGCCGCAACGGCCAGACGCTCGGCAAGCAGATCGCCGGGATCAAGATCGTCCGCGACGACGGCGAGCCGCTGACGCTCGGCACCGTACTGATCCGCGAAGGAATCGGCAAAGGCTGGCTGCCCGCATTGCTCGTCCTGCTCGCACCGCTGCTGGCTCTCGCGCTGCTCGCCTACTGGCTGGTCGACTACACGCTGCCGCTGGTCGAACCGCAGAACCGGGCGCTGCACGACCTGCTCGCCCGCACGCACGTGGTGCGCGCAGGCGAGGAAACGAGGTACTTCACGCCGGGCTTGCGGGCGTGAGCAAGTCTACATAACGTCTGCGAGGGCCCAGAGAGCCCGAAAACAAAGGAACCTAACCCTCAACTCGAGGGTTAATGGCCGGGTGCGAATAAACGGCGCGCCACCAGAGCTCCGCCAGCACGCGCACCGACTCCTGCGCGTCGCCGCCGCCGATCACCACCTCACGCACGACCTGGCCCTCCACCATCGCCAGCAGGGCGCGCGAGGAGGTCCCTGCCGGGATGTCGTCGGGCGCGAGCCCACGCTGCTGGTCGCGACGGATCCGGCGCGCCGCAGCGTTGCGCAAGCGCATGATGTAGGGCTCCCACTCGGGCGGCAGCCGGTCCATCTCGCCCGAAAGCCGCGCCGCGAGCAGGAGCACCGAGGAGTGCTCGTTGATTGCCGCGACGGCGCGCGCGAGCGCGCGGTGGATGTCGCGGCGCGGATCGCCCTCGCCCTCGAAATAGGGCGCCGCCGCCGCGTAGACGTCGGAGAAAGCGAGCTGGATCAGGCGGTCGATCACGGCGCGCTTGTTGGGGAAGTAGAAGTAGACGGCGGTGCGGCTGACGAACGCGCGCTTCGCGATTCCGTCGATCGTTATGCGCTCGTAGGGCTCCTCGAGCAGCGCGGCGCGCGCGGCGGCGAGGATCGACTCCTCGGTCGCGTTGCGCGAATGCGTCTCGCCGGCAACTACGTGAAGTGCGCGCGAGGCCAACCGACCACACCCCCGGAAAACCCGAACCGACACATGATCGCGTTAGGGTAGCCGTCAGGGTGCGGTCAGCGCGAGACAGGCGTTCTGGCCGCCGAAGCCGAACGAGTTCGAGAGCGCGACCTTGATCGGGCTGTGGCGGGCGCCGGTCGTCACGTAGTCGAGGTCGCAGTCGGGATCCGCGACCTCGTAGTTGATCGTCGGTGGCAGGGTGCCGCGGCGCAGCGCCTCGACGCAGGCGAGCGCCTCGACCGCGCCCGCCGCGCCCAGCAGATGGCCGATCGCCGACTTGGTCGAGGAGACGGGCGGCGCGCTCGAGCCGAACAGCTTGCGAATCGCGAGCGTCTCGATGCGATCGTTGAACGGGGTGCCCGTGCCATGGGCGTTGATGTACTCGACATCGGCCGGGGCGAAGTCGGCGTCGGCGAGGGCGGCGCGCATCGCGAGCTGGGCGCCCAGGCCCTGCTCGTCCGGCTGGACCATGTCGAAGGCGTCGTTGGAGGCGCCGTAGCCGGCAACGTGGGCGTAGACCGTCGCACCGCGTGCGATGGCGTGGTCCTCGCGCTCGAGCACGAGCACGCCCGCGCCCTCACCCATCACGAAGCCGTCGCGGCGAGCGTCGAACGGGCGCGAGACGCCCTCTGCGGAGAGCGCGCCCATGCGCCGGAAGGCGGCTATGCAGAGGCTCGTCAGCGTGGCCTCGCTGCCCCCGGCGAGCACCACGTCGGCGTCCCCGCGCTCGATCATGCGCATCGCCTCGCCGATCGCGTGCGAGCCCGTCGCGCAGGCCGAGGCGACCGAGAAGCCGGGGCCGTGGAGGCCGAGGTGAATCGCGACCTGACCCGCAGCCGCGTTCGGCATCATCATCGGGACGAAGTTCGGCGAGACGCCGCGCTCGCCACGCTCGATGAACGACTCGCACTGCTCCTGCATCGTGCCGAGACCGCCGATGCCCGAGCCGAGCAGGATCGCGACACGCTCGGGGTCGCACTCGGAGACCTTCGCCTCGGCCGCCGCCTGCAGCGACGCGGCGAGGCCGAAATGCGTGAAACGGTCCATGCGCCGGGCGGCGCGCGCGTCGAGATAGGACTCGGGATCAAACTCGGTGGCGGCCGACAAACCGTCGAAGATCCCCGAGCGACCCGCGATCAGCGCGTCGAAAAACTCGTCCGCGCCCTCGCCGAGCGAGGTGACAACGCCACGACCGGTGACTGCGACGCTCACGCGCTCGCCGGCTCGTCAGCGAGCGACAACGTCAGGCGGACGGCGTCGCCGACGCCCGTGATCGAGCGCAACTCGCCATCGGCGATCTTCACGCCAAAGCGGTCCTCGAGCGCGGTCACGAGCTCGACGAGCTCGAGCGAGTCGATGTCGAGATCGCGCCACTCGGTCTCCATGGTCGCCTCGGCGGCGCCGGGCACCTTCAGCTCGGCGAGCTCCGCTCGCACTCCCTCCAGGATCTGTTCCTCAGTCAACTGTGCCATTTACCTGCTCCTTGTCTTTACCTTTTCGGCTTCGCGGCGGTGCACCGGCCGCGGGCCGTCCTTCCACGAGCTGACGCCCGCACCCCAGACGAAGCCGGCGCCGAACGCGACCATGCCAATGAGCGCGCCGGGCTCGAGCCTACCCTCGCGCGCAGCGGCGGCGAGACCGAGCGGGATCGACGCGGCCGACGTGTTGGCGGTCCACTCGACGTTGAACGAGACGCGCTCGTGCGGAATGCCGAGCGCGTCGGCCACCGCCGTGACGATGCGGGCGTTCGCCTGGTGCGGGACGAAGTAGTCGATTTCGCTGGCGTCGAGCTCGAGGCGCGCGAGCAGCTCGCGGGTCGCCTCGGTCATGCGCGCAACCGCGTGGCGATAGACCTCCTGGCCGGCCATCCGCAGCTTGCGCTCCTCCCGCTCGGCGTAGAGCAACGGCCGGAGCTCTGCGTCGTAGCCGAACTCGAAGCCGGCGATGCCGAGACCCTGCTCGACCGGGCCGACGACCACGGCGCCGGCGCCGTCGGCGAACAGAACCGCGGTCGCGCGATCCTCCTGGTCGGTGATCCGCGAAAGCGCCTCCGCGCCGACGACGAGCACGTTGCGCGCCTGTCTTGACTCGACGAGCGATGCCGCGTGGGCGAGGGCGTAAAGGAAGCCGACGCACGCGGCGTTGAGATCGACGACACCCGCGTGCTCGATGCCCACCTTCGCTGCGAGAGCCGGCGCGAGGCCAGGGGTCAGCTGGTCCGGGGTGATCGTTGCGGCGATCACGTGGTCGATCTCGCTCGCAGGCACGGCCGCATCGAGCAGCGCCGCGCTGCCCGCGGCTGCGGCCAGGTCGGCGAGCGTCTCATCACCCTGGACGTGGCGGCGTTCGCGCATCCCGGTGCGCCTGACGATCCACTCGTCGCTCGTGTCAAGTCGCTGCTCGAGGTCGAGGTTCGTGATCACGTGCGCCGGCAGGGCGTCGCCGATACCGAGAATGCCGGGCTTCACGCGACTGGCACCGTTCGCTTGACGAGTCCGGTCAGGACCTGCCCCGGGCCGAGCTCGATGTAGTCCTCGACGCCGAGCTCGTGGAAGGCGAGCAGCGTCTCGCGCCAGCGGACGGGGCGCAGGAGGTTCTCGGCGAGCTCGCGCCGTGGATCGGTGAACGGCTGGACCGTGCTGTTCGAGTAGACCGGTATGCGCGGCTCGCGAAAGGCGGTGCGCGCGAGCGCCGCCCGCAGGCGCTCGGCAGCGGGCGCCATCAGCGGTGAATGGAACGCGCCCGAGACGTCCAGGCGCTGCGCGCGTGCGCCCGTCTCCTCCTTCGCGCGCTCCTCCGCTTGCTCGAGCGCGGGGATCGCGCCGGAGAGTACGACCTGGCCGGGAGAGTTGTCGTTTGCGACGACGAGGCCGAGATCGTCCGCGAGCGTGTGGATCGCGTCGAGCTCGCCCTTGAGCATCACCGTCATGCCGCTCGGAGCGAGCGAGGCCGCGTAGGCCATCGCCGCCGCACGCTCGTCCACGAGCTCGAGCGCCGGCTCGAAGTCGACGGCGCCGGCGGCGACGAGCGCTGCATACTCACCGAGCGAGTGGCCGGCGGCGACGATCGCCTCGGGCGGCTCGAGTTGCCACTGCGCGATCGAGCAGAGAAACACGGCTGGCTGCTGGTAGCGCGTGCCCTCGGCGAGTCGCTCGAACGGGTCGTAGTCGAGCAGCTCGAGGCCGCGCAGGATCGCCGGCGCCTCCCGCAGATCGTCGGCCATACCTTCGCGGTGGCTTCCCTGACCGGGGAAGATGAGTGCCGCGCGAGCCATTCACCCGCAGCAGACCCGATTTCGCGCTCACGGTTGCAGAGGTTTGACGTCGTGGCGGTAAGTGTCGAGTGGCGCTGATCGACCATCCGTCCAGATCCGGAGCCCGGCGTTGCGCGCAACGGGCGCTCGCGTCGATCACCCGAAGGTGGCGCGCGCCGCGTCCGTGGGGCGCGCCGCAAACTTTCCCCGACGCCCCGGGGACATGCAACTGGAGCCGGCCCTGTAATCCTCCTTGCGGGGCCGGTTTCGTTCTGCGGCGCGGTCGATGAAACGAGGCCGGTGCCCGTGCGGATCGCCGCGAGAGCTACGCGAGGCGCTTGCCCGGCAGTGCGTAATAGATCGCCGTCAGCCCGCACAGCGCGAGGCTCGCGGGGGCGTTGACGAATGCGACGCCGAGCGCAGCGACGTAGACGAGAAGCCCGGTCGCGTTGCGGCGTCGGTAGTAGCTCATGTGGCGCTGTGATACCCACTCGGCGAAGAGACCGGCGCGCATCGCCCAGATGTAGGTCGCGAAGAACGCGAACCCCATCGCGAGCAGCGTGCCGGCGTAGACGGCTGCCGCCACCTCCTGGTCGGAGGGTGTCCGCAAATGGCTTGCGAGGAGACCGGTTGGGAACGGGATCAGCGTGACGAACATCAGCAGCACCAGGTTCAGCAGCATCATCGTGCGGTCGGTGCGCTCGACGCGCTCGAACTGGCTGTGATGGTTCATCCAGATGATCCCGACCGTGAGGAAGCTGACGACGTAGGTCGCATAGTGCGGCCACTCATGGAGCAGCCCGTTGCCGAGCTGCCCCGCTGCGGCGTGGACGCTCAGGTTGAGCACGAGCAGCGTGATCGCCACGGCGAACACGCCGTCGCTGAACGACTCCACACGGTCCGTCGTCGACTCCCGGGGCGCATCCATCGCGGCTGACGGTAGCGAGCCGAGCGGAACCATCGCCGGCGATGGCGCCGTCGCGTAGGGTTTCGCCGCGTGTACCACGTCGAGCTGCGCGAGTTTCCCCACAACACGCACGCCTACAACCTCGATGCTACGCGCTTGCGCGCAACGATCCTCGAGCGCTTCGTCCGCGACGAGGTGTTTCAGCTCGGGGGCCGCGAGTGGATCCCCGCGCGGACGAGCCTGACGATCCTCGAAGGCGAGCAGCTGCCGCTGCACATGCTGAGCATGGGCCGCGGCTGGAACAACGCGCGACGCAAGGCCAAGGACGTCACCGTGGAGGTGCTCGCGGCGGCGAAGGCTACGTCGGCGCCGGAGCGGGCTGCGGCGGTGGGCGCTCGCGAGGACGTCGTCGTGCGCGACATCCTCGCGCGCTGCGCGATGGGACCGCTCAGCCTCGCCACGGTCTGGGACCGCGCCGAGATCGCCGCTCCGGAGGCTGCCTCCGGCGAGTGGCTCACGCTCGCCCAGGGCGCGGTCGGCAAGCTGCTCGCGGAGGGTCGCGTCGTCCTGCGCCGCGGCGATGATCCAGACGCTCCGGCGATCGCAGTCGACGAGGTCGAGGCGGTCCTTCGCACGCGCGAGGCGTGGGGCAGCGACCGCGCGAGCGCGCTGTTCGTGCATTCCGTCTGACACGGTCGCTCGCGCGTCGTTCACCCCGCAGAGGTCTTCTACACTGCGTAGTCGCGCTTGGTGGGCGTAGCTCAGCTGGTAGAGCTCCGGGTTGTGGTCCCGGCGGTCGTGGGTTCGAATCCCATCGCTCACCCTGGGGGAGGGAGTGCAAAGCGCCTTATTTTCTGGGCACCGAAGGCGCGGCTCTCTGGCGTGGTCCCCTAAGCCATCCCCGTCGTCTCGCCCGCGCCACGGCACCTGTCGAGTAGCCTGCGCAGCGTGGCCGAGGACTTCGACGGCCCGGTCACTGGAAGCCCGCTACCGGGGAGGAGAACACGATCATGCTGTCTCGGAGGCTCTGGCGATGAGCGACGAGCGGATTCGCGAAATAGCGGAAGACCTGCTCGCGAGCGACTTCCCTTCCCGCAGGGCGAAGTTCGCGGAGCTCGCCGCCGATGACAAGGACGCTGTGGTTGCGTATATCGATGCCCACTACGCGCCGTACCGCGCGTGGCTCCACGAGGGTCAGAAGGGCAATTGATGGCGCGATCGGCGACCGTGAGCTGCTTCGAGATCTACGCAACGGCCTGACCCACGAGCCGGGCGGTACGGGGGAGCCAGATTCGCCGTGATGCGCAATCCAGTGCCGTCTCGACGGCACTGGCATCGGTGGCACTTCAATGCGACACTCCGCACCGGAGATGGCGTTGGAGCTCGATCGGACGCCCGGGGGGGCGGCGACCGCGTCAGGCGAAGGCTGGCGGCTGCTGTTCTGGATCGTCTTCGGGCGTTCGAGCAACCCGATGGTCCTGCTCTCGCCGGATCGGCGTGTGCTGGCCGCGAACCGTGCCGCGGTGGCGTTGACCGGTTACGCGCGCGACGAGCTGATCGGGCGCGCGCTCGACACCATCCTCGCTCCGGAGGACTACCGCGCGGTCGACGCGGCCTGGCGGGAGGTGTCGCAGCGCGGCGTTTTCGAAGGCGATCGGATCGTCACCACCCGCGATGGCCGGCGTCTCGACGTGCAGTACGCGATGCGTCTCGTCCATCTCGACGGGAGTGACGTCGTCCTCTCCGTCGTCATCGACGCGACCCTCGACCCGGTGCGGATGAGCACTGCTACCTCCTGGCAAGCCGGCATGCTCAGCCCGCGCGAGATCGACGTCGTGACCGAGGTCGCGATGGGCAAGCGCGCGCACGAGATCGCCGACGATCTCGGCATCGCCGAGAGCACCGTGCGGACGCACATACGCAACGCCATGAGGAAAGTCAACGCACGATCGCAGGCGCACCTGGTCGCACTCGTCCTTTGCGGCGACGTCCGCAGCACCGCGCCTCTCGTCGGCGCCGCTACCTAGTTCAGACGATGGGCGGCGGGTCGCGCGGTCGATCATGGATCGCGATGACATTCGACGCGCTCAGAAGCTCGGACGCGGGAATCGCCCTGGTTGGGGGCGCCGGCGAGGAGTTCGGACGGATTCTGCGCGCAAACCAGCAGTTCGCCACGCTGCTTGCGCGGCCGCTCGACACGCTCGTCGGCACCGCCGTGTGGGAGCACCTGCACGCGGACGATCGCGAGGAAGCACGGGCGTCGTTCAAGAACCTGATCGCCGACGTCCTCGTCTCCTACGAGAAGGACGTTCGGCTCCTAGCTGCTGACGGACCACCGCTGCACGTTCGCTCGTTCGCGAGCTCAATCGCGACGGCGAGCGGCCCGGCGATCGTGTTGCGCGTAGCGCCGCTCTAGTACCAGCCTGGGCACCCACGCTCGTTGCGTCGCCCCACACCTCAACCCACGGGTTGAGCGCCGCCAAGAATCAACCCGGGGATCAAACCTGGCGCCGATGTGCGCTCACGAGGCGCGAGCGAGCATGGTCGCATGTCAACCACCGATTACCTCATCGACTCGACCCTCGTTCTCCTTGTCCTCCTGCAGATCTGGGAGCGGCCGCTCACGACTCGCACCTTGATCCGCCCACTGTTGATCGTCGGTATCGCGGTCGTGAACTACCTGCACGGCATTCCCACCGCCGGTAACGACCTGGTGCTCGTCGGCGCGCTCGCGCTGCTCGGCACGACGATTGGTGCCGCGAGTGGCCAGACCGTGCTGATGCGCCGCGGCAGCGACGGCCAGGTGCTTGCGCGCGCCGGCTGGGCATCGGGCTTCTTCTGGGTGCTCGGCATGGGCTCGCGCTTCGCGTTCATCTACTGGATCACGCACAGCGGCCGGGCGACGCTCACCACCTTCAGCGTCCAGCACTCGATCACGAGCGGCGCGGCTTGGACCGTCGCGCTGCTTGCGATGGCCGTGTGCGAGACGCTCGCTCGCTCCCTGGTGATGGCGCTGCGCCGCCATCAGCTCGAAGGGGTCTACGAGCCAGAGCTCGCATAGCGCTAACCAGCGTCGGGACGGGGCGGGCTCGCCGAACGGCAGGCCCGCTCGGCGTCGGCAAACGCCGTAACTTCATGATCGTGCTCCTGCAACGCCTGGACTACCGAATCGCAAGCCTGATCCGACTCGTCGGTCTCGGCCTGATCACTTGGACGGTTGTCGGCGCGGCGCATCGCCCGGCAGCCAGCGGCCGCGGCCTCGTCGTCGCGATCTCGTTCGCGCTGGCGGTCGCGGCGTGGATCGCGTGGATGGCGCGACCGATGCAGCCGCACCGGATCACACCCGACATCCCGCTGATGGCGGCCGCCGGCGGCGTGCTGCTGGGCGCCTCGCCCGACAGCGCCGCGAGTGTGTTCGTGTTCGTCGCGGCGGTCGTTGCGGGCGCGCGCGTCGAGCTCGTGCGGGCGGCAGGAGTCGTGGCCGCCGGTGCCGCTTCGCTCGCGGCAACGACCCTCGCCTACAACGGCAACGGGTTCGTGCTCGTCGGCTACGCCCTCGGTTTCGCTGCGGCCCAGCTCGCCGCCTCGAACACCCGCCAATCGTTCGTGCGAGCCGAGCAGGCCGAGCTGCTGCTCGCGCAGCAGCAGCGCTCACACGAGGAGCAGCTGCGGCTCGCGCGGCTCGAGGAGTCGGCGCGGATCGCGCGGGACATTCACGACGTGCTGGCCCACGCCCTCGCCGGTCTCGCGATTCAGCTCGAAGCGACGAGCTCGCTGCTCGAGCAGGGCGCCGACCGCGAGAGCGTGCTCGCACGAGTGCGGCGCGCTCACGAGCTCGCACGCGAGGGCCTGCGGGAGACGCGGGATGCCGTCGGCGCGCTGCGCGGCGAGGCGCCCTCCACACGCGCCGTGCTCGAGGAGCTCGTCGCGGACTACCGCGCAAGCGTCGATGCGCCGGCCACGCTCACGATCGACGGTGACGCCGAGCGACTCGACGGCGCGCTCGGGCGCACGATCGTCCGGATCGCGCAGGAGGCGCTGACGAACACGCGCAAGCACGCGCCCGGTGCCGACGTCAGCGTCGAGCTGCACGCCGGCAGCGGGCCGGGCGAGGAGGTGGTCCTGAGCGTCGAGGACTCGCCGCGCGCAGGCGCGCGGTCCGCAGCCGAACTCGGCAGCAGCGGCGGCGGCTACGGTCTCCAGGGCATGCGCGAGCGTGCGCAGCTGGTCGGCGGCACCCTGCGTGCCGGCGCCGAGAACAGCGGCTGGCGGGTCGAGCTCCGCCTGCCGCCACAACGGGCGAACGGCGAGAACGGGTCGTGAGCGAAACAGTTCGCGTACTCGTCGTTGACGACCAGGCGCTCGTGCGCGAAGGGCTGATGACGCTGCTCGAGACGGTCCCCGGCATCGCACCGGTTGCCGCCGCTGCGGACGGGGAGGAGGCCGTCGAGCTGTGCCGCCGCCACCGCCCCGACGTCGTGCTGATGGACCTGCGGATGCCGAAGCTCGACGGCGTCGAGGCGACGCGGCGGATCCGCGCCGCGCGGCCCCAGACCGAGGTCGTCGTGCTCACGACGCACTCCGACGAGCACTCGATCCTCGATGCGCTCGGCGCCGGCGCGCGCGGCTATCTAACGAAGGACGCCGGGATTGCGGAGATCGCGCGCGCCGTGCACGCTGCCGCGAGCCACCAGGCGCTGCTCGACTCAACCGTCCACGAGAAGCTGCTCGCCGCGGCCGCACGAACCCTCCCGGCGCACGCGCCGGCCGATCTACCCGACGATCTCACCCCGCGCGAGGCGGAGGTGCTGACGCTGATCGCCCGGGGTCTGTCGAACAGGGAAATCGCGGAAGCCCTCGTCGTCAGCGAGGCGACCGTGAAGACCCACATCAACCACGTGTTCGCCAAGATCGGCGCCCGCGACCGCGCGCAGGCGGTCCACTACGCGTACACGCATGGCATGGCGAGCTGACACGCACGGTCGCCGGGAGGCGATGCGTGTCGCCGTGCGCGGCGCCGTCCAGGGTGTCGGCTTCCGCGACGCTACGCGCCGCCGTGCGCTCGAGCTCGACCTGGCCGGGTGGGTGCGCAACGCCGAGAACGGCAGCGTCCTCGTGCACGCCGAGGGTGAGCGGGCATCACTCGACCGGCTGCTCGAGTTCCTCCGTCGTGGCCCGCGCCTCGCCCAGGTCGGCGCCGTCGCGGTGGAGCAGGTGAAGGTCGAGGGCCACGAGCAGTTCGCGATCCGTGGCGTCAGCGCCGGCCTCTTCGTCGTCGCGGAGCACACCGCGAGCACGCACCGCTTCGACCTGCGTCTCGAGCTCGATGGGCGGATGCGCACGTGGGCGCTGCCGAAGGGACCCTCGCTCGACCCGGCGGTGAAGCGCCTCGCGCTCGAGGCCGGCAGCCATGACCTCGCCCAGTCGTTGCGTGAGGACGCGAGCGTGATCGTCTGGGACCGCGGCAGCTACGAACAGGGCGGCCGCGTGCCCTGGCCGCAGGCGATCGAGCGCGGGCACGCCGTCTTCGTGCTGCACGGCCGCAAGCTCCAGGGAGGCTTCGCGCTGCAGCGGACTGGCGGCGGTGAAGAGCAACCGCAGTGGCTGCTCGTCAAGCGTCGCGACGAGCACGCGCGTCCCGGCTCGGACGTCGTCGCGCAGCAGCCGCGCTCGGTGCTGAGCGAGCGCACGCTCGGCGCGGCGTAGGCCCGCCCGCGAAGGTCGTGCTCGTCAGCTGGCGGCCGCGCTCGTTCCCGACTCGACGATCGCGCCCCTCGGCAGCGGTCCCGGCATGCCCTCGCCGAGGCAGCCGAGCCCACGGCAGCGTTCGTAGATCGTTCGGAAGCCGAGCAGCTGCGGCACCGTCTCGAAGCGGTAGCCCCGCGCTCGCAACGCTCTGATGATGTAGGGGTAGGCAGCGAGCGTCTGCCAGCGCGCGCCGCCCCCGTCGTGCGTGTCGATGATCGACCCTGGCCGAACCTGCGCGAGCACGCGTTGCTCGATCGCCGCGACGCCCGGCTGCAGGTAGTCGGAGGGATCGACGTTCCAGAGCACCGTCGCGAGTCCGAGAGAGCTCGCCGTTGCGACGATCGCCGGTGTGTAGGCCCCGTACGGCGGGCGGAACACACATGGCGCGTAACCGGTCATCGAGCGCACTGCGGCGACTGTTCGCGAGAGCTGCGCCGCGACGTCGCTCACCGCGGTGAGCCGAGGATGGCTCCACGTGTGGTCTCCGATCGCGTCGCCGTCGCGCAGCGCGAGGCGCATCGTCGCTCGGTAGATGGGCGTGATCTGCCGGCCGATCTCGAAAAACGTGACCCGCACGCGGTTGGCCTTGAACATCCGCACGAAGCTCGCGGTGTAGCGCGAGGGCCCGTCATCAAGCGAGATCGCTACGGCATGCGTGTCCGGTCCGTGGCTGTAGACGCGGGGATCGGCGACGGAGCGGCAGCCGACCGGCCGGTAGAGCCCGGCCTGTGGTGTTGGTGGCGTGACGCCGGTCGCTCCGCTCGAACCCGTGGCGGTACTGCTGCCCGTTGGCCCGCTCGCGGCGCTCGGCCCAGTCGACCCGCTGACCCCGCTCGGGCCGGCGGGCCCGCTGGAGGCGAGGGGCATACCACCGGCGCCAGCTGCAAGCATCAGGCACACGGCCCCCACGAGCCCCCCGAAGGCAGCCTGGCGCCTCCAGCTCGACACGCCTCGATCGTAACCCGGCGCTCCCGCTCGCGGTGCAGGACCGGCGCGCTAGGCCGCGAGTCGCCAGTCGGCGAGGCGTTCGTGCGCCGGCACGTGGCGCACGATGGCGCCGGTGAGCCGCTCGACACGTCGCGGAAGCCCGTTTCGCATCCAGCGCGCCGAGCCCTGCGCCGTCGTCGAGATCAGGATCTCGTCATGGACGCGCGGGTTCCACGTCTCGTGGACCGCGGCAACCAGGTCGCTGCAGCAGACCGTCTCCTTCACCGGCAGTCCGGCGGCGCGAAGCTGCTCCGCCACGCGGCGAGCCTCCGCCTCGGCCGCCGGCCCCGACCCGGCAGGCACGAGCAGCGTGAAGCGAGCACAGTGCGTTTCCGCGCGGTGCCGCAACTCCGCCGTCAAGGCTTGTGACGGCTCACTCGAGGGAGTCAGAACGAGAACGTGCACACCCGGGCGGCGTGGGGCGTCCATCTGCGCCCCTGAGCTGCCTGCGCCGGCCGGACTGCTTGGAGTGAGAGGAGAGGACCGATGCAACGCCCCGATTGTCGAAAACCGCCCGCTCCGCCGGCATGGCCAAGCGTCCAAAATTCGCGCCGGCGCGTTTCGCCCGTTTGGCGCGTGCGCCTAGGCCCGGTCCGCCGTCGCGAGCGCGGCCGCGAACGCCGCGTGCGCACGGCCGTCAAACAGCCAAAAGCGCGCCTGCTCGACGCAGCGCGCATCGTCGAGAGCCCTCGCGGTTGCGCGCAGCGCGACGCCAGCCGCGAGCTCGATCGGGTAGCCGTAGACCCCGGTCGATATCGCGGGCAGCGCCACCACCCGGCAGTCGTGAGCAGCAGCGAGCTCGATCGCCCGCGCATAGCAGGAGGCGAGCAGCTCTGGCTCGCGATCGTGACCGCCGTGCCACACAGGCCCGACCGCGTGGATCACGTAGCGGGCCGGCAGTCGCCCGGCGCCCGTGATGCGCGCTTCGCCGGTCGGGCAGCCGCCAAGCGTCTGGCACTCGGCGAGCAGCTCCGGGCCCGCCGCGCGGTGGATCGCTCCGTCCACGCCACCGCCGCCCAGCAAACCGCTGTTGGCGGCGTTGACGATCGCGTCGGCCTGCTCGTCGGTCGTGATGTCACCGACGTGCAGGCTGATGCGTTGCCAGCTTGTGCTCACCACCGGGGCGAGCGTAGCGCTCGCCGCTCAAGCGTCGCGCGTGCGTCTTCCAGGCGCCGAGCGCCAGCACACACCGCGCCCCGCATCGCCCGCGCACCGTCCCCCGGCAGGGGCACGAAGGTATCGTTGCCCGCGTGACCGAGATCCCGGTCAAGGCAACCGTTACCGAGCTGCCCGCCTCGCGCGCTCGCGTCGAGGTCGAGGTCGCGCCGCGCGAGATCGCGGCCGCGATCGACTCGGCCGCCCGCGAGCTGGGGCGCAACGTCCGCCTGCCCGGCTTTCGCAAGGGCAAGATCCCGCCCGCCGTGATCATCCAGCGCCTCGGCCGCGAGGCGGTGCTCGAGGAGGCCGTGCGTGATCGGCTCGCCCGCTGGTACGTTCAGGCGCTCGGCGAGTCCGCGGTCGCCGCGGTCGGCGACCCCGACATCATGCCCGGCGAGCTGCCGGCGGACGGCCAGCCCTACCGCTTCTCCTTCGAGATCGGCGTGCGACCGCTCGCAAAGCTCGGCGAGTGGCGCGGCCTCGAGGTCGCAAGGCGCGAGCCCGCCGTCGACGCGGCCGACGTCGAGCGCCAGCTCGAGGAGGCGCGCGAGCGCCTCGCGCGCCTCGAGCCGGTACAGCGCCCAGCCAAGCGAGGCGACTTCGTCGTGATCGACTACAGCGGCACGATCGAGGGCGAGCCGGTCGACGCTGGCGAAGGCCGCGGCCGGCTGCTCGAGCTCGGCGGCGGCGGGCTCGTCGCCGGCTTCGAGGAGGGCCTGATCGGCGCGAGCGCCGGCGAGGAGCGCGCCGTCGAGGTTACCTACCCGTCCGGCTACGAAGTCGAGCACCTGGCCGGCCGGCAAGTGACCTTCACGGTGACCGTCAACGAGGTTTCAGAGAAGGTCCTGCCCGAGCTCGACGACGACTTTGCAAGCAACGCCGCCGGCCTCGACACGCTCGAGGAGCTGCGCGAGGAGATTCGCGCCGGCCTGCTCGCCGCCGATGAGCGCACCGTCGAGTCCGAGTTCCGCGGCGCGGTCATCGACGCGGCCGTCAAGGTCTCGAAAATCGACGTCCCGGAGTCGCTGGTCGACGCCCGCAACCGCGAGGCCTGGGAGCGGACCCTGCACTCGCTCGGCCACCGCGGGATCTCCAAGGAAGCGTTCCTGCGTCTTGCCGGCAAGACCGAGGACGAGGTCCTCGCCGAGGCGCGGCCGGATGCGGAGCAGGCGCTGCGCCGCGAGGCCGTGCTCGCGGCGATCATCGCTGCTGAGGGCATCGAGCCGACCGACGAGGAGTTGATCGAGGCGGTCGTGGCCGAGCTGCCGCCTGAGCAGCGACCGGCCACGGAGGGCGAGCGCACGAAGATGCTCGACCGCCTGCGCCGGGCCGGCCGCCTGGCTGCCGTGCGCGAGGACGTCGCAGCCGAGCGCGCGTTCAGCCAGCTCGTCGAGGCAGCGAAGCCGATCGAGCCAGCGCGCGCCGCCGCGCGCGAGAAGCTCTGGACCCCGGGTCGTTGAGGGCGGGCCGTGGCGCCACCGGCGGCGCGATCGACGCCGCGGGTGCGTTTACCCCCCGAGGGCGCCATCGCCCACCCTCTAAGCTAACCCTAGGACGGACGCCGGAGGCGGGCCGCCGCAGGGTTTCGAGCCGGGCAAGCGAAAGAAGCTAGGACCCATGAGCCCACTGATCCCGATGGTTGTCGAGCAGACCTCGCGCGGCGAGCGGGCGTTCGACATCTACAGCCGGCTGCTCAACGAGCGGATCATCTTCCTCGGGACCCCGATCGACGACCAGATCGCGAACCTGATCGTCGCCCAGCTCCTGCACCTCGAGAGCGAGGACCCCGAGAAGGACATCTCGCTCTACATCAACACCCCCGGCGGCTCGGTCTACGCCGGTCTCGCGATCTACGACACGATGCAGTTCGTCAAGCCCGACATCCAGACGATCTGCGTCGGCATCGCGATGTCGATGGGCGCCCTGCTGCTCGCCGGCGGCGCGAAGGACAAACGTATGGCTCTACCCAACGCAAAGATCCTCATCCATCAGGTCAGTTCAAGCTTCCAAGGCCAGGCGACCGACATTGAGATACATGCCCGGGAGATCATCGACATCCGGCGCCGCCTGGACGAGATCATCGCTCAGCACACCGGCAAGTCGCTCGAGACGGTCCAGCACGACACCGACCGCGACTACTTCATGAGCTCCGACGAGGCGAAGGACTACGGCATCATCGACCGCGTGATCACGGAGCACTGAGACCGCAATGGCACGTCCGACCGACTCCAACGAGCAGCTCCTCTGCAGCTTCTGCGGCAAGTCGCAGCGCCAGGTCAAGAAGCTGATCGCCGGACCCGGCGTCTACATCTGCGACGAGTGCATCGACCTCTGCAACGAGATCATCGACGAGGAGCTCGTCGCCCCGCCGGCCTTCGACATCTCGGCGCTGCCGAAGCCGCGCGAGATCTACGGCGTGCTCGACGAGTACGTGATCGGCCAGGAGACCGCCAAGCGCACGCTCTCGGTCGCCGTCTACAACCATTACAAGCGCGTGCAGATGATGCACGGCGACGAGACCGAGATCGAGCTGCAGAAGTCGAACATCCTGCTGCTCGGCCCGACGGGCTGCGGCAAGACGCTGCTCGCCCAGACGCTCGCGCGGATCCTCAACGTCCCGTTCGCGATCGCCGACGCGACCGCACTGACCGAGGCGGGCTACGTCGGCGAGGACGTCGAGAACATCCTGCTCAAGCTGATCCAGGCCGCCGACTACGACGTCAAGAAGGC
>Ga0187771_10000730_pt1 | contig 20668 bp, 14 predicted proteins | sample 0116_SJ02_MP15_1_FD_133139 | JGI IMG/M metagenome (GOLD analysis project Ga0187771, IMG submission 133139) | Tropical peat soil microbial communities from peatlands in Department of Meta, Colombia - 0116_SJ02_MP15_10_MG | ecosystem: Environmental > Terrestrial > Soil > Wetlands > Peat | place...
CGGTCCCGAAAGGAAAAACCGAAACCCTGACCGTTGTCGAGGAGAATGTGCGTGGGGAATCCATCGCGATCCTGCCTGCCGACATCGGCCCGCTGGTCTCTTACAGCCGATCCGGTCAGGTCCCCCAGAATGTGCGGGAGGCCCTTGCCAAAATTATCGAATTAAAACAGGCCATAGGCGATACCGAGAACCTGTTGGCGGAGAAGCGCAAGGCCCTTGAAGCAATTGATAAAGAGCAGGGCCGGATCCGATCAAACATGAGCACGGTCAACGGTTCAAGCCAATACTACTCAAGACTGCTTGAAAAGCTAAATGCCCAGGAGACCGATATCGAGAGCATTCAATCCGAGGTCCGCGCACTGGATAAGAAACGGGACGACCAGAAGCAGAAACTGGACAGCTATCTGTCGAACCTTTCGATTTAGGATTCAAGTCAAGGGATCGAACAAAGGGAGCAAACAGCCGTGGAACCGGTTCCACGGCTGTTTTGGTTTTGGCGCTTTTATGTGTCCTTATGGCTCGAAGCGACCCGATCTTGAGCCATGGATGCCTCAGTATGGTCCCCGGTACCAGAAAATATCCGTTTTGCCGTCGCCGTCGAAGTCACCGGCCACCGGCACGAACGTTCCGTAAGCGGACTCCGCGATGCTGGTAAATGTTCCCGTGGAACTGCCCTCCCATATATAGTCGGTACTGTGGCCCTGGTCCTTCCAGTAGATGTCCCATTTGCCGTCGCCGTTGAAATCTCCTGCCAGCGGCGTGTAGGTGCCGGTCACGTCCGTCGGAGCGACCACCTTGACAAACTGGCGCGATCCCTGTTTGGACCAGGAGATATAGTCGGCGTTTGCCGGCCCCGTCCCGGGGCGATACCAGAAGATATCCTGCCCGGCGTTCCCGTTAAAATTCCCAACTATGGGGGTGTAATTGATCAACCCGGTCGAGACGTGATCGGCGTGGGTGAAGGTGCCGTCTCCATTGGACCACCAGATGTTGACAGTGCCGGAGCCAGGATTATACCAAAAGATGTCGGTATTGCCGTCACCATCGAAATCTACGGCAAAAGGTTTGTAGTATCCGCTTATCGAGTAGGTAGTGGAGGTGAATGTGCGGTTGCCGTTGTACCAGTAGATATGGGTGTTGTTGGCCCCCTGTTTATAAAGCATGAAAGCGGCGCCGTGCGACTTTCCTTTAAAGCGGCCGGCAATTATCTGACAGCCTGAGGGCAGCACCGTGGTTGGTGACTTATCGAACGTCCGGTCGGCTCTTCCCCACCAGAAGTTGGTTTTACCGTTAGTAGGGTCGTACCAGATGATATCATCCTTTCCGTCGTTGTCGAAATCCGCGCTCACCGGTGTGTAGTTCTTAAAGGCGATTGGCATGGTCTCCCGGGCAAAGGTCCAGTCTCCGTTGGACCACCAAATGAAATCCTCGTCGGCTGTCCCGATTTTTAACCTGAGTGAGTTGAGATAACTTGCGCTGGCCCCTTTTGGTATTTGTCCGCTGTAGGTGAGCTTGGACGTCCGAGAGGCGCCCTCGTAGGCCATATTATAGTTTGTAAATAGGCTGAGCCACTGTAACTGGGTCGAATTGAAAAACGCAGGCACTCTCAGATCCAGTCCCGCAACACTGTAATAGCCCATCACATCGTAGGCGAAATCAAACGATTCCGGCGGGTTGTCAGGCTGGCCCGTCGACTCCAGCAGTCCTTTCATGACGGTTTCACCGATACCATAATCGACGTTAAGAATATCTGCGTACGGAGGTTCAAACGGGTTGCTCGACTCGACCATTGCGTTATAGGTGAACAGGAGATTCGAATTCGAGCATGGGTGAGCCACGAAATCGCTGCGGCTGGTGAAAAAATGAAGCGGACTTTGGCAGTAGAGAAATTCCCAGTCGTCGGCATAAGTCATTTGAGTATTGGTTTTGGGATTAAGCGGCAGATAGCCGTCGTTCGGATGGAGCAGGCCCGAGAAATGTCCGAGTTCATGCGCGAGGTGCGAGGTCGCAAAATATGCCTGCGGCTGACCGGCAGGAGCGTTATAGCAGTTTGATGCTGTGACGAACGCGGTGCGCCCGGCCCATGGAAATTGGCCTTGGGATTGGTAGCCCCCGCTCAGAATCCAGACCAGCACCTCATCGGGGTCCCCCCAGAATGCGGTCACGCTATTAAGCCAGTCGTAGAGCGTTTTCGAGTCTTTTGTATCATCGTATGCGTTTTGCGGCATGTTGGGAAAGACGTTAAAAATAGTGTCCTCTAAGTTGGATGAAGTGTGGCTCTTGAATTGACTCCAGGTCAATGTAATTGAATCATTGGGATCTCTCGACACGATCTTCGGGATGTAGTAGTATTCCACAGATTTGAGCCAGAACTTGATTCCCGCCGGCGCGTATATGCTGTTGGTTCTGTCCACTATCTCCCGCAGCAGTTGATAAGACGGTATGAGGGGCTCGCACCCTGAGCTTCCGGGCATGCAGGCCAGAGGCTCCACTATACGCAGGGGCATCATCCTCGTAGCGGTTGCGGTGACGGGGGTCAAAAGCACGGCCAGCGAAACGAAGGCCAATACAACTGTGTTGATTTTCCTCATCTCATTTCGTCTCCCTTCTCCCAGGTGCTTTCCGCACTACTTGAAAAAATTGGATTCTCGACGCGCTCTCTAACGGACGGCATCGGTCGATTCCCGCCCCGGTCCCGCCAAAGCCAGGTTATCATAAATCAGGTAACAGAAAAGTAACAGATGAGAAAATATTGCAGACGGTCTTGCAATCGCGCGACCTGCCGTATGTTCCAACAGAGATGAGGGTGGTCGGATCGGCGCAGACGCCACCTTCATCAAGCCAGGGCATGCGGTTGATGGATAGGTTGGACCCGGTAGAATACCGGGATGCTTCTGGTGAATGTGCTGTCCGACCTGGTGATCATGTCGATTGCATTTGCGGCGTACAGAACCACTTTTATCGTGTTTGCGCGGACAGGCGATTTGCCTGCGGAATAATCGGTTACCGACGCTTGAGCGTTCACGGACAGATTGGAATCATACTGCTTGCTTTTCGATGTCCCGTCAACGTGGAGATATGCCCGGAATGTCTTTGTTATCGGTTCGCAGCCGTTATTGATTACCGAGAAATCCACATGCACTTTCCTCACTGGTTTGGCAAATCCGATTGCCAGCTTCTGTTTGGAAGAACTCTTCGAAGTAACGTCTCGTGAAAACAGGGATGCCCTGAAGATATTCGGGGGTTAGCAGTGGAAGGGCGGTTCGATATCGGGGGGCGGCTTTTTTCGCTGCAAGTCCCAGATAGTAAAAAAAGCTGGCAAGGTCCCTGTCTCCTTCGTCAATCTGGTACCATACACAGCGCAGCGATCTGCTGTCTATGTAGCTTGCGGCCAGCAGGGTCTTGCCGGTGCCGGCAGGGGCCGCCATCCATTCGACCGGCAGGCGGCTCCCCTGGTCAATAAGCCGGAACAATCTGTCCCGTTTTATAATCCCGGCCGGTCGCGGGACCGTAATCTTGGCAATAGAAGCCTTTCTGCTCGGCATATGGAAGACTCCTGCACAGTGGAGGCGCACAGCTAACGCCGGGCAATCAGGCGATCTTGGCCCATTTCCAAATCAAATCATAGCGAAAGTCAAAATTTCAGGCGCTTATGGATTCTCTTAGGCCTTTACCAATAGCAGAGGTCACAGAGCCCGTCAACAGCATTGTCATCCAGCTTACATCCCGCAAACGAATTCGGAAAATGTCGCCATTGCCGATGACTCCATGATCGAAACTATTTCTGACGGCCTCTCGACATGATAAATTAAAAAACAGGCAAAGTGGTTTACGCCCGATTCAAAAACAGGAAGCAGCGCATGAGCATAAAATCCTGGGCTTTCTTGTGGCTGATAATCTCCATTGCGGTCATCGCCCTGGTCCTGTTCATCGCGGCCGGCACCGCTGCCTGGTTTGCCGCCTGGGTATACCTGGCGCTTTTCGCCGTCTCCAGCATCGCCCTCACTCTATGGCTGCTCAGGCGCAACCCCGGTTTGCTTGAAGAACGCATGCGGTTCAGGCGCGGTCAACAAACCTGGGATAAGATTTTCCTGGCAGCGATAAACGTGATTTTTCTTGCCTGGCTGGCTTTAATGCCGCTTGACGCAGTTCGATTCCGCCTGTCCAGGATGCCGGCGTGGCTTCAAGGGGCGGGGGCCGGCATCCTGCTTTTCTCTTTCTACCTTTTCTACATAACTTTCCGCGAAAACCCTTACCTTTCGGCGGCGGTGCGCATCCAGGAAGACCGGGGACAAACGGTGGTCACAACCGGACCGTATCGTTATGTGCGCCACCCGATGTACAGCGCAGGCTTTCTATTCTTTCTGGGAACGGCCCTTTTGCTGGGGTCCTGGTGCGGAGTGCTTTTCGAACCTGTGTTCGTGGGCATGATTACAGTGAGAGCCGTATTTGAGGAACGAATGCTGAAGGAGCGGCTCGAAGGCTACGATGCCTACATGGCCCAGGTGAAATATCGATTCATCCCGCATGTTTGGTAGACGCGGGGAAAGGAAAGGCGAATTCAGAATGTAGAATGTAGAATGTAGAATTTAGAAGGCAGAAGTGGGAAAAGTGCGAATATCCTACCGCAGGATGTCCAATTTAGAAAGCTTCATCGGTTATGCGGTTCTGCGGTTGGAAACTCTACATTCGATTTTACTGAACGCAACTTCGTATTATGCCCGATAAGCAATTATAAAAAGCCTGCGGAAAGGAAACAGGATTCGTCCGTCGTCCTGTGGAAGATACGCCAGCGTGTATCTTTCACGCAACCGATCTTCAAACCTTTTTCTTTGTTCTTCATTTTCCAGGGCGTCCAGAAACGGACGCATACCTGTGCCTCGAAACCATTCAACAATGGATTGAGGACTTTCGACGATGTGGTAGTACTCGGTTTCCCACATATCCAGCCGCGCAGCCAGGGGCCGAAGCAGATTGTAGTAAAAGGACGGAGCTTCTCCGGTCAGCGCGTTGAGCGCCGGCCCCATGAGGCGGCGCCAGCGCGGATCGTTGGCCGTTTCAAAAATCTGCCGGTGCGGGGCGGAGTTGAAAATCGCGGGCATCTGGACCGCCAGGGCGCCGCCGGAGGCTACCTGAGCGAAAAGGCGGGGAAAAAGAACTGCATGTCCAGGCACCCACTGCAAGGCGGCGTTTGAAAAAACCACATCAAAACCATTCCCGGCGCTCCACGCTGCAATATCTCCAACGAGCCACTTATGACGCGGATAAGACCGAGCAGCAGAGGCGATCATGTCCGGTGAGGAGTCCAGTCCGGTGATATGCGCCTTTGGCCAGCGCCGGTGAAGAACGGCCGTGCTGTTCCCCGGACCGCAGCCCAGGTCGATGACCCGCAGGGGATCGGCGACTTCGATGCGCGCGGTCAAATCCACGGAGGGCCGGGTCCGTTCGTCGGAAAACCTCAAATAAAGCTCGGCATCCCAATTCACCGACTAGCATCCTTCTCTGAAAAGGAGCAGGGGCGGATCGTAGATTTCGGGCGGCCTCAAGCCAAGCAGTTGCATGAGGGTCGGGGCCACGTTCGTCAGACCGGGTTCCCTGATTTGCGGGTCGAATTCGATGCAGTCATTGCCCCTCGGATCATATACGATGAACCAGACGGGATTCAACGTATGAGATGTTTTTGCCCTGATCTTGCCGTCCGGGTAAAGTTTGGGCCTTTTGGTTTTTTCATCGATCTCGAACATTTCTTCGGCGTTGCCATGATCCGCAGTTACTATGAGGATTCCCCCAACCCTGCGGGTGGCTTCCACGAGCCTGCCAAGGCACAGATCGACGGTTTCCACCGCTATTTCAGCCGCCTGGTAGATTCCAGTATGCCCTACCATATCGCCGTTTGGATAGTTGAGCCTGATCAGGTCAAAGCCCCCCGAAAGGATTGCCTCAACCGTCTTATCCGTAATTTCAGCCGCTTTCATCCAAGGCCGCTCCTCGAAGGGCACCCTGTCCGAAGCGATCTCGATATACTCTTCGAGCCTTTCGTCAATCTTTCCAGACCTGTTCCCATTCCAGAAATAGGTGATGTGACCATACTTCTGGGTCTCACTTATAGCCATTTGCCGTTTGTTGTAAATCGACAGATACTCGCCTACGGTGTGCTCGATGTGTGGCGGTTCAACCAGGTAATTCTTCGGAATGTGCAGTTCGGTATCATATTCCATCATGCCCGCATAGGCAGCTTTTGGACACGGCTCCCGTTTGAAGTAAGGGAAGTTGTCCTCTTCAAAAGCCCGGCTTATCTCAATCGCCCTGTCTCCGCGAAAGTTGAAAAGCACAACCGACTCACCATCCCCGATTGGCCCAACGGGGTTCCCCGATTCATCCGCGATTATGAACGGCGGGAGGTCCTGATCTATAATGCCAGGTTTTTCCTCACGGTATGCTTTGATGGCCGCTTCAGCAGAGGGGAACTTTCTGCCTTGCGCTGCGACATGGGTCTTCCATCCCAGCTCGACCATGCCCCAGTCCGCTTCGTAGCGATCCATGGTGATCTTCATGCGCCCGCCGCCGCTTGCGATGCGGTAATCGACATGAGCCTGCTCCCGCAGCCCGTGCAGTACGGACTCCAACCTGGCGACGTAAATCAGAGCGGAAGTTTCGCCCACGTCTCGTCCGTCGAGCAAAATATGCACGCGCGCCCTCGGCAGTTTGTCCTCGAAAGCGAGATGTCCGAGCATTGCCTCCAGGTGCCTGATATGGCTGTGAACATCTCCATCCGAAAGCAGGCCGATGAAATGCATTGCGCCCCCGTGTTGTGAGCAAAAACCGACAAGACGCCGCCAGGCGCGTCCCTCGAAAAGCCTGCCCGATTCGATAGATTCATTGACCAGCCTGGCTCCCTGTGGGTAGAAGCGACCGGCGCCCAGAGCATTGTGCCCTACTTCGGAATTGCCCATGTCATGGTCTGAAGGAAGGCCCACCGCAGTTCCGTGCGCGCGCAGCAGCCGGTAGGGACAGTTGGCGAGCAGCCAGTCGAGATTGGGTGTGCAGGCGCCTGCAACCGCATTTCCAAGCGCATCCCCGCGATACCCTACTCCGTCCATGATAGCCATCGTGACAGGGCGGGGACTGCGGTGAGTGAGCAAACTTACCATGCCTTTCATCCTTCTCCGTTCACTGTCCAACATTCACTGTTGACTCCGCCGCTCAAAGCCTTATACCGTCTGTGGCAAACAGTGCGATTGAGGACCGTTTCAGGGCTGTCTGGCCCTCACCCCTCGAGGTTTTTCTCCCAGGGCCACAATCAGCCTTTCAGCGGTCCCGTCCCAGTGGACAATCCCAACACTGATTCTGTCGCCAGGGTGCAGTTTCCGGATTTCCCGGATAGCGCTATCGGCGTCTTTGACCGGGAGATCGTTCAAACTCACTATCACGTCTCCGCCAACCCTTACGATATTGTTGCCGATCTGAGCTTTCCTGTTTCCTCCTCTCAGTCCCCCTTTGTCGGCGGGTCCTCCCGGAGTGGTTTCGATCACCATTGCGCCGGCCTTGACCGGAAGTCTCAGAGCTTCGGCAATGTCCGGGAAAAGGCTCATCAGGGTAGCGCCCAGGAACGGATAACTGTAATACCCCTTGTCGATCAACTCAGCGGCTATCTTCTTGGCCGTGTTGACCGGAATGGCGAAGCCGATCCCGACGCTTGCACCGGTCGGGCTGAAAATAGCCGTGGCGATGCCGATCAGATTGCCGGAGGAATCCAGCAGGGGCCCGCCGGAGTTGCCCGGATTTATGGAAGCGTCCGTCTGGATTATGTCCTCGACCAGGGTGCCGTTTTCCGCCTTCATCGTTCGTCCCACGGAACTGATCACCCCGGTCGTGAGGGTTTGACCCAGCCCAAACGGGTTACCGATAGCCATTGCTTTCTGACCGACCTTGAGATTTGCCGAATCGCCCATCGGAATAACCGTCAGGCTTTCTTTGGCAGCCTCTATTTTCACAACCGCCAGATCGGTGTCCGGATCGGTGCCTATAAGCCTGGCCGTGTACTTCTTTCCGTCGGCCAGCGTTACTTCAAGTCTTCCGTCACCGATCACGTGATTGTTTGTCAGAATGTAGCCGCGCGAATCAATAATCGCGCCCGACCCTGTCCCTTTGTGGGGAATGACGTTCAAGAAGAAATCGTGCTCGATAATCGTGCTGGTTATGTTCACTACTCCCGGGGCAAGATGCTGGTACAGGTCGATATTGTTTTTCTCTTCCTCGGTAAGCGCGAACGCCTGTGGGACATAAGCCAGCAAAAGCACCAACAGCGCCGGATACAATATTCTCATCGCGAATCGTGACTCGTGAATCATGACTGGCGGCTCCTTGCTACGGGTTCGGATTCGACAGGCAGTCTGCCGAGGGCGCCTAATCATACAGCCGGTCCAGTTTTCTGTAAATGGTCCTGAGAAGCCACGCCGTCAGCAATATTGCAAGTATCCACCCGGCGATCCTGTGCCAGGGATGCATGAGTTCGGGGGCCACAGCTTTGATGCGCGCAACGGGCAGAGCAAATCCGATACGGATGCTCGAACCTGTGGGACTTAGAATCGCGGTGCAAAGCCCCACCAGATCCCCATCCAGGTTTATAAGCGCCCCTCCGGAGTTGCCCGGATTTATGGGCGCATCTGTCTGAATCAGACCTCTGAGAACTCTGCCCTGATCGCTGATGGTCCGGCCGGTCATGCTGACAACGCCCGATGTAAGAGTCTGTCCCAAACCGAAAGGGTTTCCCAGGGCGAGCACCTTTTGCCCGACTTGAAGGCCCTTGGAGTCTCCGAGCGAGATCGCTCTAAGGGGCCTGTCTCCGATGTCCACCTTTATCAGCGTCAGGTCGTCGCTAGGGTCGGAAGCAATAATGGCGGCTTCGAGCCGTCTTCCATCGGAGAGCGTGACCTGGATATTTCTGGCGCCGGAGACGACGTGGCTGTTCGTTACGATCACCCCATCCCTGCCTAGTATGACTCCCGAACCGGAACCCGTTACCGACGGCAACGCGCAGAAGAAAAAGTCGCTCTCGCATGCCTCGGTCGTTATGTTTACAACGGATGGGGCTGCCTTCTCGTAAGCCTTGATAGTGAGGATTTCCTCGGGGGTAAGGGCAGAGACGTTCGAATACGCGGCCTCAATGGATATAAGCAGAATTAAGGCAATCACCCAGGGATATTTCGGGTAAAATGATAATTTCCAGTGCATGGAAGCTCCGGGTTCCTATCTCCGGAATTAGTCCAAAATGCTTGCACCACTCTTTCGACTCCCTCCCCCATTAAGGGTAATGCCTCAGAGAGGTGAAAGAAAGAAGGGCCTGTCAGTACTATCACGGTTTTCCCGGTATCAGGGCTTAAATCCAAAGACAGCCGTATTTACAGTAGAAGCCCCGGTGGAAGTGAAATCAACCACCACGTACTGTCCGGGACACTCATATGCCCTGCTGGCTGAAGACCCTGAGGCAGCTTCGGCGTTCAATTCAAAGCTGTCCAGAATACCGTAAATCTTCTTCCCTGCACTGTCGGTTGCCATGATGCTTACATTAATCGAGGAACCGGAGCTTATGGAGGCATAAAGTCTCAGCTGCGAATAGGCGGCGACGGAAAACGGCCCTTTAACCAGTTCGTATGTTCCTGAGTTAACGCCGAATGGAAGAGTCAGCGGAAGATCAGACCCTTCGCAGATCTGCACCGTGCCCGCTATGGCAGGCTGGATGAAAGAACACAAAATCGATGCGATGAAAATAGAGAGCATGAATTTGCTTTTCCGGAAAGTCCTATGCCCAATCAACCCCATAATTTCCTCCTTGCGCGTCGGATACACTCATGCAACACAATCCAATTCAACCAATTCTAGGTAATGCGGGCGAATTTTCAAGTCCTCTATTTGAGGAGAACGGGTCTCGCCGCCCCTCGCGCGCCGGCTGCGGGAGGGAGGCTCAGAATATCCGGTCCCGCCGGATTCAATCATCTTCGCAGGGGTGAGAGGACCGGAGCCGTGTACAAGGTCTCCTCCCGCGCAGAAGGACGGGAGGAGGGTTGCCCGGTGTTTGCCGCCCGCATCTGCGCAAGGCGGGCATGAGGGCCGGGAGGATCAAGCGGCCGCAGCGTCCCGTGCCCGCCTTGAAAGTTCATCTGAGCTGAGGTCTTCAACGTGAGTGGCTATCATCCATTTGTTACCGGCAAAGTCTCTTATGGTGGCCACACGGTCTCCCCAGAACTGATCGGCCGGTTTTTCAACGGACTCCCCGCCCGCCTCCAGGGCCTTTCGATACGTGGCGTCGGCATCCGTGACGTAGAGGTAGAGCGATACCGGCATGGATTGAGCGTCCCTGCACTCGCCCAGCATTAAAACCGAATCGCCGATCTTCAGTTCCGCATGCATAACGCTGCCGTCCGGCGCTGGAAATCGATAGACTTCCGTCGCCCCGAACGCCTTCTTAAGAAAGTCAATCAGCCGCGCCGCTCCCTCGACCGACAGAAGGGGCGTAACGGTATGGTAACCTTCAGGTATATGTTTGACAGCCATAAATTATCTCCTTTTTTTCCCGCTTTCGACAATCACTTTCTATTCAATCTAATTCGCGCGTACAGAAAAGCTCAGATTCGAGTGGTTTTTCCGGTAAAATTTTTAAATGTTCACAGGTAAAATTCTCCTACGTTTAAAGGTAAAATTCTTCTATGTTTAAAGGTAAAATTCTCCTACGTTTATAGGTAAAATTCTTCTACGTTTATAGGTAAAATTCTTCTACGTTTAAAGGATTATCTGAAAGGGTCACTGCATCCATGTCTTTGCCGTTTGCGCAAATTGCGGCCGTTGTGGGCGATGAAAACCTTTTGATGTCGCCGGAAGAACTGTACTGCTACAGCTTCGACGCCAGCAGAATGAGTTTTTTTGCAGAAGGGGTGGCGTTTCCCGCAGACGGCGCCGAGATTTCGGCTCTTGTCCGACTGGCCAATGCACATCGTTTCCCGGTCTACCCGAGGGGGTCAGGATCCGGAATGGTTGGCGCATGCCTCCCCCGGGGCGGGTTGGTGATAGTCACCAATCGGCTCAAACGGGTCCTTGAAATCGATGCGGCCAACATGACTGCGGTTGTCGAGCCGGGGGTAATTACCGAAGACTTACAAAAAGCTGCCGCAAAGTACGGCCTGTTTTATCCGCCCGACCCGGCAAGCCTCGCTTTTTCTTCAATGGGTGGAAACGTTGCGACTTGCGCCGGAGGTCCGAGGGCCGTTAAATACGGTGTTACGCGCGACTATCTGCTCGGGCTGGAAATGGTCCTTCCAACCGGTGAAATCATTCGAACCGGGACCCGCACGATGAAGGGGGTCGTAGGCTATGACATGACCCGGCTTATGGCCGGGTCTGAAGGCACGCTGGGAATTTTCACCAAGATTGTCGTCCGGCTTATCCCCGCGCCGGAAGCGGTCCGCACCCTGACCGCCGTATTTTCAGACCTTGATTTCGCCGTAAACGCAATATGCGGGATATTACTGGACCGAATCATTCCATCCACGATCGAACTGATGGACCAGGCAACGATCCGTGTGGTAGAAAATCACCTTCGCATTGGGCTGCCGGTTGAAGCCGAAGCGCTTGTCCTGATCGAGGTGGACGGACCCGAGGTAGTGCTGGACGGCCAGGTTGACAGGATCGAGGCGATTTGCCGAAGAGCGGGCGCGGGTGCGATTATGGCGGCGCAATCCGAAGAGGAAAGGGAGCTTCTGTGGCGGGCGCGCAGGTCAGTTTCGCCTGCTCTGGGGCAGATAAGGCCCGGAAAAATAAACGAAGACGTAACGGTCCCACGCACCAGGATTGCGCAGCTCATCAGGTCCATACGGGGGCTTGCCGATAAATACGCTCTGACGATAGTCTGCTTCGGTCACGCCGGAGACGGCAACATCCACACGAATATCATGCTCGACAGAAGGGATGAAAGCGAGCGGGCGCGGGCGGCAAAGGCAGTCGAGGAGCTTTTTGCGATAGTCCTTGGCCTGGAGGGCACGATTTCGGGAGAACACGGCATAGGGCTTGCCAAATCGCCGTTCATAGAACTCGAAGTAGGGGCCGGCGGGCTGGACGCAATGCGAAGAATCAAACAGGCCCTCGATCCGCTAAACATTATGAACCCAGGCAAAATATTCGTGCCGGACCGGACCTTCTTGGATGGGGATTTTGTTTAATGAATACAAAGGAGCAAAGCGCCATCTGGGACCTGGGCGATCTCTATTCAGGCCCCCGCGATTCTCAGGTGGAAGCCGACATTGAATGGCTCAAGGGGCGGGTTTCGAATTTTTTGTCGTACAAAGGCAAGGTGGCTGGCCTGGGGCCGCAGGATTTGCTTGAGGCGGTTTTGAGACTGGAAGAAATAAACGAACGGGCACAAAAACTGCTCGCATACGCATATCTGAATTTCTCGACTCAGACCCTCGACCCGGCGGCAAGCGCATTTTTTCAATCCTGTAAAGAACTCCACAGCGAAATACGCCGCGACACCCTGTTTTTCAAACTCGAATGGACAAAACCGGGAGAGCGGGCCGAGCAGGTCGCCTCCGACCCCGTACTGTCGAAATACACGCATTATCTCATCTCCCTCAGTCGCTACGGCCCCTACCTGTTAAGCGAACCTGAGGAGCGCATCCTGGCCGAAAAGGAACCTTCAGGAGCATCGGCCTGGGGGGTCCTGTTCGAAAAGATGCTTAGCCAGTTGAGGTACGGCGAGAAAAAAGAGACCGAATCCGAAGTATTGAGCAGACTCTACAGCCCCGACCGGGAAGTCCGTAAAGGCGCGGCGCACGATCTGAACCAGGGTCTCCAGTCCATCCTCATCCCATTGACACACATTTTCAATACCATCCTGCTCGACAAGTCGATAGAGGACCGGCTGCGACGCTATCCCCACTGGCTAAGCTTCCGGAACCTGAGCAATGAGGCGGACGACGCCATGGTCGGCGCGCTGGTGAATGCAGTTTGTTCAAGATACGACCTGGTCGAACGCTACTACCGCCTCAAGCGGAAGCTTCTAGGTTATGAGGAGCTTTTCGACTACGACCGCTACGCCCCGATACAAACGGTTTCCGAGGTTAAGACCTCATGGGAGGAGGCAAAAAGGATCGTGCTCCTGTCCTATGAGGATTTCTCCCCGGAAATGGCTAAGATAGCCTCTCGGTTCTTCGAGGAGGGGTGGATCCACGCCTCGGTTCTGCCCGGAAAACGCAGCGGGGCCTTCGCGCACCCTGTCGTCCCCTCCCTGCACCCATACGTGTTCCTCAATTTTACCGGCAGCCGCCGGGACATTATGACTCTTGCTCACGAACTCGGTCACGGCATCCACCAGTATCTTGCGCGAAAACAGGGGCTTTTCAACTCCGATACCCCCCTGACTACCGCCGAAAGCGCGTCGGTTTTCGGAGAGATGATAGTCTTCAGCTTCATCCTCAAAAGGACGGCCTCACCCGTTGAACGCCTGGGACTGCTCTGCTCGAAAATAGAAGATACCTTCTCGACCGTTTTCCGCCAAGTGGCGATGAATCGATTTGAAGATGCCGCGCACAACGCCAGGCGAACACGCGGCGAGTTGGACCCGGACTTCATTTCCTCCCTGTGGATAGAATCGCAGAGCGCGATGTTCGGAGACTCAGTGCGGCTGCTCGACCACTATAAGGTCTGGTGGTCCTATATTCCTCATTTTGTTCACTCTCCCGGATACGTATACGCCTACGCATTCGGTGAACTGCTTGTGCTGGCCCTCTACGATCAGTACCTGCACGAGGGGTCCAATTTTGTCCCAAGGTACCTCGAGTTCCTGGAATCGGGCGGCAAAGTGGCGCCCAAAGAACTGCTTCGGCCGTTTGGGGTGGATTTAGCCGATCCCGGCTTTTGGCGCCGGGGCATAAAAATCATAGAAGACCTAGTAAGCGAGGCCGAAAGAGAATCGCTGGGGGAAAACCCAGGGCAAGGATGAAATCCTCCCTTTGGCGTCCGTATTCGATTTCATCGCCCCAGATCGAAATAGACCTTTATTTCGGTAACCTGGCCGTCGCGAACCATTTCCACGTCTTCGCCTCCCTGCTTGGCCAGGGCGATCATCCTGGCATTGGAATTAAGGATGATCGACACGAAACCGCGAACGTGTTTAGAAACGGCATGCTCTTTGAGCCGGTTTTGCAGTGCTTTGCCAAGACCGCTCCCCTGCCACTTCTGCGAAACCATGAACCCGACCTCGGCAATATTGGTGGACGGATCGAGAAAATAGCAGGCGCTGCCAACGATTTTCTCGTTTTCGCGCTCGCCGGCAACGGCTATGAAAGCGACCTCCGTGTCGAAGTTCACGTTGCAGAGCTGTTGGGTTTGAGAGCATGTCAGGGTCTTGAGGCGCTGGAAGAACCTTGTGTAGACGTCTTCTGCGGAAAGCGCGTGAAAGAGTTCCAAAAGCGCGTCCATGTCGCTCGCCCGGCTTGGCCGGAGCCGGACGGTCCTGCCGCCTTTGAGCGTCACCGTGCGTTCTTCTTCTATGAGATAGGGCTTCTCCGACCTGAGCATCACCGAAGCGGGGAGGTAACCGAGGCGTTTGGCCTCTTCCAGGAGCCAGGGACGGAATTTGGGCGCTGCAATTTCAATAAGAGACAAGGCCCGTTCGCGTATGGATTTTCCGAAAAGATATACCATTCCGTACTCGGTTACCACGTAGTGAACATCGGCTCTGGAAATCCCCACTCCCTCCTGGAGCAGAAGCTGAGGCCGGATGCGCGATTCCTCTCCGTTTTCACTCGTGGAACGCAGGCATATGATGGGCTTGCCTCCGGGTGAACGGGCCGCGCCTCGCAGGAAATCGGGCTGGGTGGACACTCCGCCGTAGAATTTCCCACCCAGCTGGTCCGTGCAGATTTGCCCGGTCAGATCGACCGCAAATGCCTGGGAGATAGATACAAAGCGGTGATTGCGCGCAACAATGAAGGAATCGCAGACATACTCGATAGGCCTGAATTCAAACATCGGATTGAGGTGTACGTAATCGTAGAGCCTCCTGGTTCCCATGCAGTAGCTGGTGACCACCTTATCGCAGTGCAGGGTTTTCTTGCGGCCGGTGATGATGCCGCTCTCTATGAGATCCAGGATGCCGTCGGTGATAACATCGGTGTGCACACCCAGGTCCCTGTGGCCGTGCAGGAAGGGCAACGCCGCGTTGGGAATGCGCCCCAAACCTATTTGCAGGGTCGATTCATCTTCAATAATGCCGGCGATATAGGCGGCGATCTGCCGACCCACATCGTCGGCAGGGGGGTGAACGTATTCGGTAACGGGGACATCACGTACCACGAGCCTGTCAATATGTTTCAGATGGATTGCCGAGTCGCCGAAGGTAAAGGGCATGTTCGGGTTAACCTCTGCAATGATTCGCCTGGAGTGCCGCGCTGCAATCCGAGTTATATCAACCGACACACCGAGGCTCACATAGCCATTGGGGTCTGGAGCCGAAACCTGAACCAGGGCCGCTTCTATCGGAAATCGACCGTTTTCAATCAGCTTTGGCAGTTCGGCCAGAGAAATGGGTATGTAGTCGGCCGTCCCGTCTTGGACGGCATCCCGCATCTCCGTCCCTACAAAGAAGCACTTGTGCCGGTATTTTGACGCCGGCTTCCCGTTCTCGAAGGGAACAGCGCCATCGGTGATAAAAGAAAGAATCGTGACATCGCTTGGGGGATTTGGGAGAGATTCCAGTTCACTCATGAGTACATGCGGGGTTGCGCAGGCCGTCCCCACAAAAACATGGCTCCCGGGCTCGATAGAAGCAATCGCCTCACCTGCGGAGCATACTTTTCCTGCATAGACGCCAAAGTTCAATGACATAGCGCTATTCCTCCTGATGTTCATCGGGCATTGCTTTGCGCTTTCCCGGACCGTCCGTCCTCCCGGACAGCGTCATAATCGAACTGACCTTGCCCGCTTCGTCATTCATCGGGGAAACATGACATCCCTTACCATATTGTGACAAACTTGAAAACCTGGGATATCGTCCTCTACATGAAGCACCACCTCATTTCTCACATAGTAGCGAAGCCGGCAAGTTTAAACTGGGAGCCCGCGAGTCCTGACTCGTGACTTGTGATGACAATGAGTGTAGAATTTCCAAGACCACAGGGTTGGAAAATGCTTGGTCCCGAGAATTCAAAGCGCAAATATCCCTTTACGGTGTCGAAGGAACAAAGCGGGCAGAGGCTTGACCTGTTTTTGAGCAGGGTGATTGCGGAGCTTTCGCGCAGCCATTTTAAGAAGCTGATCAGGCAAGGTCTTGTCCTGGTAAATGGAGTCGCCGCAAAACCCAGCTACGAAACGCGCACGGGGGATCTCATCGTGGCAAGGCTCCCCGGACAGGTCCCGGATGATGTCCTGAAGCCGGAGCCGATGCGCCTTGAGATTTTGTTCGAGGATGCGGACCTGCTCATCGTGAACAAAGCGACGGGTCTTGTAGTTCATCCAGGGGCCGGCCACGAGGAAGGGACGCTCGTGCACGGCCTGCTGGCTCATTCTCCCCGATTGGCCGTCCAGGGTTCCCCTCTTCGCCCCGGGATCGTTCACCGCCTGGATAAGGATACCTCCGGAGCCCTTGCCATAGCGAAAAGCGAGCGGGCATATTTGAACCTGGTAAAGCAGTTCAGGCAAAGGGGCGTCAGGAAGCAATACCTTGCTCTCGTCTACGGGAGCCCAGCAAAAGATGAAGGAGAGATTTGCTCGCTGCTCGGCAGACATCCCACAAATCGAAAGAAAATAGCGGTACTTGAAAACAGGGGCCGCAAGGCCCTGACACGGTGGCGGGTCGAGAAAAGCTGGGGAGAGACTTCGCTGCTGAGGGTGGAGATCGAGACGGGCAGGACCCATCAAATCAGGGTGCATCTAAGCCATATCGGCTATCCGGTCCTTGGCGACGAAACCTATGGGGGAGGAAAGCGGCGGGCGAAAAATGTCAAGTCGGCCCCGATGAGGAACCTGCTGGTCGGGATAAAGCGTCAGATGCTGCACGCGATTCGGCTTGAATTCACCCACCCCGTCACCGGCGCGCCGGTCTTGGTTAACGCGCCTTTGCCAGATGATTTTAGAGGGCTTGTTGAAAGGCTGGATTCTTTGTGTAACTGACATTATCCGGCAACGGCTCCCCCCGGCCTAACCTGTTTTACGGGCAGCCGAACTATGAATGTCGAGCCTTTCCCCTGTTCGCTCTCAGCCATGATGGTTCCACCGTGGTGCTCTACGATTTTGCGGCATATGGCAAGCCCCATCCCAGTCCCCTCATACTCGCCGCGACCATGCAGCCTCTGAAACGGCTTGAAAATCAGCTCGGCAAACTGCCCGTGAAACCCGATGCCGTTGTCTTCTACAAAAATCTCACATATCCCCTTCCTGTCGGACTTGCCGTAAACTTTGATGTGAGGAGTTCCAGCGCCGCGGTACTTCAAAGCGTTGTCAATCAAGTTCTCGAAGAGCCGCAGCATCTGACTTTCATCAGCCTCAACGGCAGGTATGTTTTCGATTTCGATCCGGCTCCCTGTTTCTTTGACCAAAGTTTCAAAAACATCCGCAGCCTCCCGCACTATTTTTACGAGGTCTATTTTCTCAAATGGTTCGGGTCTCCCGGCTACCCTGGAGAATTCGAGCAAGTCTCGTAATAGTTGTCGCATCCGCTCCGCCGAATTTATGACCCTGTGAAGATACTCCTTACCGGCAGTGTCCAGAGCCGGGGCACATCTTTTTATGGCCATGCCGCAGAAAGTCTGAATCTTGCGCAGGGGTTCCTGAAGATCGTGGGCGGCGACAAAAGCAAAATCCTGCAATTCCTCATTTATTACCTCAAGCCGCGACGCATAGACTCTAAGCTCCTCTTCAGACCGCCTGCGCTGTTCTGCCGTCCGGATTGATGAGATCCCATAAGCAAGGTTTTCGGCCAGGTCGGCCAGCAGGCTAGATTCCCTTTCGTCGAAAGCATCAGGCTCGGAAGCATATATTCCAAGCGCCCCTATGACATTTCTTTCGACAATGAGGGGCAGCGAGATGGAAGAAGCATAGCCTCTCATGATCGCATCCGGGCGCCAGGGTTCGTAAGCAGGATTTAAAAGAGAGTTTTGTAAAATAATCATTTTCCCGGCGCGGATGGCGGTGCCGGTCGGTCCTCTGCCCCTATCGGTATCCGCCCATGTAATTTTTGCCTGTTCCAGGTAACCCTCGTCGTATCCGGCGGATGCAACAGGAAGGACAGATTTGTTTTGATCATTTTCCGCAAACCCCACCCAGGCCATGCGGTACCCGCCGACATCCACCACAATCCGGCAGACTTGCCGAAGCAGTTCCATTTCATCTGTCTGGCGCACCATGGCCTGGTTGCACTCGCTAAGCGTCCTGAACGCACGGTCAACCTTGCTGAATTTCTTTTCGAGAACTTTCCTGGCGGTAATATCCCGGTTCACCACGAGGAATCCCGTTGGCCTGCCGTCCTCTCCCCGCCGCAAAGCCCACCGGCTCTCGACAACCAACTCTTCCCCGCTGGAAGTAGTATGTGTCAGCTCTCCGGCCCACCGGCCTTTGTCGGTAACCTCCTTTACGACTTGTTTCAAAGATTCCGGAAATACTGTCTGGAGAAGTTCATAGGCGACATTTCCGATAGCTTGCTCCCTGGTGAAGCCATACAAATCCTCTGCCCTTTTGTTCCAGAAACTGACCAAGTCGGCAGAATCCACTACGAAAATAGCATCGTGCGACAAATTGAGAAGTTCGGCCTGCTTTTGCAATTCCTCGTTGGCTTTGACAAGTTCGGCGGTGCGCTCACGCACACGCGACTCCAACTCATCACGCGACTTTCGCAGTTCATCTTCCGCCCTTTTGCGTTCTGTGATGTCCTGAATCACCGCGATAGTGCGGTTAGGCCGGCCGTCCTCATAACGAATGATGCTGCCCGAGACATCGGCCCACATGATCGAGCCGTCTTTGCGGACGTACCGCTTCTCTATCTGCCACTTGTCGGTACTACCATCTCGGACAAAGTCATAGCCCGCCAGGTCTCGCTCGCGGTCCTCCGGATGGGTGATCTCAACGAAAGTCATCCCGCAGAGCTCGTCTATCGAGTAGCCCAGCATGTCCGCGAAGGCCTTGTTGACGCGAAGCATCCGGTGAGTTGCGGGGTAAGCCAACGAGTTGCCGACAGCGGCACGCTCGAACATCGCAACGAATTCCTGCTCGCGCGCGCGCAATTGCTCCTCAGCCTGTTTGCGGTCGGTGATGTCCCAGCCGGTGCCAATATATGTGTCGGCATCGAGTGGGACGACGCTTGTGATATAGCAGCGCCCCGATTCGGGAGGGTAAACTTCCTGCCTCTGCACCACACCGCTGTCCATCGCTTCCCGGATCGCGGACATGTGCTGCTCCGACCAGGATTTTCCGAAGACCTGCTCTGAGGTCTTCCCGCGAATCTCCTCAATGGATGAAACGCCTGCGGCAAGAAGGAACGCCGGGTTCCCCTCCCGCAACCTGCCCTCGACAACCCGTCCCCGGTCGTCTCTATCCACCTCATACACGGTGACCATCTCCTGGATATTTTCGAACAGGCGGCGGTATTTCGCCTCGCTCTCGCGGAGTTCATCCTCCATCCGCTTGCGCTCAGTCACATCCTGAACCATGGAAAGGAACCCCAGGAACTTTCCCTGAGAATCCTTTAGAGGTGTATTCAGCCAATCGCAGAGGATGATTCTATTGTCTTTGGTGAGATTCTCGTTGACGCTGTGGGCGGTCATCTCGCCCGCAGCAAGGCGGCCAAGGATGCCGTCAACATGTGGCTGAGCGTCCGGAGGTACGATCACTTGAGCGTGCCGACCTATCACCTCCTCCGCCCCATAGCCGAAGATCCGTTCGGCAGCGGGGTTGAGCTCGATAAATCGGAACTGCTCATCATAAACGATGCACCCGATCGGCATGAGCTCTCTTTGGAGCCGGAGGCGCTCTTCGCTCTCCCGCAACGCATCCTCGCCCCGGCGGTGTTCGGAGTCCACACGGTTGAGCGAAGCGGCGGTCAGCCACATCAGGCCCAGCAGACAGAAGGTGTAGGCAACCGCCACAATCGCCACTCCGACATCTGAGGCGAAGGCTCCGGATCGCTCTCCATACAACCTCAGCCAGCCGATTAAGAGCGGGATCAGCAGGAGGATGGGCAGGAGCCGGCGCGCCATGACGCTGCCGGCATGATCGGATGTGAATGCTCTCATCATCCAGGTATCCGGGCGGGCGCCGAGAATAGCGGCACCAAGGGCACAAAAGGCGACCCCCGTATTCATAGCTACGGGAATGTCCAAGCAAGCGTACACGTTTTGGATGCCAAAAAGGTAACTGACCGGGACCAGATAACTCACCATGACAGCAGGCAAGGTGAGAGCATGAGCAAAATTTGAGGCCCGACGACTGCCGTTGGCGAGCAACACCAAGGCACACCCGAGGATCACCAGGAGGATTGCCGTCAGTAATGCCAACCTGGTCTTCGGATCCCAAAACAAACTCAGGAAGCCGGCGTCCCCTTGGGACGGTTCCCACCCTGTCGTCATCGCGATGGTGTAGAGCACAATGGTCAATGAACCCACCAGGATATCCAATATCCCCGGCA
>Ga0187771_10000731_pt1 | contig 20665 bp, 24 predicted proteins | sample 0116_SJ02_MP15_1_FD_133139 | JGI IMG/M metagenome (GOLD analysis project Ga0187771, IMG submission 133139) | Tropical peat soil microbial communities from peatlands in Department of Meta, Colombia - 0116_SJ02_MP15_10_MG | ecosystem: Environmental > Terrestrial > Soil > Wetlands > Peat | place...
AGGTAGATCAGGCCCGCGATGGCGACACTGAACGCCAGCGCGAGGTGAGCCAGCACCTCCAGAATGAAGACGGCCAGCGTTGCTCTTGCGATTCCATCGATGACGTTTTTCCAGTCCATTTTTCCCGCGTCCTGGTCGCCGCTCTGGGCCGCGGGGTATTTAATCCGGGCCAATCGTAGGAGTCCGTTCAGCGCCGTCGGTTATCGTAGGGGCGCTGGCGGCGCAGCATGAGGTACCGTTATTAAGCCAATGTCCCAACAGACGAATCGACGACAATGACGACGAAACGAGCTCCTCTGCGGCTTTTCGGCACCTCTGGGATCAGGGGCTTTGTCAATCGCACCATGACCCCTGACTTCGCCGCAAAGATGGGCCTCTGCTTTGCGCATTACATCGGACGCCAGGGTAAGGTGGCAGTGGGGATGGACGTTCGCCTCCACGCGCATGTTGTGCAGGGCGCTGTCGTTTCGGGGTTGAACGCTGGCGGCGTAGACGTCGTCGACTGCGGGATCGCCCCGACGCCGGCCGTGCTCCACCTGCTCAAGCGGCAGAAGCTAGATGGGGCCGTCCTCGTGACCGGAAGCCACACCCTCGCGCCTGTTATCGGCCTGCTGTTCTTCCAGAGCGATGGCGGGGAGATCAGCGTCCGGACGGAGGAGAAGCTGGAGGCGCTCTACTTTCGAGGTTCCCTCTCACCCAATCCCTGGAACAGGTTGGGGCGCGCTCGCCCTGCAGATGCCCTCGGGGCCTACTACGAGGGCGTAGCCAAAGCTGTTGGCCGGACCGGCGTCGAGGGCCGCCGAGTCGTGATCGACCCAGGAAATGGGGCTGCGTCGGGGATCCTCACCCCTCTCTTCGAGAGGCTCGGCTGTCATGTGGTCGCAGTCAACGACGTGGCCGATGGCAGGTTTCCGTCGAGGTCGCCGTACCCGAGGAGGGAGGTCCTGGGGAAGCTGAAACGTGAGGTCAGGGAGGCATCAGCCGATCTTGGGGTCGCCACCGACGGGGACGGCGATAGGGCCATCTTCGTCGACGAAAGGGGGAAGGTCGCCTGGGGGGACGTGACTGGCTCCCTCTTCGCCCTGGACTGCCTTGAACGGGTGAACGGGGGGACGATCGTGGCCCCCGTTAATTCGTCACGGCTCGTAAGGGACATCTGCCGCGGCCGAGGGCGGCTTGTGACCACCCGGGTCGGGCCGCCGGCCATCATCGACGCCCTAAGGTCCCACCCCGGCGCCGTCTTCGGGTTCGAAGAAACCGGGAAATACATCTGGCCAGACGCGCTGCTCTACGGCGATGTGGCCCTCTCCACCTTCAAGATGCTAGACCTGATGGAGCGGAAGGGTAAGACCCTACGCGAGCTTGCCTCATCCCTCCCGAGGTACCACATGATCAAGAGGGCTTTCAGGTGCACGGAGTCGAGCAAGGAACCCATATCTGCTCACATTCTCGGGCTCCCGGTTGACCCTCGGGTCCAGGTCGTGACTCTGGACGGCGTCAAGCTGGTCTACCCCGATAGGTCATGGCTGCTCCTTCGCCCCAGCGGGACGGAGCCCTTCTTCAGGTGCTATGCCGAGGCCAAGTCCGCGAAGAAAGCTCAGGAGCTCGCGAAGGAGGGAATCAAGACGCTTCGCGAAGCCTCGGCCGCGGTCCGTCTGGCGCCACGTTAAAGAAACCCCCATAGGCAGGTGAGGTCGGAGGGAAGGGACGCGCCCATGTCCTGCGACGTGGTGGTGGCAGGGGCCAGCATCTCTGGCAGCTCGGCCGCCCGCAGGCTAGCGGAGGCGGGCTGCGACGTGATCGTCTTCGAAGACGACCTCGAAATCGGCACGCCAGAGAAATGCGGCGGACTCGTGTCCCTGAACAGCCTGAAGCAGATGGGCATACCTCCTTCCGGCAGGATAATAGCTGACAACATGAGCTCGGCGATCTTCACATCACCGGGAGGCGAAGTGCTGGAGCTCGACGCGAGGGAGGTCGGGGTGGTCGCGCTGCGTAGGAGAGAGCTGGACAAGGCCGTCGCGAGGGAGGCTGCGACGGCCGGAGCGCGTTATGAGCTGGGCCAGCGGGTGATCGGGTTCGATGACAGGGGGGACTCGGTGGATGTTGTCACGTCTTCGGGCCACTACGCGGCAAAGTTCTTCATCGACGCAAGGGGAGTCTCCATCTACAAGGGCTTCAACCCCGGCGGCCTCCTCCAGGCGGTTCAATACGAATGCGTGCTTCCTGACCTGCGGCGAGGCAGGGTGGAGGTCCTCGTGGACAAGAACGTCAGCAAGGAATACTTCGCTTGGCTCATTCCGCTCGATGGCTCAACGGCCAGAGTCGGCGTCGGCGGCCGTGGGCCGAACCTCCAGCCCTGGCTCGAGGGATACATCGCCAGGCGCGGCGGCCAGACGCTCAAGAAGACCTATGCGAGCATCGTCGTCGGAGGCCCCCTTGAGCGCTTCGTCATCGGCAGGAGGATCTTGGTGGGTGATGCCGCTGGGCAGACCAAGCCTACGACAGCTGGCGGAATCTTCAGCGGAGGGGTCGGCGGGCTCATGGCCGGAACAGCGGTAGCAAGTGCCCTCCAGAAGGGTGACTCAGCCCTGTTGCAGGGCTATGAGCGTGAGTGGAAGGACCAGTTCCTGAAGGACTTCTCCGTCCAGCTGGCCGTGAGGAGGATCTATGCCGACCTCGACAACGAGGAGCTGGACGCCCTTTTCAAGATCATGATACGGGAGAAGGTCGCCGACTCCTTGAAGGACGGCAGCTTCGACTACCATGCCACCGACTTGGCCAAGATGCTGGGGGCTAGGGGCCTTCTCGATTCCCTGCTCGTGCTGGGAGGAAGCTACGCGAGGCTCCGCGCATTGGTGGACCTAGTCCGATAAAAGAAAAAACGTCAGGGGCGTTTGCCAGGGGCTTACTTCTTGCCCAGGATCTTGAATACCTTCGTACCGCATTTGGCGCAGGTGCCCGATAGTGCCTTCCTTCCGTTCTTTAGCTTGACTTCCTTTGGATTCTTCATCTCACGCTTTGCCCTGCACTTAACGCAGTATGCCGTTTCAGCCAATCAATTCACCGTTGTGCGTAGGATACGAGACGTGCGTATTTAAGCCTATGCGTTTCATGTGCCTAAAATGGCTGGTTCTGGCTTGCCGCAGGCGTCAAAGGCCGCCTTTTTTGATGGATTTGGGCGCCTGTGCCAACTTCTTCCTGCCTAATCCCATCTGTGTTTCCTCGGCCGTTTCGCGACCCCGTTTCAAGTCGCCGTAGCAAGCAATTGTTATATACACCACTTCAGAAAGGGGGGTGAGTAAGTTTGTCACCGTTGGTGAGGCCTCCGACTTGTTCCTCTTGCAACAAGCCCATCGACCCAAGGGAGAAGGCCGTCAAGTTCTACTGCCCAGAATGCGGCAAGGTCTTGATCAGGCGCTGCGAACGGTGCAGGCTTCTCGCAAGGCCGTTTAAGTGCGAAAACTGCGGATTCGAAGGCCCGTAGGAGGGGACTTCTATGCCTGACATTGTGGTTCGCGTGAAGGTCCTCCCGGAGGACATCGAGACGAAGCCCGAGCAAACCCTGGAGGAGATCAAGGCCTCCACCAGGGCCGTCGCCTCCGTCATCAGGTACAGGGTGGAGCCCGTGGCCTTCGGGCTTAACGCCCTGATAGTGGACTTCGGCATCGAGGACAAGGAAGGGGGAACCGATCCGCTCGAGACTGCTCTCATGTCGACCAAGGGCATCAGCCAAGTGGACGTCATCGGCGTGAGCAAATCGTCAACGCACGTAAGGTAGACGCCGGCGGCCTCGTGATTTCCACACCTAGGCTTATCTGCCTCCGGCTCGCTTCTGTCCATCCTGCTGGTTCAGCTGCGGTGAAGGGATGCCCGTAAAGAGAGTCCGACTCAAGGTTCAGGAAGCCCTACCTAGGGACATCGGAAAGGCTAGGGCACGGCTCCCCATGGCGGCCATGATGAAGATCGGCGTCAAGCCGGGGGACTTCCTGGAGCTGAAGGGCAGGGAGATCGCCGCTGCCGCCGCTTGGCCAAGTGACGACGACTCCGGAAGCAGCCTCGTCAGGATAGACGGCTCCATCAGGCGAAACCTTGGCGTCACGCTCAACGAGTTCGTCGACGTAAGCAAGGCGGTCGTCAGAGCTGCTACCGGCGTCATCCTCGCCCCGCTCAGCAGGTCGGTGCAGCTCGATGAGGACTTCGAATCGTTCGTAAAGAACAGGATCAAGGGGATGCCCCTGGTGGAGGGGAGCTCCCTTTCTATCGTAGTGCTGGGCAATCCGGTAAGCTTCAAGGTGCTTAGGGTTTCCCCCAAAGGCATCGTCGTGTCCGAGGATTCGACGAGGCTGAAGATCGAGACGAAGCTCGCCGAGGCGCTCATGACGGACCAGCGGGTCACCTACGAAGACATCGGAGGGCTGCGGGAGCAGCTCCGTAGACTGCGCGAAATCGTGGAGCTGCCGCTGCGCTTTCCTGAGCTCTTCGCCAGGCTCGGCATTGAGCCTCCGAGGGGCGTCCTCCTCTATGGTCCTCCAGGATGTGGAAAGACCATGATCGCGAAGGCCTTGGCGAACGAGTCTCAGGCGAAGTTCTACTCTATCAACGGGCCCGAGATAATGAGCAAGTACTATGGCGAGACCGAGGCCAAGCTCCGAGAGATATTCAAGGATGCGAGGGAAAGCGCCCCAAGCCTGGTCTTCATAGACGAAATCGACGCGATAGCTCCCAAGAGGGAGGAGGTGTTTGGGGAGGTTGAGAAGAGGATGGTGGCTCAGCTGCTCTCCCTGATGGACGGCCTCAGCGAAAGGGGGAACGTGGTCGTCATCGGCGCCACAAACAGGATCGACGACGTCGATCTGGCCCTCAGGAGGCCTGGGCGATTCGACAGGGAGGTGGAGATAGGAGTGCCCAACACGGGGGGGAGGCTCGAGATACTGCAAATCCACACGGCGGGCATGCCTCTGGCTGGCGATGTCGATCTCAAACGCCTCTCGTCCATATCAAACGGCTACACGGGGGCCGATCTGAAGGCGCTGTGTCGTGAAGCCGCCTTGGGGGCGTTGCGAAGGGTCGTCCCTCACTCTGAAATCGACATCCGGAGCGTTCCTAGCTCCGCCCTGGAAAAGCTCACGGTCGACATGGAGGACTTCCTCGAGGCCTACAAGGGCATCGTGCCCACCGCCCTCAGGGAATTCTACGTCGAGGTCCCTCAGACGCGATGGGAGGACGTGGGGGGGCTGGACAAGGTGAAGGAGGCCCTCAGCGAGAACATCATAGAGGCCGTCAGACATCCTGAAGAGTTCAAGAAGAAGGGCATCGAGCCTCCGAGGGGGGTGCTCCTCTATGGGCCTCCGGGATGTGGCAAGACCCTCCTTGCCAAGGCCCTTGCAGCGGAGTCTCAGACTAACCTGATCGTCATCAGGGGGCCCGAAATCCTGAGCAAATGGCTTGGCGAGTCGGAGAAGGCCATCAGGGACATCTTCAGGAAGGCCAGGTCCTCAAGCCCCTGCATCATACTCTTTGACGAAATCGATTCGGTGGGGAAGACCCGATATGCCTCTGAAGAAGCTTGGAGCGGAGAGACGGTCCTCAGCCAGTTGCTTACTCAGATAGACGCCCTTTACTCGGGGGAAGGGGTCTTCATCATAGGCTCCACCAACCGGCCCGACCTGCTTGACCCCTCCCTCCTGCGGCCGGGGAGGCTAGGCCTCTTGTTCTACGTGGCTCCCCCCGACGAAGACGGCCGGCTCTCCATCATCAAGATACTCGTCTCCCACATGCCTCTGGCCTCCGACGTCGACTTGGCGTCGCTGGCCAAGTTGACCGTCAACTACACCGGCGCCGACCTCGACTCGCTCTGCCGCGAAGCAGGCCTCTCGGCCATCCGGAGGAGGTCCGATACGATATCGAGCGCCGATTTCGCGAGCGGCCTAGAGCGGGTCAAGCCCGGGTTCAGCAAGGAGGCGGAGGACTGGTACGTCGAGCTGGACAAGAAGCTGAGGAGCCAGGTCATGAAGGACCAGAAGCAGAGCCAGTACGGATGAAGGCCGTCAACTTTAATAAGCCTCCAAAGGTGCCCCTTGAAACGACGTTCTGGTCAGCGTGTTCTGACTATGGTAGATAGCGCCGCCGCGGCGGTAGACGAGAAGATTCGGTCCTTGAAGGTGACGACCGACGTAGACCTGCTCAACGAGATAAGGAAGACGAAGGAGATGGAGATGGATGACCTCAACGACATCCTTTTCCGCCTGGAGATAAGGGGCCTCATAACGGTCAGCTGGATGGACAAGGAGAGGCGCAGGATCGAATACCGCGAGCCCAGGTCCGAGCCTGCTCGTCAGGAAAGCACATAAGATACTTCCCGACCTGTTTGTCTGGCCGATGGAGCATGGGAGTAGACCTAGGTCCCCTCGTTAAGAGCAGGGCGCCCATCAAGCTCGAAGACCTTAACCGGAGGGTCATCGCCATCGACGCCTACAACGCCCTCTACCAGTTCCTGGCTGTGATCAGGGGAGACACCGGGGACCCTCTCATGGACAGGGAGCGCAGAGTCACCAGCCACCTGAGTGGCCTCTTCTACAGGACATGCAACCTCCTCGAGAAGGGCGCCCAGCCCCTCTATGTCTTCGACGGGAAGCCACCCCAGCTCAAACGTGAAGAGATCATGAGGAGGGGAGAGGCGAAGAGGAAGGCCTACGAGCTATACCAAGAGGCCCAGGTCAGGGGGGACGCGGAGGCGATGAGGAAGTACGGCTCCCAGTCGGTGAGGCTCGACGAGGGGATGGTGGCGGAATCAAAGGAGCTGCTGAAGCTGATGGGCCTCCCGGCCGTACAGGCCCCCTCAGAGGGAGAATGCGAGGCCGCATACCTCGCTTCAACGGGGGTCGCCTGGGCCTCCGTCTCCCAAGACTATGACTCCCTTCTGTTCGGCTCGCCAAGGCTCATCAGGAACCTGACGGTCTCGGGAAGGCGGAAGCTCCCCGGAAGGGACGTCTACATAGAAGTGAACCCAGAGATCGTGAAGCTGGACGACGTCTACAGGGAGCTCCAAGTCGATCGGGCCCAGCTCGTGGACCTCGGGATCCTCCTGGGGACTGACTTCAACCCCGATGGTTTCAAGGGGGTCGGGACTGCCACCGCGCTCAAATACATACGCACCTACGGCTCCCTTGACAGGGTCGAGCCCCTCAAGGACGAAATCTCCGACTACGACTACCCCCAGATACGCGACATCTTCCTAAAACCTGCGGTCTCGGACGTGAGTGGCCTTGAGTGGGGTCAGATAGAGCTCGATGGGGTTAAGGCCATGCTCTGCGACAGACACGATTTCTCCCCCGACAGAGTCCAGGCCGCCGTAAAGAGAGTCGGAGAGGCATCCAAGGGCAAGAGCGAAACACTGGAGAGGTGGTTTGGCTAGGGCCTTGAAGCATGACCTTGAACGGTCCAGGCTTGCCGACGACCTCGCATCCGAAGGCCTCATGAAGTCCGCCGAAGTGCGGAGGGCCTTCCTCAAGGTCCCCAGGGAAGCCTTCGTTTGGCCGGATACCCTGGAGCAGGCCTACTTCGACATGCCTCTGGCCCTAGGGGACACCGGTCAAACCATCTCCGCACCTCACATGGTCGTAATAATGCTCGAGGCCCTGAAACCCAAGGCCGGCGACTCTGTGCTCGAAGTCGGCACGGGAAGCGGCTACAACGCCGCCCTGCTGGCCGAGATGGTCGCCCCCAATCCCCAGTCAAGGGGAAGGGTCGTCTCCGTGGAAAGGGTTCCCGAGCTGGTGGCCTTTGCTAGGAGGAATCTGATTGCCTCCGGCTATTCTGACCGGGTTGAGGTCATACTCGGTGACGGAACTCTCGGAGGGGTTGCGGGAGCTGGGGCGTCATTTGATGGGATCATGGTCACGGCCGCCGCTCCCCGTGTGCCCCTGGCCCTGAAGAGACAGCTCAAGATAGGTGGCACTTTACTTGTCCCCGTGGGGCCCATGGGCTACCAGGACCTGATCAGGGTGGTCAGGATCTCCTCGGACAGGTATGCACAAGAGGACTTGGGGGGCTGTGTCTTCGTCCCCCTCATCGGTCGAGAGGGCTACTAGGGGTCACTCTATGGAGCCCCTCTTCACTGTCCATTTTAAGGGGCATCCCAACGTGAGGGCCACGAACAGGATGACACTGGAGGTCACCCGCGAAGACTTCCTCACCCTCGGAGGGGATTGCATCATAGGCATCAAGGCTGACTCGGGTTGCCTGGGCCTCGACGCCCGGGCGAAATCCTACATGATGCGGGAGGGGTCAAAGCTGAGGTTCGCCCTTATGGTGAACGGCAGCGTCTTCGAGTTTTCGGCCAGCGGATCTAGCGCCCTGACCCTCACCCACCCGACAAGCATGGTCGTCCGCAGGAGCACGTACACCTGCCCTAGGACGCTGGCCGTGCGGTCCAGCGCTGCCGCCTGGGACGTCCCTCGGCCGATGGTGACGAGGCTTGCCTCGGGAGCGGACGGGGAGCTCTCCGCCTTCCAGGCCCTTGATTGAAAGGTTGCGCACTGTCGTCGTCCTTACGAAGTATGTACGGCCCGGAGGGCATTCCATCTCCAGTCTGGAAGAAAGGTTTTAATTACGCAGCGAGCCCCTTTCAGCCGATTCGCAATGGACGAAGTCGACAAGAAGCTCCTTGAGCTTCTTAAGCACGACGCTCGTCTTTCTTTCGTCGATCTCGGTTCCAACGTCGGGCTCTCCGAAGCGGCCGTAAGGCGCAGGGTCAAGCGGCTTCAGGAGCTGAACATCATAAAACGATTCACCATAGACATCGAGGTAGGTCAGGCTGCTAGCGCCCTCACATTGGTCGCCGTCGCCCCCTCCACTCCGACCAGCGACGTGTCGGCCCGGATCAAGGCTCTGCCAGCAGTGCAGAGGGTATACGAGATTACCGGGCAGTACGACATCGCCGTCCTGATAACCGGGACCAACATCTCGGAGGTCAATGCGAGCATCGACCAGATTCGCCGCGCGGAGGGAGTGGCCACCACGAATACTATAATCATACTTAGGGAGATCACGTAGATTCCCTCTTTTCTCGACTACGCATATTAGCCCATCTGCGGCATCGTGTTCAGCGGTGCCTGTTGCGCGTCCGGGTGAGGGTATTTGGAGTGGTCCAGGGAGTGGGCTTCCGGTACTTCATTAGGGAGGTGGCCGAGTCCTCGAAACTCAGAGGATGGGTGCGCAATATGGCCGACGGCTCGGTGGAGGCTCTCTTTGACGGTGCCGAAGCCGACGTCAACCGTGCCGTCGAGATGTGCAGACGTGGCCCACCGGCAGCCGCCGTGGATAGGCTTGAGGTGACGCGTGAGAGCGAGGCACAGGCACTTTTCGGTTTCAGGATCACCTACTAGCTGCTCTCAGTCCAGGCACGGCCCTAGGAGTCTTGGGTCAGTTCGTCGCGAGGTCTTCAACGCCTTGGGGGCTCAGCCTGGGACGGCGATAACTTCATCCCGATCTTGAGCTGAAAAGCCCCGCTTCTTTAAGTCTTGTCCTCAGCGCCTTTAACGTGCCAGAGCAGTGAAGAGGACGGAGCCAGCCCTCCCCGTATCTGGTGAAGCTCACTGCCAGGGCGACCCTGTCAGTGGTGCCTCCATCTTTCATCAGCGCCCTTAGTACGAATCCCCATTCGCGGACCTCAACCACCTTCAAGGTAGCCTCATGAGCCGACACCACCCCGAAAAGCTTCACCATGTTGTCTCTTATCGGCTCCGTGGACGGGTGCTCGGCCCCGCTCGCAAGGACCGCGTAGTATCGCTTGACGACCCTCACGGCATGCCCACCCTCCTCGTCGCCACGGCCTGATCTAACCTCCTAAGGAACTTCCTCTCACGCACCGCCGTCGAACGTCGGCCGGTTCTCATAATGGACGCGAACGCCCCCTTGGTGAGGGGGCTAGCCAGCTGGGTTGGAGACTTGGCCGATGATGAAAAGAGAATGGGTATTCCCCTTGAGCTGGTCGCCCTTGCAAGTCCTGAGCTCCATTCGAAGGTCTTCCCCGAAGCCGACTCATAGGCCTCCCTGACGTCCGTCAGGCTTAGTTCCAGAGCCGCCACACGGTTGGGGTGAGCTCCTAGGTACACATCGATCTCCTTGACTGGATCACTAGTCCGCACGACCAACAGCTCAGGAGGCTTTCGCCGCTTTGTCGCCTCGGTCAGTCCGCAGGAATCGACCCACGGAAGCGCATCAGACGGAGTCCGTAGGAAGCACCTGAGCCCCTCTCCGGCCTCCGATTGGAAGGCCACAGCCTCCCCTTCGGCCATCTCCAATCCCACCACCAGATAGCCCATCAGCTTCAGGGCGCTGATCCATTCGCCGAACGGCGGGGACGGCCTGACGTGAAGCTCGAGGCGGCCTAGGTCAGGCACTCTCTGATCAGCTCCTCGGCCTTCTCCCCCTTAAGCACCAGCCTAAAGGTTATCCTAACGGCGTCTGGGCCGGCGAGGGACAGGCGCCCCTTGACCAACTCCTGCTTGTCCAGCCTGACAAAGAAGGTCCCTCTTTCGTCGATATGCTGGCCCAGCTCCTCCCGAAGCATGGCCCTGTCTGCCTGCGATAGCCCCCTCAGAATCCTATCGAGGAGGGCCTCGGCTTCGGGTTGGCCTAGGGCGGCCCTGTTATCCAAGATGATGTTCCCGTTGTGGCCATGGAGGGTTTCCGCCGAAACCGCATCAATGCCAAGCGAATCCTTGAGAGCTTTCCCCACCTTGAGTCCATCCTCCGTTGCGTGCAGGTGGAAGGAGAGGTCGGCGGACTTCGCCTTCATTTCTTAACGGTGCGAACTCCTCGACGATGCAAGATAAAGGTTATCTTCAGCTCTGCATTCACGAGGTTCGATGCCGCCAGAGCGTGATTCGGACCTTCTGGGGCTCGGGATCGAGAGCACGGCCCATACGTTCGGAGCGTCGGTGATGGACTCCGGCGGCAGGGTCTTGGCTGACTGCAGGGCCGTGTACAGGGCTCCTCCAGGCTCGGGCATTCACCCCCGCGAAGCCTCACGGCATCATTCCGAAGTCGCCCCTGCTATCCTAGGGGACTGCCTCGAAAAGGCAAAGGTGAGGGCACGCGAGCTGGACATGGTGGCCTACTCGGGGGGACCGGGTCTGGGGCCCTGCCTTCGGGTCGGCGCCGTCGTGGCCAGGTCGCTCAGCTCCTTCTACCGAAAGCCCCTGGTCCCGGTGAACCACGCCATAGGGCATCTAGAGCTGGGCTCACTTCTCTGCTCCATGTCATCGCCTGTGTGCCTGTTGGTGTCTGGCGGCCACACGGCCGTGGTCGTCCCCGCGGGAGGGAGGTGGAGGATCTTCGGGGAGACCCTGGACATTACAATAGGCCAGCTCTTGGATCAGTTCGGACGAGAGATCGGACTGGCAAGCCCTTGCGGGCCTGCCATAGAGAAACTGGCCCTTAAGGGATCGCATCTCATCGAGCTCCCATATGTCGTGAAGGGCAACGACGTCTCCTATTCCGGCCTCCTCACGGCCGCGAAGAATCATGTCGGGGCCTGCGCCAACAGAGACTTGGCTTACTCCATACAGGAGCATGCCTACGCCATGCTCTGCGAGGTCGCAGAGAGGGCCCTTGCCTTCTCGGAGAGGAAGGAGCTCCTCGTAGTGGGAGGAGTTGCCGCCAACAAGAGGCTTATGGAGATGATCGGGAAGATGGCCAAGAGGCAGGAGGCCACCTGGGGCGGGTGTCCTCCTGAGTTCTCGGGGGACTGCGGTGCCCAGATCGCGTGGGCCGGGCTCAGACACTTCGCAGCTGGGCTGTCCGTGCGTCCGTCGGGCGGGTTCGTGCGCCAGTCGTGGCGCCTCGACACGGTGGATGTGCCATGGCGAGATTGATACGCAGGGGAGCCGAGGCAGATATCCTCCTCGGAAGGTGGCTGGGCGAGGCGGCCATATTCAAGGTGCGGACAAGGCGCCGGTATATGATCAGGGAGCTTGACTACAGGATGAGGGAGTCGAGGACCCTTCATGAAGCGGAGCTGCTGGGGGCCGCCAAGCAGATGGGCGTCCCGACCCCCCTGGTCTTCCACGTCAATCCGTCCACGTCCACAATCGTAATGCAGTACCTCGAAGGACCGCGGCTCAAGGAGCTCCTCACCGCCGGGGATGCCAGGATCGACCTATGCGGAACCATGGGGACCTATCTCGCCCGTCTCCATGCCAACGGGGTCGTCCACGGGGATCCCACTACTTCGAACTTCATACTGACGGGAGGGAGGCTGGCGGCGATCGACTTCGGCCTCTCCCACAGGTCTGAAGCCGTGGAGGACTTGGCCGTGGACCTACACCTCGTGAAGGAGGTCTTTCATAGCGCTCACAGTGAGGTGAGCGGTAACGCCTTGGACGCCTTCAAGGAGGGATACCTCAAGGAGATGGGCGCCGACGCGGAACGGATATTGGAGCGGGTCACCTCCATAGAGCGCCGTGGAAGGTATGCCAGGTCCGAATGGGGAGGAGACTAGTTGGAGCTGGTGATGGCGACCGGCAACCTCCACAAGGTGGAGGAGGCGAACTATGCCTTGAGGGAGTTCGGCGTAACGCTCCTACCTCAGGACGTCAAGGGGAAGGAGGTGCAGAGCATGGACCCAATCACCGTGGCAAAGTCGTGCCTTGAGGACATCCTCCCCGGTTTCGGAAGGCCTCTTGTGGTGGAGGACACGGCTCTCTGCGTCAGGGCCCTTAACGGCTTCCCGGGGGCCCTAGCATCCGACGCGTTCAAGACCATCGGCAACGAAGGGATCATCAGGCTCCTTGAGAGGGAGAATGATCGCTCAGCCCACTTCGAGGCAGCAGTGGCCTACGGCATCCCGCCCGATCGGATATGGGTCTTCACGGGGAGGGCCGACGGCACCATCGCGAGCGAGCCGAGGGGAAGCCTGGGCTTTGGATTCGATCCCATCTTTATCCCAAAGGGCCACGTCAAGACCTTCGGCGAAATGACCATCGAGGAGAAGAGCAGGATCTCTCACCGTGCCTTGGCGTTCAGGAGGCTTGGGTCATGGGTGACGCGTTGATTCCCTTTCGACCGAGAGGAATTGTTATATGGTGGAGTTAGGGAGGTTTGAAGGACATGGCTAGGAGACACAGTCATCGCCATGGGAAGTCTCATTCGAGCAGGCCGCCATCGATAATCTCTACTCAATGGATAAACTACAACGCCGAGTCCGTCGAGTCGATCATCGTGAAGCTGGCCAAAGAGGGCGACTCTCCTAGCCTTATCGGAGTCAAGTTGAGAGACGAGTACGGGGTGCCGCTTTCTAAGAAGCTCATCGGCAAGACCGTCACGGAGGTCCTCAGGAAGGCGGACCTTGCCCCTCCGATCCCGGAGGACCTAGGCAACCTCATGGCCAAGGCGCGAAGGCTTCAGGCTCACCTCAAGGTTCACAAGACCGACAAGAAGAACATCCACTCTCTTGAGCTCTTGGAGGCCTCCATCCACCGCCTTTCGTTGTACTACAAGAAGAAGGGCGCTCTCCCCAAGGACTGGAAGTACAGCGCCCAAGTGGCACAGCTAGCGTGATGGCCAAGCCATGGCTGACGTCGAGGCTTTTCGCCGGGCTGCCTCTGAGAAGGGCATAAACCTCAAGGAACTTGCCAAGCAAAAGGCCAGCATAATGATGCTGGGGCACACCGACGCCGATGGGATTGCGTCGATGGGCATCCTCGCAAAGGCACTCGCGCAGGACGACGGCGTGTTCACGGCCCGTGCCATAGCCGACGTAAACCCTCGAACCTTGGAGGAGATAGCGAGCGAAGGGTTCGACTTCTACCTCTTCTGCGAAGTGGGCAGCGGCCACGTGCCTCTCATCGAAGAGCGCCTCAAGGGGAAGTACCTACTGGTGGAACATCACCAGATTACGGATGAGGAGAGGGACAACCCCCACGTGTTCAACGTGAACTCCTTCGGATTCGACGGCGGACGCGAGCTCTCCGGCGCAGGCATAAGCTACTACCTTGCCTCAAGCATGGTAAGTGGAGCCCGGTCGATGGCTTGGCTGAGCGTGGTGGGGGCCCTTGGAGATAGGCAGGACCAGGGGACCAAGCGCTCTCTCCTCGGGCTGAACGAGCAGCTGGCGATGGAGGCCGCTTCGCTCGACCGCCTCGAGATAGTGGAGGACCTTATCCTCTTCGGCCGAGGCGTCCGTCCAATCCACGAATCAGTCGCCATGACCTTCGACCCGTACATTCAGGGCCTGTCGGGCAACAAGGACGCCTGCCTTGCCGCCCTCCAGTCGTCCGGGCTGCAGCTCAAGGAGGCCTCCAGATGGAGGGTCGCCTCAGAGCTTTCGGCGGAGGAGAAGGAGAAGCTCATCCTTACGCTTACTCCATACCTCGAAATCTCGGGCGATCAGCCCGGGGGCATCACCGGCAACGTCTACCTCTTGAAGAAGGAGGATGAGCGGACCTACCTGAAGGACGGTCGCGACTTCGCCTCACTTCTCGACGCGACGGGGCGCATGAACAAGGCCGGGCTCGGCATCGCCCTCTGCATGGGTGACAGGGGCGCCGCGCTCTCCGATGCGGAGAAGACCCTCATGGACTTCCGCAACACCATCGTCCGTAACCTTCACATCCTCCTGTCGGACGAGGAGCGCGTCATCCAGGATGGCCCTCTCGTTCAGCTCGTCGGGGATGGAATAGTACAGGAGAGCATGACGGGGGCGCTTTCCAACGCCCTTTCGAACATGCCGCAGCTCAAGGGCAAGCTCATAATCCTTCGGACCATCACGAAATCGGGAGAAATCAAGTTCTCCGTCAGGAAGGGGAAGGGGGCGATGTCCTCGCTCAACTTGGGGAGCGTAATGCTGAAGTCCGCCGCTCTAGCCGGAGGCAACGGCGGTGGCCATGATTCTGCTGCGGGCGCCCGAGTCCCGGCTGTCAAGGCGGGCATGTTCTACGAGAAGCTCAAGAGTGGCATCTCTTGAGCACCCGGGTCAGGGTCACCATCTTCACCGGCGACCACCGTCTGGCCGAGGCGATCTTCGCGAGCCTCGAGCCCGACAACGTCGACTTCCCGGCCGGGCTCCGGATGAAAATGGAAGGGAGCGGAGGCTCATTGATGCTGACTTTCACGTCCAAGTCGGTCACAGATACGCTTATCTCCACGGTGGATGATGTGTTTGAGTCATGCGGCGTTTCGCTTCAGGGGATTCGCTCGGCGGAGGAGAGATAGACTAGATGCTGGACATGAAGTTCGTAAGGGATAACACAGATCTCGTCCGCGAGTACCTGAAGAAGAGGCGCGTCGAGTTCCCGCTGGATGAACTGCTGAAGGCCGACTCCGAGCGGCGCAGGCTCATAACGGAGCTCCAGGAGCTCCGCCACAGGAGGAACGTCACGTCCGACCAAGTCGCCGTAATGAAATCGAAGAAGCAGGACGCCTCGAAGGTCATCGCGGAGATGAAGGAAGTCTCGGCCAAGATCTCCAGCGACGACGGAGAGCTCAAGAAGGTCGAGGAGGAGCTTCATCGCCTTCAGCTCGGCCTACCCAACGTGGTCCACGAGAGCGTCCCGGACTGCATAGGGGACGAAAACAGCGTCGAGGTTCGCCGCTGGGGGAAGCCGAAGCCCATGGAATTCCCTGTGAAGGACCATATCGACATCGGGACCTCTCTCGACATAATCGACATGGGGAGGGGCGCAAAGGTAGCCGGAGCCCGCTTTTACTACCTCAAGGGGGACTTGGTACGCCTCAACTTCGCACTCATCCAGCTGGCCCTAGAGTTCGGGCAGAGCAAGGGCTACGTCGTCGTCCAGCCCCCCTATCTCCTGCGCAGGGAGGTCATGGAAGGGGCCGTCGACCTGACGGCGTTTGAGGACTCAATATACAAGCTGGAGGGCGAGGACCTCTACCTGCTTACGACCTCCGAGCACGCGCTCCTGGCCTACCACGCCGATGAAATCCTGGACGGTTCAAGGCTGCCGCTGCGCTACCTCGGAGTCTCCCCCTGCTTCAGGAGGGAGGCTGGCGCCCATGGCCGGGACACCAAGGGGATATTCAGGGTCCACCAGTTCGAAAAAGTGGAACAGTTCGTATTCACCAGGCCGGAGGAGTCTTGGCCGGAGCATGAGAGGCTCATCTCTTCCGCCGAGGAGTTCTTCCAGCTCCTAAGGCTTCCCTATCGGATCGTCAACATCTGCTCCGGGGATTTGGGTGCTCCCGCCGCCAAGAAGTACGACCTCGAGGTCTGGCTTCCTGGCCAGGGGACGTTCCGAGAGGCCGTCTCCTGTTCAAACTGCACTGACTGGCAGGCTCGGCGCCTCGCCATCAGGTTCCGGGACAAGATGGGCGAAGAGCCACGCCTTGTCCACACGTTGAACTCCACCCTCGTCGCCACCGGCAGGGCCTTGATAGCCATAATGGAGAACAACCAGCAGGCCGACGGCTCCTTCATCGTGCCCAAGCCTCTGAGGAAATTCATGGGCGGCACCGAAAAGATAAGCGCTCTCGCGCCTTAGAACGGTTTATATCTTCGATAACGAAGGCCTAATCGCGTATCGGCATGCCGAGGAAGACTACGAAGGTCAAGGACAAGTGGCGGGAGAAGTCATGGCTCCAGGTCGTCGCCCCCAGCAGCTTCGGAGGCGTCGACATCGGAAGGATTCCAGCGACGGACGCCAACAAGGCGATCGATAGAGTCATTCAGACCACCCTCTACGACCTGCTAAAGCAGGACCCCTCGCATTACTCCATCAAGGTCTCCTTCGTCATAACGAAAGTTGAGGGCAACAAGGCGTTCACGACCTTCAGGGGGCACGAGTATGCCCGCGAATACATGAGAAGCTTGGTGAGGAGGGGCTCCTCCATGGTGGGCCTCATCAAGGATTACACGTCAAGGGACGGCTACGTGCTACGCGTCTACTTGATCGTGTTCACCCAGGGAAGGGTCAACAGCTCCAGGAAGCACAGGATACGCGAGGCAGCCGACCGGGTTCTCAAGGAGAAATCGGCCTCCCTCGATTATGAGCAGCTCGTCCAGGAGATAGTCCTCAACAAGACCGCCTCCGAGATCTTCGCTGAAGCAAAGAAGATCAGCATGCTCCGCCACCTGGGAATCCGAAAGACGAAACTCCTAGCCGCTCCAAAGGAGCAGCCTGCTCCGGCGACCGCCCCCGAGGCCGAGGCTACGCTCGCCGAGACGTAGCGACGATCTTTATCACGTCCCCGTCCTTGAGCTGATACTCCGCTCCCAGACGGGTCTTCTTCTTGGCGTCGACGGCATAGAGGAAGCTCTCGGCCAGATCACTGTGGATCTTGGCGGCGAGGTCCTTAGGCGTCGACCCTCTGGGCACGACAAATGCGTCGGGGAGCACGTTCCCGTTCTTGTCGACGAACTTGTTTTCGTCCTCCACGGGGTAAACTACGATGCCGTTGAGCAGCGTATAATAGGCCTCATTGAGCGCCTTCTGCACGCCGGTGCTCCCGTAGGGACTGAGCACCCTCTCTCGGACAAACTCTAGGGCCTTGGCCTGCTCCGGGCTGACCGCGCCTTCCTTTATGGTGAACGAGCTATCGCCAGGAGAGTAGGCTATGAGTCCTTTCTCGGCGGCCCTCCTCAGCAGGAGCTCCGCCGCGGCCGAGGTCGGGATGACCATCCTCCCCGAATCCTGTATCCTCTTGAGTATCGCGGCCGCCGCAGGGACATCAGACTTGTTTCCGGCAATGAGTATCGGCTTGTTGGTCTTTCGCACCTCGGAGGCAAATAGGGCCACTTCCTCATCGTTCCAGTCGGACATCTTCTTGGCCTCCAACTGCGCCTTGCGCACGGCGTCTAGCATGTCGCCGACCGTCACCCCAAGGCCCGTGAGCTTCTCCGCTACCGCTTCCTTCGCTTTGGCGGGCTCGACATGGCGAGTCATCTTGGCCCAGTCCTTGACGAGGATGGAGGTGAGCCACAGATCATATTCCTTCTCGACGAACGCTATGTCCTCCATGGGGTCCTGGGTGCCAGAGGTGACCACCTTCCCCTCCTTGTCCGTTCCACCCGACGCATCCACCACATGGATCAGGGCGTCAGCCCTCCGCAGGTCGTCAAGGAACTTGTTTCCCAGGCCCAGCCCCTTCGAAGCGCCCGGTATCAGGCCGGCAACGTCGACGAGTTTCACGGGGATGCGCCTTATTCCGTCGACGCATGCGCTGTTCTTTGGGTTGTCTTGGACCCCAAGCTCCCTGCACACGCACTTCCTGGTGATGTAGGCCACTCCGACGTTGGGCTCGATGGTCGTGAAAGGATAGTTCGCCACGGGGGCGTCAAGGAGGGTCGCCGCGTTAAAGAAACTCGACTTCCCTGTGTTGGGCTTTCCGATGAGGCCCACCATCAACTTATAACGAACCCGCCTCCCGTAACCAAATGTGGGAAACAGAAAGGTGGTTATTGTAGGTTGTGGGCTCGCAGGCACAACCGCCGCCGAGGCCGCTCGCAGACAGGACCGGAGCGCCTCCATCTCCATCATCGAATCGACGCCTCACCATGAATATTCTAGGTGTGGCCTTCCTTACGTCATCTCCAATGACGTCGAGCCCCCCTCAAACCTCTTCCTGAACAAGAGGAGCTACTACGAGTCCTCCCTCAAGGCTGACCTCGTCCTCGAGGCTTCACTCGAAGAGATTGACCCAAGAGGGAAGACGGTCTCCATAAGGAAGGGGACGGAAGTTGAGGCCATCCCCTTTGACTCCCTCGTCCTGGCGACGGGGGCTGAATCTCTGGACCTTCCCATCCCGGGTTTTGAAAAGGAAGGCGTGATCAAGCTGAGGACCCTGGAGGACGCGAGCCAAATCTCCAAGGCCGTCGAATCCGAGGGTCGGGCAGTCATAATCGGTGCGGGCCTGATCGGGCTGGAGGTGGCGGACGCGCTAGTCCGTAGAGGGGCTAAGGTGACCGTGGTGGAGATGCTTCCGGAGGTCCTTCCGACCGTCTTCGATGCGTCCATTGGAGGACGGGTGAGGGAGGCGCTATCGGCCAAGGGGGTCTCCTTCATGCTCGGCAAGAAGGTTTCCAGCATAGTGGGATTCGAGAGGGCGGAGGGAGTGATGGTGGACGGAGAGCTCGTGAAGGCGGATCTGGTCGTCGCGTCGGCCGGGATAAGGCCCAGTACTGAGAAGGCCCGCAGGGCCGGGATCGCGGTGGGCCGATATGGCGGCATATTGGTGGGCGAGAGATGCGAGACCAACATCTCCTCCATCTTCGCAGCAGGTGACTGCATCGAGCTGACTAACAAGCTGATCTCTGAAAGTCGTCCCATCCAGTTGGCAACGGTCGCCCTTCGCACCGGAGAGGTGGCCGGCGCCAACGCGGCTGGCGGAGGCGAAAGGGTTCCCGGCCTTTTCGGCAATACATCTTCGAAGATCTCCGGCCTTGAGGTTTCGGCGACAGGGCTGTCGGAGGCCGAAGCCAAGTCTCTTGGCATGGCCGTGCTCGTGGCTGATAGCTCATCATACGAGTACGCTCCTTACTACCCGGGTGGGGGGAACCTCACGTGCAGGCTCGTAGTCGACAGCGGCTCCGGCCTGCTCCTAGGAGCCCAGTTCGTTGGGGGAGGGGCTGCGGGTTGGGGAAATCTCGCCACTATGATGGTGGCCCAGGGGCTTCACATTTCGACCCTCGCATACCTTGAGACCAACTTCTCTCCTCCGGTCCAGAACTTCTGGCCAGCGCCCGTCGTGGCCGCCAGGAGGATCGTAAGGATGCTCGCCTCGAAGAGAGCCATCGTTTAAATCGAAGCTGGGCCATCGTTCGTCAGGGTGAATGGAACACGGCCGACTCGTTCAAGGTTCTGGTCTGCGATCACATAGACGAACGTGGCCTGGGCATCATGAGAGAGGCCGGCTTGGAGGTCGACAACAGGCCCAAGATAACCCCCGAGGAGCTCCTTGCGGTGGCTGACGGCTACGACGCCATCGTCGTCAGGAGCATGACCAAGGTGAGGGCCGATGTCATCGAAAAAGCCACAAGGCTGAAGGCGATTGGCCGGGCCGGCGTGGGACTCGACAACATCGACGTCGAGGCCGCCAAGGCCAGGGGGGTGGCGGTGTACAACTCCCCCGAGTCGCTGACGAACGCCGTTGCCGAACTCGCCCTCGGCCTGATGATAGCCGTGGCCCGTGGGGTGGGGGCAGGGCACAGCAACCTTAGGAACGGCGCATGGGTCAAGGAGGCTTTGGTCGGGGCCGAGGTCTCGGGGAAGACTGTGGGGATAGTCGGGTTCGGCCGGATCGGGAGGCGCCTTGCCGAGCTTCTGAGGCCCTTCCATGTCAAGATCCTTGCATATGACGTCGTCCTCCCCGATCAGCTCACCCTCGACGCCCTAGGGGCCAAGATGGTGAGCCTTGAGGAACTGCTATCCTCGTCAGACTTCGTCTCGCTGCACCTTCCCGGAGGCCCATCAATGAAGAACTTCATCGGAGCGGAGAAGCTGGCGATGATGAAGCACTCCGCCTTCATAGTCAACACATCTCGCGGGGAGGTGCTTGATGAAAACGCCCTTGTAAACGCCTTGAAAAGCTCCTCCTTACGGGGAGCTGCCTTGGACGTCTACGCCACGGAGCCGCCTACGAACAAGGAGCTCCTCCAGCTGGGCAACGTCGTGCTGACACCCCACATCGGTGGCCAGACCTCCGA
>Ga0187771_10000732_pt1 | contig 20597 bp, 15 predicted proteins | sample 0116_SJ02_MP15_1_FD_133139 | JGI IMG/M metagenome (GOLD analysis project Ga0187771, IMG submission 133139) | Tropical peat soil microbial communities from peatlands in Department of Meta, Colombia - 0116_SJ02_MP15_10_MG | ecosystem: Environmental > Terrestrial > Soil > Wetlands > Peat | place...
CAAAGACCGGAATTCCGCTCCATGGCTCAAAAGGGCAACCTTATCCCGGTTTGCCTGGAAGTGCTGGCCGATATGGAGACTCCCGTATCCGCGCTGGCCGCCATATATGACGGTCATGGGCCTGTTTTCCTTCTGGAAAGCATGGAGGGCGGTGAGAGGTGGGGAAGGTACAGCTTCCTGGGAAATTCGGCGACAACGTCAGTGAGAGTTTTTCGAGATGAAGTGGAAGTCGAGAGCGGGCCGAAAAAGGAGCGCATGGTCCATCACGGAGATCCGCTCGGAGTTCTGCGTTCCCTGATGGCTCGATACAACCCGGTCAGGCTGTCGAAGCTCCCCCGGTTCTGGGGCGGTATGGTCGGGTTTTTCACCTATGAATTCGTATCCTTTCTCGAAGCGATCCCAAACCGGCTGCCGTCCGACATTCCGATCGCGCATTTCATCCTGCCCGGACAGCTCTTCATATTCGACAATGTGCGCCACACGCTGAGCCTGGTTGCATATGGCGTAGTCGAAAACGGGGGGGCTGATCGGGCTTACGACAGGGCAGTTGAGACCCTCCAGGAGATGAAGGGAAAACTCGAGAGTGGGCCCAGGGCCGCTTGCCGGCATACAGCAGGCGGATTTCATTTCGACCGCGAGATCGAGCCTGAGAAGTTCCGCGCCGGGGTGAACAGGATCAAAGAATACATAAGGGAAGGCGACATCATCCAGGCGGTCTTCTCACAACAGTTCAGCTGTGCGGCCCCGGACCCTATCTTACTCTACCGGGCTCAGCGCTTTATAAATCCGTCTCCCTACCTCTACTTCCTCCATTTTGACGATACGGTCCTGGTCGGATCGTCTCCGGAGACAATGGTGCGGCTGGAAAACGGCGTCGCTACGCTTCGCCCTATTGCGGGTACTCGCCCCCGGGGCAAAACCGAGCAGCAGGACCGGCAGCTTGCCGCCGAGCTGCTCCAGGACGAAAAAGAGAGGGCCGAGCACCTCATGCTGGTGGATCTGGGAAGAAACGACCTGGGGCGGGTTGCAGAGGTCGGCTCCGTCCAGGTAACCGATCTGATGGTGGTGGAAAGATACTCGCACGTAATGCACCTGGTATCGAACATAAACTGCGATTTGCGCCGGGGACTGGACGCCTTTGACCTCTTCCGCGCCGCTTTCCCGGCAGGGACCCTCGCGGGCGCTCCCAAAGTCAGGGCCATGGAAATTATAGCCGAGCTGGAAGATGAGCCGCGCGGTCCTTATGGCGGCGCCATCGGGTATTTTTCCTTTACCGGCAACATGGACCTGGCCATCACGATTCGGACCGCCTGCATCCGGGACGGCATGCTGAGCGTAAGAGCAGGGGCCGGCATAGTCGCCGACTCCGACCCCGAGCTCGAAAGGCAGGAAACAATCAACAAGGCCGGGTCCATCCACAGGGCGCTGCAAATGATCGAAGGAGTTTAGCCATGCTTTTCATGATCGATAACTATGATTCGTTCACCTACAATCTGTTTCAGTACTTCAGGATGCTTGGCAGCGAAGTCGAGGTCGCCAGAAATGATGAGGTCTCCGTTGAGGAGATTGGGAGGCTGGGACCCTCGGCAATCATTATTTCCCCCGGTCCGTGCAGGCCGGAGAATGCCGGTGTCTGTATCGCCGCGATTAGGAGATTTTCCGGAAAGATTCCCATCCTCGGAATCTGCCTGGGCCACCAGGCAATCGCATCTGCTTTTGGAGGCGATGTAGTCCACGCCAAAAGACTTATGCACGGAAAAGTTTCCACAGTCGTCGCGGACGGAAGGTCTATATACAAAGGAATTTCGAACCCTTTCCAGGCAATGCGGTACCACTCCCTCGCCGTGGCGCCCGGGAGTCTGCCCGATTGCCTGGAAGTGACGGCGCGCTCCGAAGAAGGCGAAATTATGGGAATCCGGCATAAGGAACATCTTACCGAGGGCGTGCAGTTTCATCCGGAATCTATCATGACGCCCGTGGGAAAGCGGCTCTTGAAAAACTTCCTGAACCTGGCCGACGGGAAAACTACTATGGAGGAAAAGCCGATATGATACGCGAAAGGCTCAAGAGCCTGATAGGAAGGATGGACCTGGACGAAGAAGAAATGGCTGAACTGGTTGGCGAGATCATGTCCGGCAATGCGACCGATGCTCAAATCGGGGCAGTAATGGCCGCGCTGGCCACCAAGGGGGAGACTTTTTCCGAACTTGCCGGGGCTGCTCGCGCCATGCGCCGCAAAGCCGTCAGGATACAGACAAACGCCGATACGGTTGTGGATACGTGCGGCACGGGCGGAGATGCTTCCAACACTTTTAACATCTCGACTACCGCTGCCTTTGTGGTGGCCGGATGCGGCGTTACGGTAGCCAAGCACGGGAACCGTTCGATTTCCAGCAAATGCGGCAGCGCGGATTTGCTGGAGGCGCTGGGCGTAAAGCTTGAGGCCGGTCCGGAAGTCGTCGAAGAGGCGGTCAGGCAAATCGGCATAGGGTTTCTCTTTGCGCCGCTGTTTCACGGTGCGATGCGGCATGCGGCCAAGGCACGCAAGGAACTGGGGGTGCGTTCGATCTTCAATATGCTCGGACCGCTTACAAATCCGGCCGGGGCTAACTGCCAGTTGATAGGCGTCTATGCGCCGGAGCTTACGGAGATGTTCGCCCAGGCGCTTCAGCGCCTGGGGGCCAGGCGCGCTTTCGTTGTGCATGGTCATGACGGTCTGGATGAAATCAGCGTATGCGCCCCGACCAGGGTGTGCGAACTGAACAACGGGTCTATCAGGACCTATGACCTGTATCCCGAACAGCTCATCGGCCGCAGGGCCGACCCGTCGGATATGGCGGGAGGAACACCGGCCGAAAATGCGGAGATAACGATGAGGGTTTTGTCGGGAGAAACGGGGCCAAGACGGGACGTGGTTGTGGTCAACGCCGCTGCCGCCCTGCTTGCCGCCGGCGCAGCTCGCGATTTCAGCGAGGGCCTCATAATGGCCGGGGCGGCCATCGACCAGGGCAGGGCAAAGGGAAAACTCGAAGCGCTCGTGAAGTTTACCAGGGAGAATTGACATCAGGTCATGGCGGATTTTCTTTCCAAAATTCTCGAGCGGAAAAAAGAGGAATTGAAGGCGGCGGCAAAGTACGCACCGGCGCCGGTCCTGAGGCTTGAGGCCGGGCAGATGAAGGGCAAAGGAGCTTTGATCGAGCGATTGGCGACGCCAGGTCCCCTGGGAATGAACGTAATCGGCGAGATAAAACGGGCCTCTCCGTCCAGAGGCAGGATACGGGACAATGTGGACGCGGCCGAGTATGCCCGCAAATATGAACTGGGGGGTGCAGCGGCTGTTTCCGTTCTTACCGAGCAAAACTTTTTCTGCGGAAGTCCCGAGGACCTTAAGAAAGTCAAATCTGCGGTCTCGATTCCCGTGCTGAGAAAGGACTTCATCATATGCCCCTCTCAAATCCATGAATCGGCGTTCCTGGGGGCCGATGCGGTATTGCTCATAGTGCGCGCACTGTCGCCGGAAACCCTGCGCGACCTGTTGGCGTTGAGTTCGGACATAGGTGTCGACGCCCTTGTGGAAGCGCATGACGAAAATGAATTCGAAACCGCCGCAGCAGCCGGGGCGCGCCTTATCGGCATTAACAACCGGGACCTCGAGACGTTTGACACCGACATTTCGACATCGGTGCGCCTTGCCGGGCGAGCGGGCCCCGGCATGGTGCTGGTGGCCGAGAGCGGAATCCACACCCGGTCGGACGTCGAGCGTCTTCTGGATGCCGGAATATGGAATTTCCTGATCGGCGAGAGCCTCATGAGGTCCGATGACCCGGTAGGGCTCCTGATGGCGTTGCACGGAGCTCAAAAATGAACCCCCAGGTGAAGGTATGCGGTTTGACCCGGATTGACGAGGCGGTTGCCTGTGCGGAGATGGGCGCCGACGCGATAGGCCTGGTGTTTTATCCCCCCAGTCCGAGATTGGTGAGCGGGAAGAGGGCGCGTGAAATATGCGGGGCTCTTCCGCAGAAGGTGTGGAAAGTAGGTGTTTTCGTCGACGAGCCTTTGAGGGAAGTCCTAAGAACGGCCGAATTCTGCGGGTTGAACTGCGTCCAACTCCATGGGGCCGAACCGCCCGAGATGGTTGCGTCGCTCGAATCGGCTGGAATCAAAGTCATAAAGTCGCTTTTCGTCAGAAGAAGGCCCCTGCTGTCCGAGGCTGGCCGTTACACCGCATCGGCCTACCTTGTCGAAAGCGGGGAAGGGCTTGTGCCGGGAGGGGCCGGTCTGGCCTGGAAATGGGGCGAAGCCGGAGGAGTCTTTTGCGGGCTGCCCTGCATTCTGGCAGGCGGACTGAACCCGGAAAACGTTGGCGAGGCGATTTACGAGTTCTGCCCGGATGCCGTTGACGTCAGTTCAGGAGTGGAATCCGGGCCCGGGCGAAAGGACTTGGGTAAGGTGCGCGCTTTTGTCGACGCGGTCAGGCATGCGAAATTCAAATCCCCCCCTTTAAGTCGGAGGATATTCAAATGAAACCGGCGGAAGAAAGTTTGGCGACTGCTTCGTTTACATCCCCCCCGTCCACAGGGGAGAGGGCCGGGGTGAGGCAATGGGCTCCTCAACCGGACGCAGGGGGTCATTTCGGTCCTTACGGCGGCCGCTATGTGGCCGAAACGCTCATGCCGGCGCTGATAGAGCTTGAGCGCGCCTACCGGTCCGCATGTGTCGAAGCGGCATTCCAGGCCGAATTGAGATCACTTCTCAAAGACTTCGCCGGGCGGCCCACGCCGCTTTTCAGGGCGTCTCGGCTAAGCGCCCATGTCGGCGGAGCGGGTATTTATCTGAAAAGGGAGGACCTTGCGCATACGGGCGCCCATAAGATCAACAACACGCTAGGGCAGGCCCTTCTGGCCAAATGGATGGGCAAGACCAGGGTGATCGCCGAGACCGGGGCGGGCCAGCACGGGGTCGCCACTGCGACGGCTGCGGCCCTCTTCGGCATGGAGTGCAGGATTTTCATGGGGACCGAGGACATCTCCAGGCAGGCCCCGAATGTGCTCCGGATGAAGCTGCTGGGCGCCGAAATCACGCCGGTCGATGCGGGGACAGGCACCCTGAAGGATGCCATGAATGAAGCGATGCGATATTGGGTTGGCTCGGTGCGCGATACGTTCTACATTATCGGTTCGGTTGCCGGCCCTCATCCCTACCCGGCAATGGTCCGGGATTTCCAGCGCGTGATAGGCGACGAGGCAAAGGCGCAAATCATCGAGCGCGAGGGGAGGATGCCGGACATGCTGGTAGCCTGCGTCGGCGGGGGAAGCAACGCGATGGGCCTGTTCTATCCATTTCTCGACAAGCCGGTGGAAATGGTAGGGGTTGAGGCTGCCGGCCGGGGAATCCATACGGGAAAGCATGCCGCAACTCTTGGGGCTGGATCGGTCGGGGTTCTTCACGGCTCCAAATCCTACGTATTGCAGGATGAAAACGGCCAGATCAGGGAGGCGCATTCGGTATCCGCAGGTCTTGACTATCCGGGCGTGGGGCCCGAGCATTCCTGGCTCAAGGACACGGGCCGGGTGCGCTATGAAAGCATTTCGGACGAAGAAGCGCTTGACGCCTTCCATCTGCTAAGCTCGATCGAGGGGATCATCCCCGCCCTCGAGAGCGCTCACGCCGTTGCCCGCGCCATTGTGGAAGCCGAGCGGCTGCCGATGGAAAAGATCCTCATCGTGAATTTGTCCGGGCGTGGCGACAAGGACCTGGGAATAGTGTCGCGGGTTCAGAGCGAGGTGCCCGGCGGGAAGGACAAGCTGTCATGAGCAGGATAGAAGAAACGTTTGGCAGGCTGCGGGCAAAAGGGGAAAAAGCCCTGGTCGGTTTCATTACGGCCGGAGACCCCGACCCCGTGCGGTCCCTTGAAATTGCAAGGCAGATGTGCCGCTCCGGACTGGATTTGCTTGAACTGGGCGTGCCCTTTTCCGACCCGACTGCCGACGGCCCTGTCATACAACGCTCATCGTCGCGCGCCATCGGAGCGGGAACGAACATGAGAAGCGTCATGGAAATGGTCCGCCGTATAAGGGAGTTCTGCGAAATTCCGCTGGTGCTTTTCAGCTACTACAACCCCATCCTTGCATACGGGGCCGAAAAGTTCTACAGGGATGCAACATCTGCGGGGGCCGATGGGACGCTGGTGGTGGACCTTCCCCCCGAAGAATCCGATGAACTGACCGGGGTCTGGGGGAACGGTCTTGATTTCATACGGCTCGTCGCCCCGACCACCCCGCCGGAGCGGATGGCCCGGATAGCCTCCAAGGCTTCAGGATTCATTTATCTGGTGTCGATGACCGGCACCACCGGCAGTGGCGGATTGAATCGCGAAGAAATAGCGCCGGCGGCCCGCGATTTAAAGGAAAGATGCCTGGGTCTGCCGATTTGCATCGGGTTTGGAATCTCTACCCCCGATGATGCGGCCAAAGTGCGCGATCTTGCCGACGGAATAGTGGTGGGAAGCGCTTTTGAGAGACTGATCGAATCGAATCTGGAGGACGAGGACCTGGCTGGAAGGGTAGGGGCTTATGCTGCGCGGCTCAAAGAGGCCATTTTACGGTGAAGGGTGAAGGGTGAAGGGTGAAGGGTGAAGAGTGAAGGGTGAAGCGTGAAGGGTGAACAGTGAGCCGGGAGCCGGGAAGCGTGAGCCGGGAGCCGTGAGCCGTGAAGTGTGAACAGCGAACGCGGCGAGGCGCGAGTGATCGGTGGGGAGGCAACTTCCTTGGCCCCGGGCAAGGATCGAAGAGCGGAGTGGATTGGATGGATGGGGACAGGTTCTCGCTGTAGTCGCTGTAAATACAGGGAAATTTACTCTTCCAACCTCCCAATAAGTTGATTTTGTTAGCTTTTTCGGCATTTATTTTCCCAAATAACAGCGGGGAACAGCGGCAAAACCCCCTGCGGGGGAAGGCAAAAGTAAAAAGGCAAAAGGCAAAAGTAAAACAGCCTTTCACCACGGAGGGCACAGAGGGGGTAAGGGAACAAGGCAGAAGTAAAAAGGGAAAAGGCAAAAATAAAGCAACCTCTCACCACGAAGGGCACTGAGGCCACGAAGTGCGGAATCGGCCGCACGCGCAAGCGCGTGAGACCGCAGCGCCACAGTGAGCCGCGTAGCGGCGAAGGGAATGTGGGGGGGCATAGTGCTCCCCACGCTCTTTGGCATCTTTTCTTACTTGTGTGAGCGCAACTTCGAATTACAGGTTTTGCTGAGTGCGTGTCCTGTAAATACAGGCCGAATTCAGGCAGCCGGGAGCGGCGAGCGAACAGGCGTTGTTCTCCAAGTCCGGGGCCTCGCGGGAGTTCCAGTTTCCTGCCACTAACTTTTACAGTTTTCAAAGAGCTAAAGAGCGGGTCAACGGGCCGCTCAAATCGGGCAACATTATACTTCGCAATAAGAAGTATAGTCAAGACAAAAGTGAAGCGCAGGTGAAAAAAAATGCAGGACCTGCGATTTCAACTCCGGGGAGGAAATGCCGTTTGGTGTCAACCCGCTTGTGGTTCCATAGATGTGGTATAATCGTCCAGTACCGGCAAGGTTGTATGGTTGAAATACAATGGGCTGAGGCCTCAGATAGCAATCCTACGCCAAGAGAAGGAGTATCCGAGAGGTGCCGTCCTAAATCAAGAAAATGGTTGCATTTTGCCCTATTTTGCGTACAGACCATTTCTATCTCAATCAGGAGAGGCTCGTGGACATCGAAATCGGAAAAATTGCAAGAGATGCTTTAATAGGTGTGGTGAGTGGAGTGGGAAGCGCCTACGTAACGCTGCACTTCGCATTAAAGCGATTCTACTTTGAGAAGTGGTGGGAGCGCAAAGCAGAGGCATATAGCAGCATTTTAGACGCGCTCCACCACCTGAAGAATCATGTAGAGCATGAGTTGGCGTTTCTAAGAGTCGAGCCGTCTTTGCGTCCGGCGGGAGAGGAAGTTCTAAGCCAACTGACTGAGAAGATGATATCTGCAACCGCCGAGATACGGAAACGGGCGGACATTGGCTCGTTCGTAATTTCCGAAGAAGCGGTCAGTGCCATGCGGACTTTGCAAACAGAGTTAGACCGAATCACTGGATTTTCTGAGGGACAGCAAGCAACCATCACTGATTTGCCCGAACACTTTCGACTTAGGCTGTCGGCAGTGAACAAATGCTTAGATTCCATGCGCGACATTGCAAAAAATGACCTCAAATTGCCAATGACAACCCGTGAATGCATTGTCAGGCTCATTGACATTTTAAAACGACGGACAAAATAACGTGCATTTACTCATTTCAAACGGAAAGATTCCAGAAAGATTCATGCACTCTCTTCATTGGGCTGCTTTCGGAATGCGAATTTAATTTTGGGGAAGTCAACTCTGTAGCAGATGTAATTGGAAAATAACCTATCGAATCCGCAGTGAGTTAGCATTTGTTTTATGTCGTCTTCTGATACATCTGCCTTTCCAAAAGAATTGGGGGCAAAACCCCACTCATTTCCTATGAAGCCGCCAGAGTCAATAAATGCTGTCTGCGATTCGCCTTCTACTACGTAATGCAGAATATATTTTACATTCTCATTATACACATGGTCATTGAAGTTATAGACAAGTTTTGCTACGTGTCGAAAAGGTACATCTATAACTGGTTTGCGTTTACATTTGACCATTTTAGAACCAGTATTGATGTATATGTCAACATTCTGTGCGTAATAGTCTGGCTTATATTTATCGTTCGCGATTGATAAACTGGTAAAAGGAGGTAGAGATACGCTATGGGATTCGAGAGGCTTTATCACTAATGGAGGGTCAAATGTGTCCAAATCAATGCTAAGGTCATTATCGATTACGGCATGTGCCGACCATACACATATTGGCTTATCTTTGTTGTTTGTCAACACAAGTTTTGAAATATATGTATCTGAATACGTTTGTCCACTAACTATATAATGCGCTACTACCGATAACCCTATTTTCTTGAATGCAAAATAGATTGAGAAACCCGCAGCAATCAAAAATACTATAGGTCTGACATAGGCGTCCGATACGTGAATTATAGTCATAAAAGATGCCTGAAATATATCAACTATAGCGTCAAAATAGGTATGTGGTAATTTTGTAGGTGTATTTGTCTCCTTTGGAGTTGTCTCAGCCAGTCGGGGTAGGGTCTCTTCTATATGTGTAACTTTAGTCTCAATATCTGAATACTTCTGTCCCGCGAGATTAGTGATATTCGCGACACGAGAGAGTTTCTCGTCCAAATTAGCAACTGTCGTCTCAAGTTTAAAAATTCGCTGTTCGGTTTTCTTGTCCTTCGCCTGACAGGAGGGATTAATAGGGAATAGGGCTAAGCAAATAACAACCAAAAAAACAATTTGGAATTTCACCTTGGGTGGTCCAGTCCTCGCGCAGTTCATCGTCAGCCTTCTTCCTTTTTGATACTCAGCATGACAGGCAAATCTAGCCGAACCTCGCAACATTGTTAGCCATTAGAGTTCGCTCTATTTGGGAGGTCAACATACTTGTTCGCCATTTCCTTGCTCAGATAAGTCTGTAGCATCATCTCAAACATCTTCCCGTGGTTCGGATACCGCATATGCAGAAGTTCGTGAAGAACCGCCTTCACCCACATCTCTTTTGGCTCATACAAAAGGTCGGGGTCGAAGGTCAGCCTTCCCCTGCTCGAACAACTCGCCCATTTCCGCTTCATTTTGCGGAGATGAATTTGTTTGGCTTCCACTCCGACCACCTTTGCCAGTCGTGAAACGTGCGTTTTGAATTCTTCGGGGGTCATCTGGTGCTCCCCTTGAGAACCCGAACTATCTTATCCGCAATTTCTTTGATTTTTGGAATATCCACTCCCTGCGACCTTTTTCCAATCAGTGCGCCCCAAAGTTTTTGCTTCATCGACCGTTCTTGAGTCTCGCTGGTTCGCCAGTGGGGAAACTGGTCGAAAACCGCTCGCATAGCGCTGGCTTTTTCCTCGGGAGCCTCGATTCCTTCATTCTTCATTATCCAGAAAACCGAAAAGACTTCAGGAGCCACCTTCATTGAAGCCTGTTCTTTTCTTGCCTCATTGATTTCCTCAATCATCTTCTTAAGTTCTTCGAGGGTCTCCTGTGCCGTCCGCTGGCGCTCTTTGAACTGATTTGCTATCAATTCAGCCTTTTCGCCGATAGAAATAAGAATCGGAAAGACCTGCCCCTCTCGATTGACTTTTTCCTCGATACTCCGAATGAGATTGAAAATTTTCTCTGTGGCCGATGCGCTGCTCTCTTCGATTTTCTTCAGAAGATTGTCATCGATTTCATAAATCTCCAGAGAGGATTTGATTTCACCGGCTTTCGTGTGCCGTTGAACCAATCTGGCTGTTTTCCTTGTGAACTCCTTGTCAACGGGGATTCCTTTCTCAAAAGCCTCAAGCAAAATCCTGTACATGCGTGCCAGTATTTCAAGGTCGGCGATGTATGGACTCAGAAAAGCATCTGGAGAGAGAATTTCGTAAATGCTCGAAATCTCCCTGAAGAATTGATAAAAGGTGTGCCGCTCTTTTTCATCCATAAAATGCTTAAGGACTGCCTCGACCGCTTTGTCTGTAGTCTTTCCGGCTGCAATGACAAGGTAAACCGTTTTGGCTTGAGCGTGGACTTCAATGAATCTCTCCTTGAGAACTTCGATATCCCGAAGAACCCCCTCGATATCCTTTGAATCGAAGGCAAGGGCTTTTTTGAGGTTTTCGAAAATCCCAACGAAATCCAAGACGAAACCGGATGGTTTTTTTCTTCCGGTGTCGTCTTCATATGGTCTATTTACCCGCGCAATCGCTTGAAGCAGAATATGGTCCCGCATGGGCTTATCAAGGTACATGCAGTACAGGATTGGAGCATCGAAGCCGGTGAGAAGTTTTTCGGTAACAATCAGAATTTTGGGAAGTTGCTCAGGGTCACGGAAGGATTTTCGGATTCGCTTTTCTTCCTGTTCACTCAGGTAATACTTCGTGAGTTCCTCCGGATCATTGTGGGCTTGGCTGTAGACCACGGCTGAATGGTTTTCAGGAAGATACTTGTCCAGTTCTTTTTTGTAGATGGCACACGCTTCCCGATCTACCGCAACCAGAAAAGCCTTGTAGCCCATTGGCTCGACGGTTTCCTGAAAGTGCTTTACCACTTCCTCGGTCACCTTTTTAACCCGCTCTTTGTTCTTAAGCATGTTTTTGAGGGTGACCGCTCTTTCCAGAACTTTGTTCAACTGCTCGATGTCGCTAACCCCTTGCGCTTCTGCTAGGTCGAGAAATTCTTTTTCGAGTACTTGTTTGTCAACGCGCAATTCGTTACGCGCCAGCGTGTAATGGAGCGGAACGGTGGTTCCGTCTTCGATGGATTCGGCAATGCTGTATTTGTCAAGATAGCCCTGCGGCGGGTCATCCCTTCCGAAGGTGATAAAAGTTCCTTGCCCATACTGAGTTCTATCGATGGGCGTTCCCGTGAATCCGATGTAAGCGGCGTTTGGAAGCGCTCCCATCAAGTAATTTCCAAGGACGCCGCCCGTTGTCCGGTGAGCCTCATCGACCAGAATGAAGACGTTCTGCCGCGTATTAATATCTGCCGGCATCCCGTCGAATTTATGAATCATCGACACCATCAAGCCCCGGTAGTCGCCGGAAAGAAGGTCTTGCAGGTGCCACTTGCTCTCTGCTATCTCAACGTTCGATATCCTGAGCGCTTCAAGATTTCCGAAAAGTTGCGACTCAAGTTCGTTCCTATCGACCAGCATTATCACCGTGGGATTATCGAAAGCGGGATTTTGCAGGATTTTTTGAGCCACGATAATCATGGTATAGGTTTTCCCTGACCCTTGCGTATGCCAGACCAGACCCCGTTTCTTCTCAGAAGTAGCTGCCCTTTGGATAACTTTGTCCACGGCGGTCATCTGGTGCGGTCGAAGAACAATTTTCTTGAGTTCATCGTCCTGTCTGGTGAACAGGATAAAATCGGTCAGAATCCTTACGACGCGCTCCCTGTCCAGAAATTTTTTGACCAGAGTCTCAAAATCCCCGGCGCATTCGTCCTTCCAGTTAAAAAGTCCTTTCAGGGAAGTGTTCCATGTGACGCTATAGTAGTATTTGATCATGTGGGTCAGAGTGAAAAGTTGGAGCACCGCAAGGAGTTCTGGACACTCCCGGTGGTATCGCCTGACCTGTTCGAGAGCCGCTGACATTCCGTCCAGTTTGTGAGAGGCTTTAGTCTCGACCAGAAGGAGAGGAACCCCGTTTATGAAAAAGGTTACATCGGCGCGAATCGTTTTCGTGCCGTTCGTGAAACTGAACTCATCAGTTACATGAAAAATGTTCCTGTCCAGATTATCGCAGTCGAGAAACCGGACGTTACGCTCTCTTTTCTCATTGGGCACGAAGACAGTCTTGATTCCTTTCAGATACTCCCAAGCGGTAAGATTTCCCTCGACACTTGGGGTAAGGCGCTCAATCTGCTTAATGAGGTCGGCCGCCAAAAGGTGGTCCATGAAGGACGGATTCAGCCTTTGCATCTGGTTGATGAAGAGTTCCTTGAAAATGAATCCGGTTTCCCCGCACCGAAGTCGCAGCGCTTCTTCGGGCTTCACATATGTCCAGCCGATGTCCTTTGCGTACTGAATCATCGGAATCTGGACGGAACCCCGTTCACCGCCCAAAACACTCATCGTTAGATCTCCAAGTCGTTCACCCTCACCTTTCCGGTCATGAGGTTGTGAAGGAGGGTTAAGAAGAGTTCATCAAGAACCTTCTTCTTGTTGCCTTCTGTTCTGATTCTGTGGTCAACCCGACCAAGCATTGAGGCAATCCGTTCCTGTTCGGGACGTGATGGAACTAGGACAGGTAGTGCCTTGAGTTTAGTCGTATTGATGCAAGCAAGGTTTGTTGTCTTATGGGCAACCGATAGGAAATACGCTTTCGCGTAACCGCTCTGAACCATGTATCCAAGAAATTGGGGCGACATAACCGTGGGGTCTGCTCGAACGGCAAAAATATGGTTCTGATGCACGCAGGAGGGAATTTCATCTTGCCAAATAAATCCCCGACCGAGTTTGTCAAAATCACCACCCTCAGTCAGAACGATATCTCCTTTCCGCAGGAGGAATCGGTCCACCTCTGACCTGCGGATGTCTATATACTTCATCTCATCCAAATTGAGGTATCCATCCTGAACGTTGGCTACTCTGAGGTATGGAACAGTGATGATATCCGCTCCAGTCAGCCTGCGCCCTTTTGCGATTCCTGTCTGAACAATCGAACATCTCTCAAGGGGCATTATCTTCCAGTGCAAAGGTATCGTTCCAAAGTCGGTCTCCTGTAATGGAGGATTCTGTGCTTGCTCCACCGGAACTGCACCGTAGGTGAACAAATATTTCATCAGGGATTTCTTGAGTTCTTTAGCCGCTCGGACGGCATTCTCGGTCTTTTCTTTTGCCAACTGGATGGCGGATAGAATACCACCAATTCTAACTTGCTCAATTAAAGGAGGAAATGGAATCTTTATACTCAAGAATGCAGGTTTGCTTATTGACCGTCTACGCTTCACCACTCCAGAGCACAGCCGCAAGTAGGAATCAAGTAGCAGTGGTGTTCTAAGCAGGTAATCAATGTATAAAGGATGTGCATTAGTGCTCAATTTCCAAGTTGGATATACTGGACTTACGGCTCCGAACTCGTATTTTTTCAGAATATGAATTGCACCTTCCCAAATGACATATGGATTATAGACAAACCATCCATTCTGAATATATTTGTACGACTTAATATTCTTCACAGCAATTCGTTTGTGAAAACGGTCGCTTTGCAGTATGATCCCTGCTTCTTTAGTGAGTGACAATACGGGAATATCTTGGGTATTGACTCTTTGAACATCTCCGCACCTAACGTCCATTTCCTCTAGAATGTCACCAAGCGATATAATATCCCACTCCTTCGGCAACAAACCCAATCCAGTTATCTCAAAGGAATTATCGTTCGCTTGAGTCTGACTCATATACTCAGCCCCAGCCCCTTCAGTACTGCGAACAGCCTCTGGTCTGCTTGCTTGCTTTCTTCCTCAGCCTCTTTCAATAGCACTACCGCTTCTTCCAAGGGGAGGACTTCCTCCCCGCCGTTTTGGGAAACATATCTTGAGGGACTGAGATTGTAATCGTTCCGTGCCGCTTCCTCATTGCGAATGATTTTGCTTACGCCCTCATCTTCCTTCCAATCGCAATAAATATCGAAGATTTTATCAATCGCTTCATCTGGGAGGAAATTCTTGGGTCTTCCTTTGCTGAAGAGTTTGGATGCGTTGATAATCAGTATCTCGCCTTTTTTCTGCTTGTCTTTATCTATCACGATTATGACCGCTGGAGCGGTGGTATTGTAAAAAAGGTTCTCGGGAAGGAGGGTCACAGATTCGACAAGGTCTTTGTCAACGAACTCTTTTCTGATATCGCGCTCCCGGTTTCTTCCGGTAGTTCCGCTGCCCCTTGAAACTGCGCCCGTATCAATGACCACGGCAAGTCTTCCGCAGTCATTGAGGGATGCAAACATATGCTGGAGCCAACCCCAATCGGCGCTACTCGACGGCGGATAACCAAAAGCAAATCGACTGTAGTTGTCGTTTTCGTAGGTGGACTGAAAGAAATCCTGATTCCACATAGGATTTGCGGTAACCATGTCAAATTTGCGCATTGAGCCATCAGGATTTAGGAAGGCAGGGCGGTGCATGGTATCTCCGAGCGCAATGTCCGCTTCCATGTCATGGATAAAGGTATTCATCTTGGCCATCGCAAAGGTGGAATGGAGGATTTCCTGACCATAGAATTTTGCGGGTTCCGCATTCGGGTCATCGCCGACTATTTGCTTGAACCTGAGAAAACATTTGATAAGCAAGCCTGCCGATCCACAACAGGGGTCATAGACCTCCATACCGGGGTCAGGGTCAAGAATGTATGACATCAAGACGGCAACCTCACGGGGCGTGTAAAATTCCCCGGCGCTCTGTCCACTTCCTTCGGCGAATTTTCTCAGTAAGTACTCGTATGCTCGTCCGAGAATGTCAGGCTCAACATCCTTTAGCCCCAATCGATGTTTCCCAAGTACGCCAGTGAGGGCCTTCAGGCTATCATCGCTGATTAACCGTTGCCCCGAAGCCGTGGCGTTAAAATCAACCATGTCGATTACGCCTTGGAGTTTTGGGTTTTCTCGTGCGATAGCCCGAACCGCATCGGTAATGTATTCCCCTAGACCCGTTGTCTGTTTTTCAATCATCCACCATCGGGCAGCGGTCGGCATATAGAATCGCACAAGGCTGTGCTCAGCCTTCACGATTTCCTCGGCGATTTCCTTGCTTCCATATTCCTCGGAGAGTTTTTGCAATTCTTCATCGAAAACGTCAGAAAGCCGCTTTATGAATACCATCGGCAGGATGTAGTCTTTGTACTTCGGCGCATCAATCTCGCCCCTGATTTTGCAGGCCGCTTCCCACATCCAGTTTTCGAGCGTCTTCGTTTCCAAACCATTGTTGTTCATTCCGCCCCTCCACGTGGCAACACCGAAAACATCGATATTTCATCTTTTGTGAAATACCACTATCCGGCCGCAATGTCATCAGTTTGGAATGCCGCCATGCGAATCAGGACTCCATACTAAGTCCCCGTTGCCGATCCCTTTTTCTTCTTCAAGGGGTGTGGATGGCGCCGATGCCCTTCGAAGATTTCCCGCTTTGCACCGATTCGTAAGAAAGCACCGGCTGTCCCCGACCAAAAAGGTTCTGATTTTTGTTAACGAGGGGGAAGTAACCGACACCACCGGCACCCTGGCCGCGCCAAGGAGTGGGGGCAGTAATGCTTCGCTTTGGTAAACTTATTTATCGGATAGGGCAGTCTACGCTACCATGCCCCGAGCCAAAGGGCCCAAGGCCCCGGAGTTGCCGACTTACCGCACGCCGCGTGTGTCGTCACGGCGTCAAATCCCGCGGAATGCGGGAGGGGGCCGGGAGTTTGGGATTGACATGACACTTGCATGTTCGCCTGGGAAATCGTAAGGTTTTATGGGTTTGCGGATCGCTGGGGGGGAGTTTATGGAGGCCGTTGCCGGTTTGGTTGCCGAGTTTTGATTCGTAATTGCTCTGTAGCGGGGAAGCAGCATGGGAAAAAGGGTGAATCTATTATTTGTTTGCGTGAGGAATCGTGTTCGAAGTCCCTTTTGCGAGTTTATTTTTCGAAAGATGTTGAAAGAAAAAAAAGAGGGATTGGATGACCGGATAAAGATTTCTTCCGCCTTTTGGACCTGGAGGAGGCCCTGATCGAGGCGTTTCCCAAAATTCTCCAGCAACTTAAAATAGGAAACAACGGGGGGAAGAATCTCAACCCCTGATAAAGAAGCGTCGGACATCTTATTTATAATGGGAGGAGATTGCGTTCTATAGGAAACGACCTAAGTAAGTCGTCATGCCGACGAACCCTGCGCGGCGCGGGACGGCATCCACCGGAATGACGATGGCAGGCACGTCAACGTTTCAAGGTCGTTTCCTATGGACACCCCCCCTTCGTGTAATGCTGCATGTGCATCACATTCTGAAAACCGCATTTTCTGAATGATCGGCTTATGGAAACATTTTGAAGCACACGGAAGTACGCGCGAGGCAGAGATGAAGAAACTTTCCGATGACCTTGCGGACCCAAAGAAAAGTTGCCGCCGCAGTAAGCAAGTACATTGCCGGTTCGGATTCTCCAAATTGAAAATCCGGCGACCTGATCGGTTTTGGCTCCATCTACCCGGTATGCCTCTTCATCTGTTTCCATCCTTGACCGATTCCTCATCTCATTTTAAATTCAACTCGTTGGAGGTTTTAAAAACTATCCCTCGGTCTCGGAGCCTGGTTGGCATCGCACCTGAAGATTGGAGATAAATGATGTCTGATTCGAAGGCAAATGCGGATAAGATCCTGGTCTGTGTGAGCACCAAACCTTCCAGTGCGAACATTATAAGATACGCCGCAAGAAGAGCTGCCGGCACACCTTCGAGGTGGTTTGCAGTGTATGTCGAGACTCCTCGTACTGTCCTGCTCCCCGAGGAAGAGCGCAACCAGGCCGTTGATAATTTACGGTTGGCCGAGCAACTTGGTGCGGAGACCGCTATTTTGACAGGCCGCAGGATTGGGGAAGAAATTATCAGGTTCGCCCACGAGAAGAGCATAACAAGAATAATTGCAGGAAAGCCAAGCCATTCGCCACTACGGAGCATTTTTTTGAGCAGCCCGGTAGATCGCCTGGTGCGGGCCGGCGGAGAAATCGACATTGAAATTGTTTCCGGAGAATCCGGCGAAGCGATTGAGGCGCCCTATCGGATTCGGTCTCAGGAATTCCCCTGGTCGGATTATGGAACCGGCCTTCTTTTTCTCATGCTGGCTACGGGATTGTGCTTCCTGATGTATCCGCGTTTCGATCTGAGCAACCTCATAATGGTCTATCTTTTGGCTGTTATGGTTACGGCCATTGAAAGCGGTCGTGGACCGGCAATAGCTGTTTCTCTTTTGAGTGTGCTGGCGTTTGATTTCTTTTTTGTCCCCCCGCGGTTTTCGTTCACTGTGGATGACGCTCAATATATTGTGACTTTCATCGTAATGTTTGCGGTTGCCGTGGCTATAAGCCACCTGACAACGCTCATGCGCAGGCAAACCCAAACGGCTCGAATGCAGGAGAAGCAGGCCGCTGCCATGCACGGCCTGAGCAGACAGCTTGCCGGTTCCCGGAGTGTTCAAAAGACCTTGGAGATAACAGTGGAGTACATCTCCGAGATTTTCAGCTCCAATGTGATAGTGCTGTTGCCCGATGAGAATGGCAGATTGAAGACCGCAGGAGGCGACTCTTCTCTGATATTTCAAAAGGATATAGTTAGGCAACTGGAGGTTTCACGGATAGCCTTCGAAACAGGAGAGACAACAGGGTGGGGAACTGATCACGCGTCGGGAAATGAAGTGATTTATGTGCCGCTTCAGGCAGCGGATTTGGTCCTCGGAGTCGTGGCGTTGCGGCCCGGCGATCCGGATAGGTTCCTCCTGTCCGATCAGCGCCGCCTGCTGGAATCGCTTGTCAAACAGGTAGCTCTTTCCCTTGAGGCGGAGTATATGGCCGAAAAATGCATGCCGTTACGGTCGGGGGTTTCCTAATGTGTTTCTGGCGGGTCGGTGCGGCGCCCGGTATAGTCGATTTCAAAGTTAAATTGAGGGAATTTCCTCGGAAGGGTCATCATGTTGAACACCATGACCCCGATCGCGAGTCTGTCCAGCCATGAAGACAACGGCCAGCCGAAGTGAATGCAAATATTTTTGTCTGATAATTCGTATTCGATAATCCTTAGCAAAAGTAAAATGCGCTGATATAGCCCGGCTCGCAGAAGAGGGAAACGGAAATGGTTCTTGGCCATTTTGGGCGGGATTCCCTGGCGCGGCGTATAGAAGGTTATGTAAGCCTCGTTTTGTTTTGGTTCTCCGAGGGATTCTTCGCGAGGGCGGCGAAATATCACATGTATGTCTGGAGAAGGTGACTCGGCCAAGTGCAGTATCATTTCCATCTGATTGTCGGCTTGGCCGATCTGAACGATTTCCGGCGCTCTTTTCTTTGCGAGCAGGCCTCCCGCCACCAGGACAACAGCCGTTATTGCCGCCCAGAGAGCCGTTCCGTGAGGCTTGTCGATGGCCAGAAAAATGAAGCAGCTCACCAGTACGATCCAAAGTATAAGCGTGCCGATTCGGCTGGTGTAATAGGGAATCACTTCTTTGGTGCCTACAAAATACCGGTAGATCAAAAGCGATCCCATGTTGATGCAAAAACTCGCCACTAAACCTATCGCGTACATGTCGGCCAGGATCTTTTGGGAGCCGCTCGTAATTACGATAATGGTGGAAAAGAAAACCGCGCTGATGATGTGAATCCGGTAGAGTGAATGCCGCTGGTTTGTAACGATCAGCCATTGGAATCCATAGCGGTGCGCCACGCGCTCAAGCAGTTCGCTTGAGGCGACAAAGGCGGTATTGACGGCCATCGTTAGAGTGATGCTGGCCAGTCCGGCAACCATGATGCCGAAGAAAGTCCCGTTGAGCATCGTTGCATAAAAGGTGACCAGATCGCCTTCATGCTCGCTGAAATTAATTGGGGCGCAAAGCACCAGTCCGCCCACGAGCGGTGTGGCAATTCCCACCGTAACCGCCAGAAAAAGATATGCCTTATGGATCTCACGCCAGCTTCGCACGAAACCGGCTGTCTGTATGACGGACTCGATGCCTGAATAAGCTAGAATACAAAATGCTATGTGTGATATGAAATTGCCGTAATCGTGAGTCCAGGAGCCGGTCTCCACTGGCTTCAACGCGTCCCCGCCGGCCTCTTTCAGGCGGCCCATTGCGGCACTGTCGAATTCGACTATGCCGGATGTAATGAGGTTGAGAATAATGAATGCGGCCAGTACGAAAATGAAGAAGGTAAACCTCGCATTCTCTCTTATGCCCAGGATGTTTAGACCTGCTATGGCCCAGAGAATTCCAAGCACGAGAAAAACAACGAGGCTGGGGGATTCGGAAACCTGAGGAAAAAATGAAGCCGCGTTGAGGACGGCGCTCACAGCCGAGATACACGCCGTAAGTGTATAATCCACCATGATGGAGGAAACGGCCACAAACGACATCATTGGACCGAGCACCAGATAGGAAAAAGAGTAGACGCCTCCCCCAATGAGTCCGTTATGCTCCAGGATTTCAGCGATTTCGGTAAAACGCGTGCTCATGAACCGGACGAGAATGCTCGTCAGCGCGATGAAAACTATGGCGCTCAGACCAATGAATCTATAAGCCTCGGCAGGGGCGTAGAAGATCGATGTGAATTCGTCCATCAGAGTGATTATGGCGACGGCCAGCCATGAAAGCCAAATCCGTCCTGACTGGGAGAAGGTAAGAAGGTTTGGCCTTCTCATCAGGTAGACGAAGGTTGCCACAAGGGACAGATTGAGAAGCGCAAGAACGCCAAACTTCATCTGATTTCTGCGGAACCTCGTTGGAATATCAATTTCGCTGCAATAACGTAAAGCACAAAGGAAGCCGTTGCAGATCACAGGAAGGCGCGGGAAGGGTCTTGACGGGTTTCTGCGTGGGAAAGCCACGTCTGGCGCCCGGCCGCATAAAGCCCGGACACAGTCCGTTTATGAAATGCCCTCTTGACGCCTGCGAGGTTAGCTGGCGGGCTCGGGCCAAAGAGGTTGTCCTACGCCAAACGGCGATACGCCCCTTTTTATTGGGTCCCCCGCTCCTGAGAACGGATTCGGCGATTTGTGGGGTGCACTCTAATTCGTCGCAAAGCACATGTCAAGAAATGCAAACGTTCCGAGTTTCATTCTGAAATGAAACCTTCCTGATCTTTCATATTGAAATCCTGCAAATTTTTGTCCTGGGCGGCTCTTTTCTTTAATTCATCGAAGTTTAAGGATATTATCACCCGCAATAGACGAGCGGCATGAGATTTTCCAGATGCTCCGGACGGGAGGAAGGTGCCTATGGGCTTGAGGAC